>Ga0335074_10017629_pt1 | contig 10075 bp, 11 predicted proteins | sample Lox_Sample_23_FD_206715 | JGI IMG/M metagenome (GOLD analysis project Ga0335074, IMG submission 206715) | Soil microbial communities from Loxahatchee National Wildlife Refuge, Florida, United States - Lox_Sample_2.3 | ecosystem: Environmental > Terrestrial > Soil > Wetlands | place: USA...
TGCACTGGCTTGAGCACAGCACGCCGAGTTCCAGACGCGTGGCCGGATAAAGCAAGTTTAATTCAGCCCCGCCTGTAAGGGCGGAGTTTTCCTCGCGCTCCGGAAAACTCCGCCTAACGGGACGGGACTGAAACCCTTAAAACGTGCGCACCTCCCGCGGGAGACGATCCTGCGCGCCGATCCTCGATGTCCCGGAAACCCATGCCCGCTAACTTGCCGTGCAAGTCAGTAGTCTCAAAGTAAGTCACCCACGGCTCGCCGATTTCCGCTACACGCGTGGCATAAGTATCGTGCAACGCGCGCGTTTCATCGGATAAAGAATCCGGCGGATTGCTGTAGTCGAAGACCACCTCCGCGCCGCCTGCCAGACTGCCGATGAAACGCAACGTCGACATGGCGGCCTCTTCCGAGAGATACGGGACCACGCCCAGCCACGTGAAGAAGGTTCGCTGAGAAGCATCGAAGCCTGCCGCGGTCAGTCCCTGGTCCAACGTCTCCCGCTCGAAGTCCACCGACGCGAACGTCAAGTTGCCGGGCAGCGCGATGCCCGCTTCCCCCACCCGCTCTCTCTTCCAGGCTTGCGTCGCTGGATGATCCACTTCGAAGATGCGCAACCGGCTGCGCATCGCGCCGCGATACGCGTAGGTGTCCAGGCCGGCGCCGAGCACCACAAGCTGGGTAACGCCGCGATCCACCGCAACTGCCAGTGCGTCTTCGGCGAAACGCGTTCGCATGGCGATAAACAAACGCATCCGCCGCCGGTGCGGATGCTGCTCCGCCTCGTGCACCAGCGGGGCGATGTCTTCGCCGAGAATGCCGATCGCCAGCGGATCGGCGAAGATGCGCCCGTTTTCCAGTACCTGATGGACGGCGCGATGTACAGCCGCGCCATAGGCCGTGCGGCTGGGCTTCCCTACCCCGGTCATTTGAGTCCGGTGTTGATCTGCTGCAATGGATGCTTTCTCAAATACCAGCAAGGCGAATCCCCGAAGTGCGGAAAAAGCGAATTCACGCATTCCTGCGGTGCCGGCGGATCGAACGCGTATTGCGTCTTGCCATCCTTCATCGGGATCACCCACGCGCGCTGCACCATCACGCTGCCGATTTGCGGGCGGTGATTCAGAATCCCAAACCGCAGCGCGGCGTAATCGCACACATACACCACCACGCAGGCAGCGAGCAGATAAGCAGCCGGAATGAGCAGGAAGCGCTTCAAATCTTCAGGAACAGCTTGCGCCGATACATCCAGTATAAGATGACCCAGTAAGTCAGCAGCACGGCGCATCCTTGAAGGAACGGCTGCAATCCGGGACCAAGCACGCGAAATACGTCCGGCCCCAGATGAATGTGGAACGAACTTACGATGAAGTGCTTAAAGAGATGTGCGATCAGATACGCGGCGATGGAGTTCATGCCGACCACCACCAGCGGAAAGGCCCATTTGCGATAGCCTTTCACATCGATCACCCAACTGAAGGCCGCCGTAAAAAGGAAACAGATGCCGCCGCTGAATAGCGTCCAACTGGGCGTCCAGATGCGCTTCACGATCGGGCAGATGCCGGTAAAATGCAGCAGCAGTCCGGCGGAGGTGCAAGCCACGCCCGCAATCGCTAGTCGCCGCATGGGAATCTGGGGCGCACTGGCGCGCAGCCATCGACCGGCCACCAATCCCAGGATCATGGTGCCGAGTGTGGGGATGAAGCTGAGCGTCAGATATCCGCCGTCATTGAATACGAACGGATGCGCGCGCGGAAACAGATTCAGAAACCATTGATCAAAGGCGTTGCCGAAGTTGGCGTTCTTATTCCAATGCGCCGCGAAGCCCGAGAAGAAATGCGGCCAATTCGCGGGAACGCCCACCGCTTGCCAATCGAACCCGGCACCCGGTACGGGATAAAGCGCCCATGCCAGCCAATATGCGAAGAGGATGCCCCCCAGTGCGATCCACTGCCAGCGCGGCTTGCGGAACCCCAGCAGGAACAGGAACGGATATCCCAGCCCGATCTGCGTAAGCGTATCTTCGAACGTGAAGTAAGTGCGCGAGTCATACATCGAGCGCAGAAAGATGCCCAGCGCGATCAGCAGAAACGCGCGCCAGATGGCATGCGCCCACATTTTCCCGAACGTGCCGCCTTTCGCCAGGCGGCTGGCGATCGAGTAAGGCAGCGCCACGCCCACCAGGAACGAGAACGACGGCTGAATCATGTCGTGCAGCGAGCAGCCGCTCCATTCCACGTGCGTCTGGTTGTATCCGAGAAAAGCCCAAAGCCAGTTGCCGGGGAAAGCGTGCGCCACGCGCGCCAGCTCCAGCACTTCGGCCATCATCAGCAGCATCACCCAGCCGCGGTAGGCGTCCACCGCGATGTTGCGGGCCAACGGTTGCGGCGCGCGTACGTACTCCCGCGCCGGCGAGACGGGATCGAGGGTTGCCTGCATGGCGTCACCTCCGGGTAAGATTTCAGATCAACCTTAGCACATCAGACGCCGAGAGCGGGAGACGGGGAGAGTGGGTGATCAGGAGAGGTAAGCTGGTGAAGTGACCGACCGCCTCTATTACACCGATTCCTACTTGCACGAGTTCCATGCCCTTGTGACCGGCCATTCAGATGATGGACGCCATCTGTATTTGGATCGCACGGCGTTCTATCCCACTTCGGGCGGGCAGCCCCACGATGTAGGTTCCATCGCGGGCACGCCGGTAGTGGATGTGATCGACGAAGGCGAGCAGATCGCGCACGTGGTCGAATCCCCTGTGGACGCCAGTGAAGCAGATTGCCGCATCGATTGGCCGCGGCGTTTCGATCACATGCAGCAGCACACTGGCCAGCATCTGCTTTCGGCGGTATTCGTCGAGCAGTTTGGCATCGCCACGGTGAGTTTCCATCTCGGCGCGGAAAGTTCCACTATCGACCTCCAAGCCGATGTGCTTTCACCGGCGCGGGTGCTCGCAGCCGAACGTCGCGCCAATGAAGCAGTTTTCGAAAACCGTCCCGTGGCAGTGTCTTTCGTGGATTCGGACGACGCCCACGGTCTGCGCAAACCGTCCGCACGCGAGGGCACCCTACGCATCGTCAGCATTGAGGGACTTGACCGCAGCGCTTGCGGAGGCACGCACGTTTCGCGCACGGGCGAGATTGGTCCCATCCTGCTGCGCAAGCTGGATCGCATCCGCAATACACTGCGGGTCGAATTCCTATGCGGCGCACGCGCGGTAGCTCGCGCCCGTGCGGATTTCGAGGCGCTGGCGCGGATTTCGCAGTTGGTTTCCGGCCCGCTCGATGAAACGCCCGCGCTGGTGGCCGCGCAGTTCGAAGCCGCGCGCGCCGCGGATAAGACGCGCCGCAAACTGGAAGCGGATCTGGCGCAATACCGCGGACGTGATTTGTATGCCGCCACGGCGCCCGACGCGAACGGCGTGCGGCGCACGGCGGAACGATTGCCATCGGGCAATCTTGAGGATTTGCGCGCCGTCGCGCTGAGCTTCACCGCGCAACCGAAAGCCGTCTATCTGGCCGCGCTGGACGATCCGCCCGCCGTCCTGCTGGCGGTTTCGGTCGATAGCGGTCTCGATGCGGGAAAGCTACTGAAAGCCGCGCTGCACGAAGCCGGCGGACGCGGCGGCGGCAATCCGCGTATGGCGCAGGGCAGCTTGCCGGACCGCGGCGCCCTCGAGCCGCTGCTGGCGCGTCTCAAAACAATTTGAACTTGATGCGCAGGAATTTCCGCGGATCTTCGCGAAATTCTTTTACCGTGCTCTGCAGTTGGCGCAACTGGCCGGTGATCGACTCGTAAGTCTCCGCGGTCAGCAGCATGTGTCCCATGGCGCCTTGGCCCGAATTCAGCTCATCGACAGTTTGGATGAACGATGCCAGCGCCTTGTTCCAGGCAGTGTACGCCGCGTCGCTCACAATGAATGCGCCGCCCGCGCCCTTGCCCGCGTTCAGATCCGCCAGCGCGCCGCGCAATTTCACAAGCTGATCGCGAATCTGGTCATACTGCGCGGGGTCGTGCACAAAAGCGTTCGATTGCATTTGCGCGATCCGGCCGTCGAGCTGCTTCAACGATGCTACCCAGTCGTCGTACATCTTGGCGCTGTACAACATTTGCCCCAATTGAGTTTGCGAACCCACGGCCGCCCGCATCTGCTTCTCGATCCTGATCGTGCCGGCGAGAAACTGGCGGTACAAATCATCGTTGATCACGAATTGGCCCAGCGAACCCTTGCCTGCCTGGAGGTCTCGAATAATCTGATCGATGGTGCGTAACTGCGTATCGAACTGCTGCAGATCGATATTCTGCAAGACGTTGGAAGGCGCTGCAAACGGGAGCTCGCTGCCGGCGCGCACATGCTCGGGGCTTTTGCCCATGGTAATGTCCAGGTATTTGTCGCCGAGCAGGTTTGCGCTATCGATGCCGACGCGCGAATCGTCGGGAATGTCCCGCAAGTAATGTTCTTCGACAGCGAAGCCCACTTCTATCACGCGATTAGGATCGAGCGAGCTCGTGAGCTGCACGGAAGTGACCTTGCCGATCTTGACTCCGTTCAGCAGCACGTCGGCATCGGCTTCGAGGCCGGTCGAATCGGGAATGTGCGTGGTGAGTGGGGCTTTGGCGCGCAGCCATGTGCCGCCGCTGAGCAGATAAGCAAGGACACCCAGAATCGAAAGCGCCGTGACCGCTACTACGGCGATGCGGAGCTTGGCCAACCGGAGTCTGCGGGGATCGGGCACGGTTCCTTCCGATTGTAGCGTGGCAGGCAGGTCACTGGCTGCTTCGGCCGCGCCCGCCCGCCCCCGCGCCAACTGCGGCGGCGCAAACAGGCTCGACACCGTCTTCTGCGTGTCGCCGAAACAGTAACCTTGCGCTTCGACACCCGCGTCTATCGCGCCCCCCGCCCTGCCGGGGAGGCTGAAGCGGCGGCTAAGCTATAATGGAAGCAAGGAAATGCCAATCGGGATGCCAGAAAACCAGCCGCCGGCCACGGCTCGCGGTTTCAATCCCATCTCCTGGATTCGCGATCTGGCGCTCTCCATCCTGATCGCGGTCGTTCTGATCGTCTTCATCTATCAGCCCGTGAAGGTCGAAGGCACCAGCATGATGCCCACCCTGCAAAATCAGGAACGTATCTTCATCAACAAATTCACCTACCGTTTCGGCATCGGTAAAATCGAGCGGGGAGATACGGTGGTTTTCTGGTTTCCGGGCGACGTTTCAAAGTCCTATATCAAACGCGTGATCGGTCTGCCGGGCGACTTGGTGGAAATCGACCGGGGAACGGTGATCGTGAATGGCAAGCGCTTGACCGAGGATTATGTGCCCGAGAAATATCGCGACTATCAGTCGATGCCGCCTGAGCGCATCGGTCCCGGACACTACTTCGTTCTGGGGGACCATCGCATATCTTCCAACGATAGCCGCTCCTGGGGCACCGTGCCACGGCAGAATATTTACGGGAAGGCAGTATTTGTATACTGGCCGCTGGATAAGATTGGGCGAGTCAGGTAAGAAATCTTTCCTGACATATGTAGAAAATCCAGGGTAAAAAGTACCTATTCACACATGAACGGTAAAAATGCCGTACCGTTTTCTTGTGTGCAAAACTTAGGCAGCCGAAGCCGCGGTCATGGTGTGAACCGTGCGTTCCGCAGCTTTGCGCTCCGCCCAATAACGCCGCATCCGTTCAGAAACTTCCAGACGTTCCTCTGGGCTCATGAACTTACGACCCCTTCGGGGCGCAGCGACAGTTATCGTGAACGGATTCTCCCCCAGTTGTTCGAGCGAAGCGATCACCCGATCCAACCTCGTCCGCTCCTCGTAAAGTTCAGCGATCGTTTTGCTTAAATCCATGCGCGGTTGATGTGCAATTCAATTGCCGCCCGTGTGCACCGCGGCAGGCGACGGGTGGATTCTTTATATCTAAAGTAAACGGCTTCTTCTCCGCCGGCGGCTTGGTGTACGGCAACTCAGATGACTAAATGCCGGCGTACCAGGCGTAACCACCCTCCGGCGAAGCGGAACCCAGGCCCTTGCCGAAGCGCCTCAAGTCGTCGGTGACCGTTAAGCGCGTAAGGTACTTTACGCTCTTGTAGCCCAACTGGCGCGGAAGGCGCATGCGCAGCGGACCACCGTTACCCACGGGAAGCTCACCGCCATTCATGCCATAGGTGACGAGCGTCTGCGGGTGCAAGGCATCACCCATGTCAATGCTATCCCACCAGTCAGGTTCTATGGAACGGTACACCACGTATTTGGCTTGCGGACGGGTCCCCACGGCATCTAACACATGAGTCAAAGGCACGCCGGTCCACTCGGCGATGTACGACCAACCCTCTTCACACGCCAGGTGCGTGATTTGGCTGCGGGACGGGTAGCGACGGAGTTCCGCAATCGAAAACGAGGCGGGCCGCGCGACCATGCCATCCACAGTGAGCCGCCAATCCGCAAACCCTCCGGCCTGCAGACGCTTGAACTCATCGCTCGGCGGGGCGGTCGCGTTGGCGAACGGAGGATTCGAAATCAAGCTGCGCGGGAATTCGCGGGCTAACGAATGTCTGGTCAGCAGGCGCTGGGCCGCATAGGTCAGCGTTTCGCCGGGTCCGTAAATTCCGGCATGATCGGGAGGTATCAGGCCGTACTTCTTCGCCAGATAGCCGGCCACACCCAGGCCCGAGGCACCCGCGGCCGTCGCGATTCCGGCCTTTACCAGCTTGCGCCGTGAGATGTTGCTCATAAGTGCTCCTGGCTTTCACCTCGCCCGATAATCATGGCGCGCATGCGGTTCCTGAATCCCGCCAAGCAGATCATCGCCAGGTGGATCAGCAGAAACAGCAGCAAAACAAGCGTAACGAAGAAATGAATGGTGCGCGCCGATTGTTGACCGCCGAGCGTGGTAACGGCGGCTGGAACCGCGGAAACGAAAGCGGGGGACATAGCCAATCCGGTCCAGATGATCAGCGGGAATAGAATAAAGATCACCAACAGGTAAGTAAGCCGTTGCAGCGGATTGTAGGACCACGCTTCGCGCTGATCCGGCCTGCGCAGTCGCAGATGACTGGCTATCACGGCCGCGAGCGCACCGAGCGAGAAATCCCGTTTTGCGGGGACCAGGTTCCTGCGAAAATGGCGCGTGGCGATTCCGGCAGCCACATATAGCAGGCCGGTCAATACCAGCGCCCAGGCAGCTTGGAAGTGCAGGTATCGGCTCCAGCCGTTCTGGTCCGGCAGCACGTTACCGGTTTCGCCCCAATAGAAGCGCGGGTGCGAGATGACAATTTCGAATCCGGTGACGAGCAGGGCAAAGAAACAGAGCGTGGTGATCCAGTGAGTGACGCGCACCAGCGCGGAATGCCGCGGCATCTCCGAATCCGCGGGAAAGGCAGACTCCCTCGCCGGCACCCAGGCAGCATCAGCCATTTGCAGGATTGTAGCATGTGCGCCACGGGCCCGGGCTTGTGCTGCCCTGCGACGGCATACTGCGCCGCTGAGGTAGCCGCCTCAATCGCGCGGCTGCGGTACCAAGTCTCCTCACTGCCGGCGAGTCAACTCCAGAAATTGAATGCAACCCTCGGGTTCGGTGAACGGCCGCACTTCGGCTCCATCGAACCCCTCCCCAAGCGCCAACACTTCCTCTTTCGAGCGATAGATCAGCCACCAATCCATAAAGGCCTCCATGTAGGCCGCGCCCGGACTGCCGCAAAGATAGTTCGCGATCCACAGCTTGCCGTTCGGTTTCAAGCGCCGATACAGACCCGCGGTGAGCCGCCGGGCCACATCCTCCGGCAGGTAATCATAAATGCCCGAAGCATAGATGAAATCGAAATGCCCCATGGGCTCCGCTTCTCCGTTCCAGAAGAGCTTAATCGATTGTTTGCGGGCCTCCACGCGGCTGCCGATGCGTCCGTTAACGTGGTCCACCGATTCCGGGTCGCAGTCGATGCCCACCATGCCGGCTAACCGTTGGAACGCCGTAGCCGGAAGGAGCTCGAGCTCGCGCAGGTATCCGCATGCCACCGAAAGAAACCTGGGCCGATCCTTCGCCAGCAGCCAGTTCTCTATTTCCAATGCGATGAGTTGCGCGCGATGCCGCGCGGCCCGGCACTCCGCGATATTCGTGATGAAATCTGAAATCGCTCTACCGCGGCGGGTGGCTTGACGCAGCCATGGGACAGCCTCGTGGTGGTGATAGATAAAATCCAGAAGGGCGGCATCGCCCGGAAAGCCGCGTGGACGCCGAAAAGAACGGGAGGCGCATGGATCTTCGTGCAAAGCCGCCAATACCGGGTGCGGCCGCACAATGCGTTCGACCAGGTCTTTCCACTCTAACTCCCCTAATCGCGTTCGCCAGCGGCGGGACTCGGCGTGCAGCAGCGCCGTAGCGTTCATGGCTTCGGCTTCGGAAACCGCGAAGAGCGCGTCCGCGCGATCCAGCACCTCCTTGGCCGTTTGGAATATCAAACCCTCGGACACATCTCTGCGCTCCATAGCTGCCTCCTCCTATCTGTATAGGCGGGAAACGGGCCGCCGAACCGGCACGGATCATGCGCCGGCGCAAAATTGCGCTGACGTCACCCACCCTGTTTCAATGCGCGCTAACCAGTACCCCTCTGGACTCCGCACACTATGCAGGCAGGTGTATCCACGATCGGCCTGCCGCACCTCCGTGGAACAGACAACTTCTACCCCCAGGAATGCCTGTCCAAGAAACTGAATGTCCAGCCTGCAGAGCCGCGACACACGGCGAATATTTGAGGGTATCGTCTCCAGCGCCCACTCGACGAAACAAACGTTATTGGCGTGATTGTTGATATCCAGATCGCGCCAGCCAACCCGGAATCGCTCCTCCCACTGGGGATTCTCCGGCGAAGGCAGGCGCGATGCGTCCACCGGCTGCCCGTACGAGGAACCGGGATGCACGAGCATGCGTGCACAGTCCGGCAATCGCACCAGCCGCCGGGTGGCTGTATCCAACAACACCCATGCGCTGGACGCCTCTCCGTACTGGCGGCCACCGGCGCCGGTTAAACGGAAATCGCGATACGCCCTCAGGGTTCCGGTCCGGCGGGATACCCACGTCTCCACCTGGATCGCATCACCCATGGCCGGCGGGCTGTTCAGGCGCAGGGCCAGACGTACCAACAGCCATGCGCGCCCCGTAGCGAGCACATCGAGTAGGCCAAAGCCGTAAGGCCGTGCGTGCCGGTCAGCCGCCTCTTGGAGATATCGGCAAATCGCGGCCGGCGAAATCAGGCCATCGGGACCCGCGTCGGAAAATCGCACCACAAAGGGCTCCCGCCACATTGTGGTTGGCGGCCCCGACCGCTCCGGGCGAAGGCCGCCGGCCGGTTCCATGATCGCGCTCATAAAATACAGCCGCTAGCTGGCGAGGGCCGGCCATCCCACCCCAGCCAGATATGTTTGTCGTAATCGTACAATTTGCAATGGCGCAGGGTATCCAGGAAGCCGTCGAGTGTCCAGTGCTCCAGGATCAACTCGTCCCCTAGCCGCCGTTCGATCTCCGCTTGCGCTTCTTTTAAGCGGTAACAAGGAACCTTCACGTCCACATGATGCGCCGTGTGCTCCATGATGCCATGCAGCAGGCGGTTCATGGCCCACGGAAACACCACGTGCGTCGACCCTTTCACCTGGCCGTTGTAATAGCTCCATTCCGCGCGCGTATTGAAAAACAGAACTCCCGGGTGGTTATGGTGGTTAAACACGATGAAGCCCATCAGCTGGTTCCAGACCAGAAGGGGCGCCGCCAGGCACCAGAACACGGCGGTCAGCGCGTCTTCCCAGGAGCCTCCGGCACTATAGCCTGCGTACGACACTCCGGCCAGCGCCGTGATGGCGAAAACCGATACCATAGCGCAATCCCAGAAATAAACCGTCGCCCGTTTCCGCAGTTCGTAAATTCCGTGGAAGGTCAGATACCGGAGCCAGATCTCGACGAAGTAGTACGCACCCATCCCAGGCAGTGAGCGATAGAACCGCTCGCGTGCCCGTCGAAAGGGCGAAAGCGCGGCGTATTCCGGAACCGAAAGCGGAATCCATATAAAATCAATGCCCTTCAGGTTGG
>Ga0335074_10017630_pt1 | contig 10075 bp, 8 predicted proteins | sample Lox_Sample_23_FD_206715 | JGI IMG/M metagenome (GOLD analysis project Ga0335074, IMG submission 206715) | Soil microbial communities from Loxahatchee National Wildlife Refuge, Florida, United States - Lox_Sample_2.3 | ecosystem: Environmental > Terrestrial > Soil > Wetlands | place: USA: Florida...
CGACCGTGCAACCGACCGCAAATCACCGAGCGGCACGGGCCGTGCCATTCTCGAATGGCTGGCCGCCAACCCGCTGCCGCCATATGCGCGGCGCTCGGCCGCAGAGATCGACGAGGCGATCGCCGACGAGCGACGCGCGTGGGACTGATTTATCTTGATGCCTGTCTGGTGATCTATCTGATCGAGCAACACCCGATATGGGGCAGGAGGATCGCCGATCTGCTCGGTCAGTTTGCCGACGTAGGGTTTGCCGTATCGCCTCTGGTCAAATGCGAATGCCTCGTCGGCCCCGCAAAGCGCGGCGACTTGGTATTGCGCCAAGCATACACTGCGCTGTTCGACCAATTGGCGTCGCTTGCAATGCCCGAGTCGGTTTATCTCGATGCCGCCGATCTGCGCGCGCGTTTTGGTCTCCGAACACCCGATGCGCTGCACTTGGCCTGCGCGCAACACCATCTTTGCACCGCGCTTTGGACGAACGACGACCGGTTTGCCCGCGCCTCGCACGGTCTGGCGCGAAATGTTTTGATCGAGCAGGAATGATTTTGCCCTCCTCGACAGACACAATGGAGATTAGCGATGCCCTCAGCGATGCCTGCGCTTGCGCTTGTTGCCGTGCCGGGGCGGCGGCGCCAGACCTTGGAGGTCGCCAAAGAGGCGGAGCGGCGCGGCTTCAGCGGCATCTACGTGTCGAGCCAGTTCGCCAACATGGCGCAATGCACCGCGCTGGCGTTCGCCACCGAGCGGATGATTTTCGGCACCGGCATCGCGCCGATCTATGCCCGCACGGTCGAGGATTTCGCGCAGAGCGCTGCTTATATCCACGAAGTGTCGGGCGGCCGCTTCCGCTTTGGCATCGGTGTCGCGCACGCGCCGAGCCACGCCCGTATGGGCGTCGAGGCGGCGGTCGGCAAGCCGCTCGCCGACACGCGGGAGTTTGTCGAGAAAGTGCGCGCGTATCAGAATTTCGGCGCGATGCCGCCGATCGTTCTCGCCGCGCTCAGGAAGCGCATGGTGGCGCTGGCCGGTGAGATCGCCCAAGGCGTCATCTTCGCCAACGCCAGCCGCTCGCACATGGCCGCATCGCTCTCGGCGTTGCCGGCGGCAAAGCGCAACGACCCCGATTTCCTCGTCGCCAACATGATCCCGACCTGCATCTCGGACGACACCGCGGCGGCGCGCGACCTCTGCCGCCGCAATCTGGTGCGCTACACGACGCTACCGAACTACCGCAACTACTGGAAGGAAGCCGGCTACGGCGATGAGATGGCGGCCATCGAGAAGGCGCTCGCCGCCGGCCGCGACAGCGACATCCCGTCGCTGATGAGCGAGCGCTGGCTGGCCGATGCCGCGCTGTTCGGCACCGCCGCGCAGGTGCGCGATGGCGTCGCGGCGTGGCGCGAGGCCGGCGTCACGACATTGGTGCTGGTGCCGTCCTCGACCGCCGGCAACCAGATGCAGGCGGTCGATGAACTCTTCGCCGCCTTTGCGTAGGCCGGTTCGCGCGGAACAAGCGGCACGCGGAGGGGGAATGCGGGAACCGTGGCGACGGCTTGTGGCATTGGCGTCGGTGCTCGCCGTCGCGCATATTGCGGCAGCCCGCGCCGCGGCTAATCTCGACCTGAAATCCCTGACAAAAACCGTCGTGGAGCTCTATGCGGCAAATGCAGCCGGCAACGGTCCCGATCTGAAACGCCCGATCGGGGCGGGGTTTCTCCTTGAAATTCCGCTGCTGGCGAACCCCAATCAATCGTACAAGGCGTTGGTCACGGCGCGCCATGTTGTCGATCCGGCATGGGCGAAGTGCCCGTCGGCGACCGATCCCGCTGTCGTCTATGCGCGCGTCAACAAGAGATCGTACGACCCGACCTCCGGCATAAGCGGCATCGATTTTATTCGCATCGAATTACAAGAGAAGGGCAAACCGAACTGGTGGCACTTTCACGACGATGATGTCGATGCCGCCGTGTTGCCCGTGCAGGTGGATTATTCGATTTATGACGTCAACGCGGTGCACGTCGCGCTTTTTCCGACCGACCAGGACATGGCTGTCCTGGAGCCGGCCGATCCCGTGCTTTCGGTGGGTCTCCTGCCGGAAGAGACGACACGCAACTACCCGATCGTGCAGGTCGGCGCGGTCGCAAGTATTCCGCTGGAGGACATTGAAACGCGGTGCACCGTCGACAGCCCGGTAATCCTTCTCAAAGAGTGGCTGATCGCGGCGGGTCTGGCGCCGGCAAATGGCGGCGCGCCGATCTTCAACATGCCCTCGGGCGGGCCGAATGGCGGCGCCCGGCAACCCCGCCCTTTGATCCTCGGCCTGCAGGCGATGCCGTATCCGGGGTCCGACATCGTCGGGATGACGCCGATCGGCTACGTCTATCAAATCCTGCAAGCCCTGAAGCTGGCCGGCGCCAACCTGCAACGCGGTTCGCCATAACCCGGATCGGCCGTCTTTGCTGTGGCCTCCTGGCGCCGCGGCGCCGCTTGCGGAAGATTAGATATAGACGCCCTTCATGCCGCCGGCCGGATACCGGGTGCCGGCAGCGGCACCCAACGGCACGGCGTCGTCGATGGCGGCAATCTCCTCCGGCGTCAGTTCCACATCGAGCGTGCCCAGGTTTTCTTCGAGGCGCTCGGCGCGTTTCGTGCCCGGAATCGGCAATACGTCCGGCCCCTGTGCCAGCAGCCACGCAAGTGACAGTTGCGCGACCGTGCACCGCTTGTCGGCGGCGATTGCCTCGACCCGCTCGACGAGCGCCCGGTTCTTGGCGAAATTGCCGCCCTCGAAGCGCGGATGGCGTGCCCGCGTGTCTCCCGCCGCCAGGTTGGCGAAATCGGGGATGACGCCGGCCAACAGGCTGCGCCCGAGCGGCGCGTAGGCGACGAAGGAAATGCCGAGATCCCTGATCGCCGCCCGCGTCTCGGTGGCTTCCTCACGGTAGAGCAGCGAAAATTCGCTCTGCACGGCGGCGAGCGGGTGCACTGCGTGGGCGCGGCGCAGCCGCTCCGGGCGCGCTTCGCATAGTCCGATAAAGCGCACCTTGCCCGCCTCGACGAGCCGCTGCATAGCGCCGACCGTTTCCTCGACCGGAACATCGGGATCGACCCGGTGCTGGTAATAGAGGTCGATCGTATCGACCCCGAGCCGTTTCAGGCTCGCGTCGCACGCCTGGCGCACGTATTCCGGGCGGCCGTTGACGCCGTTGGCGCCGCCGGGGTTACGCGTCTGGCCGAATTTGGTGGCGATGACAATGCCGTCATGGCGACCCTTCAATGCGCGGCCGAGCAGTTCCTCGTTGTGGCCCCAGCCGTACATGTCGGAGCTGTCGAAATGATCGGCGCCGAGATCGAGCGCACGATGGATAAACGCGACGGCGGCGTTGTCGTCGCTCGTGCCGTAGGTGCCGGACAGCGACATGCAGCCGAGCCCGATCGCCGCGACCTCGGGCCCGTCACGCCCGATCCGCCGCCGCTCGCGTTTTTTGCTACCGGTCATCATTCCTCCTCTGCGATCGCCGCAGCATACCGGATCGCCGCGCGCCGTGCGACGCAAGTCCGGAACGAGAGGGGATCAGCCGGCCGGCGCATCCGCGTCGCCCGCCGACCTCTTGGCGGCATCCGGCTCCGCATCGGCGATCGCCTGGTCGGGGCGGGGCGGGCGCAGATGCCACGGCACCGTCGCGACGGTGACATTCTGGCCGCCGTCGCGCAGCAACTGCGCGCGCAACCGTCGTTCGCGGTTTGCGTGCATCAGATAGCCCCACCAGCGCCCGTCAACCAATTCCGGCAGGATGATCGTCACGGGGTGGCCCGGACATTGCCGTTGCGCCTCCTCGATGGCGCGCAGCAGCGGTGCCGCCATGCTGCGGAATTCAGATGGAACGACCTGCAATCTCGGCGGGTTGAGGCCAAGTCGCGTTGCCGGCTGCTCGACGTAGTCGCGCCACTCCTGGCGCAGCTTGTCGTCCGGCTCGCGGCCCTCCGGACCCTCGAGCGCGACGACGTGCACCGCGGTCACCGAAGGAGAGATGCGCATCGCGTATTCCACCGCCTTGCGGGCCAGCCTGTCCCAGCGCTTGATCGGCACGAATGCCAGCGGCTCGTCGTGACGCCGCAGATCGATGTGACGGCGACTGCCGCGTAGCACCTGCCGATCGATGTCGTCGTAATAGCGCCGCACGGCCCGCAGCAGCAGAATGGTGGCCGGGATGATGACGAGCGTCACCCAGGCACCCGCTGTCAGCTTCGCAACCAGGATGATCGCCAGCGCGATGCCCGTCGCGACCGCGCCGGTGCCGTTGATCGCTAGCTTCGCGCGTCGCGCGGCTTCGCCCGACCACCGCGTGCCGGTCTGCGCTTCGGCGGCCGAACCGCCATGCTTCCACCAATGCGTCGCCATTCCGGCCTGCGACAGCGTGAAGGCAAGAAACGCGCCGATGGCAAACAGCGGAATGAGGCGATCGGTGATGCCGCCGAATGCGACAAGCAGACCGGCAGCGCCCGCGGCGAGGAACAGGATGCCGACCGAATAAACGAGCCGCCGTCCCGGAACGGCAAACGGCCGCGGCAGGAAGCCGTCCTCGGCGAGCAGGTGGCAGAGGCGGGGAAATCCCACAAAGCTGGTATTGGCCGACAGGCACAGCACAGCCAGCATGCTGCCCATTGCGATATAGTAGAACCAGCCGCGTCCGAAAACCGCCCCCGTCAACTGTGACAGCACGGTCTGATAACCCGCCCGCGTCTGGTCCATCGCGGCGATGTGATAAGTCGGCACGAGATGCGCGACGCCGATCAGCAGCAGGCCCAGAATGCCGACGATCGCGACCAGCGTGCCGTGCGCATATCCCACCTTCGGCTCGCGGAACGCGTTGACGCTGTTGCTGACAGCTTCGACGCCCGTCATCGCCGTGCAGCCGCTGGCAAAGGCGCGCAGCAGCAGCCAAAGCGTTACCGGTTCGACGGCGCGGGGGATTGGCGGCGGAACGGCGACCGCCGCCGCGTGCCCGCCGTACAGGGGCAATTTGATGCTGCCCCAGACGAGGACGAGCCCCAGGGTGGCGGCGAAAAGGTAGGTCGGAACCGACCAGATCATCCCGGATTCGCGCGTGCCGCGCAGGTTAATGACGGTCATCGCCGCCAGAATGCCGAGGCAGAGCCACAACGTATAGGGATGCAGGAACGGGGCGGCCGAAGCCAGGACGGCGACGCCGGCCGAAATCGCAACCGCGACGTTGAGCAGATAGTCGAGCATCAGCGCCGCCGCCGCCAGCAGGCTCGGAGCGATGCCGAGGTTCTCCTTGGCGACGACATAGGAGCCGCCATTGGTCGGATAGGCGGCGATGGTCTGCCAATACGAAAAGCACAGGACCGCCAGCAGCACCAGGATGATCCAGATGACCGGGCCGAGATGCGCGACGCCCGCCGTCCCGGCGGCCACCAGGATGCTCAGCGCCGCTTCCGGGCCGTAGGCGGCCGATCCCAGCGCGTCCAACCCGACCGCCGGGATCCCGGTCAACACGCCAAGCTTGTGGCCGGCCTCTTCGCGGTTCGAGAGGGGACGGCCGACCAGCAACCCGGTCAAAGAGAACGGCATACCGTTTGTCGCCTGCTGGAGTGACAAACGGAAAAACGTCGCGCACGCGAGAAAAGCGCCTTGACCGGCGCGGCTTGCCCGGCCGACCGGCAGATGGCGCGGTCTGGGCACGCTGGCGACGCGCTTGCGGTATGACATTGCCGGCCGCCGCGCTATGATCTTCGGCACAACACAAGCCGAGGAGCGAACGATGGCGGGGAACGCACAGATTTATGCCGGAGCGGTCAGGGCGATGGACGGCACGCGGCGCGGTGGCGTCTTCCGGCAGGCCGCCGGCGATGCCGGCTGGCAGGCGCTCGACAATGGATTGCCGAGCGAGGCGAGCGTGCACGCGATCACGGTACACCCCGACGATCCTGAAACCGTGTTCGTCGGCACGACAAAGGGCGCCTATCGGAGCAGGAACCGCGGCGACGGATGGGAACGGCTGGCGCTGCCCAACCCCGATGCCGACGTGTGGTCGGTTGCGATCCATCCGACGGACCGAAAGACGCTTTATGCCGGCTACGGCCCGACCGGCGTCTATCGCAGCGACGACGGCGGCGAGCGCTGGACGACGCTGCCCGATCCGGGCCTCCCCGACCGCGTCCACATGACATTCCCATGTCGCGTCATGCGGCTCGACGTGAACCCGGCGCGGCCCGACGAGGTTTATGGCTGCATCGAGGCGAACGGCGCGATGAAGAGCCGCGACCGCGGCGAGCATTGGGAGGATTGCACGGTCGATCTGCTGCGCTTCGCGGAGATCGAGAAATACAAGAGCCGCATCGTCAGCCAGACCGAAGTCGAAGGCATGCTCGACGGTCATGCCCTGGCGTGCAGCGCCGCGGCTCCGGGCAGCGTGTTTCTCGCCAACCGTATGGGCCTGTTCCGCAGCGATGACGGCGGCGCGCACTGGGCCGATATCGAGGTCGGCCGCTTCTCGCCGCTGACTTATGGCCGCGATTTGCGCACGTCGCCGCACGACGCCCGCGTCATGTATGCGGCGCTGTCGCCCGCCTTTACCAGCAGCGACGGCGGCATCTTCCGCAGCGACGACATCGGCCGCACGTGGAAGCGCTTTGACCATGGCGTCAAGGCAGACAACACGATGATGGGCGTTGCGATCGACCCGCAGGATGCGCGCCATGTCTGCGGCGTCTCGAAATCGGGCCAGGTCTTCGTGACCCGCGACGGCGGCGACAGCTGGGCAGCATCGCGCCTCCCCGCCGGCGTCGGCGACGCCTACTGCATCGCCTGCGGCTGAGACCGACGGGTTCCGGGCGCCGGTTGCGGCCGCTTGTGCCGGGCCGCGACCGCGGCGGCGCAACGACGGGGCCGCAGGCACCGCCGCCGCCGGCCTGACGTGGCGTAACGGCTCGATGCACAGGGAGAACGACAATGCCAGCAAGCAGCGAGATCGACCGGGTGCTCAAATCGGCGACCGATCGCGGCGATGTGCCGGGGGTCGTCGCGATGGCGGCAACGCGCGAGCGGCCTTGCTACGAGGGTGCGTTCGGCCGCCGAGTGCTGCCAGACGGTGCCGCGATGACCGCCGACACGGTGTTCTGGATCGCGTCGATGACGAAGGCGGTCACCTCGACTGCCGCGATGCAGCTCGTTGAGCAGGGCAAGCTGGCGCTCGACCGGCCGATCGGCGATGTGCTGCCGGAAATCGCTGCACCGCAGGTGCTGGAAGGCTTCGACGCCGCCGGCGAGCCGCGGCTGCGTCCGGCGACGCGGCCGATCACCTTGCGCCACCTGATCACCCATACCTCGGGCTTCGTCTATGACATCTGGAATGCCGAGATGGGCCGTTACATGGAGAAGAACGGCGTGCCCGGCATCATCGCGTGCCAGAACGCGGCGCTGTCGCTGCCGCTCGTGTTCGATCCCGGCGAGAAATGGGATTACGGCATCGGCATCGATTGGGTCGGCAAGGCGGTCGAACGGACAAGCGGCCAGAAACTCGGCGACTATTTCGCCGAGCACCTGTTCGGCCCGATCGGCATGAACGACACCGCCTTCCGGCTGACGCCCGAGCGGCGGACCCGGCTCGTCGGCATGCATTCGCGCGCTCCCGACGGCACGTTGTCGCCGATGGAATTCGAAATCCCGCAGGAGCCGGAATTCCAGATGGGCGGCGGCGGGCTGTACGGCACGGCCGCCGATTACCTCGCCTTCACCCGCATGTTCCTGAATGAAGGTCGTGCCGACGGCCGCCAGGTGCTGCGCCCCGAAACGGTGCGGCAGATGCGTGAGAACGCGATAGGCGCGCTCGATGTGCGCAAGCTCGTCACCGCCGTGCCGCCCTATTCCAACGATGCCGAATTCTTCCCGGGCATGACCAAGAAATGGGGGCTCGGCTTTATGATCTCGACCGCGACTGTACCGGGCGGACGCGGCGCCGGCAGTCTCGCCTGGGCCGGCCTCGGCAATACATACTTCTGGATCGATCCCTCAAAGGGTGTTGCCGGCGTCATCTTGATGCAACTCGTGCCGTTCGCCGACGCCAAGTCGCTGGCGCTGTTCGATGCCTTTGAAAAGGCGGTTTATGCCGCGCTCGGATGATTGACGCCGCGCCGCGCTCGGACCAATTCTAGATGCGATGCACCGCGCGCCGCGGTCTTTGTCGTTGCACGAAAGGAGAGAGGGATGAGCCTTCAGGGTATGAACCATTTCACGGTGTTGAGCGACGACCTTGAAACGACCCGCAAATTCTACTGCGACCTGCTCGGTTTCGAAGTCGGGCCGCGCCCCAACTTCCAGTTTCCCGGCTGGTGGCTGTATTGCGGCGCGCGGCCGATCCTGCACGTGATCCACCGCGACAGCGTGAAGGAAATGCGCGCCGGCATTCTCGACCACATGGCGTTCACCGCGACCGATCTGTCGGGCACCGTGGCAAAGCTCGAAAAAGCTGGCGTCAAATACGAATTGCGACGGCTGCCGGCCAACGGCCACATGGGCGGCCTCTGGCAGCTGTTCTTCGACGACCCGCATGGCGCTAAGGTCGAATTCGATTTCGACAAGGACGAGCCGGCGCCGCCGAGCCACGCTGGGTAAATACCGGCCGCCGCCGAGGCGGAATGCGCCGCGCGGCGCTCGAAGCGCCGCCGGCGTTATGCCGCGCCTGCCGCCCTGCCGTTGCGCGACGGCGGCGCGATGCGCGGCAGGCCGAAATGGTCGCGCAGCGTCGCGCCCTCATACCCACGGCGGAAGAGGCCGCGGCGCTGCAATTCCGGCACGACCCGATCGACAAATTCGGCAAACGCGCCGGGAAAATACGGCGGCAGAATGTTGAAACCGTCGGCAGCGCCCGCGACAAACCAGTGCTCCAGCGTGTCGGCGATCTGCGCCGGCGTGCCGCACAACACCCAGTGGCCGCGCGCCGCCGCCGTCAGGTTGTAAAGGTCGCGCAATGTCATGTTCTGCCGTCGCGCCGTCTCGTAGAGCACCCGTGAAAAGGTGCGGCCGCCTTCCTCGGTCGGCGGCGGGGCCGGCACTGGCGCGTCGAGCGCATGCCCGGTCACGTCGTAGCCGATGCGGCCGCTGACCAGAGTCAGCGCGTTGGTCGGCGTCACCCAGTCTTGCAGCTGCGACAGCTTCTGCCGCGCCGCGGCCTCGCTGTTGCCGATGATCGGCATGACACCCGGCAACACCGCGAGCTGGTCGGGGGTGCGGCCGAATTTCGGCATGCGGCCCTTCAGATCGGCATAGGCCAGCTTTGCCGCGTCCAGCTCCTGCACGACCGAGAACACGACATCGGCGGTGCGTGCCGCCAGTTCGAGGCCGGTCGGCGAGCCGCCCGCCTGAATGATGACCGGATGCCCCTGCGGCGAGCGGGCGATATTCATCGGTCCCTTGACCTGGAAAAAACGTCCCTTGTGGTCGAGCGGGTGCACCCTCGTCGCGTCGATGAATTGGCCGGTCGCCTTGTCGGCGAGGATCGCGCCGTCGTCCCAGCAATCCCACAGCCCCGTCACGACATCAACGAATTCCTCGGCGCGCTCGTAGCGCAGCGCATGGTCCAGGTGCCGCTCGCGGCTGAAGTTGAGCGCCGCGTTCGGCCGCGAACTGGTCACGACGTTCCAGGCGGCGCGGCCGCCGCTCAGATGGTCGAGCGAGGCAAAGATCCGCGCGACGTTGTACGGCTCGCTGTAGCTCGACGACACGGTGCCGCCGAGGCCGATATGGCGCGTCTGCGCGCTCAGCACCGACAGCAGCGTCGTCGGTTCGAAGCGGTTGACGAATGACGGGTGATCGCCCGGCTCCATGTCGAGGCCATCCGAGATGAACAAGAGATCGAACAGGCCGCGCTCGGCGATCGCGGCGATCTCCCGCATGACCGTGAGATCGCAGCCGCTCGCCGCGGCGCCTGGCCAGCGCCAGCCGGCGGAATGGTTGCCGGTGCCGAGCACAAAGACGCCGAGATGCATCTGCCGCCGCGGTGCATTCATCCTGGTGGCCTTTCGCACAATGTGAGCGCCCGAGCGTGTCATT
>Ga0335074_10017632_pt1 | contig 10074 bp, 10 predicted proteins | sample Lox_Sample_23_FD_206715 | JGI IMG/M metagenome (GOLD analysis project Ga0335074, IMG submission 206715) | Soil microbial communities from Loxahatchee National Wildlife Refuge, Florida, United States - Lox_Sample_2.3 | ecosystem: Environmental > Terrestrial > Soil > Wetlands | place: USA...
TGTCAGCCCGACAGGAGCAGGTCAGTGAACGGGAACACGCCTGAACCCAGGCAAGTGGTCCTGATCGGCGGGCGCACCGGCGCCTCGTTCTCGCCCGCGGTCTGGAACCAGGTGTTTGCCGATTTCGGGATCCCGCTGGAGTACCGCAGGCTCGACATCTCCGCGGCCGACCTGCCCCGGGCGGTCGGCGGGGTGCGTCACCCCGGCGTCGCGGCGGCCAACGTGACCATGCCCTACAAGGCGCGGGCCGCTGTCCTGGCCGACGTCAGGGACGCGGATACCGAACGCGCAGGCGTGACGAACTTCCTGGTGAACCGGTCCGGGATGCTGCACGCGAGCAACACCGACCTCGCGGCGGCGCGCGTCGCGCTGCAGCGCGTCACGGCGCGCAGCGCGCTCCTGCTCGGTGCCGGGGGCGCGGGGGCGGCGGCGCTCGGCGGGGCGGCCGGGGCGGTGCGCCGCGTTGTCATCGCCGACCGGGACCAGGCGGCGGCCCGCGGCCTGGCCGCCCGGGCGCGCGGCTGGGGCATGGCGGCCGCGGCCGTGGCGTGGGAAGCCGTCCCGGCCGCGGTGCCTGATGCCGATCTCATCGTGAACGCGACGCCGATCGGGATGGACGCCGCGGACCGGCGTTCCCCGATCCCGGGCGGCCTGCTCGGGCACCGGCCGGCGGTCTACGACTTCGTGTACCGCAGCGAGATGACGCCGCTGCAGGCCATGGCCCTGGAGGCGGGCTGCCTGGTGTACGACGGGCTGGCGCACATGACCGAGCAGGCGGTGGCGATGATCCCCGGTCTCGGCCTGGCCCCCGAGCTCGCGGGCGCCATCCGGCACGCCGCGGTGGCCGTGGCCGGGCGCGCACCGCTCACCTGGGCCAGTTGCGGCAGCACGGCTGGGTGACCGGCGCCGTCACCCGGTTATCAGCGAGTCCAGGTAGCCGCGCAGGTTGCGGCGCGCCTCGCTGACCGAGTCGCCGCCGAACTTCTCGGTCGCCGCGTCCGCGAGCACCAGCGCCGCCATGGCCTCGGCCACCACCCCGGCCGCGGGCACCGCGGTGACGTCGCTGCGCTGGTTGATGGCCTTGGCGGGCTCGCCGGAGCGCACGTCCACGGTGTCCAGGGCCCTCGGCACCGTGCTGATCGGCTTCATCGCGGCCCGCACCCAGATCACCTCGCCGGTGCTCATCCCGCCCTCGATCCCGCCGGCCCGGTTGGTCCGCCTGCGGACCCCGCCCCCGGACAGTTCGATCTCGTCGTGCGCCACCGAACCGCGGCGGCGGGCGGTGGCGAAGCCGTCGCCGACCTCGACTCCCTTGATCGCCTGGATGCTCATCATCGCGCCGGCCAGCCTGCCATCGAGCCGCCGGTCCCAGTGCACGTGGCTGCCGACGCCGGGCGGCACGCCGTACACGGCCACCTCGACCACGCCGCCCAGGGTGTCGCCGTCCTTGCGGGCGCGGTCGATCTCTTCCTGCATGGCCGCGCTGGTCGCCGGGTCCAGGCAGCGGACCGGGTCCTCGTCGATCCGCGCAGCATCCTGGCGGCCCGGCCGGACACCCTCGGGCACGCCCACGGGACCGATCGCCACCACATGACTGACTATCTCGATGCCGAACACCTGATGCAGGTACCGGCGGGCCACCTCGCCCAGCGCCACCCGGGCTGCGGTCTCGCGGGCACTGGCCCGCTCCAGCACCGGGCGCGCCTCGTCGTGGCCGTACTTCTGCATGCCCGCCAGGTCGGCGTGGCCGGGCCGGGGCCTGGTCAGCGGGGCATTCCTGGCCTGGTCGACAAGCTCGTCAGCGGCCACCGGATCGGGCGACATCACGGTCTCCCACTTGGGCCACTCGGTGTTTGCAATCCGTATCGCGACCGGGCCGCCCAGCGTCACGCCGTGCCGCACTCCCCCGGTGATCTCGGCCTCGTCCTGCTCGAACTTCATCCGCGCACCGCGCCCATACCCGGCCCGTCTCCGGGCCAGCGCGGCCACGATGTCCACGGTCGTCACCTCGACGCCGGCCGGTATTCCCTCGCATATCGCGACCAGCGCGCGCCCGTGCGACTCCCCCGCGGTCAGCCAGTGCAGCACGAACCACACTGTAGAAGATGCGGCCTCCTGCCGGAGTCGGCGCAGGTAGCCTGAGTGCTTGGTATCAACGGGTCAGCGGAAGCAGTTGAGGACGCATTTCGCGATGTGAGACTCTCATGGAACTGCACCAACGTCGACCACAGGGGAATGCGTGCGCCAAGCTGACCAGGCATCCGTGGCCATCATGCCAGGGACGCTCATGCAGAAGGCGATCCCACCGCGGCTGGTCGAGCCGTACCTGACGGGCCGCCGCGCGGTCATCGCCGGGTTCGTCTACCGGGTGCAGGACAGCGCCTTCGCCGGCCCGGCGGAGTACTACGAGGCACTGGACCTAGGCTATGAGGGCTCGGACTTCGGCCCGGACATCGCGGAGGTGTATGTCTTGCGCTGGAATGCGGTGAGCCCAGATTCATACCGGGTCCCCTACTCCTCGGAGCGGGGCGGTGACTGGTCCGGCAAGCCGCCGTTCACCGGCGCCGGTTACACCTCGTCGCCCAACCACATGGTCGCCGAGTTTTACCTCGATCCGGTGCCGGTCCCGGTGGGAGCCGAGATCTACCGGATCGCCTCAGGCGGGGAGAATTTCATCGCCCGGTTCGACGGGCAGGTATGGCTGCGCCCGGTCGGGACGGTCTGAGCATGCGCTACCGGCTGATGGCCACCTACCGCGGCGTCCCTTATGAGGCTGGAATCGGCCCCACCGACACCGATGTCGTGCTGTTCGCCGCCTGCCCGCCGCCGGAGGAACTCGGCTTCGAGCCGGCCACCGGTCACTGGCGCAAGCAGTTGCGCATCGACGAGGTGCAGGCGTTGTGGGAGTCCAGGCCGATGGGCACGTTCCGGGGGGATCGCTGCATCGTGCTCGACGATCTTGGTGACCGGCTGCACATCGCTTACCTGGGCCATGACGCCTATCAGGCAGAGCAACTCGGGTACTGGCAGGTGGACCGCGGCGTATTCGAGCTGATAACGCCGCGCGACGAGGTCCTCGGGATCGTCGAGGAACGGCTTGACTACCCGCGGGCCAACGGCGGCGGGACCCAGGTCACCGGACCGCACGCCACCATGCCGCCGGTCAGCGGGCCGCACGCCATCGTCCCGCCCGTCACCGGGCCCTTCGCCGCCGTCCCGCCGGTCACCGGGCCGCACGCCGCGGTCCCACCGGTCACCGGGCCCCACGCCGCCGTCCCGCCCGTCACCGGGCCGCACGCCGCGGTCCCACCGGCCACCGGGCCCCACGCCGCCGTCCCGCCCGTCACCGGGCCCCACGCCGCCGTCCCGCCGGTCACCGGGCCGCACGCCATGGCCCGCGCGGCCGCCGCAGCCGCCGACCCGCGCGATCTGGCCGTGATCCCGGAGGTCGGCGAGCCGGTCCTGCCGCTGGAGGCGGCCGCCCGCCGGGCCGCCCTGGGCCGCGTTGTGCCGCCGCCGGCGTCACCCGTGGCGGAGCCCGCCCCGCCCACCTCGCCCATGGCGAGGCCCGCGGCACCCATGGCGGGACCGGCGGCACCCGCACCCGTTGGGCCCGGGCGGCCGCGCCCGCCCGCCGGGCGCCGGCGCTCTGCGCTCAGGCGCCAGGCCACGCAGCGGATCTTCTCCGAACTGGCCAGCCTCGCCGCCATACCGCCGTCCGCTTATGCGCTCGGCGAGGAGGTTGACGGCGCCATGTGCCTGATCCAGACCGCGGACGGGTTTGAAGTCTTCAATGCCGCCGCCGGGGCCAGGCACGAGGTGCGCATTTTCGACGATGAGGAGTCGGCCTACTTCTACTTGTTCGGCGTACTTGCCGCCGAGGCCATCCGGACCGGCCGCCTGGCGCCGCAAAGCTAGCGGCCCAGTGCCCGGCTCACCTGGGAACTACCTGCGGGGTTGGCGAAGTTCACCCACACGCGCCGCCAGTCCCGCTATGGTGCAATTGGCCGACGGGGCTGAAGGTCCCCCGCTCCCCAAGCAGCCCCGTCGGCATTAAATAGCCGGGTCCTGCCTTCGGCCAACGCGCCAGGAAAGGCAAGATGTCCGCATGACGAAGCTGACCTCGATCCCGGTCACCGGAGTGCAGTTCCCGATATCCGCGGGTGACTACTCCGCGACAGTTACCGAACTCGGCGCGGGCTTGCGCGAATTCCGGCACCGTGATCATCCCGTTATCGCAGAATATGGGCCCGATGAACTCCCTCATGGTGCCTCGGGCCAGCTCCTCGCCCCGTGGCCCAACCGCGTCGACGGCGGCCAGTACACGATCGCCGACGCCACGTACCAGCTGGACCTGAGCGAGCCCGACGCGGGCAACGCCATTCACGGCCTGACCCGGTGGGCGGGCTGGCAGCAAGCCGAGCACACGGCTGATGCGGTGCGGCTCACGCACGTGCTGCACGGGCATCCTGGCTACCCGTTCTGCCTGGAGCTGACCGCGGAGTACCGGCTCAGCGCCGACGACGGGCTGCAGGTCAGCGTGACAGCCAGCAACGTGGGCAGCCGTCCGGCCCCGTACGGCACCGGCTCGCACCCGTACCTGACCACCGGTGCCCCGGTCCTCGACGAATGCGAGCTCATGCTGCCCGCCGCACGCTGGCTCCCGGCCGACGACCGCGGCATCCCGACCGGCCAGCCCGAAGACGTCACCGGAACCCCGTACGACTTCCGGGAGCCGCGGCTGGTGGCCGGGACCAGGCTCGATCACGCGCTCACCGAGCTGACCACTGGCCAGGACGGCCGCGCCTGGGCCGAGCTGAGCAGCGCGGGCCTGCGGGTGGCGTTCTGGGCTGGCCAGGGCTACCGGTGGCTGCAGGTGTTCACCGGCGACACCCTGGAACCGGCCCACCGCAGGCGGGCGATCGCCATCGAGCCGATGACCTGTCCGCCGAACAGCTTTGTCACCGGGACCGACCTGCTGATCCTGCAGCCGGGCGACAGCATCACGCACCAGTGGGGCATCGCCGTCCGTCAATCCTGATTCGTGGTGCCCGCGGGCGGCCGGTGGGGCCGGGAGGGCGGGGCCAGGCCCGTCGCCGCGGCTCCGCGCAGCCGGACCAGTTCTTCCAGCCGGACCAGGTCGGACGGGGTATCCAGGTCGTCGGGACGGCCAGTGTCGCCGCACTCCACAGCGGTGACGAGTTCTGGGTGCGCGCGCAGGAATGGCCGCGCCCCCGCGTCGCCCACGGCCAGGGCGGTCACCGCGGCCCAGTGCTCGCGGGCGAGCAGCACCGGGTTGCGGGCCGCTCCGTCATAGGCGGCCACGGCTACGGCCGCGCCGGCCTGGTAGGCGGCGATCAGGCGCCGCACCGCCTCGGCCCCGACCAGCGGCTGATCCACCAGCGCGATCACGGCGGCGGCGCAGCCGTCCGGCACCGTAGCCAGCCCGGCGACCAGCGACGAGCCCATGCCGCTGCGCCAGTCAGGGTTGTGCACGGCCAGCACGCCAGGCAGGTCAACGGCCACCGCGCCGGTCACCACGACGATGGGCGCGGCACCGCCGTCCCGGAGCAGGGCGACGCCGCGCCGGGCCAGCGGCTCTCCGCCGATCTCGACCAGCGCCTTGGGCTGCCCGAGCCGGCTGCCCGCACCCGCGGCGAGCAGGATCCCGGCGACTCCGGCGGTTGCGGCGGTTGCGGCGGGCTGCACGCCTGCCAGGCTAGTACCGCACCGGCCGCCGGCGTGCGCGCCAGACCGCAGCCTGCCGGGCGCAAGTCAGCCAGGCTTGACGGCCCGTTCACCAGCCGGTCCTCGGCTGGTCGGCCGTGCGTTGCGCTGCGCCGATACGAGTGGTCGGTCAGTATCCGCAACTCGGAACGAGGCAAAGATGCTACTGACCGTGCGACGCGCCGCGAAGCTCCTGGCCGCGGCGGCCGTCATCCCCGCGAGTTTGCTCATCGCCGGAACCACCCTGGCTTCGGCCGCGCCTGCCCGGGCCGGTGCCCACGCCTGGCCGGCGCAGCGCTACGTGGTGCGGCCGATCCTGTTCGGCAGCAAGCTCCATCACACGTTCACGCCGGCCGGGTCCACCAAGCCCGTCACCCAGGCGCTGACCCAGCCGGACGACATCACCCACTCCGGACCCGACCTCTTCAGCGCCTTCCAGAACGGGCTCGGCCCGCAGGGCCAGGTCGGCCCGGGCGGCGATCCGAACAGCACCGTCGTCGAGTACACCCCGGCCGGCCATGTCATCCAGCAATGGGACGTCAAGGGCCACTGTGACGGCCTGACCGCCGATCCCGCCCTGCACCTGGTCTTCGCCACGGTGAACGAGGACGCCAACTCCAGCATCTTCACGATCACACCCGGGGCCCCGGCCGGCGCGCAGGTCGTGCACTACCGGTACAACGACAGCCCGCTGCCGCACAACGGCGGTACCGACGCCGTCTCGATCTACCACGGCCTGGTGCTGATCAGCGCGTCCGCGCCGGGCACGGCCGGCAAGCCCGCCCCTCAGCCGACCTACCCGGCGGTGTACTCGGCGACCTTCGACCGGGCCACCCTGGTCGCCACCGTGAAGCCGGTGTACTACGACGAGGCCCCCGCGACGGTCGCCAACACCAACAGCACCGAGTTCGGGAAGGTGGTCCGGCTGGGCCTGACCGACCCCGACTCCAACGAGGTCGTCCCGCAGAACGCGTTCCGGTTCGCGGGTGACTTCATGCTGACCAGCCAGGGCGACAAGGAGCAGATCTTCACCGGGCTGCGCGGTGGCCTGGGCCGGAACCTGGCCGTTCTGCGGCTGACCCAGTCGGTCGACGACACGGCCTGGGTGAGCAGCCGGTTCGGCCACCTGTTCGCCGATGACCACGACGGCGACACCGTGGACATGGTGTCCGGGCCATTCCGGGTCGGTTCCGTCTTCGTCGCGGTCACGCCGTGCGACGCCAATGGCGCGCCGGCCACCTGTCCCGCGCCCGGGTTCCCGCCGAACTACCTGGGCTCGCTGAACCCGTGGACCGGCCAGATCAGCCGGGTGTCGATTTCCGGGCCCAACCCGGAGCCTCAGGGCATGATCTTCATCGCGGGCTAGGCGACCATCGCCCGGATCCACCATGGCTCAGTGCTGCCCGGGGAGACGACCCTCCGGAACCCCACGCCAGTGCTGACCCGGATGGCTACCCCAGGGAACCTCCACTCAGTCGTGGTGGATCCGGCCCGTGGTCGCGGTGAGCGGTCGCCCGGAGCCGCCCCAGCGCAGCTGGATCAGCTCGGCCGCGATCGCAACCGCGGTCTCCTCGGGCGTCCGCGCCCCCAGGTCAAGGCCGATCGGCGAGCGCAGCCTGGCCAGCTCGTCCTCGGTCAGGCCCACCTCGCGGAGCCGGGCCAGCCGGTCTTCGTGCGTGCGCCTGCTGCCCATCGCCCCGATGTAGCCGGCCGGGGTGCGCAAGGCCACCTCGAGCAGCGGCACGTCGAACTTGGGATCGTGGGTGAGAACGCAGATAACCGCGCGCGCGTCCACGCTCTGCGTGGCCAGGTACCGGTGCGGCCAGTCGGTGACCACCTCGTCCGCGTCCGGGAAGCGCCTGCGGGTGGCGAACACCGGCCGCGCGTCGCACACCGTCACCCGGTAGCCAAGGAACTTGCCTGCGCGCGCCACCGCGGCCGCGAAATCGATGGCGCCGAAGACCAGCATCCGCGGCGGCGGGGCGAAGGACTGGACGAACACCGACAGCTCGTCCCCCAGCCGCTCGCCGCTGGGGCCGTACCGGCGGACGCCGGTCAGGCCCTGAGCGAGCATCCCGCGCGCGTCGTCGTCCACCGCCTGGTCCAGGCGGAGGCCCGAGCCGAGCGTGCCCGACGACGGGCGGCCGTCCGGCGCGTGGCCGTTCTCGTGGCCGTTCCCCTGGGCAGGCTCGCCCAGGCCCCAGATCACCCGCCGGGCGCCGATCTGGCCCGGCCCGTCGATGATGGTCGCCACCGCGACCGGCTGCTCGGCGCGGACCGCGGCCGCCACGTCGCCCAGCTCGGGAAACGTCTCCTGGCTGACCGGCTCGACGAAGATGTCGATGATGCCGCCGCAGGTCAGCCCGACGGCGAAGGCGTCATCGTCGGATACGCCGTAGGTCTGCAGCACGGCCTGGCCGCTGTCGCGGACCTCGCTGGACAGCTCGTACACGGCGCCCTCGACGCAGCCGCCCGAGACACTGCCCACGGCCTCGCCGTCGGCCGAGACCGCCATCGCCGCGCCAGGCTCACGCGGTGCGCTGCTGAATGTCCGCACCACCGTGGCCAGGCCGAACGCCTCCCCGGCATCCCACCACTTGGAAATCGGATCCAGGATGTCTCGCACGCTTGCCACCTCAGGTCTCGCGGTACTCCCCCAGGTTACGTTCCCCAGGGACCGGTACGCGAAGATGCGACCAGGGAATACGCGCTTAAACCACCCCCGCGCGCACCGGCCGGGCGGGCGCTTGACATGATTTGTTAGGTTAGCCTAAGCTCATTCAGCCTGCGGAAACGGCTGCCTGACAGGACGGAGATATGGCGACTCCACGGGAACAGGGCGTTATCCAGATTCGCAGGCTTTTGGTGCTAGCGCCGACCGCGCTCGGGCTGGCCGCGCTGCTCGGGGCGTGCACGTCCCAGGCGCCGGCGTCCAAGCCAGTGTCCGCCGCCGCGGTGCACGCCACGTGCACACAGGTCAGCGCGGTGCTTTCGGACGGGCCGGATCCGGACTCTGATCCGGTCGGCTACGCGGAAGCCCAGATCCTCCCACTCGGCCAGATCCACACGTCCGACGCGCCGCTCCGGGCGGCAATCGGCAAGCTGGCCAGCGCCTACCGGACGTTCTTCGACAGCAACGGGAACTCGGGCGCGGCCAAGCTGGCGGTCGCCACGGCGAGCAAGCGGATCAACTCATTCTGCCCGGGCGCGACGTCATGACGGGCAAGCGCTGGCTGGCGGCCATCGCCGGCGTCGCGACCTGCTGTGCGCTGCTGGCCGGGTGTGGCACGGCCAGCGGCACGGCGGCCCAGACGATCACCCTCTACAACGGCCAGCACGAGCAGACCGCCGACGCGCTGGTGGCGGCGTTCGAAAAGGCGACCGGCATCGTGGTCAACATCCGCAGCGACGACGAGGACACGCTGGCCGACGAGATCGTGACCGAGGGCTCGCACTCCCCCGCCGACGTGTTCTACACCGAGAACTCGCCGCCGCTGGAGAGCCTGCAGGCCAAGGGGCTGCTGGCCAAGGTGGACTCGTCGACGCTCAGCCGCACCCCGGACAAGTACAACTCCCCCGGCGGCGACTGGGTGGGCGTGTCGGCCCGGGTCAGCGTGCTCATCTACAACCCGTCGCTGATCTCGGCCAGCAAGCTCCCCACGCATGTGAGCCAGCTCGCGGACGCGAAATACAAGGGCAAGCTGGCCCTGGCGCCGCAGGAGACCGACTTCCAGCCGATCGTCACGGCCTATGACCGCGCCTACGGAAAGTCCGCCACTCTCGGCTGGCTGAAGGCGGTCGACGCGAACGCCAGCGGCCACATCTACTCCGACAACGAGACGATCGCCGACGAGGTGAACCGCGGCGCCGTGGCGTTCGGGATCGTCAACCAGTACTACTGGTACCGGCTGCGGGCCGAGATCGGCGCCAGCAACGTCCACTCGGACATCACCCACTTCGCGGCGGGCGACCCCGGCTACGTCGTCGACGTCTCCGGCGCGGCGATCCTGAAGTCTTCGACCCACCAGGCCGCGGCGCAGAAATTCCTCGCGTTCCTGGTCAGCAAGCAGGGCCAGAGCATCATCGCCGACCCGGCCAAGTCGATCAGCTTCGAGTACCCGATCGCGTCCGGGGTGACCACCCAGGCACCGGAGACGCCGTTCGATCAGCTCCAGCCCTACCCGATGACGATCGGCGACCTCGGTACCGGGGCGACGGCCATCGCGCTGATGCGCCAGGCGGGCCTGCTGTGACCGGCCGCCAGAGGGGGGCGGGGCGATGACGGCGTCGCAGACACTGCAGCGGCCCGGGCCGCCGCCCGCGCCCGGCCAGGCACCGGCCGGCGTT
>Ga0335074_10017634_pt1 | contig 10073 bp, 9 predicted proteins | sample Lox_Sample_23_FD_206715 | JGI IMG/M metagenome (GOLD analysis project Ga0335074, IMG submission 206715) | Soil microbial communities from Loxahatchee National Wildlife Refuge, Florida, United States - Lox_Sample_2.3 | ecosystem: Environmental > Terrestrial > Soil > Wetlands | place: USA: Florida...
GTCGGAAATTCAATGAACACCTGGCGCCCGTCGTCAAAGGCACGCAAGGGTCGCCAGGGCGGATTGTCGCCCTCGATCCGGTAGCGGAAATTCAGCGCCGATACGTCGATGCCGCTGGTGATCGGCGCCGTCTGTTCTGCCGCCGTGTTCTGCTGGCGCAGAGCGAAGAGCTGGTCCTGCGGATACTGCCAGGAGACCGAGGCCATGTAGGTCTTCTCGGTCGAGCGCAATTCCAGATGATAGGTGCGCCGGTCGGTGTCGATGACGAGGTTCGTCACCAGGTCCGGCCGGGTCGGCTTCACCAGGATGTGGACGCGCTTGTCGGCACCCGTACCGCTTTCGGTGTCGCCGATGATCCAGCGGACGGTATCGCCGGCAGCGACCGGGCCGGGGCCGACGAGTTGCTCGCCCGGCTCCAGCGCAATATCGGTGATTTCACCGGGTTCCGCATAAACCTGGTAGAGCGCGCCATCGGTGAACGGATAGACCTGGATGGCATTGATGTAGCCGGCGCGGGTCGGTTGCACGCGCGCTGCGGCATCGGCATTGGCGACGCGGGTGATCGGGCTGTGGGCTTCCGGCGGTGCGGTCCTACCGACCGGCAGCGGCTTCAACTGGCCGGGCAAGGGAAGCGGTTTCGGCAATTCGACGATCTGCACCGGCTTCGGTGACTCCGGCAGGAGCACCGCGGGCCTCGGTGTATTGTCGTAGGTGATGGCGGGCGGCTTGAAGCTCGAACAGGCCGCAAGCGTGGAAACGGAAAGCAGCAGAACCGGCAAGCCGGCTTTACGGAAAAGAGGCTTTGTCATTGGCCAAGCTCCCGCGACCAATTGATGGCATCGACGTAAATCCCCAGCGGATTCTTTCGGAGGTGATCGGCATCCGTCGGGGGGATGACGACGACCGTCAGGAAGGCGCTCCAGCGTTCGGTCGCGGCGAGCGTGCCGTCCTGGTAGTGGCGCTCGGTCCAGGCGACCTGGAAGCTGTCGGGCGAAGCGCGGATCACGCTGGCGACATCGACCTCCACCTCCTGCTTGCCGATCTTGCCGAAAGGGTCGTTCGCGCGGGCATAATCGTTCAGCGCCACGGCGCCCTTGCCGGTCGTGAAATCGTAGGCGCGCAACCAGTTCTGGCGCACGACGATCGGATCGGACGGGATCGCCCTCACCCACTCGATGAAGCGGGCGAGCTGCCACGCGATCTGCGGATCGGTCGGCCGGTAATCCGCAACGGCGGGTGCCACGGCCTCGGCGTGGCCGAGCTTGTCGACCTGCACCACCCAGGGCACGACGCTGCCGTGGGTGGATTGCCAGACGAGACCAATGGCCAGACCCGCGGCCAGGGCGAGGTTGCCGAAAGCGATCAGCCGCCAGTTCCGGGCCTGGACGCGCGCCGACCCGATGCGCTCATCCCAGACCTGCGCGGCCTTCTGATAGGGGGTTTCGGGTTCAGGCGTGCGGCCGTAGCGCGTGCCGGGGCGTCGGAACAGCATCAGCCTTCCTCCGAGAGATCGAGATTGGTGGAGGCGCCGCCGCCGTCGCCGGAACGGACATTGTGGGTGGCGGTGGAAATGCCGTCCCGGATGACCTGGCGGCGGTGCATCCGCCTGGCCCAGTCGGGTGCCCGGCCGGCGGCGCCGCCGCCGGATGCGGTCGAAGCGCCGGCGGCGGCGGTGTCGGCACCAGCTGAACTTCCCCCCATCGCACGGTCGGCAGCCTGAGCGCCGGCCGCGAAGCTGCTCTTCAGATTCGAGGCAACGCGCTGGATCATGCTTCGCGGCACGCTGATTGCCGCGGCGGCGCCGGCCTTGGCGACACCGGCCATGCCGGCGGACGCCCCCTTCATGCCGGTCTCACCGGAAGCAGAGGCCCCGAGGCGATAGGCGGTGCTGGCACCGCCTGCCAGTGCCGCACCACCCCGCGCCGTTCCGGCCAGCGCGCCGACCCCGGCCCGCACGCCCGCCGCCGTTCCCATGAGGCCGGCGGCGCCGAGGCCGCCGGCGGCGAGCGCCGTGCCGACGGCCGCGCCAGCGCCGAGCTGCGGGGCGCCGGAGACGAGGCCGGTGGCGATACCGGGACCGAAGATGGCAAGGCCGAGCAAGGTGAGCGCCGCCAGCATGATCGACAGCGCGTCCTCGATGTTGGGATCGCCCGGAAAGCCGGTGGTGAATTGCGAGAACAGCGTCGTGCCGATGCCGACGATCACGGCCAGCACCAGCACCTTGACGCCGGAGGCCACGACATTGCCCAAGACCTTTTCGGCGAGGAAGGCGGTCTTGTTGAAGAGGCCGAACGGCACCAGGACGAAGCCCGCCAAGGTGGTCAATTTGAATTCGATCAAGGTGACGAAGAGCTGGATGGCGATGACGAAGAAGGAGATCAGCACCACCACCCAAGCCAGCAGCAGCACGAAAATCAGGATGAAATTGTCGAAGAAGCTGGTGAAGCCCATCAACTGGCCGGCGGCGGTCAGGATCGGCTTGCCGGCGGTGAGACCGACCTGGGCGATGCTGCCGGGATGCACGAAATTGGCCGGAGAGACGGTCGAGCCGGCCGCTTCCAGCCCCAACCCGGCGAAGGAGTTGAAGATGATCTGCGCGAGGTTGTTGAAGTTGCCGATGATGAAAGCGAAGAAGCCGACATAGAGCGTCTTCTTGACGAGACGCGCCATGATGTCGTCGTCGGCGCCCCAGGCCCAGAACAGGCCGGCGAGCGTGATGTCGATGGCGATCAGCGTCGACGAGAGAAACGCCACCTCGCCATGCAGCAGGCCGAACCCGGAATCGATGTAGGTGGTGAAGGTGTTGGTGAAACCGTCGATGACGCCGGTGCCGCCGGTCATGGCCGCACCTCGTGCATCGCATACGGCGCGAAGAAGCGCCTTCGCCGTTCCGCCCAGGCGTCGCGGCAGGCATCGTCCACGTCTTCCGGCCGCACGATGGCGCGGCACCGCGCCAACTCGGCATCAAGCGGATCGGTGGCACGGGCGGCCGATGCTGGCGGCGTGGCTTCTTTCCGCCGGGTGTTGACGCTCACCGCTGCCGCCAGGATCGCCACGCCGAGCAACGCGAAGGCGCCCGCGCGCATGATCCGCTTCAAGAGGGCGGCATCGGCGCGCATCAGTGGAACATCGTCACGGGCTGAGGCTGATAGCCCTGGCCACCATTGAGGAAGTTGCTGAGCTGCTGCTGGGCCTGCGCCTTGCTCTCCAGCCGCGCCGCCCCGTCGAGACTTTGGGCGCGGGCCATCGCCGCAATCACCCCGGTCAGGTCCGCGAGCTGCTGGGCAGCGAGGCCCATGATCTGGTTGCCGGACTGCGCCGCCTGCAAAGCGCCGCTCGCCGATTGGCTCGACGAGATCAGCGCGTTGATCTGCGTGCGCGCCGTGTCGAGGTTCTGCACCACGCCCGCCTGGACGTGCATCGAATCCTGATAGGCGGCGCGCGCGTTCTGCCAACGGGTCTGCGCATCGGCCATGAGCTGCGGATCGGTCGAACCCGCATAGCTCTGCGGATAGACCTGGGTGAATGCCTGATCGATGGTCGTAACGTCGTAGGCGATGCGCTGCGCCTGGGTCAGAAGCTGTTCGGTGCGGGTGATCGAGGTTTCAAGCTGCGCGACCGACGAATAGGGCAGGCTCGCCAGGTTCTTCGCCTGGTTGATGAGCATGGTGGCCTGGTTTTCCAGGCTCTGAATCTCGTTGTTCACTTGTTGCAGTTCGCGCGCTGCGGTCAACACGTTCTGCGAGAAGTTGGTCGGATCATAGACGATCCATTGCGCCTGGGCGGGTGCCGCGATGGCGAGGGCCATCGCGCCGGCGAGCACGACGTGACGAAGAGGGATCATGGCGTGGTCTCCATGTCGGCGAGGAGATTGGCCGCCCAATCGACATCCTTGTGGCGCAGCCAGGCCACGGCGAAGCCGGCCGGCCCGTGTTCTGCCATCAACTCGGCGATGGCGGTCTGGTCGGATTTGGCGGAGGCGGCCGTGAAGGCGAGCGCGGCGTCGCCGAGGCCCAGCTCGAACAAGCGATTGCCGCGCCGCGACTGGCAGTAATAATCGCGCTTCGGGGTCGCGCGACTGACGATCTCGATTTGCCTGTCGTTCAAGCCGAAACGGCGGTAGATGGCGGTGATCTGCGGTTCGACCGCGCGCTCGTTCGGCAGGAAGATGCGTGTCGGGCAGCTTTCGACGATAGCCGGCGCGATCGGACTGGTCTCGATGTCGGCGAGGGACTGCGTGGCGAAGACGACGGAGGCATTCTTCTTGCGCAAGGTCTTCAGCCATTCGCGGAGCTGGCCGGCGAAGCCGGGATCATCCAGCGCCAGCCAGCCCTCGTCGACGATCAGCAGCGTCGGCCTGCCATCCAGCCGCCCTTCGATGCGGTGAAAGAGATAGGCGAGCACGGCGGGCGCGGCGCCGGTGCCGATCAGCCCCTCGGTCTCGAACGCCTGGACGTCGGCCTCGCCCAGCCGTTCCGCCTCGGCGTCGAGCAGCCGGCCGAACGGCCCGCCCAAGCAATAGGGTCGCAGGGCCTGTTTCAAAGTGTTGACCTGTAGCAGCACCGAGAGACCCGTCAGCGTCCGCTCGGCAATCGGTGCAGACGCGAGCGACGACAGCGCCGACCACACATGCTCCTTGGCTTCGGGCGTGACGGCGACCTTCTCGCGTTCCAGGATGGCGGCGATCCACTCCGCGGCCCAGGCTCGTTCGGCGGCATCGTCGATGTGGGCGAAGGGCTGAAGCGCTACCGGCTCGGCCGCGTCCTCGGACAGAGCGCCGCCGAGATCGTGCCAGTCGCCACCCATCGCCAGCGCCGCGGCGCGAATGCTGCCGCCGAAATCGAAGGCAAAGACCTGGGCACGCTCGTAGCGGCGGAACTGAAGCGCCATCAGCGCCAGGAGGACGCTTTTGCCTGCGCCGGTCGGGCCGACGATCAGGCAGTGCCCGACATCGCCGACATGCAGGCTGAAGCGGAAGGGCGTCGAGCCCTCGGTCTTGGCGAAGAAGAGCGGCGGTGCGTCGAGATGATCGTCCCTGCCCGGCCCTGCCCAGACTGCCGACAGCGGCATCATATGTGCCAGGTTCAAGGTCGAGACCGGCGGCTGGCGCACATTCGCGTAGGGTTGCCCCGGCAACGATCCGAACCACGCTTCGAGCGCGTTGACGCTCTCCACCATGCTGGTGAAGTCGCGGCCCTGGATCACCTTCTCAACGAGGCGCAGCTTCTCATCGGCGGCGCGGGCGTCGTCATCCCAAACGGTCACGGTCGTGGTGACGTAAGCCTCGCCGATCGCGTCGGAACCAAGCTCTTGCAACGCCAGATCGGCGTCGAGCGCCTTGTTGGCGGCGTCGGTGTCCATCAGCGCCGACGCCTCGTTGGTCATGACCTCCTTCAGAATGGCCATGATGCTCTTGCGCTTGGAAAACCATTGCCGACGGATCTTCACCAGCAACCGCGTCGCATCGGTCTTGTCGAGACAGATGGCGCGTGTCGCCCAGCGATAGGGAAAGGCCAGCCGATTGAGTTCGTCGAGGATGCCGGGATGGGTCGCCGACGGGAAACCCATCACGGTCAGGATGCGGAGATGTGACCTGCCGAGCCGCGGCTCGAAACCGCCGGTCAGCGGCTCGTCGACCAGGATGGCGTCGAGGTACATCGGTATCTCGGGAACACGGACGCGCTGGTGCTTGGTCGAAACGGTCGAGTGCAGGTAGGTCAGCGTCTCGGTGTTGTCGAGCCATTCGACCTCGGGCACGAAGCCTTCGACGAGTTGCAGCACGCGGTCGGTGCGGTCGATAAAGGTGCGCAGCACTTCATGCGGATCGATGCCGCGGCGGTCGCTGCCTTCATAAAGCCAGCCCTCGGCCTTGGCCGCATCTTCGGCCGGCGGCAGATGCAGGAAGGTCAGGAAGTAGCGTGACTCGAAATGCGCACCCTCTTCCTCGAATTGCGCCTTGCGCTCGGAATCGACCAGGGCCGAGACGGGATCGGGGAAGCGGCTCTCGGGATAGCGGTTGGCCGGCGCCCGCTGCGCCTCGACGAAGATCGCCCAGCCGGAACCAAGGCGCCGGAGCGCGTTGTTGAGCCGTGCCGTCGTGCCGACCAGCTCGGCCGGCGTGGCGCTGTCGAGATCGGGGCCGCGAAACCGCGCGGTGCGCTGGGTCGAACCGTCCTTGTTCAACACGACGCCGGGCGCGACCAGCGCGGCCCAGGGCAGGAAATCGGCGAGGCCGGCGGGCTTGTTGCGGTATTCGGCGAGGTTCATCATCACCGAACCTCACGCCCCGAAATACGTCGGATAGCGCAGATGCCGACGAACCACGTCGACAAACTGTGCATCACGCTTTGCCGCCCACACCGCCGCGGCGTGACCGATCAACCAGAAAGCGAGACCGGCAATCCACAGCCGCAGGCCCAAACCAAGCGCCGCGGCCAAGGTGCCGTTGAGGATCGCGACCGAGCGCGGCGCGCCGCCGAGAAGAATCTGCTCGGTGAGCGCCCGATGGACCGGCGCCTCGAAACCGGGGACGGGTTCGGCGCCATCCATCAGATCAGCGCCCCGCCGCCGAAATTGAAGAAGGACAGGAAGAAGCTCGATGCAGCGAAGGCGATCGAGAGGCCGAAGACGATCTGGATCAATCGCCGGAAGCCGCCGCTCGTGTCCCCGAATGCGAGCGTGAGACCCGTCACCACGATGATGATGACCGCGATGATCTTGGCGACCGGCCCCTGCACCGAATCCAGGATCTGTTGCAGGGGTTGTTCCCAGGGCATGTTCGATCCGGCCGCATCGGCCGGCGCCGCGAGCATGGCGCTGGTGAGCACAACCGAAGCCGCAACGATGCGGCGACGGGTGCGAACGAGTACATTCATGAACGGTCTCCTGCTTGAGAGAGGGCGTAATCGCCATTGGGGGTGAGCCCATCGACACGGGCGAGTTCGGCGAGGCGCCGTTTGGCGCCGCGGCCGGCGAGGACCGCGACCACATCGATGGTCTCGGCGATCAGCGCCCGCGGCACGGTGATGACGGCTTCCTGGATGAGCTGTTCGAGACGACGGAGCGCGCCCAATGCGGTGCCGGCGTGAATGGTGCCGATCCCGCCGGGATGGCCGGTCCCCCAGGCTTTGAGGAGGTCGAGCGCCTCGCTGCCGCGCACCTCGCCGATCGGGATGCGGTCCGGCCGCAGCCGCAGCGACGACCGCACAAGGTCGGAAAGCGAGGCGACGCCATCCTTGGTGCGCAATGCGACCAGGTTCGGCGCCTTGCACTGAAGCTCGCGGGTGTCTTCGATCAGCACCACGCGATCGGCCGTCTTGGCCACCTCGGCGAGCAGGGCATTGGTCAGTGTGGTCTTGCCGGTCGAGGTGCCGCCGGCGACGAGCACATTGCGCCGCTCCAGCACCGCCGCGCGGAGCACCGCTGCCTGGTCGGCGGCCATGATGCCGACGGCGACGTAATCTTCGAGCGTGAAGACCGCGACGGCGGGTTTGCGGATGGCGAAGGCCGGCCCCGCGACCACGGGCGGCAGCAAACCCTCGAACCGCTCTCCCGTTTCCGGCAGCTCAGCCGAGACGCGCGGCGCGCCAGCATGGACTTCAGCGCCGACATGATGGGCGACCAGGCGAATGATGCGCTCGCCATCCGCAGCCGACAGGCGTTCGCCCGTATCGGTGAGACCATCGCTCAAGCGATCGATCCACAGCCGACCGTCGGGATTGAGCATCACTTCGACGATGGCCGGGTCTTCCAGCCAAGCGACGATGCTGGCGCCGAGCGCCGTGCGCAGCATCCGCGCGCCGCGGGAAATCGCTTCAGCTCGGAAGGGTTGGACCGTCACCGTCATCCCCGTCATTGACCGACCGAACAGGCTCGATCGGCGATCGGGGATAATTAGAAGAGACAGGAATCAGGCCAGCGCAACAACACAATCAGCCCATCGTGCTCTGGCGTGCAAATACAGGGAAACGGCGGAGTTGGTTCACCCACACGACCTGTCACGAAAGCATCCCGGGACACCGCATCCCGCCGATGAGTGGTTCCGTCGTCGAGGAGTAACGAACAGCTCGAGAGGTGGGAGTATGCGAATGTGTGATTTACGGGGCCAATTGCCTTATTCGTCGGCGCCGGTGGACTGCTCTCGCCGTGCCGAGACATCGAGCGACAGCTCACGCGCCAGGCTCTGCCCGGTCTCCATCCGCCGGCCGAGCGATTCCAGAAAGCGCTTGTACCGCTCCCGACCGCTGCTCTGGGCGGCGGTCTCGGCCGTGTCCGGCAGCGGCGGCGTCGCGGTCAGCCAGAAGCGAACGAACATCGCCAGCGCCTCATTGGCGATCTGGATATGGGTCTGAAGCCGATCGAGCTGACGAACCTGGCGATCGAGGCGACGGGCGAGCGTGGCTTCCAGGCGGTCCATGCCGTCGGGCGACAGAAACGAGGTCAGCGCCGCCTCCACCACCACGGCCTGGGACAGGCGCTTGCGTAGGGCATAATCGGCAAGCCGAGCCGACAGCGCCGGTGGCAGACGGAAAGTATGTTTGACCCGCATCACATGTCCATGTCATCGGCGGGATCGAGCGCCGCTTGACGGGCGAGGCCGCTCATCTGACGCCGCAGCTCGGCCGCGCTCACGGCCCTGTCATCCTGACTGTCTTCGCCGAATCCAAACTCCGGCACCGGGTCGGGTTTCGGCGGGACCACTTCCTCGTGCTCGGGCAATCCCGGCTCACGGCGGAGCGTCCCGCTGCCGGAATCATCGTCATCGGGCTTCGGCTTCTTCGGCACGATCGGCGCTTTCGGCTTCTTCTCCTGTTCCACGATCACCACCCGCGGCGGCAGGGGCAATTGGCTCCAATCATCCGGTCGGGTCACGGCCGGGGCCTGCTCCGGCTTCGGTGCTGGAAGCACCCGTTCGACAAAGCGTTGGTCCTCGTAATAGCGCGCCTTCTTCGCGCGGATCGGATGTACGCCGGACACCATGACGATCTCATCAGCGGCGGGGAGCTGCATGATTTCGCCGGGCGTCAGCAGCGGCCGCGCGGTCTCGGAGCGCGATACCATCAGATGGCCGAGCCAGGGCGAGAGGCGGTTGCCCGCATAGTTGCGCATCGCTCGCATTTCCGTCGCCGTCCCAAGCGCGTCGGACACGCGCTTCGCGGTCCGCTCGTCGTTGGTCGCGAAGCTGACGCGGACGTGGCAATTGTCGAGGATCGAATTGTTCTGGCCGTAAGCCTTCTCGATCTGATTGAGGCTCTGGGCGATCAGGAACGCCTTCAACCCGTAGCCTGCCATGAACGCCAAAGCCGACTCGAAGAAATCGAGCCTGCCCAAGGCCGGGAACTCGTCCAGCATCAGCAGCACGCGGTGGCGCCGGTTCTTGGCGTGCAATTCCTCGGTCAGCCGTCGGCCGATCTGATTGAGCACCAGCCTGATCAGCGGCTTGGTCCGCGAGATGTCGGAAGGCGGCACGACGAGGTAGAGCGTCGTGGGTCGCGCCTCTTCCACCAGATCGGCGATGCGCCAGTCGCAGCGGCGCGTCACCTGCGCAATGACCGGATCGCGATAAAGTCCCAGAAACGACATGGCGGTGCTGAGCACGCCCGACCGCTCGTTGTCGGATTTGTTCAACAACTCCCGGGCGGCGCTGGCGACGACGGGATGGGTTCCGGCCTTGCCGAGATGCTGCGTCAGCATCATCGCGCGCAGCGTCGATTCGATCGAGCGCTTCGGGTCGGAGAGGAAGTTGGCGACACCGGCGAGCGTCTTGTCGGGTTCCGCATAGAGGACGTGCAGGATCGAACCGACCAGCAGGCTATGGCTCGTCTTCTCCCAATGATTCCTCTTCTCCAGCGAACCTTCGGGGTCGACCAGCACGTCGGCGACATTTTGCGCGTCGCGCACTTCCCATTCGCCACGGCGGATTTCCAGCAGCGGGTTGAAGGCTGAGGATCCCGTATTGGTCGGATCGAACAGCAACACGCGACCGAAGCGGGCGCGAAACCCGGCAGTCAGGCCCCAGTTTTCTCCCTTGATGTCATGGACGATGGCGCTGCCGGGCCAGGTCAGAAGCGACG
>Ga0335074_10017635_pt1 | contig 10073 bp, 9 predicted proteins | sample Lox_Sample_23_FD_206715 | JGI IMG/M metagenome (GOLD analysis project Ga0335074, IMG submission 206715) | Soil microbial communities from Loxahatchee National Wildlife Refuge, Florida, United States - Lox_Sample_2.3 | ecosystem: Environmental > Terrestrial > Soil > Wetlands | place: USA: Florida...
ATCAGCGGCCTTCCCTCCGCACTCTCCGCCATCGAATGCTCGACTTTGTTCGAATGATTCATCGGTACTATGCCACTGTCCGACTCCTCGGGTGCGTACACGCGGGCGTTGCGGCCTAAGCCTTCACCCGCCGTTCTGCTGTTGCTGCTCGCAGAAACATCCGAGGTCTCCCGGTTCTCGTGCATGAAGCTTCCAGACGTGTCTGGGGTCTTCGACTACGCAGGGCTGGCAAAGGACTCGCGTTATCGTCCTCGCCATGTTGCCTTCCACCAAATCAAAAGCGTCGGCGCCCTGATTGCATCTTTTCGGAGCTCAATACCCAGCCCGCCTGTACCCCTGTTTACGCTTCGCCGTGCACCTCGCGGTGCCCAACGCAAAACTCGGGGCCGAGTGGTTCGCTACTCCTTTCTCGTAGGACTCTTGCATTCCCTGCTTCATGCCGGTTTATCCCGGCACACTGATTCGGCGATGATGCACCAGGCGACGCTTTGAGGGTGAAAGTTCTCGAGTAGTGTTCCGAACTGGGCTCCATAAAGCGAATGGGAACGGTTGGATTCCGATCCCATTCGGTGCATTTGCGGTGTCATTGGTGAGGGAGAAGGCTCGTATGCGCACGATCCCCTTGTTAGCCTATCGGGCTCAAGGAATCGGGATTCCCGCCGGAGTCACATCGATGGATGAGATCAGCCACTGCCCTTTGACCCTCTGAAACGACGAATTGGTTTGGAACTTCACTTTGGCCGTCCACGGCGTTGTCGAGACGTCATAGTAATGACACTCCCAATACGCGTTCGCAGTATCACCGCTGACATCGAACGATGTCTTGTAGGAAGGCGTCAGCACAATGAGCTTGCTTCCCACCTGGAACGATCCAGCAACCCATTTAAAGTAAGTGCATAGTGTACCCCGGTACGCGCCTTCTGCGCCCGAAAGCTCGGGGCACGACGACGCATTATCCGGATCGCCATTGCCGACGTAATAACCATCAACTGTACCGAACCCTTGCACGGAAAGAACTGCATCGGAAGTCCATAGAGAAAGCATGTCACGGATTCGTTGCGTGATGACCTCAGCCGAATCTCCGTTCGCGGGGTCGTGAACCGTTGCGTACCGGTGGAATGCCGCCTGCAATTTGTACAGCTCAAGTTCCTGCTTGGAATCTGAGCTGTTTTGCGCTTTTGCCACTCCTGGAATGATTGCCAAGCCAAGCACCAGTGCGATGGATATTGATGCGAACCTGCATTTTCCTAACCGCATTTCCGTCTCTCCTCTAATCCTGAGGCGCAGCTTGCGTTCTCACCGCGCCTGTTTATTTGCCCTCATCCCATATAGCGAGAACCGCAGTCGAAACCTGTAAGAGGAAAAGAACCTTCGCTGGGTACCTGACCAACACAGCTGCGGTGTAATATTTACGCAGTTCGCCACTCCTCAGGCGCAGGGATTTGGATGGACGAGGCCCTCGGACACGAGATCACGCAACTGCTTCAGGCCTGGCGCCAGGGCGACGAGGGTGCTCTGGAAAAGCTGACTCCTCAGGTGTATCGCGAGCTGCATCGGGTCGCCAGGCGTTGCATGGGCGGGGAACGCGACGGCCATACGCTACAGACGACAGAGCTGATCAATGAGCTTTATCTGCGTCTATCCGATCTGAAGCTGATCGACTGGCAGAACCGGACCCATTTCTTCGCGCTGTGTGCGCGACAAATGCGGCGCATTCTCACTGACCAGGCCCGTGCCCGGCGGTCGCACAAACGCGGGGATGGCGCAAAAGCGATCTCACTGGACGATGCTCTGGCAATCTCTCCGGAACCCTCCGTTGATCTGGTCGCTGTAGACGAAGCGCTTGACCAGCTGGCGAAGGTGGACGAGCGCAAGAGCCAGGTCGTAGTGTTGCGTTTTTTTGGCGGTCTTAGCGTTGAGGAAACCGCGGGGGTTTTGAAGGTTTCACCTGAAACCGTGGCGCGTGACTGGCGATTGGCCAAAGCGTGGCTGATGCGCGAACTGAGCGGAAATAAATCCGATGAAGCCTGAGCGGTGGGGAAAAGTCGAAAGCATTTTTTACAAGGCTCTTGAGGTCGACGAAAGCCGGCGCGGCTCTGTAATCGAGGAATCGTGCGCTGGCGATGAAGAACTACGCCGCGAAGTAGAATCGCTACTGGCTCATCATAGAGATTCTGCGAGCTTCATCGAGAAACCGGCGTTTGCGGACGAGGTGAACGCTGATAGCGTCCGGACGGTCACGGCGGCAGCTGCGCCGAGGCCTGACCTGAAGGGCATTGCGGTTGGACATTACCGCATTGTTGAAGAAGTCGGCTTCGGCGGCATGGGAGTGGTATACAAGGCCGAGGACACCAGACTTGGCCGCCTGGTCGCGCTGAAATTCCTACCTGAGCACATGGCGGCGGACTCCGTTGCTTTAGAGCGCTTTCGCCGCGAGGCCCGGTCCGCTTCCTCGCTGAACCATCCCAACATTTGCACGATTCACGATATCGACGTGTACGAAGGCCGGGAATTCATCGTAATGGAATATCTCGATGGGCAGACGCTCGCCATGTATATGGCGGGCCGGCGAGCGGTAAGCACCGAGCTCGTCGCAAAATTGGGAATGCCCATTGCCGAGGCGCTCGGCGCGGCACACTCCAAAGGAGTAATTCATCGCGACATCAAGCCGGGCAACATCTTCGTTACTCAATCGGGGCTGGTGAAAGTCCTTGATTTCGGCGTCGCAAAGCTGGTGGCTGAGGCCAAACAATCCGACGCCAGCACGTTGACCGAAACAAACACGATTACGGGCACACTCCCGTATATGTCGCCGGAACAGTTGCGTGGTGAGAAGGTCGACACTCGGTCTGATATCTACGCCTTGGGGGTCGTCCTCTATGAGATTGCCACGGGACAGCGCCTGTATAGTTCGTCGCTGCGTGCGGGGCTGATCGATGAAATTCTGAATCGTCCTGCTTCTCCGCCGAGCAGCATCAACCGAAAGCTGTCGGCGAAAGCGGATGACATCATTCTCAAGTGTCTCGCCAAGGACCCGGAGGACCGGTACCAAACTGCCAAAGAAGTTGCAGTCGACTTGCGCCACTTGAGCACACAATCGACAAGCGGAGCCGCCTCGGCCCGGACAAGCAGCGTAGGAACACGAAGGAAGGCCTGGCTGTGGCTGCTTACTGCTGCGGCATTTACGGCGACACTTCTTGTCTTACTTCTTGTCAGCCCGAGTGGATCCCGCGGCCCGACAACCCCACTGCAAATGCAGCAGATTACTTTTACGGGCGACAAAAAAGAGGGGGGAATGGTGACCGATGGGGCGAGGCTTTATTTTCAAAGCGACGGGCACCCTGTCGAAATGTCTGTAACCGGAGGCGCGTTGCAGCCAATGCAGACATCCATCTCGGAGATGAAGATTGTTGACATCTCCCCTGATGCTTCCCAGTTGATGATGTTCAAGGCGGATGTAAACGACGAGACAGAACGCGGCTCCCTGTGGACCATTCCCGTCCTGGGTGGCTCGCCACGAAGATTAGGGAACTATATGGCGCGCGGCGCAAGTTGGTCACCCGATGGTCGTTCGCTCGTATATGCGGACTTGAACTCTGTTTTTGTCAGCGATGCGAATGGCGCAAATTCGAGAGAAATCTGGAATGCAAATCGCATGGTTGCAGGTTGGCCCCGCTTTTCGCCCGACTCGAAGCGAATTCGGGTGACGGTGAACGGACCAGAACCAAGCGACCCGACGCGGATTTTCGAAATGAATGCCGATGGCAGCAATATTCACCCACTCTCGCTCGATTGGCCTCGCGATGCCGACCAAAGGGATGGCCAGTGGACTCCCGACGGCAGGCATTTCGTATTTATCTCGAGCCTTGGCGAGTTCAGCAGCACTTTCGAACTAGTCTCTCCGCCATGGTTCGCGTTTTGGAAGAAAGCGTCGGCCGTACGCCTTACGCCGGAGCAGATGGATGTGGTGGCTATGACCCCAACCCGCGACAGCACGAGCCTGCTTGTCATCGGTAAGACTGCCCAAGGATCGATGCAGGTTTACGACTCTAAAGAGCAACGTTTCACTCCCTTCCTGAACGGCCTGACTGCCTCATGTTTCGTGATTTCGCCTGACCGCCAATGGATGGCTTACTCCGATTATCCCCGTCATTTCTTGTGGCGCAGCAGGCTTGACGGCAGCGAAAGGCTCCAGTTGACAGACATTCCAGCATGGATGCCGGAATGGTCTCCAGACAGTAAGTGGGTGGCTTTTTCTAATTTCAAGGAAATCTACCGTGTCTCGAGCGACGGCGGCATTCCCGAGCAACTCACTTCGGAAGGTAAAATCGAGCTCGCCCCCACCTGGTCTCCGGACGGGGCATCCATCGAGTTCAATGATTTTCCATTTCCGGGACACTTCCCTGGTATCAAGGTTCTAAATCTCGCGAGCAAAAAAGTATCCGTGTGGCCCGGCTCGGAGGGTACTTATGTCCATTCCTGGTCGCCGGACGGAAAATACATGGTAGCAATCGCGAATCCACCAAAGCGCATGCTCGTCTATTCTCGGGGAACGAAAACCTGGAGAATCTTGAAGCAATTTGGGGCTGACTGGGGCTTCTGGAGGTGGTCAAGCGATTCCAAGTCCATATTGATGGCCAAAGTATTCGCAGAACCGGGCGAGCAACCGGGAATTTACCGGTTGAATATTGCCGATGGTAAATGGACTCTCGTCGCGAGGTTTAATGGTTTGAGAGTCAGTTCGGATGGGGCTGAGAATCTTCTCTCGATTACGGCTGATGGGCGAGTCGCCATGATGAGCGACACGAGCGTCGTGCAAATCTATTCTCTGCGATGGAATCCGCAGTAGCTTTTCCGGCCAGAACCCGGCGATCGCGATAAGGCTCTCGCTTATCCTGAACAGGCCTTTCATCCGCGATGAAGGCGATGGGCCTTGAGCCTCCAAAGTGATGTGCGTTTTCTGGGTTGAACTCTGAAGCCAGAAAACAAAAGGATGGACTTGTCCCCATTTTTGGCACAAATGGTTAAGACTCGATTCTCAGCGAATGGAGAGAATGAGTCATGGGAGTGTCACGGAGGACGTTTACTCGCGAGTTCAAGCTGGCAGCCGTGCGGCGGCTGGAAGGGGGGGTTCGCTAGCCGAGGTGTCGCGCGGCCTGGAGGTTAACCCTAACGTGTTGCATCGCAGGCGGCGTGAGTTCCGTCAGGCGCCTGGCAACGCTTTTCCCGGCAACGGTCAGCGGCGCTGGAGCGAGGGTAAGATCGCGGAGCTGGAGCGCAAGATCGGCCAGCAGGCGGTAGAGATTGATTTTTTGAAGGGGTGCTTGCAGCGCATCGAAGAACAGCGGATGCTGCAGGCATTGACTGGAAGTCCGCGGTCTACGCGAAGGCCGGTGAAGAAGTGAACACCGGCGGGAGACTTTCGATCGAGCGGATGGTAGAGCTGGGCGGAGTAAGCCGGCGCAGCTTCTACCGTTTCCAGACAAAACCCTAACCTGGTCCGGACCGGGACATGGACTTGCGCGACGCCATTCAGCGGATCGCGGTGGAGTGGCCCTGCTACGGGCGTCCGCGCATCACGCGGGAGCTACGCAATCGCGGCTGGCGGGTCAACGCCAAGAAGGTGTACCGGCTGCTGCGCGAAGACCATCTTCTGTGCGTGCGCCAACGCAAGTTCATGGTCACCACTAACTCCAATCACGGCCTGAAGGTCTATCCAAACCTGGCTGCCAACATGATGCTGACCGGCGTGGATCAACTGTGGCGTGCTGATATTACCTACGTCCGGCTGCGCGAGGAGTTCGTTTTCCTGGCGGTGATTCTGGACGCTTTCTCACGGCGGGTGCTCGGCTGGGCGCTGGACCGCACCATGGAAGACGACTTGACGCTGACGGCGCTGCGCATGGCGCTGAAGCGTCGCAGCGTGCAGTCGGGACTCGTGCATCACTCCGACCGTGGCAGCCAATACGCCAGCCACGACTACACCGATCTGCTCAAGGAACACGGCATCCAGATCAGTATGAGCCGCAAGGGCAATCCCTGGGATAACGCGGCCTGCGAGTCGTTTCATGAAGACGCTGAAGTATGAGGAGGTGTTGCGCAACGAATACCGCGACCTGGCCGAGGCCCGCGCTTCGATCCACCAGTTCCTCGAAAAGGTCTACAACCAGAAACGTCTGCACTCGGCGCTGGGCTATCTGCCGCCGGTCGAGTTCGAGGCGCAACTGGCGATGAAAAGCGCGGAGGCCGCTGCGCGGCAGCTTGTTGCATGAGTTTTTCCAGGCATGGGAGATCTATCCACCCGATGCACAAGAAAACCGGGAGCAGGCTTGGTCCCGCTCCCGGCGCCCATCGGTACGGATGAGTCTCAGCCGGTTATTCCTTGGTGGGTTGCGCTCCCGCAGAGCCCGCCGCCGCTTCACCGCCAGGCTCAGAATGCTGTACAGTGGTCCTGCCGGTCGAGAGGTTTACAGCGAATGGCGATAAGTGTCTTAACCGGTTGTGCCAACCGAGGGGGCAACCTCAGGACGCGCGAGAAATCCTTCTATTACAAGACGTGAGTTTCGATTGACGATTCCAGACCAACGCACTCGTTGAGCCGATCGATGAGGGAAACAGTAATTCCCTGATGCCGCGAAAATAATTCCCTGATGTGGCGAAAATAATTCCCTGCTTGGTGTGGCACCTGATTTCTCGCAGGTCGGATAAACATCCCAAGTTCAGCAAGATAATTGGATTCTCTTGCCGAACTTTTGATGCGTCGGCCAGGTAGTCTGTCCTCGTTTCGGAACTTTCTTACCGAAAATCCCCGCATTTGGCCGCGTCAGAGACTAGATACACTACACCCATTCGCCACGGCAGGTGAGGAAGCCGACGAGTCTCCGGGGGCAAAGCTCCATAGCCTTACGCCGGTGCTGGCATTCAAAGCATACACGTTGGTGCCGGAGCCAACATGGACTACCCCATTCGCCATCGCAGGAGACGCCAACACGGCGTTGCACTCACTGACAGGATCATTGGCGGTTTGTCAGCAACTCGGAGCTTTCGTGGCGAAAATTCCGGATTACCGGTAACCCGGGAACATCGGTAACTCCGGGAGCGATCTGACAGGTTCCGACTACCGTATATGACCCCCGCTACATTTGCCATTCCCGGTGCGCTAAGATTCGGTACAATTCGAGGCAACTTGGCGGGTGGCAATCCTGTAGTGATTTGAGGTGACGTTTCCGTTCGGTGTAACGGTTGACCGCCAAAGAACTTATTGCTGACAAAGTTAAAATGCTCCCGCGCAGGCATGCGGAAACTCAGCGCAGACTCTGGTTGTGATCGTTGAAGAGGCTGGTGAGAAATTGCAAGTCCAGGCGCACTGTAATCGGGCCAATCGTTTCGGCGTCCGTGGGATCTTTGCATTTCTGAGGGTCCCGATTCCGGGTATCCTGCTATGCCTTGGCCTATCGGCCTTCGCTGCAGAAGTGCAAGGAAATGCGAAAAATGTACTTATCCTCCACAACTGGATAAGTCTGCCCCAGAGCTGGACTGTAATGGAATCAACCGTGCGGGCTCGGGTTCCGGGGCCGATCAATTTCTATACCGTATCGGTGGCGAACCAAAGATTCGACCAGGAAAGTTATCGAGCGAGTTTGGCAGAGACTCTCCGCCATGGATACGGCGGGATGAAGTTGGACGTTGTCGTTGCGGCTACTTATCCGGTGCTGGAATTCGCTGAGCGATACCACGACCGGATATTCCCCGGTACGCCGATCGTCTTTACCGACCTCGAGAGTGGGGAGACGCGGAAGATGTGGCCGGACGTGACCGGCGTGATGAGTCGGACGGGAATTGCGGAGACGATTGATCTCGCGCTTCGTCTGAATCCAGACACAACTGCAGTTGCTGTCATCTCAGGCTTATCGGACTGGGAAAAACGTTGGTTCGCGGTCGCACACTCCGAGCTGGTTCGGCGTCACGACAGAGTAAGAGAGATCGACATCATTGGGCCGCCAAGCGTCGAGATTCTGGAGAAGGTTGCAGCGCTGCCTGCCCACACAATAGCCCTGTTTCAGATGAGGCCGGATGATCTCGCTTCGCCAGCGCTTGGGACTTATGAAGTTCTGGCTGCTGTTACGCGACGCGTGCCCACCTACTCCGCGTGGTCCGGGCTTTCGCTGGAACGTGGGGGCGTTGGGGGATCATTTCGTAACGTTTTCAAGGATGCAGCTCTGAATGGGCAAGTAGTAGCGCGGATTCTGAACGGCGAGCGGCCAGAGAGCATTCCGGTTGTGCATGATTCCGATTTGCAGATCCGCGTGAACTGGGGGGCGATGCAGAGGTGGCATATTCCGGAGTCAGCGCTGCCGGCGGGCAGCGTGATCCTGTACAGACCACCTTCGCTGTGGGAAGCCTATCGAAGATACTTCGTCGCTGGCATGGTGGTAATTGGCGCTTTGCTGCTGTTGATTGGGTTGCTGCTGTGGGAGCGGGCAAGAAAGCGGAAAACTGAAGCTTTGCTGCGCGAGAGCGAGAAGCGCTTCCGAGTGATGGCGGAAACCACCCCCACGCTGGTGTGGATGTGCGATGGGCAGGGCAAGATTACGTATCTGAATGAGCGGCGGCTGGCGTTTACTGGGCCCGATCCGGAGGCGGGATACGACGATTCGTGGATCGAGTATGTGCATCCGGACGATGTGAGAAATGTGAAGGATGCGATGGCGCACGGCCTGAAAGACCACAAGTCATTCTCGAGAGAGTACCGGTTGCGGCGAATTGATGGGGATTACCGGTGGATGTTTGATGTGGCTTCTCCGCGGCCGAATGGGGATGGATCTTTCGGGGGATTCATCGGTTCGGCGATCGATGTAACGGACCAGAAGCTGGCGCAGCAGGCTTTGGAAAAGGTGAGTGGACAGCTGATTGAAGCGCAGGAGAATGAACGGCGACGGATTGCCAGGGATCTGCACGACGACATTTGCCAGCGGCTGGCCCTGCTGTCAATGGAACTGGATCAGGCGAACCGCAGCGTGAATGATTTGCCCGATGTCGCGAAGCATCGGCTGAAGGAGATCCGGCAGCACTGCTCGGAGATTGCGGGCGACGTGCAGTCACTCTCGCACGAACTGCACTCATCGAGGCTCGATTATCTGGGCATTGTGGCAGCGATTAGCGGCTTCTGTCACGAATTCTCGAAGCAGCACGAAGTCAGCGTCGAGTTCACAGACAGGGACGTTCCACCGGATCTGCCAAGAGATGTAGCGCTCTGCCTGTTTCGCGTTACGCAGGAGGCTTTGCATAACGCTGTAAAGCACAGCGGAGCGAGTCGCTATGCTGTTGAACTGACGGCAACCGCGGAGGAGATTCAGCTTGAGGTGAGCGATTCAGGACGAGGTTTCAATGTTCAGGAGGCCAAGAAGGATCGCGGGTTGGGGTTGGTCAGCATGCAGGAACGCCTGCATTTAGTCCATGGAAGGCTTCATGTGGAATCGGAGCCCGGGAGCGGCACACGTATCCTGGCCGTTATCCCATTGGTTGCGGAGGGCCGATCTGCCCCTGCTGTGATTGGCAGCAATGAAATCCCGTAAAAGGAGAGATCATCCTGCCTGCGAAGCGACCCTTCGGTTTGGGAATAAAGAGCTAGAAGATGAGCACAGTCTTGGTAACCGGCGGAACGGGCTTCCTCAGCAGCCATCTCGTCGCGGAGCTGCTGAAGCAAGGCCATAAAGTCCGAACCACCGTTCGAGATCTCAACCTTCGGGCCGGTTCTGGGGCCGGACTATGCGGCTTCCATTACGCTCATCAAGCTGATGCTCGACGGGAAGATGCCTGGACTGCCGCGAATCTACTTCGGCGTTGTAGACGTCCGGGATGTGGTGGACATTCATCTGCGGGCGATGACGAACCCTCATGCAGCGGGAGAGCGCTTCATCGCCGTCGCAGGGCCGCCGATGTCGATGCTCCAAGTCGCGCAAACCCTCCGGGCCCGGCTTGACATCGCCGCGACGAAGATGGTCCCGCGGAGGCAGCGTCCAGACTGGCTCATGCGTATTGCCGCTTTGTTCAACCCGAAAGCGAAACAAGTC
>Ga0335074_10017636_pt1 | contig 10073 bp, 10 predicted proteins | sample Lox_Sample_23_FD_206715 | JGI IMG/M metagenome (GOLD analysis project Ga0335074, IMG submission 206715) | Soil microbial communities from Loxahatchee National Wildlife Refuge, Florida, United States - Lox_Sample_2.3 | ecosystem: Environmental > Terrestrial > Soil > Wetlands | place: USA...
TTAAGTCAAGCCCGGCATACGATGACTCGCTGATGTGGCTCATGAGCGGACTTCAGCTCTTCCGCACCGTCGCACTTGCACAACACCTAACCCCGACCTCAACCCCGGCCGACGTGAAAACGGGACTGTATGGGCTCAAGAACGAGACGCTCGGGGGGATCATGGCGCCCACCACCTACGTCAAGGGCAAGCCGACCTTGATCAACTGCTGGTTCACCGAGACCGTCACCGACGGGAAGCTGCTCGCTACGTCAGCGACACCTCAGTGCGTCCCGCCGGATAAGGTCGCCGCGCTGTTCAAGGCATTTTCGTAAGCGCTTCTGATCGGGCCGCCTGGTGTGGTGTGTCGAGGCCGGCACACCACACCAGTGAGGGCCAGACCACCGGGTCGAGAAGCTGCCAACCGGGCAACGTGAAGTAGCCCACTCTTTCGATCGTTCTGGCACGATCTCACGATCTTTTGGCGGACGCGAGCTCGCACGACACGAGTGAACACGCAAGATCGGCGGCTGGGTCGATGCCGGGCGAGCGTTGTTTTAGATCGGTGCTTCAGGGCCTGTTCCTGCTCGAAAGCGAGTCGTCCCGCCGCAGGAGACCGTCGACGATGACGAGGGCAGAGGGGCCCAGTCGCACCCCTGAACGCCGCGCCTCCCACCGAGCGCCGAATGCCTGAAGCCGAGCTGCGCCGGGCCATTCGACTGGCAGAGCGCGAGGCGATCCTGTCTCGCCGCGATTGAACAGGCAGTCCGACCGGCCACGTCAGAATGCGGCGCGCACGGACAGGCGGGTCCTGGGCGACCCGACCCGCGAGCAAGCCAGTCGGACATCTTGGGAGACGTCCTCCGGGCCGCGTGGGACGCGAGATGCTCGATCCGACGAGGAAGCGTTGATTCGCAACGACATTTGACTTGCTTGTCACAAACAAGTATCTTGCTGTGCCATGGCAACAGCTCCGCATTCGGCCACAGGGCTAACTCAGGAAGAGCGGTCGGCGCTCTCGGATGCGCGGATGGCTGACGCGGCGGTGGCGTTGATCTGTGACCGTGGCGCGGGCGCCACGACGTTGAAGGATGTGGGTTTGCGCGCCGGCTACAGCCGCGGGCTGGCGTCCTACCGGTTCGGCTCGAAGGCGGGGCTGTGGTCGTTTTTGATCAGGCGGATCGGCGAGGAGTGGCTCGCGGAGTTGCAGCAGACCGTGGCGGGCACCTCGGGCGTGGACACGATCCACGCCGCGGTCGACGCGCACTGCCGTTTCCTGCTCGACTCGTCGGATCGCATACGCGCCTTCTACGTCCTGTGGTTCGAGTCGGTCGGCCCCGACCCGGCGCTCCGCCAGGTGATCACCGGCGCGCACGAGCGCCGGCAGCGCGACGTAGAGGCGTGGATCAGGGGCGGGATCGAGGCGGGCACGGTGCGTCCGGATGTCGACGTGCGGGCGGTCGCGGAGCAGTTCTGTGCGGCGATCATCGGGATCGTCTACGCGTGGCTGGTGTCGCCGCTTGCGCACGCCGAGGTTAGGCACCTCCACGCCGGGCTCAAGGAGCAGATGTCGATCGCGCTAAGCCCACGCGCCGCGGCCGGGCGTTCGCGCCGAAGGGCCGAGAGATGACCACCGAGACGCACGTAGCCGCCGAGCTCGGCGAGGAGACGGCCCTGGGCACGCCGCTCAGATTCGTGACGGTGGCCTCGCTGTTCGACGGCCACGACGCCGCGATCAACGTGATGCGGCGACTGATCCAGGACAGCGGCGCGGAGGTGGTCCATTTGGGTCACAACCGCAGCGTCGCCGATGTGGTGCGTGCGGCGATCCAGGAGGACGTCGATGGGATTGCGATCAGCTCCTATCAGGGCGGCCATGTCGAGTACTTCAAGTACGCGGTCGACATGCTCCGCGAGCACGGCGCCGGGCACATCCGCGTGTTCGGCGGTGGCGGCGGCACGATCACGTCGGCCGAGATCGACGAGCTCCAGGCCTATGGGGTCGAGCGGATTTACCACCCCAACGACGGGATGGTGCTCGGGCTGACCGGGATGATCGACGATCTGGTCGCTCGTACGGTCAAGGCGCGGACGGTGACCACGGTCGCCCCGGCGGTGGCACCCCCCGAGCTCGATGACCTGACGATCGCGCGGATGCTGTCGGCGCTCGAGGACGGTGTGATCGAGGCGGCCGAGCTCACCCGGTTGCGCCGCGAGTGGGAAGCGGCGGGGCTGAATGTCCCCGTGGTCGGGATCACCGGCACGGGGGGCGCCGGCAAGAGCACGGTGACCGATGAGCTGCTCAGCCGGTTCATGCAGCACCTGCCCGATTTGCGGATCGCGGTGATGGCGGTCGATCCGACGCGGCGGCGTACCGGTGGGGCACTGCTCGGCGATCGGATCCGGATGAACAGCCTGCGCAACGAGCGGATCTTCATGCGCTCGATGGCGACCCGGCGCCGGAACGCGTCGACCAGCGCGATGCTGTCCGATGCGCTGGCGTTCCTGCGCTCGGCCGGGTTTGACCTGGTGATCGTCGAAACCGCGGGCATCGGGCAGAGCGACTCGGAGATCGTCGATTTCGTCGACCTGCCGGTGTACGTGATGACGAGCGAGTTCGGGGCGACCAGCCAGCTCGAGAAGATCGACATGCTCGACCTGGCCGAGATCATCGTGATCAACAAGTTCGACAAGCGCGGGGCGCAGGACGCCCTGCGCGACGTCCGCAAGCAGTGGAAGCGCAACCGGGTGGCGTTCGAGACCGCGGACGATGACGTTCCCGTCTATCCGACGATCGCTTCTCAGTTCAACGATCCTGGCGTGTCATGGATGTTCGAGAACCTGTGCCGGCGAATCGACCAGCTCCCTGGGACCGACGCCGACCGGTGGAACCCGCAGATCGAGCTCGCGTCCCACGAGCCACTCGGCAACGTGCTGATCCCCGGCAGCCGCGTCCGGTATCTGGCCGAGATCGCCGAGCAGGGACGCGAGATCGGCGAGGATGTGGAGCGCAAGGCCGAGCTCGCGGCGACCGCTCAGCATTGCTACGGGGCGCTGCGAGCACTCGGGGACGCGGAGCTCCCGGCCGAGCTCGAGCCGTGCTCGAACCCCGACGCGTCAGAGCTTGGCGCCCTGCGAGCGCGGTACAACGCGGCCCTCGAGGATCTCGGCGGCGAGGCGCTGGGTCTGCTGCGTGGATGGGATGCTCGGATCGCCGCGATCACGTCCGAGACGTATAGCTACAAGGTGCGCGACCGCGAGGTGACCGGCGAGAACTACCGCCGCACCCTCAGCCAGCAGGTGGTCCCGAAGATCGCGCCGCCGCGGTTCGACGGTTGGGCCGACCGCCTGCGGTTCCTGCTCAAGGAGAACCTGCCGGGTGCCTATCCGTACACGGGCGGCGTGTTTCCCTACCGGCGCGCGGGCGAGGATCCGACGCGGATGTTCGCCGGTGAGGGCACGCCGGAGCGCACCAACCATCGCTTCCATTACCTCAGTCAGGGGCAGCCGGCGGCGCGGCTGTCAACGGCGTTCGATTCGGTCACGCTGTACGGTGAGGATCCGGCCGAGCGTCCGGACATTTACGGGAAGGTCGGTAACTCGGGCGTGTCGATCGCGACCGTGGATGACGCCAAGAAGCTCTATTCGGGTTTTGATCTGTGCGCGCCGACGACGTCGGTGTCGATGACGATCAACGGCCCGGCGCCGATCATCCTGGCGTTCTTCATGAATGCCGCGATCGACCAGCAGGTCGAGAAGCACCTGCGCGAGACGGGCGGCTGGGAGGACGCGCAGCGCAAGCTCGACGCGTACTTCGCCGAGCACGGCGGCCGTCCCGAGTACGCGGGCGCGCTGCCCGCCGGCAACGAGGGCCTTGGGCTCGGGCTGCTCGGCGCCTCGGGGGACATGGTGCTCGAGCCGGACGTGTATGAGCGGATCAAGGCCGACACGCTCAAGACGGTCCGCGGGACGGTCCAGGCGGACATCCTCAAGGAGGACCAGGCGCAGAACACGTGCATCTTCTCGACCGAGTTCGCGCTGAAGATGATGGGCGACGTGCAGCAGTACTTCGTCGAGAACGAGGTTCGCAACTTCTACAGCGTGTCGATCAGCGGGTACCACATCGCGGAGGCCGGGGCGAATCCGATCTCCCAGCTTGCGTTCACGCTGTCGAACGGGTTCACGATCGTCGAGTACTACCTGGCCCGCGGCATGGACATCGACGCGTTCGCGCCGAACCTGTCCTTCTTCTTCTCCAACGGCATGGATCCCGAGTACGCGGTCATCGGGCGGGTCGCCAGGCGGATCTGGGCGCGCGCGATGCGCGAGCGCTATGGCGCCTCGCCGCGCAGCCAGATGCTCAAGTACCACATCCAGACCTCCGGGCGATCGCTCCACGCCCAGGAGATCAGCTTCAACGACATTCGCACCACGCTGCAGGCGCTGTACGCCCTCTTCGACAACTGCAACAGCCTGCACACCAACGCCTACGACGAGGCCATCACCACGCCCACCGAGGAATCGGTTCGGCGCGCCGTGGCGATCCAGCTGATCATCAACCGCGAGCTCGGCCTGAATTTCACCGAGAACCCGTGGCAGGGCTCGTTCATCATCAGAGAGCTCACCGACCTGGTCGAGGCCGCGGTGTACGAGGAGTTCGACCGGATCTCCGAGCGCGGCGGCGTGCTCGGCGCGATGGACACCATGTACCAGCGCTCAAAGATCCAGGACGAGAGCCTCTACTACGAGCAGCTCAAGCACACCGGCGAGCTGCCGCTGATCGGCGTCAACACGTTCCTGCCCAAGGACGGGCACGGCGAGCAGATCGACAAGCTCGAGCTGATGCGCTCGACCGAAGGCGAGAAGCAGGATCAGATCGCCACCGTGCGTGCGTTCCAGACGCGCGCCGCCGACCGCCGACCCGCTGCCCTGGTTCGACTCCAGAATGTCGCCCGAAACCGTGAGAACGTGTTCGAAGCGCTGATGGACGCGGTCAAGTTCGCCTCATTGGGACAGATCTCCGCCGCGCTGTACCAGGTCGGCGGCGAGTACCGTCGCAACATGTAGCGACCGGGTCGATGGACGCGCGGATCGTCTGCCTGGTTCCGAGCATTACCGAGCTTGTGTGTGACCTCGGGCTGGCCGAGGAACTCGTCGGGCGGACCGGCTTCTGCATCCATCCCTGGGAGACGGTCAGGAAGATCCCGAAGGTCGGTGGGACCAAGGACCTCAAGCTCGAGCGAATCCGTCAACTCGGGCCGACCCACGTGATCGTCAACGTCGACGAGAATCGCCGGGAGGACGCCGATGCGCTCGCCGACTTCGTCCCGCACGTCATCGGGTGGTCGAGCGGCCGTTCGCGGCTGCGTGGTGCGAGTTCGACCGCGGTGAAATGAGCGCGCGCTAGGCGAGGCGGTGCTCGGTGGTCTCCCAGGGTGCGGCGATCAGGTCCTGCGCCGAAAACCACTCTGGAATCCGGCTCAACTGGTGGCGCTCGCGTCGGCGCCGGCGGGCCCGCTCGTACGGGCCGTCCATGCCGATCACCGGCGCGGCGTGCTCGACCAGCGACAGGGTTTCGAGCAGGTCAGTCGCGATTGGCTGCGACGGGTCGTACTCCTCGCCGCGGTCGTACGCGAGCGCGGACAAAGTCCTGGTTGACACGGTGTGCATGGAGTAACCTCCTCGGGGTCCGGCCCTCGCGGCTTTGCCAAGAGTTCTTGCGAGGGCATGGGTTTCACGGCCGCCCCGCCAAGGGCGGCCGTTCTTGTCAGTAGCTGCTTGATGTCGGCGCTCGCCGCAGTGGCTCACCGGTACCGGTCGCGGCTCCGCCGTGCGTCACCGCTCCGATGTCTCTGTGACGGGGCATCGCTTCACGGGCCGCGCGAGAAGCCCCTGCGCAACCCCGTGCTGCCCGAGGCGCTGGACGACACAGCTGGCACGGCGTCTGCTCCGCTGTACAGCCAGCGCTCTAGCTCTGAACGCGTTTTGCGGAACGTGCAATCGCGTTTAGTTGTGGATGATTTGAGGCTGCGCTGTCGGGGCTAAGACGGTGGCTCTGGACGCCCGTTACCCCAAGTGCGAGAGTCCGGGATATGGCCACGCAGCGGGGCAAGATTCGACTTCCCTCCCTCATGTCGCTGCCGCTGATTCCTACGTCGCGAAGGCGTGAGCTGGCGTTCGCGACAGGCTTCGTCGCCGCCTATGAGGGAGCGCATTACCTCATCACAAACTGGCACGTCGCCGCCGGTCGCAATCCAGAGAACGGGCAGCCGATGGCGAGCACGGGTGAAATCCCTGACCAGCTCGTAGTCCTGCACAACGTCGCTGGGGAGTTTGGAAAGTGGAAGGGCGCGACGGAGGACCTGTACGACGACGAAGGCGATCCAACATGGCTTGAGCATCCTGTCCGCGGACGCCGCGTCGATGTCGTCGCAATCCCGATAACGCAGACCGAGGACGTCGAGTTCTATCCCTACGAACCAGCGGACCCGGGGCCAATGATCACAATGGGACCGAGCGATCCAATCTCGGTCATCGGCTTCCCATTTGGGATCACGGGTGGTGGCGCAATGGGAATCTGGGTCCAAGGAACCCTCGCATCCGAGCCTTCGGTTGATTGGGACGACTTGCCTTGCTTCCTGATCGACAGTCGAACGCGAAGCGGGCAGTCGGGATCGCCAGCCATCCTCTACCGCTCCGGTATGTACGTGACTGACGACGGCAGCGTGATGGCCAATGCCGTGCCGGTGTGGCGTTTTGTGGGCGTGTATTCCGGACGGATTCACAGCGAGTCCGATCTCGGGCGCATCTGGAAAGTCCAAGCGATCATCGAAATCCTCAAGGGCCAGCGCTGGGGCGCGCTTCCAACTGTTGGTCCGCCGCCGTAGACGAATCCGCGCGATCCGATGCTCTTAATGTTTGAGTCCCGGTAGTGGTCCCGGCTCGTCACAACTCGGGTGGCTCCCACTCGTCGAGCGCTCGGCAAAGCTCGGCTAAGCGCCGGCGGGTGGCGAGCGCATAAAGCGCCTCCCGTCCCACTGCCGGGCACGGCCCAGCGAGGGCGGAGGCCGCGCTCAAGATGAGGTGAGCCTCCCGCGCGTCGGGCGCGGGCCAAAGCGCGGCCACGTACCGCGCGGCCCACCTGACCGCGGCGGCCTCGGTCTGGGGAGCGCGCGCTCGGGCGAAGACCAGTAGAACGAGCAGGGCATCGGCGAGCGAGAGCTTTGGGAGCTCCGCCGCCGCGGCGACGACGATGTTCGGGTTGCCGGTCTTGACGGCCCGGGCGAACCTGGACACCGCGTGCCCCTGGGACGTCATTGGCTGAGCGGAAGCGCGGTCGAGGGCACCGGCTCATTCTGACGCATCGAGCGAACGTGTGTTCGTGTGCGATCGACCAGCCCACCGTCGCGCTCGGTCGCGCGCGCTACTCGTCCGGGTAGCGACCGTGTAGGCGCTTGTGTGCCCGCTCGTACACGCTGCGGGTCCCCGGCCTCGGATGACGCTCGCCGACGGCGACGAACACCAGCAGCGGTCCGGGCTCGGGAGAGAACACCATCCCGTACGGTCGCTCGGACGGTGCCGCGTCGATGATCGGCACATACACCTTGACCAGCCCCGGCAGCCTTGTCTGATCCTCGCCCAGGTCCTCGCAGCGCTGAAGCTGCCCGACAGGTACCCCTCCTGCTTCGAGCTGGCGCCGCTCGCGCTGCGCCGTAATGCGAGCGGACGATCGCGCGTCGAATCGCTCGACCTCGTCCCGCCAAACGTCGGGATCAATCCTCACCGCGACCCTGGCCAGGCCGCGGCGCGCTGTCGGCACGAGTTACCCCTCGCCGTCGGAGGGGAGATCCCCGAAGTACTCCTCGAACTCCTCGGGAGTCAGTGGGCGCGAGCCGTGTTCGGCGTGGAGCTCGGCGACCGTTTTGGTGATCGCCGGCTCCAGGGCAACGCCGCCGTGCTTGTCCGAAACCACGTCGTATTTACGCCCCTCGATCTCGACGAGGTCGCCGATCTTCACGTCGAGCTTTTTGGCGGTGACAGCCACTGGCGTCATGGTAGTGCTCCTGCCATCGGGTCCTTGCGCCCGCCGCTGATCCGGCGCAGCGCCCCGATCAGCCCGACGTGCCCGACCGCGTGGGCGAGCTGGGCTCGCCACCCGGGCTCCAAATGGGGCAGCAGGTCGAGCTCGGCGTGGCGGCAGCGCTCGTGCGGGGCGCGCCTGGTCCCGCCTTACACGCCGCTATCGCGGCCGGAGCAGCGGTGGCACTGACCACCGCCCCCGAGGCGCTCCGTGCCGACGTGATCGCTCGACCGCTCGATCCTCGTCGGAACCTCGCATTCGAACTTCTCTGGCGGGACGAAGCCCCTTCGCCGGCGTTGAGCGAATTCATCCGCGTGGCGGCCGAGTCCGTGGAACAGGCGCCCCCCATACGGCGCACGTTGGCAGCAGTGGCGTGACGGGGCGAGTCTCGTGAGCATCGATCTACGCCTAGAGCGCTCCATCCTCTCCGGGCTGACGGCGCGAGAGCGGCGCGCGGCCACGCGAATCGCGTCGAACGGAAGCGCGCAGGCACTCACCGAGCGAATTCATCGCGGTCGCGGCGACCTGGCCCCGCATTCGCGAGGGTTCGCGCGTGCCGAGCCGAAGCCACTTCATTCGGTCGCATGGCTTCACCACGAGGAATCGGCCGTCCCAGTCGATCGACTGCGCGGCGCGGGTCTCCACCACCAGGAGGTACGAGCGACCGAACTCTTCGCTTACGCCGATCGGCCCGCACCAAAGTTCGCGGAGCCCGGTCGCAACCGGTGTGTCGCATCAGCCCCCGCCCGTGCCGGCTATCTTCTCCGCGGGGTCGCCCGTGCGGCCCTCGAGGATCGGCTCGGCGGTCGGTGCCCGGCGGGCGAGAGCCTGACGGTGCCGCGCCTTTTCACCCGCGTCGTCGTTGGGAAGGGCCGATGAGCACCCATCCGCTTCGAGTCGGCGCCGACGACCAAGTCAGAATTCTCATGCGCGCGGCGAGGAGGAAGCCCTTGCTGTCGTCGGCCGAAGAGGTCAGGCTGGCGAAACAGATCGAGCGCGGAGACCTCGCCGCCAAGGAGCGGATGATCGAGAGCAACCTTCGCCTCGTGTTCACTATTGCCAGGTGCTACCGCGGCCGCGGTGTGCCGTACGCCGACCTCGTCCAAGAAGGATCGGTCGGACTCGTCCGCGCCGTCGAGCGGTTCGATCACCGTCGCGGCCTGAAGTTCTCCACCTACGCAGCGTGGTGGATTCGGCGCTCGCTGCTCGACGCGATTGCGGGCTCTCAGATGATCCGAATCCCCGCGAAGGCCAACCAGCAACTCGCCGCCGTACGCCGCGCCGAGACCGAACTCGAGCGTGCACGCCCCTGGGTGGCGTCGACGACCGACGTCGCCGATCGCACCGGGCTGAGCACGCGGAGGGTCCAGACCTTGCGTGACGCGGCACGCGTGACCGCCTCACTCGACGACAGAGTTGACGAGGACGGCACACCGCTGGTCGAGCTGGTAGTCGACGACAAAGCCGTCGACCCGCCGGATAGCGCAATGGCTGCCGAGGATCTGCGTGAGCTGACGACGATGCTGCGTTTCCTGCCCGGACGCCACCGCGAGGTACTCGTGCGCCGCTACGGCCTGCGGCGTCAAGAGGCGCAAAGCCACGAGGAGATCGGCGCGTGGCTCGGGGTAGGCGAGGAGCGCAGCCGCCAGATCGAGCGCGAGGCGCTTAGCCGTCTGCGAGCGATCGCCGGCCGTTGCGCGCGGGCCGCTTAGCGGGCTGTGCGGAGCGCGAACCATCCGAACTCCGGCAACCACCCCCGCGTACCGGTCGAGCAGCAGCTTCGCCGGGTTGTCGCGCCGGCCCGCCGGCCAGGTCCCAGGCGTCGTGGACCCGGGAGTCTTGCAGGGCACCGTCCCCGATCCCTTCGAGGCTTGCAACGAAAGACGCCGCTCATGGTCGGTGACGCGCGAGCCAATCGGCCATCGCGGTGATGAGCTCCAGGCGCGTCCTGCGTGGCCGCGACGGGTCCAACGCTCGGTAGGCCGCGATGACGTTCGCGACGATCCGCTCGGTC
>Ga0335074_10017637_pt1 | contig 10073 bp, 11 predicted proteins | sample Lox_Sample_23_FD_206715 | JGI IMG/M metagenome (GOLD analysis project Ga0335074, IMG submission 206715) | Soil microbial communities from Loxahatchee National Wildlife Refuge, Florida, United States - Lox_Sample_2.3 | ecosystem: Environmental > Terrestrial > Soil > Wetlands | place: USA...
TTGGTGTGCTCCAGCCGCAGCGGCTCGCGCAGGAGCGGGTTGGCCAGCAGGTAGATCTGGCCGACGGACAGGTAGTTGGCCGCCCGCCAGTAGGCGTCGAGCAGCTCCAGCTCGCTCGCCGACAGTGGGCCCGCGGCCGTGCTCATCGCTTGATTCTGCGACAGGCGCCGCGCCTGCGAGTGCGTAGAAGTCCGCAACGGCTCGGGTGGCGGCCCCGGACGGCGTGCTGGGCATGCACGCCTAGCATCCTCGCAGACGATCGAAGGAGCTTCAGGTGTTCGAGAACGTGCTCGTGGGAGTGGATGGCCGGCCGAGCGGTCGCGACGCGATCGCGCTGGCGTCGTGCCTGATGGATGCCGGCGGTCAGCTCACGCTCGCGCACGTGCACGGCGGCGAGCTGAGCCCCATGCACGCGATCACCCCGGGCCTGATCGCGCGCGAGCGCGAGGCCTCCGAGCAGCTGCTCGAGCGCGAGCGCGCCGCGGCCGCCGTGCGCGCCGAGCTCGTCAGCATCGTCGCGATGAGCGCCGGCCGCGGCCTGCACGAGCGCGCCGAGCAGCAGGGCGCAGACCTGCTCGTCGTCGGCTCGTGCGCTTACGGGCCCTTCGGCAGGGCGATGCTCGGCGACGACACGCGCGCCGCGCTCAACGGCGCCCCCTGCGCGGTCGCGATCGCCGCCCGCGGCTACGCGCAGGGGCCCGACGGGGCCGGGCCGGGGGGCTCGCTGCGAACGATCGGGGTCGGCTACGACGACGCGCCCGAGAGCGCCGCGGCGCTCGCGCTCGCCCGCGCGCTGGCCGAGCGCACGCGGGCGCGAGTACTGGCCCTGGATGTCGTGACGATGCCGGGCTATGTGTTCACGGGGCTGATGCCGGTGGCGCTCGGCGAGAGCATCGACGTGATGGTGAGCGAGGCTCAGGCGCGCATGCGGGCGCTGCCCGGCGTCGAGGGCCGCGCCGTCTACGGCCTGTCCGGCGAGGAGCTGGCCGCGTTCGGCGAGGGGCTCGACCTGCTCGTAGTGGGCTCGCGCGGCTATGGCGCCGCGCGGCGGCTGATCCTCGGCAGCACCTCCAACTATCTCGAGCGCCACGCCCGCTGCTCGCTGCTGGTGCTGCCCCGCGCCGCCGCGCGGCCGTAGATCGCCCGGTCGCGTGGCCGTAGACGTGGACCGTCCCGCGCCCGCCCGGCGCAGCCGCTACTTTCCACAGTCGCACGCCCCGCGAACCTGTGAGCAAGCCGCCACGACGATGTCAGCCGACGAGACCGCAGCCAACGGCGAGAGCGCTCCCTCCGAGCCGATCACGCTGGTGCTCGCAGACGACCACGCGGTTGTGCGCAGCGGGCTGCGCATGCTGCTCGACAGCGAGAGCGACTTCGAGGTCGTGGCCGAGGCCAGCGACGTGGAAACAGCCAGGCGCTACGTGCGCGGCCACCACCCGCGTGTGCTCGTGCTCGACCTGAACATGCCGGGGGACTCGAGCCTGCAGGCGATCCCGGCGATCCGCCAGGAGTCCCCGGACACGCAGATAGTCGTCCTGACGATGCAGCAGGAGCCCGCCTTCGCGCGCGAGGCGCTGGGCGCCGGCGCGCTCGGCTACGTGCTCAAGGAGGCCGCCGACGAGGAGCTTGTGGAAGCCGTGCGGCGGGCGGCGGCGGGCGAGAGCTACCTGAACCCGAGGTTGGGCGCGCGCATCGCCTCCGAGCCACCGCCCGGTCCGCCCGACGACCTCTCCGAGCGGGAGGTGGACGTGCTCAGGCTGATCGCCCTCGGGCACACCAACGCCGAGATCGCGCAGCAGCTCTACCTGTCCGTGCGCACCGTCGAGACCCACCGCTCCCACATCCAGCAGAAGCTGAGGCTGTCCACCCGCGCCGAGCTGGTGGGCTACGCGCTCGAGCGCGGCCTGATCGGCGGCGGCGAGCACGGCGGCTGAGCCGGCGGCCCCGACGGTCCTCGCAAGCCGCGAAGCGGGCCCGCGACGGACGGGGGCCCTCGCGTGGAGGGCCCCCGTCGCCGTGCTCAGCCGTGCCGGTGCGAGGCGGCACGTGAGCGCTTGCGCCTACCAGTTGATCGGCGCGGGCGGCGACGCGGTGATTTCAACCGTGTTGCCCGGCCCCGAGGTGGTCGCCGAGAGGACCGGCCCGAGCAGCCCGCATTCGCCGAAGTCCGGCACGGTCACTTCCGCCTTGAAGGAGAAGTTGCCGACGGCGAGCTCGTTGGTGGGCTCTTTGATGCTCAGCGGCAGGTCGATCGGTTCGACCGTTTTGCAGCCGATCGGGAGGTCGAGCAGGCCGATTTTGACGCCCTTGACGAGCTCGTTGGCCTTGCCTTCGGCGCTCTCCGAGACTTCGTTGCCGGATTCGCTGAAGGCGAACGTGCCCGTCGCCGGGCCGGTCGGCGTCAGCGCGCCGCTGACCGTCACCGGCACCAGCCCCACCCAGAACGTCTGGTTGATCGGCGGGATGTCCAGTTCGGAGACCAGCTTGCCCGTCGTGGCGTCCGCTTCGGCGCTCAGCGTCGAGCCTTCCGGCAGTTCCTCGGCGATCCCCGATTTCTCGGTGACCTTGCCCTTCAGCGACCATTTGACGAGCTTGATCACCAGGTCGCCCGTCTCCGGCGTCAGGCGCGCGTTGGACGGCAGCGTCGCGCCCGCTTTGTGATCGCCGCAGGTGCTCGGCGCCGTCTTGCCGGCGACTCGTTCTTCGATCCACTTGATCGCCGCGGAAGCGCCCAGCGGGTCGGTGAACAGGTGGTCGCCCGAGTACAGCTGGAAGTCGTCGGCGACGCCTTTTTCACACCAGTCGTAGTGCAGGTTGACGTCCTGGGCGACCGGCACGAACTCGTCTTCTAGCCCGTGGAAGTGGTACACGGGCGCGGACACCGCTTTGTTGTCCAACGACTGTTCTTCAAGCGCTTTCTTGAAGTTCGGTTCGTTTTTTTCCAGTTCTTCGAGGGACTCGTGCGACGTGGTGAATTCGCGGAAGTTGGCGTTGCGCAGCGTCTCGATCAGCTGCACCGCGCACTGGCTCAGAGCCTCGCCCACGGCCTTTTCACCGGCCGGCGTGAGCGTGCCCAGTTTGAGTTCCGGGTATGCCGTCTCCAGACCGATGGCCGACAGGATGCCGAAGCCGGAACCGACCGATTCGCCGCTGAAGGCGCCGAATTCCAGCAGGTTCGCGGGCACGCCGCCGGCGACGATGCCCGACAGCTTCACGTTGGAGGCGTAGCTGGACTGGATCTCGCCGGCCCAGCCCACGGCCTGGCCGCCCTGCGAGTAGCCCCAGGCGTACGTCGGGTCGCTTTCGCTCAGGCCCGATCCCGGCACCTGCCGTCCTGCGCGCACGATGTCGAGCACCGCCTGACCCTCGGCCTTGCCCGCGATGTAGGTCGGGATCGCGCCGTTGGTGTAGCCCTGGTAGTCGGTCAGGTCGACCGCGTAGCCGGCTTTGAGCGAGTCGATGATCGCCGAGCCGTCGTACTCGGTGCCGGCCACCACCTGCTTGGACGGCGCGCACTGGGGCGCGATGCCCTGCGTGCCGATCCCCACGGTGACCACCGGCCGCGAGCCTTTGCCGGTCCACTTCGCGGTCGGCACGATCACCGTGCCGGTCACGAAGTCCGGTTCGCCGTGCTGGCCCGTGGACTGGTAGAGCACGGTCCAGGCTTTGTTGCTCGGCAGCGACACCTGCAGGTTGACGGTCGCCGGCCGGTACCAGATGAGTTCGCCGGCCACGCCGGCGGGAGTGCTCGACGGCGGCGTGTAGAATGCCGACCCCGACGGTCCTTCAACGGGCGTGGCGGAGGCCACCGAGGCCATCGCCAGCGCGAATACAGCTGAGAGCGCGAGCGCAGCCCACGCAATACCCCTGCGACGTTTCACTGTTTACCCCTTCTCCTCGTTTGTAGCACTGCCGTTCCCCTTTGGCGGCGAAATGTAGCACCCCCGGACCCGTTTGTGTACGGACGATTCTTTTGATGACAAGTGGGCGCGCGCGGCGCCGAGGGCCGACCCGCACGGATCGGCAGACAACCCGACCCGCATGGATCGGCGGCCAACCCGACCCGCACGGATCGGCGGCCAACCCTTCTATCGTTGGCCACGCACCATGTCCTCGGCGGAACCGGCGCAGCAGGCGCCGCAAACTCGCGCACCGCGCCTCTACAGGGGCATGAGCGTCTCCGAGCGCCGCGCGCAGCGGCGCGAGCGCCTGCTCGAGGCGGGGCTGGAGCTGTTCGGCACCCAGGGCTACGCGGGCGTGTCGATCCGCGCGGTGAGCGCGGCGGCCGCGCTCAACTCGCGTTACTTCTACGAGTCCTTCAGCAGCCGCGAGGACCTGCTGTGGCACGTGTACAGGCGCATCATCCGCGCGAACGTCGCCGCCGTGATCGACGCGACGGCCGGCGCGAAGACGCTGGAAGACCAGGCGCGGGCCGGGCTGCGGGCCTCGTGGGGCCTGCTCACCGAAGATCGGCGCAAGGCGCGGATCGTCGCCTTGGAGGTCGTCGGCGTCAGCGAGCGCCTGGAAGAGGCGCGCCGCCAGAACAGGCATGCGTTCGCCGACATCCTCGTCCGCAACGCGATGGCGTTCGCGGGCGGCTCGGCCGTCGCGCTGCGCATGGACCCGCTGCTGACCGCGCGCTCGCTGATGGGCGCGCTCGTGGCCGTGCTCGCCGACTGGGTCAACGGCGACGTGGAGGCGTCCGTGGAGGAGATCGTCGAGCACTTCACCTGCATGCTCACCGCCGTGGCCCGCGCGTCGGTCGTGCAGGAGACCGCCGCGAGCCCCGGCGGGAGCGTGCAGCGGCCGGGCTGAGCTACAGCGGCCAGTCCGGGCTGAGCTACAGCGGCCAGTAGTGCCCGATGTGCGCGGCCGCGCGTGCGGTCAGCAGCGACTCGGGCGCGGCCGAGCCGGCGGGCTGCCCGTCGCCGAGCGCCGCCAGCGTCTGCACCACCGATTCGGCGAGCGCCCGCGGTTCGTAGCCGCCCTCCAGCACCAGCCCGAGCGGCGCGCCCAGCCGCGCGGCCAGGTCGCGCACGTGACGGGCCATCTGCGCGAAGGAGCTCGCCCGCAGCCGGCAGCCGGCCAGCGGATCTGCGATGTGGGCGTCGAAGCCGGCCGACACCAGCACCAGCTCCGGCGCGAAGGACTCGGCGGCGGGCAGCGCGACGTGCTCGAGCAGCGAAAGCCACAGCTCCTCCTCGGAGCCCGCGGGGACGGGAAGGTTGATCGTGAAGCCCTCGCCGGGCCCGGAGCCGACGTCGGCGAGCGAGCCGCTGCCGGGATAGATGCCGGCTTGGTGGATGCTCGCGAACAGCACGTCGGAGCGCCGGCGGAAGGCGGCGGCGGTGCCGTTGCCGTGGTGGACGTCCCAGTCGAGGACGAACACGCGCGCCGCGCCGAGCTCGGCGATCGCGTGCTGCGCCGCGAGCGCGACGTTGTTGAACAGGCAGAAGCCCATCGCGCGGTCCGGTTCGGCGTGGTGCCCGGACGGACGCGCCGCGCTGAAGCCGAGCACGGACTCGCCGGCCATCAGCGCGCGGGCCATCTCGCAGGCGCCGCCGGCGGCGTGCAGCGCGGCGCGGTAGGAGGCCTCGCCGACGAACGTGTCGGCGTCGATCGCGCCGCCGCCCGCCATGCACAGATCCCTGATCCGTCGCACCAGCTGCGGGCTGTGGATCAGTTCGAGCTGGGCCGCGGACGCGGGCGGCGCCGGGCGACGCTCCCAGCCCAGCCAGCCGCCCGCGGCCAGCGCGCGCTCGATCGCGAGCAGTCGCTCGGGCACATCGGGGTGCGCGGGCACGTGCAGGCGCGGATCGTGCTCCAGGCATGCCGGGTGGCTGAAATGCAGCCCCCGTGCGGGCGGCGCTGTCATCGCGCGGACTGTAGAGCGCTACGCTGGCGCTCGTGCGCCCGCTTCCAACCGCCCCTGTGGCCGCCGGCTCGCTGATCGCGGGCTACGCGGTCGCCGCGGGCGCCGGCTCCCGTCCCCTGGGCGGGGTCGTGCTGGCCGCCGGCGGGCTGTGGTGCGTGCAGGCCTGGGCGCGCCGCCACGGAGCGCAGACCGCCGCGACGCTCACCGCCGTCGGCCTCGGCGCGTTCGCCGTCTCGCACGTGCTCGCGCTCGCGATCGGCGCGTGGCCGTCGGTGCTGCTGGTCGCGGCGGCCTCCGCTGCCGTGGTGTGGATGCGCGCCGACTCGCGCCCGCCGGCGCCGGTGCGAGGCCTGGCATTCCGTCCGCCGGCGCGCTAGATTCCCACCGTGGCGCAGGCAGTGACATCGCCGGGGGTCGCCCAGCAGGCCGGCGCGCCGCCCGCCGCGGCGCTGGAGCGCCCGGACTTCCAGATCGTGCCGCGCGCGGGACTGCCGCTGGTGGCGCTCGTGATGGCGCTGCTGATCGCGGGCATCGCCGCCAACAAACTGTGGCCGCTGGAGTTCCTGCACGTCGTCGGCGGCGCGGCCTGGACGATCATCGACCTGTTCCTCGGCTTCATCCTCGGGCCGATCATCGGGCGTATGTCGATCCCCGCGCGGATCGAGTTCACGACGCGGCTGATGCCCAAGATGGTGCTGCTGATGCCGACGGTGGTCACGGTGACGCTCGCCGCGGGATGGCAGCTGTCGACGAACCTGGGGACCAACCAGAGCAACTACATGCTGCACGGCTGGGTGGTGGCGAGCTTCATCGTGGTGGGCGTGATGGCGGTGGTCGCCCTGGGCCTGCTCGAGCCGGCGAACATCGCGGTGCTCGTCGAGCTGAAGAAGCCGCGGCCCAACCCCGCGGTGATCGAGCGGCTGATGAAACGCTTCATCTACACCGCCGGCGTGACCGGCCTGATGCAGGTGGCGACGCTCGTGATCATGACCAAGCTGGCCTCGGGGTGAGCGCGCGCGAGCAAGCGGCCGACGGCGCGCGCCTGCCCCCCGTGACGCAGGTGGGGATGCTGTCGCTGGCGCTGATCGTGGCCGCCGGCATCTACCTGTCGGCGCACCTGCCCAAACACGTGCCGCTGGCGCCCGCGATCGCGCTGCTGGCGGCCTCCGCGCTGCTGCTGGCGGGCAACCTGCTGGCGCTCGCGCGCGCCAGGGGATTTCACTGGCGGCGTTTCCTGCAGATCGCCCGCTGGGCGCTGCTCGCCTACGCGATCATCGCCGGCATGATCGAGTACGTGTTCCTGCGCAACCACACCAGCGGCGGGCCGCTGGTCGTGCTGACACTCGCGCTGGTCGTCTTCGCGGTGCACGTGCCCGTGCTGATCGGCTTCACGGTCGCGCGCTACGACGACGCGGGCTGAGCGGCGCGCGCCGGCGCGCCCGCGCGCTGGGCGCGGCGCCAGCGCCGGCGAGCCCGCGTGCTGGGCGCGGCGCCAACGTCGGTGAGCTCGCCCGGGCGCCGGCGCCGGCGCCGGCGCGCCTGCCATTGGCGCGCCTGCCTGTTTTTAACCTCCGGCGCCACGGGTAGCTTCCGTGGGGATGGGAGAGGAGGCGACTCCGCAAGGGGGCCCTGGGCTGGTGGCGCGCGAGCTCACCGTCCGCTTCGGTGGGATCACCGCCCTGGAGGAGGTGTCGCTGGAGGTCGGCGCCGGCGAGGTGCTGGGCGTGATCGGTCCCAACGGGGCTGGCAAGACGACACTCTTCAACGTCATCTGCGGCTTCGTCGCGCCGCAGTCGGGCACGCTGCAGTGGCGGGGGCGCGCGCTGGAGAAGGTGCGCACGAACCGCCTCGCCTCGCTCGGCATCGCGCGCACGCTGCAGGGGGTCGGGCTGTTCCCCGGGCTGAGCGTGCTGGAGAACGTGATGGTGGGCGCCGAGCGCTTTCGCCGCACGGGCGTCGCGAGCGCGCTGCTGGCGCTGGCGCGCGCCGATCGCGACGAGCGCGCGCTGCGCGCGCGCGCCCTGCGCGTGCTCGGCGAGCTCGGCTGCGAGGACGTCGCCGGGCGCTCGCCGCAGACGCTCCCCTATCCGCTGCAGAAGCGCGTGGCGCTCGCTCGCGCGCTCGTGTGCGAGCCGGAGCTGCTGCTGCTCGACGAGCCCGCCGGCGGCCTCGGCGCCGGTGACATGGGCGAGCTCGCCGAGCGCATCGGCGCGCTGCGGGGCTCGATGTCGGTGATGCTGGTCGAGCATCGCGTCGACATGGTGATGTCGGTCTGCGACCGCGTCGTGGTGCTCGACTTCGGCAGGGTGATCGCCCAGGGCGAGCCCGCCGCGGTGGGTCGCGACCCGCGCGTGCTGGAGGCCTACCTCGGCGCCGGCCCCGGCGGCGAGGATCCCGCGGCGGACGGCGACCGAGCGCCGGGCCGATGAGCGACGGGCCGATGAGCGACGCGCCGATGAGCGCCGGGCCCCCGAGCGCCGGGCGGACGAGCGCCGACGGGACGAGCGCCGGTCCGACGGGCGAGGCGCCGGCGCTCCAGATCGACGGACTGCGGACCGACTACGGACCCGTGCGCGCCGTCGACGACGTCACGCTGTCGGTGTACGCGGGCAGCGTGACGGCCGTGCTCGGCGCCAACGGCGCGGGCAAGACCTCGCTGCTGCGCACGATCTCGGGCCTGGAGCGTGCGAGCGCGGGCAGCGTGCGGCTGGCGGGCGAGGAGATCCTCGGCGTCGCCGTCGAGGACATCGTCAGGCGCGGGCTGGCCCATGTGCCCGAGGGCAGGGGCGTGATCGGCGAGCTGAGCACCGAGGAGAACCTGCGCCTCGGCGGCCTCTTCCGCGGCGCTCGGTCGGCGCCCCTGAGCGAGATGTACGAGCTGTTCCCGGCGCTGGCCGAGCGGCGCGGCCAGCAGGCGGCGTCGCTGTCGGGCGGCGAGCGTCAGATGCTCTCGATCGGGCGCGCGCTGATGGGGCGCCCGCGCGTGCTGCTGCTCGACGAGCCCTCGCTCGGGCTCGCGCCGATCGTGGTCGCGCAGATCATGCGCTTGATCCGTGCGCTGGCGGCCGAGCGCGGCCTGGCCGTGCTGCTGGTGGAGCAGAACGCCCGCAGCGCGCTGGCGATCGCCGACCGCGGCATCGTGCTCAACCTCGGCCGCGTGGTCGCCGACGAGCCCGCCGGCGCGCTGGCCGCCGACGAGGGCCTGCGCCACGCCTATCTGGGGTTTTGAGCAGGGTGACGCGCTTCATCGACCTGACGCTCAACGGGATCTCCACGGGAGCCGTGTACGCCGCGGTGGCGCTGGCGCTCGTCTTGATCTGGCGCGCGACGCGAATCGTGAACTTCGCGCAGGGCGGGATGCTGATGGTGACCACCTTCATCGCCTCGAGCGTGATCGGCTCGAGCGGCTCCTACTGGCTGGGCTTCGCGGTCGCGCTCGTCTCCGGGCTGGCGCTCGGCGCGGTCGTCGAGCGCGTGCTGATCCGGCGGGTGGAGTCGGGGCCGCCGCTGAACGCGGTGATCGTCGCGCTCGGCCTGCTGATCCTGCTGGAGGCGGGCGCGGGGATGATCTGGGGCAACACGCCGCAGTCCTTTCCGCCCGCGTTCACGATCCGCGGCTACGAGGTCGGCGGCACGCGCCTGCTGTTCTCGCCCAACGACACGTTCACCGTGCTCGTCGTGATCGCCGTGGCGGCCGGCCTGGCGCTCGGGTTCCGCGGCACGGCGCTCGGCCTGAGGATGCGCGCGGCCGCGCTCGCGCCGGAGGTGGCGCGCCTGCTGGGCGTGCGCGTGGGGCGCATGTTCACGCTCGGCTGGGCGTGCGCGGCGCTGGTCGGCTCGCTCGCCGGCCTGCTGGTGGCGCCGTCGGTGTTCGTGGGGCCCAACCAGTTCGACCCGATCCTCATCTTCGGCTTCACCGCGGCGGTGCTCGGCGGCCTGGACAGCCCCGGCGGCGCGGTCGTCGGCGGCATCGTGCTCGGCCTCGCGCTGTCCTACGTCTCCGGCTACGAGGGCGCCTCGCTGGTGACGCTGGCGGCGCTCGTGGTGCTGATCGCCGTGCTCATGGTCCGCCCCGGCGGGCTGTTCTCCGGCGGCCGCGAGCGACGAGTATGAACGCCGCGGGCGGCTGGGGTCCAAGGCGGCTGCGCGCGCTGTGGCAGCGCGGGCTGGTGCGTTCACTGTGCCTGGTGGCGCTTGC
>Ga0335074_10017638_pt1 | contig 10072 bp, 11 predicted proteins | sample Lox_Sample_23_FD_206715 | JGI IMG/M metagenome (GOLD analysis project Ga0335074, IMG submission 206715) | Soil microbial communities from Loxahatchee National Wildlife Refuge, Florida, United States - Lox_Sample_2.3 | ecosystem: Environmental > Terrestrial > Soil > Wetlands | place: USA...
TTTGCCGGTAAACACCAGGCTGCGATAGTAAGTCTCCAAGGCCGAGTCGCTCTTGCCGACATAATCCTTCAAGAACGCCTCATGCACCGCGCCCCCTTTGAGCAGCACCGGCTCGACATGGCTTCCATCGCTCAAAGACGACTTGGTCGACAGGAAAACGCCTTTCAGCTCCTCGGCCGAGACCGACGAAGCGCCCACGCTCGAGTTGGCGATAATTTTGATATCCGCCGCCCAGGCGCCGGCTGAGCCGATGGCCAGCGCGGCCGCGATCAGACAGTGCGCCCGTAACGTTGCCCCTACCATGGTCCGTGTCATTAAGAATCTCCTTCGCATTGCAAATCGTTCCACTTTCTCCCATTCCATGCGCAAATCCGAAAACCACTCAGAAGTTCCATCCGGTGCGGACCAGAAACAGATTGGTGTTCGGCTTGAAGCCTTCGGGATTCTGGGAGGTGTAGAAGCCTTCAGCGGCATACGCGCCGCCATAGCCGCGGATGAAATGTTCCTCGACCTTCAGATCCAAATGAGTGTTCAGATCGAATCGGGCTGTGATCGTGTTGTCGTTAATGTGGCTCGAATTGGGATCGCCGGCGTTGGGGGTGTCCACATGGAAATGCGAATAATACGTGCCGATCTCCACATACTTCGAAATCCGGTAGGCCGCCGATTCATAAGACTGCTGGTCGCCGGAGTTGAAGGGAAACGGCGCGCTGCCGAAAAGGGAGGCGCTGATTTCGTCGATGTTGTTAAAGTTGCGAAACTCCGCGGAAAAGTGCCACTTGTCGTGAACAAAGTCCAAATAGCCTGCAATCGTGCGTTCCGGGTTGTCAGTGATGTCGTAGTAATAACCGGCGAAGGGCCCGTTAAACCACTGGCCGCCGCGGTTGATGGTGGAGTTGACCCAGGAAGAGCCAATCGTCAAACCGGAGACGGGGGTGTTCCAGCGCAGGTCGAAGCCCTCGGTGTGGCCGGAGATATGCTCGATATTGAAACCATTGGCGAACGAGAAGTAGTAGTATCCGCCCCATGGGTCAAACGATCGAAGACCGGCGTACGCCGTATAGGTGAGGGAACCCGCTCTGCGCAAAGAGATGTTGCCGTAAAAGTCGCCGCCGATGTGGGCGATGTTTGAGGCGCGCAAATCCAGCGGATAGGCGGACTGCGGGAGCAGGGCCCAGGTCTGCAATGACTCCAGATCCTGGGTATCGTTGTACAGCCCGAGGACGGTTTTCACCTTGCCGGCGCGGACGCCGAACCAATCGGCGAACTTATAATCCACAAAGGCCCAATCGAGAGTCGGGTGCCACTTTCCCAGCTCGCCGATATCGCGCGCGTATACCTGAGCGCCCACGCGAAGGCGATCGGTGAGCTTGGTCGAGAGGTTAACGCCGGCATCGGTCATGTCAAACGTGCCGCCCTTGCTGGTTTTCATCGTCAGATAGTTGTTGTCGTTCGAGTCGGCGTAGCCCTCGGAGACGAATCCGTGGAACTCGAATGTTTTATCAAACAGCGAGAAACTCGTGTACGGGGATATATCCTGAGCAGAAAGAGCTGCTGCTCCGACCAGCGCTGAAGCAAGCAATCGGTAAGTTCGGGTCATGCGTTCTCCTTGCAACACTAATCGTCCGGGGGTGCCGTGGTGTGAGGACAAAGTTTCGGGGAACGGCCAATCAGCGTCAGGTTCTTACGAGCGGCGGCTTACCTGGAGTCCATCATTGGCGCACTGCAGGGGCAAAGCCCGGTTTCCGCGGGCGCGGCCGCAATAGTGGCCGTAGTTCGATCCAGTGCGGCCTTCAGTGGGTAAGCCAGCCCCGCTAGACCGGAAGAGGGCAAACCGGCGCACCCGGGCCTTGGCCTTGGCGTTCATATCGGCGGCTAGCGAAGATCTTGAGGGAAAATTTGAAGCGGCGGGACGAAAACTAATCCACGAATTCCACCCGGTACTCTTCAATCACCGGGTTGGCCAGTACGTCGCGCGCGATCTGCTCGATCTCAGCGCCCGCCTGAGCCCGATCCGTACCAGGCTCCAGCGTAATCTCGAAGAATTTCCCCTGCCGAACGGCGGCAATGGAACGATGCCCCAGCCCGGCCAGCGCCGACCGTATGGTCTGCCCCTGCGGATCCAGCACCGTGGGCTTCATCAAGACATACACGCGCGCTTTCATGTCTCCATATTGTAGCCGGGCCGGGGCGTACTTATGAGCACATTGTTAGAGAGCGATCTCCTCAATCAGCGGGGGCGACTGATCGTAGTCGCTAAAACGAATCCAATTCGGGCGCACCACGAAGTAAGCGATGCCGGGCCAGCTCAGCCGGCTGGGACCATCCGGGTAAGCCGCGAAATAGACCTGCTGATAGCGCGCCAGCTCCGCGCCCGAGGGCTGGAACGCCCGGCCCTCCAGTTGTACCGTCGCTTCGCCCGCCCAGCCGATCGCAAAGCAGGCCGAAGGATTCGAAACCAGACAGTTGTACTTGCGCGAGCTGCTCACGGTATCGAAAACGATCTCGAGTTCCCTGGTGACCCCGATGCCCACCAGCGCCGAGCGCGGTGCGCCGTCTAAAGAAAGATAGCCCAGCACGCCGAGCTTCAGCGGGGCGAGGAAATTGTACACCTCCAGCTTGGTCATGCGGTTTGCGCGTCCCACGCCGCAGTCACAATTGCCAGCGCCGCGACAGCCGCCGTTTCGGCGCGCAGAATCCCGGTACCCAGCGATACCGCGCGCCACTCGAAAGCGGCCATGCGCTCACGCTCGCGCTCGGTCCAGCCACCTTCCGGCCCAACCAGCAAGGCGACCGATTCACCGGATTTCGGCTGCGCGGGCAGCGCTGGCAATATGGGCGGCGCCGTGGCTTCCTCCAATACGTAGCGGTAATCGGCCTCGATTTCGAGCGCTCCCGCCAACTCCATCGGCTCCGCAATTTCAGGCAACCGCGCCCGCCGCGATTGTTCGCTGGCCTCACGAACAATCCGGCGCCATCTGGGCATACGCTTCGCCGCGGCCCGTTCCAATCCCTTCTCGCTGCGCTCGGCCTCTACCGGCACAATTCTCTCGACGCCCAGTTCGGTCGCCTTTTCAAGCATCCCCTCGAAACGTTCAAAGCGGATCAAGGCGGCCAGCAGCACCGCCCGCACCACCGGCCCGGCGGACGCCACTTCCTCGCCGACCGCAAACGAGACCAGATCCTTGCGCGCGCTCTCCACTTCGGCCAGATACACCGCTCGATTGTCGGAAATCTCGAACTGCTGGCCCGGCTCAACCCGCAGCACGCGCGTCAAGTGATAGGCATCCGGCCCGGTGATGCGCGCGCGGCCGGACTCCACGGCATCGACGAAGAAGCGGCGGCGAGCCATACGTTTACTGTACGCCTGTCGCCGCGTCCGCATCTGCTACGCTCGTTGTTAGGACCTCAAGCAGTCTCCTCAAGCAGGCTTGGGAGCTTTCGAAAACGAGCTCTTCCGGAGTGAAGTTTGCAACGAATTCGAAGACCCGACAGGTGGTATCTTGCCGGCGCTTTACTGATCCTGGCAGCGGTCACGATTCTGTCCTATCAGGACTGGTCGGCCTTCCAGCGCAGCGCTCCTCAGGTGCAGCACAGCCGCCAGTTGTTGCAGCAGGTGGAAGACACCCTGGCTTCCATGCGCGACGCCGAGAGCGGGCAGCGCGGGTTCGTGTTGACCGGCGATTCGGAGTACCTCGACAGCTACAACGCCGCCGTCGCCGCCCTTCCGGGCGAGTTGAGCGCCCTGCGCTCCTCCACCGCGAATGAACCCGTGCTGCGCACCCGCGTCGAAACGCTCAGCGGACTGGTGGCCGAAAAGACCGCCGAATTAAAGGAGACCGTCGCTCTGCGGCAGTCCGAAGGGTTTAAAGCCGCGCTGAACGTGATCCAGTCCAATCGCGGCAAGTTCGCCATGGATGACATTCGCAAAATCGGAGCGGACCTCCGCAACGAGGTTTATAACGGCCTGCTCAAGGGGATTCGCCAGCGGCAACAGCAGGGCTCGAGAACGCGCATAACGACGGCGCTGGGCGCGGGCGTGCTGTTCGTATTTCTACTGCTCGCGACCTTCCAGATCGGGCGCGCCACCGCCGAACGTGACCGTCTGATCGTCGACCTGGCGTCGGCCAACGAACACTCCACCGCCAGCCGCGATTTACTGCACACCACCTTGACCAGCATTGGCGAAGCCGTCATCGCCACCGACGCCGCAGGCCGCGTCACATTCATGAACGGGGTGGCTGAGGGGCTCACCGGCTGGACGCAGGTCCAAGCGCAGGGAGTACAGCTTGAACAGGTTTTCAGCGCTCTTAGCGAGGAGACACGCCGGCCCGCGGAAAATCCGGCGGACGCGGTCTTGCGCGACGCCACGCGGGAACCGCAAACCAATCGCACTTTGCTGCTTTCACGCTCCGGCGTGGAGAGGCCGATTGACAGCAGCGTAGCTCCCATCCGCAACCCGCAGGGCGTAACTATCGGAGCTGTTTTAGTGTTTCGCGACGTTACCCGCCGCCGCGAATCGGAAGAGCAACTGCGCCGTCTGAATCGCGACTTGAAACAGATCAACGAAGACCTGCAGCAGTTCTCCTACGCCGCCTCTCACGATTTGAAGGAGCCGCTGCGAACGGTGAGCAATTATCTGCAGCTCATCCGCATCCGGTACTCCGGGAAAGTGTTGGACGGCGAGGCCGCCCGGCTCTTCGATACCGCGGTCGCGGGCGCGCAGCGCATGCACGCGCTGGTGGAAGCGCTGCTCGATTATTCCCGGTACGGGCAAGTGGGTGAAGAAACCATGGAGCCGGTTTCCGCCGATCGGGTGATCAAGGATGCCCTGGCGAATCTGCAAAGTTCCATTTCCGATACCGGCGCCGAGGTTGCCGTGGGTCCCCTGCCGGTGGTGAAGGCGAATGCGCCGCACTTGACCCAAGTGTTTGAGAACCTGATCGGCAACGCCCTGAAATACCGGTCCGGGCACCCGCCGCGAATCACAGTATGGGCGGAGGAATCCGGACAGGAATGGATTTTTTCGGTGGAAGATAACGGCATCGGAATCGCCCCCGAATACCGGGCGCAGATCTTTGGCATCTTCAAACGGCTGCACGGCGAAGAATATCCGGGAACGGGCATCGGCCTTGCGACGTGCAAAAAAATCGTCGAACGCCACGGAGGAACGATATGGGTGGAATCCCAACCGGGCCAAGGATCGCGCTTCTCATTTACACTTCCCAAAGCGGCCACATTTCCGCAAGCGGCCGCGCTTCCGCAAGCAGCCATGCAGGCGTCCCTGGCGGCGCGGCAGGGCGATCGCGCCTAGGTTTCGAGCGATGCCTGATCCGGCGATGCCTCATAATAAATCTGAAACATGATCGCTTTCCTGCGCGGCACGCTGCTCGAAAAACATCCCAATCAGGTGATCGTCGAAACGGCCGGCGTAGGCTACGACGTCATGATCCCGGTCTCGACGTTTTCAGCCCTGCCCGACGCGGGCTCAGAAATTGCGCTGCGCGTTCACACGCACGTACGGGAAGATGCGCTCGCGCTATTCGGATTTCTGACGCGCCAGGAAAAAACGCTGTTCGAAAAACTCATCTCGGTGAGCGGCATCGGGCCGTCGCTGGCTATCAAGGTGCTTTCCGGCCTCGCGACGCCCGCCATTGTGGATGCCATTCGCGCCGGACACGTCGACCAATTGGTGCGTATCCCCGGAGTGGGCAAGAAGACGGCGGAACGAATGGTGCTGGAATTGAAAGACAAGCTGGATGGCATGGGCCAAGGCGCGGGAGCAGCCGCGGTCTCCACCCAGGCTGAGCCTCCGCTCGGTGAAATCGAACAGGACGTGCTCTCGGCCTTGCTCAACCTGGGATGCCAGCGTGGCGCCGCGGAAACCGCGATACGAAAAGCGAAAATCGCAGGGACCGCCGGCTTTGAACCGATGTTCCGCAAGGCGCTGGAGCTGGTGCGATAAATGCCGGAAAGGGACATCGCTTCGCCCGCGCCGCTCGAAGGCGAACGCCTATTCGAAGCCGCTCTGCGTCCCACTCGATTGGCCGACTTCACCGGCCAATCCAATCTCAAAGAGAACCTTTCCATCGCCATCGAGGCTGCCAAGAAACGCGGCGAAGCCATGGATCACGTGTTGCTCTATGGACCTCCCGGCTTGGGCAAGACCACGCTGGCTACCATCATCGCCGGGGAATTGGGCGTCGATTTTGAGCAGACGTCCGGCCCTATTCTCCAAAAGAAGCTGGACCTGACGGGCGTCCTCACCAACATCCGCGCGCGCCAGGTTTTCTTCATCGACGAGATCCACCGCCTGCTGCCGGACGTGGAGGAAATACTCTACGCCGCGCTGGAAGATTTTCGGATGGACATCCTGATCGGCACCGGGCCGGGGGCGCGCACGCACTCCATGTCCATTCCGCATTTCACGGCCATCGGCGCCACCACCCGGCAGGGCCTGGTGAGCGCGCCTTTGCGCGGGCGCTTCGGGCTGGTGCTGCGCTTGAATCTGTACGGCGCGGCCGAGCTGACGGCCATCGTCGAGCGCTCCGCGAAGCTGCTGGGCGTGACAGTAGACGCGGCAGGCGCCGAAGAGATCGCGCGACGCAGCCGGGGCACGCCGCGCATCGCCAATCGTCTGCTGCGCCGCGTGCGCGACTATGCGCAGGTTCGCGCCGAAGGCCACATCGATCTCGCCGCCGCCACCCGGGCTTTGGATTTGCTGGAAGTGGATCGCTACGGCCTGGATGAAATCGATCAGAAAATCATGCTCACGCTGCTCGAGAAATACTCGGGCGGTCCCGTGGGCGTGAATACAATCGCCGCTTCCATCGACGAAGAAGCGGACACCATCGAAGAAGTCTACGAACCGTACCTCATGCAGCTTGGCTTCATCGACCGTACACCCCGCGGCCGCGTCGGAACGGCGCGCGCATTCGAGTATTTCAAGATCCCGCCGCCGCCCGGCCCGCGCGGGGCGCAGAGCAATCTGTTTTGAAGACCGCATACCTGGCGCTCGGCTCCAACATCGGCGATCGCGAAGCCAATTTGCGCGATGCGGTCCGGCGTCTGGAGGCGGAGGATCTGCGCATCGCGCGCCGCTCGTCGCTCTATGAAACCGCGCCGCAAGAGATGCTCGATCAACCGGCGTTCCTGAATGCCGTGGTCGGAATCGAGACCAGCCTGTTCCCCATGCAACTGCTCGGGCGCATCCGGAACATCGAGCGCGAGATGGGCCGCCGCCGCGTAATTCCCAAAGGGCCGCGCAACATCGATATCGATATTTTGTTTTACGGGCGGTCCGTCATCGACACCCCCCAGCTCCAGGTTCCGCATCCGCGCATCGCGCAGCGCCGTTTTGTTCTGGAACCGTTGGGCGAAATCGCCCCGGATTTGCGGCATCCTCTCACCGGGAAAACGGCGGTTGAAATGCTGCTGGGCGTGGAACCGCAACAAATCCGTCGATTGTCTATCGGCCTTTAGCCGCTTGCAGCAGCCAGCGCCGGTCACGCTCGGTCATCTTCTCGGCGGCCAGACGCAATACCAACCGGGGCGCGCTCTTTCTCCACGGATCAAGAAATTCCAGCGTCTCGCGCGGCTTTTTCGGATACGTCTCCTTCAGCAGCCAGCCGACTCCCTTTTGCACCATGTCGTCCTGGTCGGCAAGCAATAAACCGCAGATGTGAAAAATTGTTTCGGTTTGCCGTCCGCGCTTCGCTTCCTGAATGAAAGACACGGCGGACGAACGGCGCTTCCATCGATTTTTCGATTTGGTCCAAGCCGCCAGCCGGTCCGCCAATCCCGGCCGATTCTCGATGCAAGCCGCGATCAGCCAGGTGGAAACGCCATCGCAGTTGGACCAGTTCGTCACGTAGCGATTGATCCAGCGTTCGAACATCGCGAATTCCCGTTCCGCGCAGGATCTGGCGAATCGCCGATAGAGATGGCTTACCAGCACGCCCTCTTCGAGCATCCCGCTCTTCCACAGTTGATCCACCAACCGGTCACGCTCGGCAACCGGCCAGTGCTTGCACTCGCGATAGGCTAGGCGCGCCAGTTCGCGCACCCGCGGGGTGCGTACACCGTAAGGCTTCACCGGCTCTTTGAAGAACCAACACAAGCCGGAGGCGAACTCAGGGTCGGCCGCGGCTTTCAATCGCGCGCGTATTTCCTTGACAAGACCCGCCGCCGTCATTCCCGGCATATGCCTCGCTCGCTGCGCCGGATGAATTCCACTAAGTGCCGCGCGTGTTCGGTATCGATCTCCGCCGAGATGCGCTCCAGCGCGTCTTTGAGCTTCAGCCCGGAGCGATAGAGGATTTTGTACGCGGACTTCAGCGCCGCCATCTGCCGCGGCGTAAACCCGGCGCGCTTCATCCCGACCATATTCAGCCCCTTCGGCCGCACGTTGAAGTCGGTATAGAGGAAGAACGGCGGCACATCCAGATTCACGCGCGAATTGCCGCCGATCATGGCCAGCCGCCCGATCTTGGAGTATTGATGTATCACCACGCCGCCGGAGATGAACGCCTGATCTTCCACCTCAACGTGCCCGGCTACCAGCGCGCAGCTCGCGATCACGGTGTTGTTCCCGATCCGGCAATTATGCGCTATGTGTCCCGACGTCATGATGTAGTTGCCGTCGCCGATCTCGGTGACGCTCTCCGGCTGCGTGCCGCGCGAGATGGTGTAGTGCTCGCGGATGATGTTGTCGTTCCCGATGCGCAGATAACTGCGTTCGCCGGTGAAATGTTTGTCCAGCGGATCGGTGCCGAGTACGGTGGAGGCCGAAATCTGGTTGCGCTCCCCGAGCGTGGTCCAGCGTTTCACGTAGACGTACGCTTCGAGCTGGCAATGCGCGCCGATTTCGACGTCTTCTTCGACGATGGCAAACTCTCCGATCCGGACCTGCGGCCCGACGCGCGCTTGGGGATGAATGCGCGCGCTGGCAGCCACGTTGGCCGAGGGATCAATGGGCATAAGCTTGTATCATACAGTGGTGCGTGTCGAGGGAATCGCAAAGCATTTGAAGGCCGAGTTCGAGGGCGCGGGCAGTTTGGAAATTGACGGCGCCGCTTCGCTGGAATCGGCCGGCGCGCGGGAGATTGCCTTCGTCGGCAATGCCAAGGCAGTAGCGCTGGCCGAAAAATCGCGTGCTGGCTGCCTGCTCGTGACGCGCCAATTCCCCTCCGGCCGAACGCTGATTCGCGTCGACGATCCGCGCGGCAGTTTCGCCGCGGTCATTCACCTTCTTTATCCACCGCAGCCGGTGGCGCCAGGCATTCATCCCACTGCCGTGATTGCTCACGATGCGAAGATTGCTTCGTCAGCCGCCATCGGGCCGCATGCCACCGTCGGCCCCGGCGCGCACGTTGGCGAGCGCACCTCCATCGGCCCAAATTGCGTTATCGGAGCTGGCGTTTCCATCGGCGATGATGGCCTGCTGCACGCGCACGTCACCATCTACGGGAACGTCCGCATCGGCCATCGCGCCGTGCTGCACTCAGGCTGCGTCCTCGGCGCCGACGGTTTCGGATTCGTGCGCGGCCCCGACGGTTATCAAAAATTTCCACAGATTGGACGCGTGGAGATCGGCGATGATGTCGAAATCGGCGCAAATTCCTGCGTCGACCGTGCCGCGCTCGGCGTTACCCGCATCGGCGACGGAGTGAAGCTCGACAACATGGTTCACATCGGACACAACTGCGACATCGGCAAACACGTTGTGATCGCGGCGCAGACGGGGCTATCGGGCGGCGTCGTGGTGGAGGATTTCGCTGTCATCGGCGGACAGGTGGGCATTGGAGACAAGGCGCGTATCGAAACCGGCGCGGTGCTGGGTTCCGGCTGCGGCATCCTGACTTCCAAAATCGTTCGCAAAGGGCAGGTGGTGTGGGGAACCCCCGCGCGGCCGCTGAAGGAGCACCTCGATCAACTCGCGAACCTGGCGCGATTGCCCAAGCTGCGCCGGCGGGTGGAAGAAATCGAGAAGCGTTTGCCCGCGCGCGATAACGATTAGCTAGTCTCCTGTCACAGAAATAAATGAACTAAGTTCGGGCCCCGACCTCGTCTA
>Ga0335074_10017639_pt1 | contig 10071 bp, 8 predicted proteins | sample Lox_Sample_23_FD_206715 | JGI IMG/M metagenome (GOLD analysis project Ga0335074, IMG submission 206715) | Soil microbial communities from Loxahatchee National Wildlife Refuge, Florida, United States - Lox_Sample_2.3 | ecosystem: Environmental > Terrestrial > Soil > Wetlands | place: USA: Florida...
TCCTGGAACAATTGAGTGATCAGAGCTTGTACTGACCTGGTGGGCAAGGTGTTTGGCCGCGACGTATCCGAAGGTCATCGCCGGGCCGATGGTCGCGCCGGCGCCGGCATAGCTGCGGCCCATCACAGCGGCTGAGGTGTTGCCCACGGCGTAGAGGCCGGGGACGACGCTGCCGTCGCCGCGCAACACCCGGGCGTATTCATCCGTAAGCAGACCACCCGATGTGCCCAGGTCGCCGAGGACGACCCGAAAGGCGTAGTAGGGCGGTTTGCCGAGCGGATACAGGTTGGGGTTGGGCAGAGTCGGGTCACCGTAGTAATTGTCGTAAACGCTGTCACCCCTGTTGAAGTCGTCGTCGTGGCCGCTGCGGGCCAGCTCGTTGAAACGTGCCGCGGTGTCGCGCAGCTGTCCGGCCGGCACCCCGATCTTGGTGGCGAGTTCATCCCAGCTGTTCGCCGATTTGACCACGCCGGATTCCAACCACGCTTTGGGCATCTTTCGCCCCGTGGGCACCGGTGCGCCCGGAATCTTCGGCAGCGGAAGGTGTCCGCCGACGACATAGCGATTGAACGATCTGTGGTCGGTGATGAGCCAGCACGGGATATGGGTGACGCCGGATCGCTGGCCTTCGATCATGGCATGGCCGAAATCCATGTAGGGCGCCGCCTCGTTGATGAAGCGCTTCCCTTCGCCGTTGACGATGAACTGCGACGGCATCATGCGCTCGTTGAGCATGAATTGCATTCGGCCATCAGGCCATTGGATGGCCGGAAACCACCAGGCCTCGTCGAGCAAGTCGGCGGCGGCGCCGACTTTTTGGCCGGCGCGGATACCATCGCCGGTGGCCGCGGGGTTGCCGAAACTCCAATCCTGTTCCACGGTCGGCTGGTGCTCTTTGCGCCAGGCGAGGTCGTGGTCGAATCCTCCGGTCGCCAGGATCACTCCTCGTCTGGCGTAGATCCGCAGCGGTGTGCCGTCTTTCACGACGGCCGCGCCGGTCACCGTCCCGTCGTCGTTGGTGAGCAGTTCGGTCATCGGTGAGTCCAGCCACAGCGGGATACCGCGGTCCTTCATCGCCAGCCGTAGCCGCGCCGCGAGCGACTGGCCGATCGCCGCGATCCGATCGCCGAAGACGCGGGCCCTGATCATCCGCCACACCAACTTCACCAGAACGCCTTTGCCGGCCCATGACTGGCGGACTTGGTAGAACGACCGAAGCTCTTTGGGGCCCAGCCAGATTCCCCGCGGTGCCAACGCCAGGGGCGCAAGCAGATGTTGTTCTTCCTCCGCCAATGTGCGCAAGTCGATCGGGGGAACGTTGATGGTGCTGCCGAGCTCGGAGCCGCCGGGCAGTTCCGGGTAGTAGTCGGCGTAGCCGGGCTTCCACACGAACTCAAACCACGGGCTGAGCCGTTCGAGGAACTCCATCATTTCCGGTGCAGAGTCGACGTACTGCCGGATGCGCGCGTCGCTGACCAAGCCATCGGTGATCCGCCGCAGGTAGTCGACAACGCCGTCCGGCGACGGCGCGTAGCCCGCCCGGCGTTGCGCCGGTGCTCCGGGTACCCAGATGCCGCCTCCCGACAGCGCGGTGGAACCGCCAAAGTGGCGTGACTTTTCGACGACCAGCGTGTCCAGACCGGAAGCGTGGGCAGCCAGAGCCGCCGTCATTCCGCCGCCTCCGGAACCGATGACCAGTACGTCGACCTCGTGGGTCATGTCGGCACCGCCGTGCGCACTGCGAAGCCGGCGATCAACTCGGCGGCCGGCCGATAGTAGCGTGTCGCGGTCCGATACGGCCCTGCCGACGCCAGTGCCGCGAAAGCGGCTACCCAGGTGCGGATCTCGTGTGCGGAGTTGCCACCCTCTTGCGCGATGAACGAGTTGGACCACTTGTCCAGCTCGTCGAGTTCCCCGCTGTCGAGGATGTCAAGGAATCGCTGATCCCAGGCCGGGTTGAGGGGTTGCAGCTCGCTGCCTCCGTTCGCAAAGCTTCTGGCCGCATCCATCACCGCGGTCTGCCGTGCGAGCCGCTGTTCGGAGGTCATTGGCCTTCCGTGCACAATTCGCTCCACAACTGCCGGTGTCGCGGTTGCCAGCGTCGGGACCGGCGGATCATGCGACAGCCCACCGGATCCCATCACCAAGACCCGCTTGTTCAGGGTGGCCAGATAGCTGCCGACCGCGGTGCCGAGCGTCCGGCAGCGATGCAGCGGCCCCAGCGGGGTGGCAACCGAATTGATGAAGATCGGTATCACCGGGCGCGCCGTCGCGCGACCGAACAACTTCTCCAATGGTTGAACGGTGCCGTGGTCGACGTCCATGTTCGCCGAGATGGCGATGTCGACGCCGGCCGACAGGACAGCTTTCGCGCATGCGACCGCATTGGCTTCGGGAACGTCGAGCGGCCCTTTGTGAGTGCCGTAATCGCCGACCCCCTGCGCTTCGGTGCCGATGCAGAACGGTGGCATCAGCTTGTAGAAGAAGCCGTTGTAGTGGTCGGGCGCGAAGATGACGACAAGCTCCGGGTTGAAGCCTTCGACGACTTCCCTTGCCTGCGCGAGCGCGCCGTCGATGTCATCAAGGAGGTCCTGCGCCGGCCCGGGCAGATTCAGTAGCGGGCTGTGGGACATACAGCACAGAGCTATGGGCACTTTGAACATCACCTCCTGCCGGTGTCAAGGTGAGGGCGTCGAATAGCAAGGCGCTCAGCTCCGGTGCGAGCTGAGCAATACAAGCGCCCGCGATGCAACGGTCGGGGCGCAGAAACAGCACGGACTCTTGATGGGTGTCGAACCAGGCTTTGAGTTCGCCGCCGCGGTCGCCGACGACCAGGACGTCCGGATCGTCGTGTCCGGTCCAGTGCAGCTGGCTCAGCGGCCTCGCCGCCACGAACTTCGCGCCCAGTGCCTTCCAGCTCGCAAAGGCTGTGGCGTGCAGGATTTCGCGCGGATTGTTGTTCCAGCACAGAACCGCGAACCCGCCGCCCAGGACGTCGTCGAGCAGCACGTTCTGCTGTTCGCGGGTGTCCACCCGGGGTTGCACGAATAGCGTGCCGACCGGCGAAACAGGGCCGTGCGGCGCTGGGCGCGCTGTGTGCACGACGGCCCCCTCCTCGTATCGCGGCATCGGCTTGAACCGCATCTCCAGCACATATCGCTTGAGCGACGGCACAATTGACGCGGATCGCACGAGCACGTCGCGAGCCGCGGCAACCCGCCGGTTGGTCGGTGAGATGACCCGGCCGACCATGGTCGACAGGTCGATCATCGCCCGGGCATGCTTACGCCGTTCGACGTCGTAGGTGTCGAGCAACGCGTCTTCGGCATACCCGGTCACCACCGCGGCAAGCTTCCAGCCCAGATTCGCCGCGTCCCGGATACCGCTGTTGTAGCCCTGGCCCTGCCACACCGGCATCAGGTGGGCGGCATCGCCGGCGAGCAGAAGCCGGCCTCGGCGAAACGCCCCGGCGATTCGCGAATGATGAGTGTAAACGCGGTGCCGGATCACCTCGACCCGGTCGGGGTGTGGGACGAAGTACGCAAGCATCCGCGCAAGAAAGGCCGGATCCTCGGCCTGCTCGTCGGTCTCGTTGGCGTGAATCATGAACTCGAAGCGGCGGATTCCGTGCGCGATCGAGATCGAGGCGTACGGGCGCTGCGGATCGGCGCCGACCTCGCTGTTGGGATGTCCGAGCGGATCGTTGGCGACGTCGACGACCAGCCAGCGCGTCGGTGAGGTGGTGCCGTCGAAGGACACGCCCATCAGCCGCCGAGTGGTGCTCCGCCCGCCGTCGCAGCCGACCAGGTAACGCGCCCGCACATTCTTACGCCCACCCTCGGCGCCGAGTTCCACGGTCACCGCGTCGGCGGTTTCGGTGCACGACGTCATGGGGTGGCTCCACCACACATTGACGTGCTCGAATCTGTCCAAGCCGCTGAGCAACTCGGCGTCGACCAGCGGCTGGACGAAGCCGTTGCGTTTGGGCCAGCCGAAACGCGCGTCGGGCGGCGCTATTTCGGCGAGCACGCGGCGTTTGGCATCGACGAATCGCAGGATCTGATTGGGCACCGTATGGGGCAGGATGCGATCGACCAACCCGATCGCCTGGAAGGTGCGCAGCGACTCGTCGTCCAGGCCGACGCCGCGCGGATAGTCGATCAGCGATTCGCGTTCGTCGACCACCAGGGTGCGCACACCTTGCAGGCCAAGGATATTGGCCAGCGTCAAACCGACCGGGCCCGCGCCGACCACGACAACGTCGACGTCCGCCTGTTGGGCCTCCCGGTTACCCACCACAGTCAGCGCCCCAGCAAGAAGTCGAGATGCAGACGGTTGAAGGTCTTGGCGTCCTCGTATTGCGGCCAGTGACCACAGCCCGGCATCAGCTCGAACCGCGCGCCGGGGATCATCGACGCGATCCGGCGGCCCTCGGTGACATCGGCGGTCGGGTCGTCACTGGTCCACAACACCATGGTGGGCGCGGTGATCGAGCCATACTCGTCCGGGCCCAACAGGTTTCGGGCTCGTATCTCCGGATCCTGCAGCGCCATGATGTCGCGCATCGCCGCGACGAAGCCCGGCTGGCGGTACACCCGCTGCCGGCTGGCGACCAAATCGTCGTAGTCCTTGGACTTGTCGGCCATCAACCACTTGATCCGCGCTTGCACGGTTTCCCAGGTGGGATTCTCCGCGGCCGCCATGGACAGTGTGATGATCCTTTTCATCACCTCGGGATCGGCCTGCGAGCCGCCCGCGGTGTTGAGCACCAGCCGGTCGATCCGGTCGGGATGGTCGACGGCGGCGCGGGCGGCCACCCAGCCGCCGAGTGATTCACCGGACAGGTGGGCGCGCTGCGCGCCGATCGTGTCCAAGACCGCCATCAGGTGCTCGACATAGTGGCCGACCTCCAGCGGATGGCCGGGCTTGTCGGTGTAGCCGTGCCCCAGCATGTCGATCGACCAGGTCCAGAAGTGCTCGGCGTGCGCCTCCAGATTGCGCACATACGCCTCGGCGTGGCCACCCGAGCCGTGCAACAACATGAGCACCGGCCGGGCCGGGTCACCCGCACGCAGGTAGCGGGTTCGCACGCCGCCGGCGTGGAGGTAGCCCTGCGCGAACGGCACACCCTGCAGATCACTCCACACGCTCTCGTGCTCGGCCACCGGTTCCTCTCTCGCACTTGCGGGGAAATTTTGTTCTCGTTTTGCGCCAATCGTGTGTGCTAAAATCGCACATTAATGTGCACTATATATAGAGCATCACTCTCGACCGCCCGTCTGTCAAGGGAAGCGCAGGTCGCGCTGGCCGACCGCGTGCGGGCGCACTGACATGCCGGAGCTCCAGACCAGCACCGCACCCGGCTCGCAAACGCTGGCCCGCGGGCTCAACGCGCTGCGACTGGTAGCCGACGCGCCAGCGGGGCTGACCGTGCAACAGGTCGCTGACGGCGTCGGCGTACATCGGACAATCGCCTATCGCCTACTTGGCACGCTTTCCCAATTTCGGTTCGTCGCCAAGGGCGAGGACGGGCGCTACCGGCCCGCCGCGGGCCTGGCGGTTCTCGGTGCGTCGTTCGACCGCAATGTGCGCCAGCTGAGTCTGCCGACGCTGCGCGCACTGGCCGACGATCTCGGTACCACCGTCTCGCTGCTCGTCGCCGAGGGCGACCAGCAGGTCGCGGTCGCGGTGATCGTGCCCACCCAGGTCGCCTACCAGCTGGCCTTCCACGAGGGCAGCCGCTACCCGTTGGACCGGGGAGCCGCGGGCATCGCACTACTGGCGAGCATGCCGCCACGCCCCGGCGAACGCGATCTCGTCGTAGCGGCCCGCGAACGGGAATGGGTGGTCACCCACGGCGAGATCGAGCCGAACACTTACGGTCTGGCTGTGCCCGTGCACCGCCTGCCGCCGTCACCGCCGACTTGTATCAACCTGATTTCGCACCGGGAAGATGTGGTGATGCGAGGCAAGGACGCAGTTATCAAGGCAGCCAAGGAATTATCGGCGCTACTGAGCTGAGCTGGGAGGTAACGAATTTATGCCCTCATGGGACCACGAAGTCGACGTCGTCGTACTCGGCAGCGGCGGCGCCGCACTGACCGCCGCATTGACCGCGGCTGCCAACGGTGCCTCGGTGGCGGTCTACGAGAAAGCCGCGACTGTCGGTGGCACCACGGCGGTTTCGGGCGGTGTGGTGTGGATTCCCGCGCATAATCGGTCGCCCGACGGGGAGCTGACGGTGGATGACGCGCTGAGGTATCTGGACGCGCAGTCGTTCGGCTCGATGGACGAGGCACTGGTCGAGACGTTTGTGCGGACCGGGCCGGCGATGCTCGACTTCGTCGAGGCGCATAGCGGTTTGCACTTCGAAATCGCGGATGGTTTCCCGGATTACAAACCCGAGTTGCCGGGTGGGCAGCCGACAGGCGGACGGTCGCTGACCGCCGCTGCTTTCGATCTCGCCCGGCTGGGCGAATGGCGGGATCGGATCACGTCCTTCCCCGCGGACTGGTCCAACGTCGGCTTCGACGCGGAAACCCGGGCGAGGCTGCACGCCGCGGTCGATGAGAGCACCACAGATCTGTGTGTGGCAGGGACCGCGCTGATTGCGGGCCTGCTCAAGGGATTACTGGACTCCGGCGTGACGCCTGTGACGAATGCGCGGGCCGAGGAGCTCTATGCCGAAGGCGGTGAGATCGTCGGGGCTCGAATTGACCGCGCGGGCACGCAGCTCGCCGTGCGCGCCCGGCACGGCGTCGTGCTGGGTTGCGGCGGGTTTGAGTGGGATCCCGCGCTGGTCAACGCTTTTCTGCGCGGACCGATGCACGGTGCCGTGTCGCCGCCCAACAACACCGGCGACGGGTTGCGCATGGCGATGGCGCACGGAGCCGACCTGGCCAACATGGGCGAGGCGTGGTGGGTGCCGATCGTGCAGATCCCGGGCGACACGATCGACGGCAAACAACGCAGCCGCAGCGTGCGCCTGGAGCGAACTCGCCCGCGCAGCATCATCGTCAACCGGGCCGGGAAACGATTCGTCAACGAGGCCTGCGATTACAACTCGATGGCCGGCGCGTTCCATTACCTCGACCCGCGCGACGGCTACGTCAACGACCCGGCGTGGATCGTGTTCGACTCGATACACCACAAACACTATGGGTTCCTGGGTGTCGAGCCCGATCAGCCGGTCCCGGACTGGTTCTGCGCGTCGGCCGATCTGGCCGAGCTGGGCGCCAAGACCGGTATCGACGCCGACGGGCTGGCCCGCACCATCGAAAACTTCAACCAGAATGTTCTCGCCGGATCGGATCCCGACTTCGGCCGTGGCTCAAGCGCATACGACGGCTATTGGGGCGACGACCGCGCGACGACGCTGGCCGGCAAGACGCTCGGGCCCGTCGACACCGCGCCGTACTACGCGGTCCCGGTCTCGGTCGGCGCGATGGGAACCAAGGGCGGACCGCGGACCGACCGCGACGGCCGGGTCCTGCATGTCAGTGGCGCACCGATACCGGGTCTGTTCGCCGCCGGCAACGCGATGGGCGGCGTGACCGGCCGCGCCTACGGCGGTGCCGGCGGAACCATCGGTCCGGCAATGGTTTTCGGCTTCCGTGCCGGCTATGCTGCGGCCACCGGCAAGCCGGTTGACTAGCTGAACGCCTTGGCGATGGCTGCCATGTCGAAGTAGTCCCGCCACGCGGCGATCTTGTCGTCGTGCACCTCGAACACGCCCATCACCGACAGCGGGACTTCGCCGCCGTCCTTGCGGCGCATCACGTCGGTGCGTTCGTTCATCACCAGCGTGCCGTCGCTGACCTGCCGGTGCACCTGGAAGTCGATGCCGTCGACCGCGGCGACGAATCCGGCGATGAACTGCTGGATCGCCTCGCGCCCCTGTACCGGGTCCATGGGGATGTTGTGATAGACGGCGTCTTCGGTGAAATAGCCCGCCAACTCTTCGGGGTTGGGGGACGACCACAGCTTGCAGAATTCGGTGACCAGCTCATCGGCGGAACGCGTCATGGACTCATGGAACACGTTGAAAGGCCGCAAATCAATACCACGCCGTCAGCTGAAGGTGACCACAACCTTGTCCGCGGCGCCGGGTGTGGCGGCCATCCGCAACGCCTCATCCACGTCGTCGAAGGGCACGGTGTGGCTGACGATGACCGCGTACTTTTCCCAGTTGGCGATGATGTCTTTGGTGACCTCGAAGATTTCCTTCGGGTAGCCCATCGACCCGACGATGGTGACTTCGTTGCTCATCACGTTGAGAAAGTCCACCGGCACCGGTTCTTTGTGGACGGCCACCACGACGACCTTGGCTCCGGTCTTCGCGGCGGCCAGGGCGGTATGGAGTACTGCGGGTGCGCCTGCCGCGTCGAAGTAGACGTCGGTACCGGCCCTGCCCGGGAACATCGACTCGCCCGGGCCGTGGATATCGATCAGGCGTTGCGCGACGTCTTCGCCGGTGCAGTTGACGACCGCGTCGGCTCCCACTTGGAGGGCTTTGTCCAGTCGTGACTGAATCAGGTCGACCACGGTGACATGATGTACGCCAGCGGATTTGAATCCGATTGTTGCGCCCAGTCCGATCGGTCCGGCGCCGAAAACCACCACCTTGTCCGATGGTTTCGGCGCAACTTGGTTCACCCCGTGTCGCGCAACGGCCATTGGTTCGTTCAGCGCCGCCACCTCGAAAGGGATGTGATCGGGCACGACCTCGAGGCTCCTGCCACGCACCGCCTGCTCGATGAGCAGGTAGTCCGCGAGCCCGCCGGCGGGACCACCGTTGCCGATGAAGCCAGTCGGCGCGGCCATTGGGTTGATCACGACGTGATCGCCCACCGATACGCCGGTGACGTCGCGACCGACTTCGACGACTTCGCCCGCGGGCTCATGGCCGAGCGGCATCTTGCCCTGCCGCGGAGGCAAGCCGCCCAGCGAGATGTACAACGCATCCGAGCCACAGATACCGCAGGCCCGCATTTTCACCAGAACATCGGCCGGACCAGCTACCGGCTTGGGTAGCTCGACGATCTTCGTCTCCCCCGGCCCCGTGACGATCGAAGCTCTCATAGTTCCGCCAGCGCCTTAGCGAGATCAACTGTCCCACTTTGGATCGCGCCGATGACTCCGCCGTCGACCAACAGGTCGGTGCCGGTGATGAACGAGGCCGACGGCCCGAGCAGAAACTCGGTGGCGGCGGCGATGTCTTCGGGAGTCCCCAGCCGTCGCAGGCCGCAGTTGTCCACCATGGCTCGCATGATCGCGCCGGACTCACTGCTCAACTCCAACCGGCCCATCGCCGTCGAGATGACGCCCGGGCTGATGGAATTGATTCGCGCGCCGCGTTCGCCCCACGATACGGCCGCGGCGGCTACCCGGATTTGGTTGGCCCGCTTGGCAAATGGGTAGGCGATCCGGCTGTCAGTGATCTTTGAGCAGGCTTCCAGGCCGAGCAGCTCGTCGGTCGGAGCGGTTGCCAGCTGCTGGGCGACTGCCGGATCAAGCGCGGGCTGCAGGTGGCCGGCCATGCTGGCGATCACCACCGCGGCGCCGCCGGGCTCGATCACCCGACCGAACTCGTCGATCATGAGCGCGACCCCCAACAGGTCGACCGCCAACACCGCTTCGGCGGATGCCTGTTCCGGCGAAAGTCCCGCGGTATGAACAACTGCCGTGACACGCCCGGCTGCGTCGGCCATCTCCGCGACGGCGGCCACCGAGGCGCGGGAGGTGACGTCGACCTCTCGGGTCAGCACCCGATGTCCGTCGTTACCGAGTGCGTCCGCGGCGCTCTGCAAACCTGCGACGTTCACGTCCGCCAGCACGATCGTTCGTCCCGCACCGACTCGACGGGCGATCGACAGCCCCATCCCACCGACGCCGATGATGGCCAAAACGTTGTCAGTCATGCGTCTTCTCCTCCGGGGCTAGCAGCTGTTCAGCTGCGGTGTAGGGATCGTCGCGGCCCTCGGCCACAGACTGCGCGAGCCGGTCGAGGTTTGGGTGAGTCCGCAGCCGGCTTTGGGCCAGCGAAAGGATCTGGGCCCGTGCGCGCGCCGC
>Ga0335074_10017640_pt1 | contig 10071 bp, 7 predicted proteins | sample Lox_Sample_23_FD_206715 | JGI IMG/M metagenome (GOLD analysis project Ga0335074, IMG submission 206715) | Soil microbial communities from Loxahatchee National Wildlife Refuge, Florida, United States - Lox_Sample_2.3 | ecosystem: Environmental > Terrestrial > Soil > Wetlands | place: USA: Florida...
CTCCAGAACCGTGTAGCCGCGCGAGACGAGCGCGCGCGCGGCGAAGGCGCGCACCGCTTCCTCGTCCTCGACCAGAAGGATCGCGCCCCGGCCGGTCAGATCCGCGGCCGGTTTGGGGGCTTCCGTGTTGACCTGCTCCTCGACCTCGTCGCCGACGCGCCGGGGAAGGAGAATGCGGAACGTCGCGCCCTTTCCGGGCTCGCTGTCGCAGAAGACATATCCGCCGGTCTGCTTGATGATGCCATAGACCATCGAGAGGCCCAGGCCGGTGCCTTTGCCGACGTCCTTGGTGGTGAAGAACGGTTCGAAGATCTTGGCTCGGACCTCGGGGGGAATGCCGTGGCCCGTGTCCTCCACTTCGACCAGCACGTAATCCGCCGCAACGACATCCGCCTCTTTCAGTTCCCCGCATTCGGCCGCCGGAAAGTTGCGCGTGCGCAGCGTGATCGCGCCGCCGTCGCGGATGGCGTCGCGCGCATTGACGACGAGATTGACGATCACCTGCTCGAACTGGTTGAGGTCGGCTCTCACCTCCCAGAGATCTCGGCCGTAGGCGACGTCGAGCTGGATCGTCTCGCCGACCAGCCGGCGCAGCAGCATCTGCAATTCCGACAATACGTCGTTGAGCTGCAGCGTTTGGGGGCGCAGCGTCTGACGGCGCGAAAATGCGAGCAATTGCCGCACCAGCCCCGCCGCCCGGTTGGCGTTCTGCTTGATCTGCATGATGTCCTGGAAGGACGGATCGGTCGGACGGTGGTTGGCGAGCAAGAGATCAGAATAGCCGATGATCGCGGTCAGCACATTGTTGAAGTCATGCGCAACGCCGCCCGCGAGCTGACCGATCGCCTGCATCTTCTGGCTTTGCGCGAGATTCTCCTGCAGGGTGCGCTGCTCGGTGGTGTCGAGCGCGAAGATGGTGGCGCTCGCGCCTTCATCCGCGCTGGGATCAGCCGCGGAGACGAAGAGCCGCGCGGAACGCTCGCCGTCCGCGCCTTCCAGAGAGACGTCGAGCGGCGCGATTTCTCCCTTGCCCTGGGCGGCGGCCTCGATCGATTCAGTCAGGGGGCCATGGTCGCGCTTGGTGACAAGATCGAAAATCGACAGCCGTCCCTTGGCCGCGTCGCTCTTGCGCGCGGCATGGGCGAGGCGCGCGAACGCAGCGTTGGGGCGCAGCACGGCGCCCGCGGCGTCGACCGCCGCGATCGCGACCGGGGTGGAATTGAAAATGCGGGCGAAGCGCACTTCGGCCGCGCGCAGGTCTTCTCCCTTGATCTCGCCGGGGGCGCGGTTGATCACGAGCGAGCGGGAGGGGCCCGGGGTCCCGTCGCCGGAAAAGGCGACCTTGTGGAAAATGCGCGCCGGCAGCAGGCGGCCCTGACGCGGCTTGAGATCGACGTCGAACTGCTGGGTAGTCACTTCGCCCGGCGGGCCCGAGATCATGGCGAGCACGGCGCCGCCGTCTCCGGCCACGATGTCGTTGATCTTGAGCCGGCCAACGCTGAACTGAGCCAGATCGTAGTCGAGCCAGCCGGCGAGCGTCGCGTTCATGTGCGCGATTCCGCCATCGGGTTCGGAAGAGAAAAAACCGGCAGGCGCGTGGTCGAGATAGTCGATCGCGTGCTGGAGGTCCTGGAAGAAGCTTTCCTGCCGGGCGTGGTCGCGAGTCTCGTCGGTGACCGTCCACACCATCAGGCCGCCCTTGGCGACGCCCTCGAGCGGCCGGACGCGAATGCGATACCAGGCGGCGTCGGCCTCGCCGCTCGGCGGCGGCGAGAGACGGAGCTCCTCGCTCGCGCGCGCCCCGGATTTCGCCGCTTGCGACAAGCGATAGAGGGATTCCGAGACGTCCGGCGAGCCGGCGAACAGACGTTCGACCGGACGCAGGTCGGTGGGCGAAGGCGCGCCCGAGAGCGCGCGGTAGGCGTCATTGGCGTAGACGATTCGCGATTCGCGGTCGGTGACCAAGATTCCGTCCGGGTTGGAGTCAGCGATCGCCTTGGTGGTGTCGAAGCGCGTCGCGCGGGCGGGAAATTGCAGCAGGCCGAAGGCGAACAGCAGCAATCCGAAAGCGCCGCAAACGGCGAGGATGACGACCATCCAGGTCATCAGCGTCGCGCCGATCGCGCTCGGCGCGAGCCATAGGGCCAGAAGCGCGCCGGCCAGACACACGAGCAAAATCGCCAGCGCAACCGGATTGACGGTGCGCTCGATTCTGTCCACCGGTGGAGGCGGCGGGGATTTCATTTCAGGACCGTTACCCCTAAGGACATTGGCGTCGGGCACGAGCGAATCCGAACGCGCCGAGTCGCCATCGGGCGTTGCTATCATGGGCGGCCCGCGATGTCTTGGCGGTGGCACTCAAACCTGGGCGAAAGCAGGGCGAACGGCCCAGTTTTCAACGGGATCGCGTTTTGTTATGGATGTCATACGGGCGTGCGTCGATTTTCGGGCTGGCGCGCGCGGGCGGCGCGTCGCGCCGGCACATTTTCCGTCGCGGACGGGCCCGCTGTTTCGGACGCAGGCCAGCCCGTCGTTCGGCGGCGAATTTGAAGAATGGCTTGTCGCGCTCGTGGCGGAAGTCTTGGATAGGGCATGCAGTGGTTGAATGAGCTTCCGTTTGCGGACAATCGGGTCGTTCAGATCGGATTCCTGGCCGCTTGCGGCATCGCCGCCCTGATCGTTCTGGCGATGCTTTACCGGCTGACATTCGCGAACCGGCTGCGCGTTCCGGGCGGACGGACGCGCCAGCCAAGGCTTGGGCTGGTCGACGCGTTCAGCCTCGACGGGCAGCGCCAGCTTGTGCTTGTCCGGCGCGACAATGTCGAACACCTCGTTATGATCGGCGGGCCGAACGACGTCCTGCTCGAATCGCAAATCAACCGCGCCGCGGTTCCGGCGCGCGAAACCGGCCAAGCTTCGCCTCTGCTCATGCCGAGCGCCCCTGTGCGGCGAACTGAAGTCGCAGCCGTCTCGGCGCCGCCGGCGGCCGAACCGCCGGCGAAGGTCGCCGCCAAGGCCCCGGCTTCGCCGTCCGTCCCAGCCCCCGTTCAGTCTTCGCCGCCCGCCGCGGCTTCGCCAGCAGCCCCAGTCCCGGCCGGACCGTCCGCGCCGACCGTGGTTTCGGCCCCAGTCCCCGCCGCGTCCGCTCCGGTCGCGCCGGCCGCTCCGAAGGCGCCCGCGCCCGACCAATCCAAGCCCCCGCCATCCGCGCCCAAACCGATCGCGCCCGAGCAGGCGCGCCCAGACTCGTCGCCGCCCCCGCAAGCCGGAGAGCCCGCGCGAAGGCCGACGAGTTCGCCGCCGCGTTCTGTGCAGCCGCGTCAGGGGATGCCGCCGCCGATTGTTCCCGCGAGCCCCTCGGCGAACCGCGGCGGCGGCGTTCACCTAACCGAGCGGGGTCCCTCGAAGAGCTTGGGCAGTCCGCCGCCGGCTCCGCCTCTTCTCGGGGCCGCGCCAGCGGTGCGTCCAGAGAGACCCGAGCAGGCCGCCGCAGCTGCAAAGGCGGAGGAAGGCGTCCCGGCGCCCAAGGCCGAACCCTCTGGCGCAGCCGCGAAAGCGGAGCCGATCGCGCCGCCGGCCAACGCGGCCTCCGGGCCACGCCCCGGGGCGAAGGCCTCGCCCTCGGCGCCGTCCGACGGAGCGCCGAAATATATAGCCTCCGCCCGCCCGCCGACGGACAAAGCCGACGGAGCGCCGAACTTGAAGCCGACGCCGAAAGTTGACGATCCCTTCGCTGACATCGACTCGCTCGAAGCGGAGATGGCGCGGCTGCTCGGCCGCGAGAAACCCGACTGAGGCGAGTCGCTGACGTTGTGTCGAAACGCTCTTATGCAGATCGCGCCTTGGGTCGCGGCGCCAAATTGTAGCCGCGCTCGGCGAGCGCGGCTACAGAACGGCGTCCTTGATGACGCTCTTTGGAGGAGCGCGGCGACGAGATCGCCGATCACGTCCATCGCGCGGCGGCCCGAGGCGATAGCGCGATCCTCCCCATGCGTAAACAGCGTTGCACGGCGGCGCCGCGCCAGCGGCGCAAGCATCGCCGCAGCCGCGCGTCATTCGTCGCGATAGATTCGTTCGCGCCGTTCGTGGCGTTCCTGCGCCTCGACCGAGAGCGTGGCGATTGGACGCGCGTCGAGGCGTCGGAGCGAGATGGGATCGCCAGTTTCGACGCAATAGCCGTAGGAGCCGTCATCGATGCGGGCCAGCGCGGCCTCGATCTTGGCGATCAATTTGCGCTGACGGTCTCGCGCGCGCAGCTCGATCGCGCGGTCGGTTTCCGAAGATGCGCGATCCGCGAAATCGGGGTGGTTTTCGCTTTCCTGCTGGAGCGCGGCCAGCGTGTCACGGCTCTCGGCCAAAATCGATTTGCGCCAGGCGACCAGTTTGTTACGGAAATATTCCCGCTGTCGGTCGTTCATGAACGGTTCGTCGTCCGACGGTTTATAACTTTCAACGGACACGTCGTTCATTGGCGATCCCTGTTAACGCGTAGAAATGCGGCGCGTTATAACGACCCATCAGCTAAGGAACAATGACTATCGTCGCGGGCCGCGTCGGCAATCGGCCGCCTCGCGCGGGGAAGGCGTTTCCGGCGGGGCTTGAGGCTATTTCCCCACCAGGCTTGCCAGGCGGTAAAGAGCGCCGCAGGTTCGTTGCGCTGAGACGGGTTCGAGCCCGGCGCCTGGGTCGCCAAGGAGGGTTTGTCATGTACAAGCGCATCGTTCTCGCAGTCGATCTCGCCGAGCCGACCCCAGCCCCGAAGGGGCTGACGCAGGCGGTCGAGCTCGCGACGATGGGCGGCGGCGAATTGAGGCTGGTCAATGTGCAGCCGGTCATACCGGCCACGTTCATGGAATATGTGCCGGTCGACTTCGACGTCGAGCAGGCGAAGCGGGCCAAAGAGGCGCTCGACGCGATCCTCGCCAGCGTCGATCTGCCGGTCGAGCGCAAAAGCGCGGTGGCGCGCGCGGGCGGGATTTATCACGAGCTCCTGCAGGAAGCCTCCGACTGGGACGCTGAGCTCATCGTCGTCGGCTCCCATCGTCCCGTGATGTCGGACTATCTGCTTGGCTCAAACGCGAAGACGATCGTGCGCCACGCGCAGTGTTCGGTGCTGGTGGTGAGGGAATGAGGCGGCTGTACGGACTCGCAAAGGTTTGAGCGTCAGGCCGCCAGCGTCCGCATCGCCGCCTCGACGCCGTCGGGAGTGAGCGGAAACATCCGGCGCTGAAAGATTTCGGCGATCATCGTCGTCGACAGTGAATGATTCCAGTAGTTCGGCGGTGTCGGGTTGATCCACACGATCCGAGGCCACGCAAGAACGGCGCGTTCGAGCCAAACCTTTCCCGGCTCCGAATTGAGATGCTCGACGGAGCCGCCGGGGGCCGTGATTTCGTGTGGGCTCATCGAGGCGTCGCCCACGAAGACGACGCGATGGTCGCGCCCGTAGGTATTGAAGATGCCGCGCGTCGGCAGGCGCTCGTCGTGGCGGCGGCGATTGTTCTTCCACACGCTCTCGTAGAGGCAATTGTGGAAGTAGAAATGGTCGAGGCGCTTGAACTGGCTCTTAGCGGCGGAGAACAGCTGCTCGGCCGCTTCGACGTGCCAATCCATCGAGCCGCCGACGTCGAGAAACAGCAGCACCTTGACGGCGTTGCGCCGCTCGGGCCTCATGAGAACGTCGATGAAGCCCTTGTCCGCGGTCGAGCGGATCGTGCCGTCGAGATCGAGCTCTTCGGCCGCGCCTTCGCGCGCGAACCGCCGAAGCCGGCGTAGCGCCAGTTTGATGTTGCGCGGCCCGAGTTCCGCGTCGCCGTCGAAGTCCCTGAACTCCCGCCGGTCCCAGATGTTGACGGCGCTGCCTCGGCGGCCCTTCTCCTGGCCGATGCTCACCCCCTCGGGGTGATCGCCATGCCCGCCGAACGGCGACGTCCCGCCCGTCCCGATCCATTTCGAGCCGCCCTGATGGCGCCCCTTCTGCTCGGCGAGCCGTTGGCGCAGCGTCTCCATCAGCTTCAAGAAGCCGAGCTTCTTGATCTGGTCCCGCTCCTCTGGACTGAGATAAAGTTCGACCATCTGGCGCAGCCATTCCTCAGGCAATTTGCGCGCCTCGACTGCGGCCGATACGGAGAGAACGCCCTTGAAGGTGGCGGCGAAGACGACGTCGAACTTGTCGAGATTGCGCTCGTCCTTGACCAAGAGCGTGCGGGCAAGGCGGTAGAATTCGTCGACCGACATCTCCGCCAGATCGCTTTCAAGCGCTCGCATGAGGTCGAGATATTCGCGCGGCGTCGCCGGCACATGCGCTTGGCGCAGATTAGCGAAGAAGTGAAGAAACATACCGCAATCCTAGCGTGCGTGGGCGCCGCCGTGCAATGTTCGAGGGTTCGCGCGCCTCGAGCCCGAAGGTCTGTCAATGTCCGTATTCGTCGAGCGTCAACGATTCTCGCTGCCGCTGGGGGTGGACCCGGAGGCGGAGGTTTTCGCCGTCGGCGACATTCACGGCCGGAGCGATCTTCTTGGCGCCCTTGTCGACGAGGCCGCGCGGGAGCCTAAGCTTCGCGACCAACGCGCGATCGTCTTCCTCGGCGACCTTGTCGATCGCGGACCCGACAGTCTCGGCGCGATTGATCTTGCGATCGCCTCGAAAGCGCGCATCGGCGCCGACGAGGCCGTCGCGCTCATGGGCAATCACGAGGCGATGATGCGGCTCGCCCTCGATCCCGAGACGCCCCGGGACGATGCGATTGACGCCCTCGACACTTGGATCGGCAACGGCGGCGATCGGACGATTGCGGAGTTTGTCAAGATGGACGACGCGCCGGAGGATCTCGACGCTCTCCTCAAGACAGTGCGGGCGGCCGCGCCTCCGCGCGTTCTTGACTGGCTCGCATGCTTGCGGGCGAACTGGCGCTCGGGTGATGCGCTGTTCGTCCACGCGGGCGTCAATCCGCAGGTGGAGCTCGAGGCCTTCCTCGCTGTTCCCTGGAATACGCCGCTCGCCCGGCTCGACGAAGATCGTCACTGGGCGTGGGTGCGCTGGCCCTTTCTCGAGCATCGCCCGCGGAGGGGCGGCTTCAGCGGCTTTTTCGTCGTCCACGGCCATACGCCGAACGACGCCCGCCGCGACCCTTCGCACATGGATCAGATCGCTCAATTCCGCCTCAATCTCGACGCCGGCTCCGGGCTGACCGGGACAGCGAAAATGGCGATCATCCGCGGCCGCCAGGCGGAGGTGGTCGCCGCGCGCGGACCCACCAACCGGGAGATCTGGGCGGAGGGGAGCTCGTAGGTAAACGCTCTCTCTTAAAGAGATACAGGCTCAGAGGAGCGTCTTCCTCCCCTGCTTCGCGGGTGAGGATAATCCTCGGCGGCCCGCGCGTTGAGCGCTGCCGCCACAAGTGCGAAAGTATGGCCGGCCGCTGAATAGGCGGATCGCTTTACTGTTGTTGTTAAACGCCCGGCGTCGGGTCGGGACTTGCGCTCGGGCGGTTTTGCGAACTCAATATAGGGAGTTGGAGCGATGCATCAGAACCTAGTCCTAGCGCGCGCCTGCGCCAGCGCTGTCGCCGCGCTTCTCGGAGTTGCGGCCCTCTCGCCGTCACAGGCGGCGGAGACCGTTCACCTGCGCGGCGCGATTGTCAGCTTCGACGGCTCGACCTTGACCGTGAAGACTCGCGAAGGCCCGGACGCCGCGGTCGAGCTCAAGCCCGCATTCAAGGTCGCGGGGATCGCCAAGGCGTCGGTTAACGACATCAAGCCCGGCGATTTCGTCGGCATCGCGTCTCTGCCCACCGCGGGCGGAGGCGCCGGCGCGGTCGAGGTGCTGGTCTTTCCACCCTCGATGAAAGGGACGGGCGAGGGAAGCTACCCTTGGGACCTGAAGCCGAAAAGCACGATGACCAACGCAACGGTCACCAACGCGGTCAAGGATGTCAAAGGGCGGACGCTCGATCTCTCCTATAGCGGCGGCAAGGAGAAGACGATCTCGATCCCCGACGGCGTTCCGATCGTCACCTTCGGCCCGGCGACCAAAGCCGACCTCAAGCCCGGAGCAACCGTGTTCGTTCCCGCCCAACGCGGCGCCGACGGCGCTCTTTCCGCGGGATTCGTCGCCGTCGGCAACCAGGGCGTCAACCCGCCGATGTGAAGGCTCATCATTGCGAGTGAAGCGAGGCAATCTAGAGAATGTCGGGCGTCCTACGGCCTCTGGATCCCCGCCGTAGCCCGTCGAGAGACGGGCGTCTTTCGACGCCCTGTGTGTCCTTGCGATGACGTGCGTCGCGCCTGCGGTTGACATTGTCCGCGGGCGTTTCCATTAGAGCATCCAGTGGCGAAGAGGGCAGCCGGGCATTGCGGACGTGGATCAAGGACCCCTTGGCGATCTTCGTCGAAGGTGCCGAGCGCGGTCTCGTCGTCGAGGGGACGCGCATCGCCGAGTGGGTCGCGCGCGGCGAGACACCCGAGCGCATCGACGCGACGTTCGACGCCTCGCGCCACGCCGTCCTGCCGGGGCTCGTCAACACGCACCACCATTTCTATCAGACGCTGACCCGCGCCCATCCCGCCGCCATCAACAAGCCGCTCTTCGCCTGGCTCGTGGCGCTTTATCCGATATGGGCTCGGCTCAAGCCAAATGACCTGAGACTCGCAGCGCGGCTCGCGCTGACCGAGCTCATGCTGTCGGGCTGCACGACCGCGGCCGATCATCATTATCTCTATCCGGAGGGGCTCGAAAACGCGGTCGACATCGAGGTCGAGGAGGCGCGCGCGCTCGGCATGCGCCTCACTGTCTCGCGCGGCTCGATGAACCTGTCGGCGAAGGACGGCGGCCTGCCGCCCGACAGCGTCGTGCAGAACGAGGAGACCATTCTCGCCGACAGCGAACGGGTGCTGAATCTGTTCCACGATCCCAGACGCGGCGCGCAAATTCGCGTCGCGCTCGCGCCCTGTTCGCCGTTCACGATCTCGAAGGACCTCATGCGCGAGAGCGCGCGCCTCGCGGAGCGCTACGATTGCCGGCTGCACACTCATTTGGGCGAGACCGAGGATGAAGAGCGGTTCTGCCTGAAGATGTATGGCTTAAGGCCAGTCGATCTTCTCGAGGAGACGGGCTGGATGTCGAGCCGCGTCTGGCTCGCGCACGGGATTCATTTCAGTACCGACGAGATCGCGCGTCTCGGCAGGGCGAAAGTCGGAATCTGTCATTGCGCCGCCTCGAACATGGTGCTGGCCTCGGGAATCTGCCGCACCTGCGAACTGGAAGCGGCTGGCGTGGCTCTCGGCCTCGGGGTCGACGGCTCGGCCTCCAACGATTCCTCCAACATGATGGAGGCGCTTCGCCACGCGCTGATGGTCGGTCGCCTGCGCTATGGCGCCGACAAGGTGACGCACCGCGACGTGCTGCGCTGGGCGACGGAAGGCTCGGCGCGCTGTCTTGGGCGCTCCGACATTGGCAGGATCGCGGCGGGCTATGAGGCGGATCTTGCGATGTTCAAGCTCGACGAGCCGCGCTTCTCGGGTGCTCACGATTCCCTTGCCGCGCTCATTCTTTGCGGCGCGCATCGCGCGGATCGGGTGATGATCGCTGGCGAATGGCGAGTCGTCGACGGGGCGCCGGTCGGGCTCGATCTCGACCGGCTGATCGCGGAGCACAGGAGAGCCGCCCAGCATTTCGCCTGATCCAGCGAAGCGCGCGTTAGGGGCTCATGGGCGCGATCGCGTTCGGGTGGAGTTTTCTTTTTCTCCTCGCCCACGAGTAAGGTCTTGCGTTTTCGGCGGGAGCGCCAGACCCAAAGCCAGAGCGCATGTCTCGATGACCGCTTTCATTGTCCTCTTCATCGCCTCGATATGGGCGGGAACCCAGAACGCGCTGGCGGGCGGCGGTTCGTTCATCACCCTTCCGTCGCTGATGCTGACCGGCATGGACGCGCGGGCGGCCAACATCACCTCGACCGCAGCGCTCTTTCCCGCGCAACTGGTGACCGGCTTCACCGGGCGGGCCGACGCGGAGAGTCCGCCGGGCCTGACCATGCGGACGCTGATCGTCATCAGTCTCATCGGCGGCGCGCT
>Ga0335074_10017641_pt1 | contig 10071 bp, 7 predicted proteins | sample Lox_Sample_23_FD_206715 | JGI IMG/M metagenome (GOLD analysis project Ga0335074, IMG submission 206715) | Soil microbial communities from Loxahatchee National Wildlife Refuge, Florida, United States - Lox_Sample_2.3 | ecosystem: Environmental > Terrestrial > Soil > Wetlands | place: USA: Florida...
ATCTCGCGCTGGCGCTAGTGAGCGAGATTGTGCCGGCTCAAGGGGTGCAGTTTGCGGGTGCGATACCGGCTGAGTTTCAACGAAAAATCACGATGACCGCGGCGATCGCGAGCTCGGCCCACAATCGCAAGGCCGCTGAACGCTTTATCCAATCGTTGACGGGCGCCAAGGCCGCGAAGGCCATACGCGCGGTAGGAATGGAGCCGTCAGCGAGTCACTAAGCGCCAGCGAAGGACGCGCTCGCCGAACGACTCGCCCGCGTAAACGTTACCCTTCGAATCCGTCGCGATGCTGTGCAGATGATAGAACTGCCCCGGGCCGTGGCCGCCATGGCCGCCGAAGAATCCGACCACTTCGAGCGTATTGCGATCGAGGATCTGGACCTTCTTATTGCTGCCGTCGGACACGTAGAGGAACTTCTGGCCTTTATCGGCTGAGAACGCGACGTCGAAAGCCGTGCCCTCGGGCGTGGAGGTTTTCCGCTCGATGAATCCCTCCCGGACGAATTTGCCCTCCGGCGTGAACACCTGAATTCGATTGTTCACGCGGTCGCCCACGTAGACCAGGCCGTCGTTCGAAATGCGGATTCCATGCACGGTGTTGAACTGCGTGGGGCCGGGGCCGTCGTAGCTGCGGGTGCGGGGAACGCTGTCGTCCGGTCTGTTTCCGTAGGCGCCCCAGTGGCGCTTGTACGCGCCGGTATCGGCGTCAAATACAATGACGCGCCGATTGCCATAGCCATCGGCCACGAAGACCTCGTTGGTTTTCGGATACACGCAGATTCCGGCCGGCCGGTTCAGATTTTCGGTGTCGTTGCTGCCGCCGGTTTTGCCGTGATGGCCGATCTGCAGCAGAAATTTTCCCGACCTCGAAAACTTGAGAATATTGGTGTCCTTGGGGCCGTTGCCGCCGATCCAAACATTTTCTTTGTAGTCGACGTACATGCCGTGCTCGTTGTCGGGCCATTCGTAGCCGCTCGAAGGTCCGCCCCAGCCTTGGATGAAATTGCCGGCGGCGTCGAACTCGATCACTGGAGGCGCGGGTATGCAGCAATCGGATTCGGGAGGATTCAGCGCGGCGTATTTATCGTTGTTGTCGAGCGTGCGCGGGCGGCTGGTGACCCAGATGTGGTCGTGCGAATCGACGAAGATTCCGCCCACCTGGCCGAGCATCCAGTTGTTGGGGAGCTGCTTCGGCCAGGAGGGATCGGGCTCGAATTTCGGTACGCTTTGCGCGGGCGCGATGAGAGCCATCGCAAGAATTGCCGGCGCGGCGAGAATGCGTCCGCTATTCATCGGGGAGTTTGTAGGCAACCAGTTCAGCCGGGAATCCTCCGGCTGCCACCGCGACGGCGATGTACTGCTTGCCGCGCAGCATATAGGTCATGGGCGTGCCGGTTTGTCCGGCGGGCAGCTCGACCGCGCCGACTTCTTTGCCGGTGGCTTTGTCGTAGGCACGCAGCTTGACGGGCGACTTGCCGGCGCTGCGTTCGCCGCAAATCAGCAGGGTCTTGGTCACGAGCACGCTGAAGACGCCGGGGCGCCCGGTGCGCGGAATGTCGAGGCCCTTGAGCGCGGGGTTGTCCTTAATGTTATCGGGCGTGTCGCCGTTGGCGATGTGCCACAAGATCGTGCCCTTGTTTAAATCGATGGCGGTGATGCTTCCGTAAGGTGGTTTCACCAGCGGCAGGCCTTGCACAGTGAGACCGGACGCGGCGCCTTCCCCAGGAGCGCGGCTGGACCTGGGAGCGGCGCTGCCCGACATATAGGCCATGTCGGTTTTTGCGGGATCGCCGGGAATGAGTCCGATGGCGGTGACGACGCGCTGTGACGGAATGTAGGCGATGTGAGTTTCGGGATCGTAAGAGCCGCCGGCCCAATTGGTGCCGCCGCCGGCAGTTGCGAGCGCGAGCGTGGCCCACGGCCCGTCAGGCTTGCTGACGACGGCGGGCGTAAAGACCGGGCCGAGATGATATTTCGAGACCAGTTTTTCTCCCTCGGCGCGAAGCTCCGGTGTGAAGTCGATCAGATCGTCGGTAGTGAAGCCCTGCAGATCGTAGGCGGGCGGCTTGGTCGGGAAGGGCTGCGTGGCGCTGGTCTTCTCTCCCGGGACTGTGGATTGTTCGACGGGCTTTTCTTCGATGGGCCAGATAGGCTTGCCGGTGACGCGATCGAACACATACAGGAACGCCTGCTTGGTGGGCTGTGCGACGGCCTTGACGGTTTGGCCGTTGACGGTGATGTCCACCAGCATCGGCGCGCACGGGATGTCCATGTCCCAGATTCCGTGATGAACCAGTTGATAATGCCATTTGCGCTGGCCGGTCTTGAGATCGACCGCGAGGACGGTTTCGCCGAACAGTCCGTTGCCGGGGCGATGGCCGCCGTAATAATCGCCGGTGGGCAGCTCCACCGGGATGAACGCCATGTCTAAATCCGGATCGACGCTGACCTGGCCCCATACGCCGGTGTTGCCAGTGTAGGACGCCGAATCTTTCTCCCAAGTGTCGTAACCGAATTCGTTGGCTCGCGGGATGGTGTGGAAGATCCAGAGGCGCTGGCCAGTATGGACGTCGAATCCGCGCACGAATCCCTTGACATTGGTCTTGCTCTTGGGAACGCCGCCGGGTTTGTGAGCCGCGCCGACGATGACGACGTCGCCCGCGACGACGGGCGTGGCGTGGAGGCCGACTTCGCCCGTGACCGGGTCGATTTCCTGATCGTCCTGCATCTTCAGGTCGACGATGCCGTTCGATCCGAAGGAGGGGATGACGCTGCCGGTCTTGGCGTCGAGCGCGATGAGGCGATAGCCGGGAGTGACGTAAAGTATGCGCTCCTCGCGGCCGTCGGTCCAATAGGCCAGGCCGCGGCCTGAGAGCTGGCGCGGAGCGCTGACGCCGCGCGCGCCCTCATGTTCGCTGTGCACCCAGAGCAGCTCGCCGGTGGCGGCATCGAGCGCGGCCACGTCGCGGCGCGATCCGGCGGTGGTGTAAATCACGCCGTTGGCCATGAGCGGCGTGCCTTCGAAGTTGAACTCGGGGCGCGGGCCGAGGTTGACGGTTTTGAATCGCCAGGCGACTTCGAGCTTGTTGAAATTAGCCGCGTTGATCTGGTCGAGAGCGGAGTAGTGCGTGTTGCCGAGGTCGCCGCCATAGGTGCGCCATTCGCCGTTGGAAGCTCCGGATTGAGCGAGTGCGGGCAACGTGGCCGCGAGCAAACAGAGCGTGGGGGCTGGACCGGAAAGCATCAACTTCATTCGTGTCTCCTTACGGTGAGCGGAATCGCCCGTAAGATTATATGCGATTGGCCGTTGGACGGCGTAGGCTGTCGATTACTTCGCGTGATGCCCTGGTGACTGCGTCTTTAGGTTTTCCGAGAAGAACGGAAGCACCTGCATTTCGTAGCGTTCCTTCACGCGATTCATGTGGTTGCCTTCGTAGGTCTCGAATGTGTGCGGGACATTGAGCTCGGTGAGCGACGCGTCCATTTGCTTGTTGGAATCCGCCAGGCCGTCTTGCAGGCCGACGTCCATTTTCAGCGCGCGATACTCCTTGAGATTCGAAACATACTGGTCCACCATGGCGAGCGGCGAATTGGCGATCCATTTGGCGACGATTTCGGGGCGGGGCGTGCCGTTTTCGGTAGGAAGGTCGAAGAAATTGGGCGGATTTTTGGGGTCGGGCGACCACGCAGCCGCTTCGGCGGAAAATACCTTGGCGAAGACTCCGGCCGGCGGTCCCGCTTTTCCTTCTTTGTCCGCGGGCGGGCGATTGGCGGGCGCCGGTGGGCGCGGCGCGGCGGGATTGTTCATCAGGCAGCAGGAACTCATGGCGTAGATGCTGGAGTAAACTTCCGGGTACTTCATCGCGAGGCGAAGAGTTCCGTAGCCGCCCATGGAGTGTCCTGCCAGGCCGCGCGCGTCGCGATTGGCGATGGTGCGGTAGTGGGCATCGATGTATTCGACCAGATCGCGCGTCAGGTAAGTTTCCCAGTCGCCCGTGGTGGGCGAGTTCGAATACATGCTGCCGTTGTAGATCGTGTAGGCGTCGGGATGCACCAGGATCATTTCGTGGAGGGCGCCCGAGGACATCAGCTTGTCGGCCGTGGCGGGGACTTCCATAAGTTTCCAATAGGCCTCGGCTTTGGCGCCGTAGCCGTGCAGAAAGTAGACGACCGGATAGCGGCGATTCTTTTCGGTGGCGTAGCTGGGAGGCAGGTAGACGAAGACGTCGCGATCGGGCGGATCGCCTTCCAGGTTCCCTTCGAGCGATTTTCCGTGAACCTGGATGGTTTCAACCGTGCCGGATTTGGGGCCGCTGGTGGCGGCCGGGATGCCGGTGGCGAGCAGCGCGAGAAGAGCCGTCGCGCAGGCGGCGAGAACGAATGGGGATTTCATAAAGAAGCTCTCGGGGCAGTTTACACCCAGCGAGGTTCTGGCGCCACAAGCCAGTCGTGGTAGAACATTCTTTATGGCATTCGTGAAAGTCGGCTCGCTGGCCGCTCTGCCGCCCGGTTCGGTGACGGAAGTGACTCTGGGAGAAGAATCCTACGCCCTCTGCAACCTGAACGGTGAACTGCACGCGCTGGGCGGCATCTGCCCGCACGCCGGCGGGCCCATCGGGCAAGGCAATATGCAAGAGAATCTGGTGATCTGCCCGTGGCACGAGTGGGCTTACGACTGCCGGACCGGCGAGAACGATTACGATCCGACGATCAAGCTGGACCGGTTCGCGGTGAAGAGCGAGGGCGACGATATTCTGATGGATCCGCAAGCTCGCTCCTGAAGCTGCCGTGCCCGAGCTGCCCGAAGTGGAGACCGTAGTCCGTACGCTTGCGCCCAAGCTCATCGGGCGGCGCATCGTGGACGCAAAGTTTTTCTCGCGCCACGTGGTGCGTCAGAAATTTCCGGCGCTGCGGCGGCACGTGCGCGATCAGGTCGTAAAATCCGTGGAGCGGCACGGCAAGTTTATCGTTCTGACGCTCGATCGCGGCGTGCTGGTGGTGCACTTGGGCATGACGGGCAAGCTGCTGCTCGATTCCGAGCCCGGCCCCTATGCGCGCGCGATCTTTGAGCTGGATCGCGGCCTGCTGGTCTACGATGACATCCGGCATTTCGGCCGCATTGAGTGGAGCGCGGAGTTGCCGGCCCGTGCCGCTGCTTTGGGGCCGGATGCGCTTACGATCGCGCTCGAGGATTTTCGCCAGCTGCTCAAGCTGCGCCGCTCCGCGATCAAGCCGCTGTTGCTCAACCAGCGCTTCCTGCGCGGCATGGGCAATATTTATACGGACGAAGCGCTGTTTGAAGCGCGCATCCATCCGCGCGCCCTCGCCGCGAACCTGAGTAAAGCCCGCGCCGCGGGGTTGCATGCGGCGATGGTGGACATTCTGGCGACTGCCATTCGGCTGAAAGGCTCCTCGATCTCCGATTACGTGGATGCCGACGGCCAGCGCGGCAGCTTTCAGGAGCAACATCAGGTGTACGGGCGCGCGGGCGAGCCGTGCCCTATTTGCGGTACGCCGATCCGCCGGATCGTGGTGGGACAGCGCGGGACGCACTATTGTCCGAAGTGCCAGCGAAGTTGAAGATCTGATCGGCCACCAGCGCGGCGGCTTTGATCTCCGCGATGTCGTGCACCCGAACGATGTGCGCTCCGTTGAGGATCGCGGCGGTGACTGCGGCGGCGGTGGCCGCGAGCAAGAAACCTTCGGAGGGTGCTTCCGTCTGGGGCAGAAACGATTTTCGCGACGGGCCGGCCACCAGCGGAAATTCGAGCGACGCAAGCGCGCTCAATCGCGCCAGAATCTCCGAGTTCTGCTCCTTGCGCTTGCCGAAACCAAGCCCTGGATCGATCGCGATGCGTGCCCGCTCAACGCCCGCGCGCTGGGCGCGATGCGTCGAGGCGTCCAGATCCTGGCGAATGGTGCCCATCACGTCCTTGATCGGCGCCAGCTTGGCCCAGGTCTCGGGCGTGCCCCGCATATGCGTCAGGATCAACGCAGCATCGTGCTGGGCCGTGGCGCGCGCCAGCTGCGCGTCCCACGTGAGTCCGGAAGGATCGTTGATGATGGCGGCGCCGTGCTCCAGCGCTTTCTCCGCCACGGCCGATTTGTAGGTATCGACCGAGATGGGCGCGTTCAATTTGCCCGCGAGGCGCTTCAGCACCGGAACCAGGCGGCGCAGCTCTTCGGCTTCCGAGATGCGCTCGGAGCCGGGACGCGTGGATTCAGCGCCGATGTCGATGATGTCGGCGCCTTGCTCTTCCAGTTCGATGGCGCGGGCGAAGGCGCGATCGGGATCGGCGAATTTTCCGCCGTCGGAGAACGAATCGGGCGTGACGTTGAGCACGCCCATCAGCAGCGTGCGCTCGCCCAAGAGCAGCTCGCGGTCGCGGAGTTTCCAAACGAAGTGGCGGCGCTCCATTTTAGGGTACGATCCGTTTCCACTTCTTGCCGACCCGAAACACGGCCCCCTCGGGCATAATCTGGACGGTCAGGCCAGTGTGCCGCGCCCCGTCTATTTCCACCGCCCCGGCTTTGATTTTGCGCTCGGCGTCGGTGCGCGAATCGGCCAAATCAGCCGCGAGCAGGATTTTCGGCAAATTGTTGCCCGCGCCGTTTGACAATTTCACTGTTTCGATGTCGTCCGGCTGCCGGCCCTCCCGCACTTCGCGATCGAAATCCGCCTGCGCCTGATCGGCCGCGGGCGTTCCGTGAAAATCGGCCACGATGACGCGCGCCAGGCGCATCTTCACTTGCATCGGGTCCTCCGCCTTCATGGCGGCAATCTCCCCCATGCTCTGGTCCGTCAGCAGCTCCCAATAGCGCCACATGAGCGCGTCACTGATGCCCATTACTTTGCGAAACATTACTTTGGGCGGCTCCGTGATGCCGATGTAGTTGCCCTTGGATTTCGACATTTTTTCGACGCCGTCGGTGCCTTCGAGCAAGGGCACGGTGGCGACGATCTGCGGCGCCTGCCCGGCATCGCGCTGCAATTCGCGGCCCACCAGCAGATTGAAGCGCTGGTCCGTGCCGCCCATCTCGACGTCGCACTGGAGCATTACCGAATCGTAGCCCTGCGCGAGCGGATAAAGCAGCTCATGCACCGAAATGGGAATGCCCTGCTCATAGCGCTTCGAGAAGTCGTCGCGCTCCATGATCTGCGACACGGTGTATTTCGAGCACAGCCGGATGATGTCGGCGAACTTGAGCGGCGCGAGCCACTCGCTGTTGAACCGCACCTCGGTTTTCTCGCGATCCAGAATCTTGAACACCTGGGTCTTGTAGGTCTCCGCGTTCCGGTCGATATCTTCGCGGGTCATGGGGGGACGGGTGGTGTTGCGGCCGGTGGGGTCGCCGATCAGTCCGGTGTTGTCGCCGATCAGGAAGATCACGCGATGGCCGAGGTCCTGAAAATGCTTCATTTTTCTGAGCAGCACGGTGTGGCCCAGGTGCAGGTCGGGCGCGGTGGGATCGAAGCCGGCTTTAACGCGCAGCGGCCGGCCGGTTTTCGCGGCCTGAGTCAGGCGCTCGCGCAGCTCTTCTTCGCGGATCAGATCCGCCAGACCTTTCTTCAGATAGGTGAGTTGTTCGTCGATGGTCACTCACTATCTATTAGAGCAGTGAGGGCGGGGAATTAACTGGCGAGAGGCTGGCTGGCGCCCAGCACCGTTTCGATGGTCTCGAATAATTCGTGAGCATGAACGGGTTTGGCGATGTAGCCGTCCATGCCGGCTTGCAGGCAGCGCTGGCGATCGCCCACCATGGCGTGCGCCGTCATGGCGATGATCGGAATATGGGAGCGCGTGCGCTCCTCCAGACGCCGGATGGCGGCGGTAGTTGCGAACCCGTCCATGACGGGCATCTGCGCGTCCATGAGAACCAGGTCGAAGGTTTGCTTTTCGAACGTATCCAGCGCCTGCGCGCCGTCGGCCGCCACCACTACGGTGTGTCCCTGATTTTCAAGCAGCTTGGATGCCAGCTTCTGATTCACCAGGTTGTCTTCGGCCAGCAGGATGCGCAGCGGCAGCCGGCCCTCGCGCAGCGAGTGGCGCGTGATCACCTGGGCGCCGCGCGCGCCGCCGTCCGAGGGCTTCAGCACCTGCAGAAGCGCGTCCAGAAGGTCCGCCTGGAGCGCCGGCTTGATCAGATAGGCCGCGATGCCCAACTCCTTGCACCGCGCGCCGTCGCCGCGCTGGCCCCCCGAGGTCAGCATCAGCGTGATCAGGTTTTTGAACTCCGGCGACCGTTGAATCTGTTCCACCATCATGAAGCCGTCCATCTCCGGCATGTGGCAATCCGCAATGAGCAGACCGAACGGCGTTCCAGCCGCGGCAGCCTGGTGCAGTAATTGAAGCGCGGACGCAGCGCTGGAAACGGCGGCCGGCTGCATCCGCCAGTAAGTGAGCGTTCGCTCCAGGATCTGGCGGTTGGTGGCGTTATCGTCCACCACCAATACCCGCACGCCTTCGAGCACCGCCGGATCGGCCAGCATCGTGCGCGCCGCTGCATTTTTGACCACTCCGAACCGGGCCGTGAAGTGGAACGTGGATCCGATGCCCACCTCGCTGTCGAGCCAAATCCTGCCGCCCATCATTTCGATCAGGCGCGTGGAAATGGAGAGGCCCAGTCCGGTGCCTCCATAGCGCCGCGTGGTGGAGGTGTCGGCCTGGGTGAACGGCTCGAAGATCACGCTCTGCTTTTCCTTGGGAATGCCGATACCGGTATCGGTGACGGAAAAGCGCAGAGTGAGATGGTCCGCGCCGGCCGCATCGTCCGGTTCCGCATCTACGCGCAGCACCACTTCGCCGCGCTCGGTGAACTTGATCGCGTTGCCCACCAGGTTCAGCACCACCTGGCGCAGCCGGACCGGATCGCCGATCACGAACTCAGCAAGCTCGGGCGGGACGAAACACGCCAGCTCCAGGTCTTTCTGGTGGGCGCCCAGGGTGAGCGATTTGATGGCGTGCCCCAAATGATCGCGCAGGTTGAATTCGATCGGATCGAGCGACAGCCTTCCCACCTCGATCTTGGAGAAATCCAGGATTTCGTTGATCACGCTCAGCAGGGAATCGGCCGAGTATTTCACCGCATTCAAGTATTCGCGCTGCGTGAGATCGAGCTCGGTTTCGAGCGTCAGCTCCGTCATCCCGATGATGCCGTTCATGGGAGTGCGGATTTCGTGGCTCATATTGGCCAGAAACTCCGACTTGGCGCGATTGGCGGCATCGGCCGACGCCAGCGCCTGCTCCAGCCTGAGCAGCATTTCCTTTTCGCGCGTGATGTCGATCATGGCGCCGCTCAGAAGTTTCGGCTGCCCGCCCTCGCACTCTACCCGCGCCTGGCAGCGCATCCAGCGCACCAGGCCGCTCGGCAGAACCACCCGGAACTCTCCATTGAACGTTCCGGCTTCCGTCATCGCCTGGTTCGCCGCGGCGTTCAAAGCCGGGGCGTCTTCGGGGTGGATCATCTTGCGCCAGTCGCTCAAAGGCATGCGCAGGGGCCGCTCCTCCAAACCCACCAGCGCGGAGAATCCCTCCGAGACGGAGAGCATTTCCGTAGGAATATCGGTCTGCCAGATTCCGAACGCCGCGGCTTTCTCGGCCATCGCGATGCGTTCGGCGTTTTCGCGCAGTTTCTCCTCGGCGCGCAGCCGCTCGATGGCGTTTCCCGCCAGGTGCGCGCCCGCTTCCACCAGGCGCAGATCGCGCTCGTGCGGCTTCAGCGGCTGTTTATGGTACATGGCGAACGTTCCGAGCACCTGTTGCTTGGAGTCGCGGATGGGCACGCTCCAGCAACTGCGCAGGCCGAAGCTCAGAACGAAGTCCTTCACTAGCGCGAAACGAGGATCGGTGGCGATGTCCTGAACCACGATGGTCTCGTTGCGGAAAGCCGCCGACCCGCAGGCTCCCACTTCTGGGCCGATTTCCAGACCGTTGACGGCTTGCATGTACGCTGCCGGCAGGCTTCCGCCCGATCCTTCCCACAGCCGCTTCCGCTCGTCGTCGAGCAGCAGCACCGTACAATTACAACCGGGCGCCATGCGTTCAATGGCGGCGGTAAGTGCGTTCAG
>Ga0335074_10017642_pt1 | contig 10070 bp, 5 predicted proteins | sample Lox_Sample_23_FD_206715 | JGI IMG/M metagenome (GOLD analysis project Ga0335074, IMG submission 206715) | Soil microbial communities from Loxahatchee National Wildlife Refuge, Florida, United States - Lox_Sample_2.3 | ecosystem: Environmental > Terrestrial > Soil > Wetlands | place: USA: Florida...
GCATCGGCCAGCTCCTCGGCCTCGTCCGCATGCTCATCGCCTACGGCAGGAACCTCACCGACATCCTCGAGCAGCACGCCGACGACCCGGAAGCTCTCCCCTGTTTCGCCTTCGTTGCCAGCATCTTCTGCACCAGCAATGTTTCGCTGATCCTCGCCCGCATCTACCGCGGTCTGCTCCGCGCCGCCGCGCTCGAGGCCAGGCTCCTCCGCCGCGCCGCCCGCGGCCGAGACCTTCGGCCGCGGGACTTCAGCCCGCCCGCCCCGCGCAAGCCTCGCCCCACACCGCACCGCAAGCCGCGCCGCCCACTCGAGTCCCTCGCCCGCCTCCCCACCGCCCAGGAGATCGCTGCTGACGTCCGCCACCGCCCGATCGGCGCCCTCCTGGTCGATATCTGCCTTGATCTCGGCATCGTCCCCCAGCAGATGGATCGCGGCACCTGGGAAGAACTGATCGGCGATCTCGTCCTCTACCGCGGCAAACTCCTCACGCTCCTCAACCGAGGCGAGAGCGAGTTCCAGCGCGAGCTCAGGCAGCGTCGTGGCGATCCCGTCGCCGGTCTCACCGGCATCGCCGGCTTCATTCCCGTTCCCGACCTGAAAAGCCCCCTCCCCTCGCGGGAGGGGGCCGTGCCAGCAACGCACCCATAGGTTTGTCCACCGACGACCCGCGGGACCGGCCCACCATCCCGATCCGGCGCCGCTCCGGCGAGTGAAAACCCCCGCCTGTCCGCAGACTGCTCCTCGAACCGTCTCATGTTGCGATCCGAAATCTCATGAAAAACGAAATGAGACGCCGATGAGAACCGCAGTGGACCGCAACGACCCCAACATCAGCCGCCTACGCGCCAAGCGTTCGCCCAGCCATCTCGCACCACGCTCCGCCATCCCACCCACAGCGAAACGAGACGCCTCTGAGACTCAGCCCCGCCCCCGCTCCGAGAACCCCGCCACCAGATCCGCCAGGTGCCCCACCTCCACCAGCCGCAACCCCTCCGGTGCCGCCGGCACCCGCCCGCCCCGCGCCACCCGCCGAGGCAGGCACGCCGTGTCGAACCCCAGCTTCGCCGCCTCCTTCAGCCGCGCCTCCGCCTGCGCCACCTGCCGCACCTCCCCGGACAGCCCCACCTCGCCGAAATACACCGTCCCCGCGCTCGTCGGCCGGTCCCCCGCCGCCGAGGCGATCGCCGCCGCCACCGCCAGGTCCGCCGCCGGCTCCGCCACCCGCAGCCCCCCGGCCACGTTCAGGTACACATCCACCGCCCCCAGCCGCAGCCCGCACCGCGTCTCCAGCACCGCCAGCAGCATCGACAACCGCCCGCCATCCCACCCGATCACCTGCCGCCGAGGCGCCCCGCCGCCGCCCGCAGCCGACAGCAGCGCCTGCACCTCCATCAGCACCGGCCGAGTCCCCTCCAGTCCGGCGAACACCGCGCTACCGGCAATGTTCCCCCGCCGCTCCGCCAGGAACAGCGCCGAGGGATTGGCCACCTCCGCCAACCCAAGCTCGGTCATCTCGAACACCCCGATCTCGTCGGTCGCCCCGAACCGGTTCTTCACCGCCCGCAGGATGCGGAACTGATGCCCCCGCTCGCCCTCGAAGTACAGCACCGCATCGACCATGTGCTCCAGCACCCGAGGTCCGGCGATCGCCCCGTCCTTGGTGACATGCCCGACCAGCACCAGCGCGAACCCCCGCTGCTTCGCCAGCCGGATCAGCTCGAACGCCGCCGCCCGCACCTGCGCCACCGTCCCCGGCGCGCTGTCGATCTGGTCCAGCCACATCGTCTGGATCGAATCGATCACCACCAACGCCGGCCGCACACCAGGCCGCGTCCCGTCCAGGCTCGCCGCGATGTCCCGCAGATTGACCGAAGCCGCCAGGTCGATCGGCGCATCCATCACCCCCAGCCGCCGAGCCCGCAGCCGCACCTGCTCGATCGACTCCTCGCCGGAAACATAGAACACCGGCTGCCCGCCCCGCGCCAAAGCCGCCGCCGCCTGCAGCAGCAAGGTCGATTTCCCGATCCCCGGATCACCCCCCACCAACACCGCCGAGGCCGGCACCAGCCCGCCCCCCAGCACCCGGTCCAGCTCGGCGATCCCGACAGCCGCCCGAGGCGGCGGTTCCGCACTCCCCGCCAGCGGCACGAACTCGACGGCGCGCCCCATCGCCCCCTTCGCAGCGACCGGGCCAGGCCGCGGCACCTCCTCGACGATCGTGTTCCACTCGCCGCACGCCTCGCAGCGGCCGGCCCATTTCGGCCCGGCGGCCCCGCAGGCCTGGCACACGTAGCGGACAGCAGGCTTGGCCAAAGTGGCGGCGGATCAGGGATTGGTGGTCAGCAGCGCGGCCCCGCCGGCCGGATCCTTCGCCGTGCTGACCAGCATATGCCAGGCACCATCCTGTGCCGGCACTGTATATTCCCGGTTGTTCAGGTCCGCCGTCTGCGGGTCCGGCGGGTCATCGGTCGCCGTAAAGGTGATGTTCGCCGCGTGCAGGCTGCGGTCGAGCTCCTGCACCAGGCTCGGCCCGCTGGCACGGTCGGCCACCACCGAGCACGACCCGCTGTCCTGCGAGACAATAACCAGCGAAAGCGAGCCCCCCGACGCGTCATAAGCCGCACCGGGCAGTCCATTGAGGAACTCGTCCGCATGATCCGCCGGGACTTCGGGGTATCCGGCCTGCCTGATCCACGCCTGCAGTGCGGACCGGTCAGCCGGGAACCGGACGCAGCTCCGCATGAACAGGCTGACGGCCTGGCCGGCGCTGTCCTGCGCCGGGCCCGCCGGCGCTGCCACAGCGCTCACCGAGGCCACGACTGCGAGGGTCGGAAGAATCGAAGCAAGCCATTTCATCGTCGGCACACTAAGCAAGGGCGCTGGTGGAATGGAAGCCCGATGAACTCCGGCGGGAGAGGAGAGCGGGCCGCTCCTCCCCTTGCGGGAGGGGCCGGGGGACGCGGCCTAGCCGAGGGGGCACAACGCGGCCGCCACCCGCACCATCACGTCATCCCAACCTCCAGGCCTGGCCTGCCGGAACAGCCGCACAGACGGGTACCAAGGTGTATCGGCCCGATCCAGCAACCACCTCCAATCCGGCGCATAGGCCAGCAGGATGAACACCGGCCGGCCCATCGCGCCGGCAAGGTGCCCCACTGCGGTATCAACCGTAACCAGCAGATCGAGCGCCTCCAGGATCGCCATCGTATCATTGAAATCGATAACTTCTGCTCCCAGGTTCAGCAACGGCGCCGCGCCGAAATACTGCCCCGCCTGGCTGGCTGCCGGACCTTTCTGCAGGGAAACCAGCGTGACCTCCGGCACCGAAGCCAACGGCGCGAACGCGGCGAGGCCGGCGGAGCGCGAGCGATCATTGTTGTGCGCCGGCCGACCGGCCCAGACGACACCGATGCGGCGCGAGCCTCCGGGCGCCAGCCGGTCGAGGCGATCTTTCCACGCGGCGACCCGCGCCGGATCGGCGCAGAGATAAGGAACGCCGCACACAACATTGTCCGGCCGCGTCCCATGCAGCGCCGGCAGGCCGGACAACGCCCGGAACGCGCGAAAGGTCGGGCACTCGCGCCAGGAGTTGAACAGCCGCGCCCGCGGATACACCTGCCGCAGCAGCGGGTTCATCTCCGCCGAGCAGGCGACGGCGATATTCGGGCAACGTTCCGCCGCCCAGGGAATGTAGCGGCTGAACTGAATGACGTCGCCAAACCCCTGGTCGGCGATCAGCAACAGAGTCCCGTCGTCAAAGGCCGATCCGTCCCAGCGCGGCTGGGTCGTCTGCGGCATGAGCGCCGCGCTGTCCGGCAGGTTGAAGCGCCACTGGTATTCGTGCCAGCCGCGCTCCCATTCACCGCGCAGCAGCAACGCCTCCGCGAGTTGAAAATGCGGGCCGGCGACGAATGGGCTGAGCGCCAGTGCCTGCTCCGCGCTGGCGATGCAGTCGTCCAGCTCCAGCCGGTGGTAGTGAATGACCGCGAGGTTGTGCCAGCAGACCGGATCCTTCGGCGCCAGCGCCGCAGCTCTTCGCGCTGCCTTCAGTGCGTCGTCGGAGCGACCCAAAGAGCGGTACACTTCTGATATGTTGCGCAGGTACAGCCGGATCTCGGTGCCGAGCCGGATGGCCTGCTCGATCTTCCCCAACGCCTCATCGCGCCGACCCAGGCGGAAGGCGACGATGCCCGAAAGGTGCAGCACGTCCGGATGATCCGGGGCCACCGAGAGTGCCCGAAGCAGCAGCCGGTCCGCGAGGGCGTAGTTTCTCTCGGCTTCGAGACGTCCGGCGAGGGACAGCAGATCCTCGAGCGGCAGCGGAACTTCAACCATGGGTCAGACCGGACGCAACCTACGCAACCAAATAGCCCAGGCGGTCGATAAGCGGACGGAGAATTGGGATCACCGGTTCCAGGTGGCGACGATAGTGCCGATAACGGCCCAATGATCGGTCATACAGCGGCTCGGTCACTTGCGCATAACTGGCGGTGCGCGCGTAGCGGCGGTTCTCGTTGAAGCGCAGGCAATTCTCCTCGAACGGCACGCCGATGAAATCGAGCATCGAGCGGACGGTTCCGGCCTGCATGCCGACCATGGCTTCGTAGCGGATCGGCAGGTAGCGCAGCGCCATCTCGGTGCGGTAGTGCTCGGTCAGCTCCATGACCCGGACATAATGCGTGGCAGCGGTTTGCAGCGAGCTGGCGCAGAAGAACCCATGTGTGAAATGATTCGCCAGCGCCGAGACCATCACGTCCAGCGGATGGCGGATCACATGGATCAACGGCGACGCCGGGAACAGCAACGCGATCAGCCCGAGATGGGTCTCGTTCAGCGGCATCTTGTCGGTGAACCATGCGAACTCCGGCTCGGCCACCCCCATCTGCGCGGCTTTCTGCAAGTAGTAATCGCGCAGGTTGTCCAGACCGTCGCGCTGGTCGCCCATCCACAGCTCGGCCAATGCCTCGGGATAGGTCAGCGGGCTGTTCAGCATCCGAGGCATGATGTGGGTGATGTCGTTGATCAGCGGCAGCTCGTCCCCGGCCGAGATCAGCGGGTGCGCCGACAGCGTCTGCTCCACCAGCGTAGTGCCGGAGCGGGGAAAGCCCAGAACGAAGATCGGCTGTGGCACATCAGTGCGCACGCCTGCCCGCGGCAAAGTACCAAGACGCCCGGCGGTAAAGAACCCGCGCAGCCGGTTGATCGTCTCATTGGCAAACTGATCGAGATAGCCATTGCCGCTGAGCTCGCGGGCGATACGTTTGGCCTCGGTGAACGCCGCCCAGGCGTCGTCGTAGCGATCAAGCCGATCGAGCAGGCGGCCTTTCTCCGAAAGTTCGGTGGGCCCCAGGCCGATCGTCAGGTCGGTGTTCTGATCGGACGTCCGGGCGGGATCCAGCAGCGCCAATGCCTCATCGTGGCGCTTCATGCGGCCCAGCACGACCGCTCGGGTCAGGACCGAACCGGGGTCGTGGGGGAACAGCGCGTCCAGCCGGTCGAGCCTGTCGGTGGCGGCAACGAAGTCGCGATCCGCCTCCTCGAGCCGCGCCCAGCCAAGCAGCGTCTCCCGGATATTCGGCGCGGCGGCGGTCGATTCCTCATAGAGCGCGCGGGCTTCCTCCATTCGGCCCTGGTTCTTCAGGCACCACGCCAGATTGGCGAGCACGATCGGATCGCGCGCACCGCTGAGCGCGAGGACCTGGCGGTAGTGATACTCGCCGAGGCGCGGCCGCTGGGCCTCGGTCATGATCATGCCCATCAGGTTGTGCGCCTGCGGGGTCTGGGGGGCGATCCGGATGGCATTGCGGGCATGGACCTCCGCCTCCACCAGGGCACCCCGACGAAGCAACATCAGCGCCAATTCATGGGTCGCGTTGAAATTGTTCGGATCGAAGTGTACGGCGCGGCGAAGCAGCACGTCGGCGGCGGCGGTCTTGCCTTGTTCCCGTCGGATCGAGTGCAGCAGCAAGAGCGCGCCGGGCCGGTCGGGCGCGAGTTCCAGCACGTCGAGGCAGAGCCGCTCGGCCAGGTCCTTGGCTCCGTGCTGGTAGGCCTGGGAGGCGCGTTCCACGAGCGGCACGAGATGACGGGTGATCTCAGCCGAGGGGATGGCGGCGGGTTGCAAGGCGCAGCAACGTTCCGGGCGAAGACCGCTGCCGCAGGGGCATAATCCGGGGGGCGAGACGCTCATGGGTCAGGCATGTAGGCCGGGATGGCGGCGGCGGCCAGGGACTGTTGGCTCGGCCTTGCGTCCGTATTGAAAGTTCATGAAACGCAACCATACCGAGCGGCCGGGGCTCCGCGCTGTCGCGGTGAGCGGTTCGGCGCTGGCATACGGTCACAGTTTATGCTTAAATGGCAATGACGGGACCGCCCGCCTCGAGTCGCGCCGAAACGTCCGCCGTTGGTGGGGAAGCGATGACAACAATAACCTCAAGTTCGACGATCGGAATTTATCTCGGTCCGGCGTCGTACACAAATCCTGTTGTCATCAATCCTGGTGTTTTCATCTCCAGCACCACGGATGGTGTGTCCGCGGCGACCGGGTTCTGGACAATCGAGAATTACGGCGGCATTGCCGGCGGCGGTTTTCCTGGGGTCGGCATCAATCTGAAGGCCGGGGGATCGGTCACCAACGCGGCCAAGGCTTTAATCATTGGTTACGGCGGCATCAAGATAAGCGGCGGCTCCGGGACGGTGGTGAATAACGGCTTCATCGCCAGTACGGGGACCTCGTGGTACGGTGTTTACCTGAAGTCCGGCGGCTCGGTCACCAACGCGTCCTCCGGCTCGATCTCCGGCTACGGTGCTGTTCAGTTGACTGGCGGGACCGGGACCGTCGTGAACTATGGCACCATTGTCGGCACCGGCAGCCATGGATTCGGCCTGGGGCCTGTCGGCGTCTATCTGGCCGGCGGATCGGTAACCAACGCGGCGTCCGCTTCAATTACGGGCAATGTGGGTATTCACGGCAACGGCGGCGCCGTGAACGTGCTCAACGCCGGCAGTATCGGGGGCACAGAAACCGGCGTTGACCTTTTCGCCGGCGGCAGCGTGACCAATCAAAGCGGCGCATCGATCAGCGGGTATGATGGCATTTCGGGGTTCGGCATAACTGTCGTAAATCATGGCAGCATCGCCGGAACCGAAGTAGATGGCGGAATCGGCGTTTACGTGGGTTCCGGCGGCGCGGTGACCAACGCCGCCTCGGCTTCGCTCACCGGCAGCGGGAGCGGCGTCTCCTTTGCCGATGGCGCCGGAACCATAGTCAATGACGGCAGCATCACGGGGGCCGACGAATGGGGAGTCGAACTGCTTGCTGGTGGATCTATCACCAATGCCGCGTCCGCCTCCATCACGGGTGACCTCGCAGGCGTCTTCGTCGCCGATGGCACCGGGACCGTGGTCAATGAGGGCAGCATCGGTGCCACGAACCCCTCCGGGAGCGGCGTTGACCTCTATAGCGGCGGCACGCTGACGGATGCCGGGATGATCGCCGGGAGCAGCGGCACGGCAGTCTCTTTTGGCGGCGCCGGCAGCAATCTGCTGGTGCTGGATCCCGGCTACGGACTCTCTGGCATCGCGATCGGCGGCGTCAGCGCCACCAACACGCTGGAGCTGGCGTCGGCAGGATCCGCCGGCACGCTGTCCGGCCTGGGCACCGAATTTGTCAACTTCGTTCAGACCACAGTCGATGCGGATGCATCGTGGGTATTCAATGGGGCAAACACGATTGAAGCCGGCGTGACGCTGACCGAGCTCAGCAGCGCAACGCTGACCGTTGCAGATACATTGGTAAACGACGGAACAATCATCATCAACCTCAGCACGCTGACCGCGGGCGGGCTGACCGGCACCGGCTCGGCCACGATCGACGCCGGCAGCACGCTTGAAGTGCAAGGCACGGTCGCCAGCGGCCAGGCGCTGATGCTCGCGGGGAACGGTGCTTACCTCCACCTGGATAATCCGGGCAGCATCGCCGGCAGCGTCACGAACTTCGCACCCGGTGAGACGATCGACCTCAAAGGGGTCAATCCCGCATCGGTCACCTACTCCGGCGGCGTGCTGAACTTCGACGGTGGCAGCTTCGCGCTTTCGTTGGCCAATCCCGGCACCGTGACTGCGTCGGCAAGCGAAGATGGCGCCGCGGTCTCGGTGCTGTGCTTCTGCGCCAACACGCTCATCTCGACGCCATCCGGCGAGCGTCCAGTGCAGCACCTCGCCGCCGGCGACATGGTGACCACCCATCGCGGCGTGGCGCGGCGCATCGTGTGGGTCGGGGCCGGCAAGGTGCTGGCCGCGCAGGGGCGGCGCAATGCGGCAACGCCGGTGATCGTCGGCCAGGGAGCACTGTCCGACAATGTCCCAAATCGCGACCTGCGGGTGACGAAAGGTCATTCGCTCTACATCGAGGACGTGCTGATCCCGGTGGAGTTCCTGGTCAATCATCGCTCGATCTTCTGGGACGACACCGCGCGGGAGGTCGAGCTCTATCACATCGAATTGGACACTCACGACGTGCTGCTGGCCGACGGCGCGCCGGCGGAAAGCTATCGTGACGATGGCAACCGCTGGTTGTTCCGTAATGCCAACAGCGGCCGGGACCTGCCGCCGCTGCGACCCTGCGCGCCGGTGCTGACCGGCGGACCGGTCGTGGACAGGGTGTGGCGCCGGCTGCTGGAGCGCGCGGGTCCGCGTCCGGGTATCCCGACGACGGACGAACCGGACCTGCACCTGCTGGTGGACGGGAGGCGGATGGATGCCGCTTCGTGCAGCGACTTGTGGCACGTCTTCCACCTGCCCGCCCCGCCGGCGACTGTGCGCATCATCTCGCGCACCGGCGTGCCGCAAGAGATGGGCCTCGCCCGCGATCCGCGGTGCCTCGGCGTGGCGCTGCGGCGAATCACGGTGACCCACGGGGCGCAGATTCGGGCGATCGAAGCCCAGGACGCACTGCTGACCGACGGTTTCCACGGATACGAGGTGGACGACGATATCCGCTGGACCAACGGCGATGCGGCCATGCCGGCAGGTCTTCTCGATGGCTTCGCCGGCCCACTGGAAATCTCATTGCGTCTCGGCGGCAGGACCAGTTATTTTGATGAAGGAACTCTGCTGCAAGCTGCCTGAGGCACGCTGCCCCAGCAGCCCCGAAACGTCCCGCTGTTCGTGGAGCGAGTCATGACGACGATCAGCACAAATTCGACCATAGGCATTTATCTCAGCTCGCCGTCCTATACAAATCCCGTTGTCATCAATCCAGGCGTTTCGATCTACGGTCCCACGGATGGTGTATACGCGGTGATCGGGCGCTGGACGATCGAGAATTACGGCAGCGTTTCGGGCGGAGGCGTCCCCGGCGCCAGCATCGATCTGAGCGCCGGCGGATCGGTTACCAATGCGGCTTCCGCTTCGATCACGGGCTATGGCGGCGTCCAGATCAGTGGCCACGCCGGAACCGTGGTGAATGACGGCAGCATCATCAGTACGGGCACCGACTGGTACGGCATCTACCTGAAGTCCGGCGGCTCGGTTACCAACGCGTCGTCTGGCTCCGTCTCGGGGTACTTTGCAGTTCAGTTGACTGGCGGGATCGGGACCGTCGTCAATTACGGCAACATTGCCGGCACGGGCAATCATGGGGTCGGTCTCGGCCCTGCCGGCGTATATCTGGATTTCGGCGGATCAGTGACCAACGCGGCTTCCGCCTCGATTGCAGGCAATCTGGGCGTCTGGGCCAAAGGTCGCGCCGTCAAGATGGTCAACGCCGGCAGCATCGTGGGGACATATACAGGCGTCTACCTTGCCGCTGGTGGCAGCGTTACTAACCAAAGCAGTGGCTCGATTAGCGGTTATATTCAAGGGATTTCCGGGGTCGGCCTGACCATCGCGAATTATGGCAGCATCGCCGCAACCGGCCCGTATGACGAAGTCGGAAGGGGCATTTACTTGCGTTCCGGCGGATCGGTGACCAATGCGGCCTCAGCTTCGGTTACCGCCGGCGTCGACGGCGTCTTAATTGAGACAGGCGCCGGGACCATAGTGAATGACGGCAGAATCGTGGGAGGG
>Ga0335074_10017643_pt1 | contig 10070 bp, 8 predicted proteins | sample Lox_Sample_23_FD_206715 | JGI IMG/M metagenome (GOLD analysis project Ga0335074, IMG submission 206715) | Soil microbial communities from Loxahatchee National Wildlife Refuge, Florida, United States - Lox_Sample_2.3 | ecosystem: Environmental > Terrestrial > Soil > Wetlands | place: USA: Florida...
CACGAACCGGCGCGGGCGACGATGTCGCGGACGGCACAGTCGATCTCGCGTGCGGTCTCTTCGCTGTAGCTTCTTTCGAGCCAGGTTGGCGCTTGCGCGCCGCTGCCCTGCAAGAACTGCGCGGGCTGCCGGTCGTACGAGACGTCACCGAGCGAGGACACCATGCCATATTGAGTGACGATACTGCGCGCGATGTCGGATGCCTTGGCCAGGTCATCCGCCGCGCCAGTGGAGACTTTGCCGAAGACGAGGCGCTCGGCGGCGCGCCCGCCAAGCAATACGGCCATTTTGGCGTCCAGCTCATCCTCGGTCAGCAGGAAACGGTCTTCGGTCGGGCGTTGGATCGTATAGCCCAGCGCGCCGACGCCACGTGGGATGATCGACACCTTCTGCACCCGGTCGACGCCGGGCAGCAAGAGCGCCACCAGCGCATGGCCCATCTCATGATAGGCGACGATCTTGCGCTCCTTCGGACCAAGCAGGCGGTTTTTCTTTTCAAGCCCGGCGATGATGCGCTCGATTGCGGCGGTGAAATCGGCCGCCGATACGTATTGCGAATCGCGCCGGGTGGCCAGCAGCGCTGCCTCGTTGACCAGTGTCGCCAGATCGGCGCCGGTAAAACCCGGGGTCAGTGCAGCGATCTCTGCGGCCGCGACGTCGGACCCGAGGCTGATCTTGCCGAGGTACAATTTCAGGATCTGGATGCGGCCGATCTTGTCGGGGCGGTCAACCAACACCTGGCGGTCGAAGCGACCGGCGCGCAGCAATGCGGGGTCGAGGATTTCCGGCCGGTTCGTCGCCGCGAGCAGGACGAGACCGACGGTCGGGTCGAACCCGTCGACCTCCGACAAGAGTTGGTTGAGCGTCTGCTCCTTCTCGTCGTTGCCGCCGATATGGTTCGGCGCCCCCCTCGCTCTGCCCAGCGCGTCGAGTTCGTCAATGAAGATGATCGAGGGCGCCATCTTGCGGCCCTGCTCGAATAGGTCGCGCACCCGCGCGGCACCGACGCCGACATAGAGCTCGACAAATTCGGAGCCGTTGATCGACAGGAAAGGCACGCCGGCCTCGCCTGCCACGGCGCGGGCCAGCATAGTTTTGCCGGTTCCCGGCGGGCCGACGAGGAGGACACCCTTCGGGACATGTGCTCCAAGCCGGCCGTAACGCACCGGGTCTTTCAAAAAGGCGACGATCTCCTTCAGTTCTTCCTTTGCCTCATCAACACCGGCGACATTGTCGAACGTGGTTTTGATATCGGTCTCGGCGAAGACACGAGCCTTGCTCTTGGTCATTGCCGTCGCCATCTGGCCGGCGGCGCCGCCGCGCATCAGCATGAGAGGCAGCAGGAGCAGCAGCGGCATCCACAGCAGCCACGTCCAACCGATGCCACCCAGGCCAACAACGCCGGTGACGTCGACCCCATGCTGTTCAAGCTTCGCCGCGACATCCGGCGCGACGCGCGTGGTGACGATGATGCGCCCGTCCTTCAGCGTCGCTTGGATCGTGTTCTCGTCGACCTGCGCTTCCTTGATCTGCCCGGCATTCAGATACTTGTCGAACGCGCTGTACGACACCCGCTCCTGCGGTGGCTGCTCGGCGACCCAACCGCAAGCGGTCAGCAGCGCGCAGACTGCGACGAGGCGGCCAAAGGACATCAGGCGGTCAAGCATCGCGCTTCCAGAGGTAAGCAGACCTGCTTTTCAATACTCGCCTTGCCGGAACCCCGAATTGAGGTGGATCAATCGGGATGGGTAACCGCTATCAAGGCCGCAAGCAAATCGACCCGGCTAACGATGCCGGCGAGCTTGCCGTCCCTGATGACCGGCAGGCGCTTTACGCGGCGTCTCGTCATCAACCGCGCGACAACGTCGATCGGGGTGTTGTCGGCCACCGCAACGACATCACGCGTCATCAGATGCCCGACCCGCATCCGCCGCGAGGACGCGAGGTCTTCGAGCCGAGGCTCTGGTTGGTCGTAAAGGAACCGCAGCCAACGGCCTTTCACACCGGTCTTGGACGGGTAAGCGACGAAGTCGCCTTCGCTGAGGATGCCGACCAGGCAGCCCGCGTCATCGACGACCGGCGCCGCGCTGACGCCGTGATCGATCAGTTTTTGGGCAGCGGCCTCGGCACTCTCTTCAGGACGCAGTGTCACGACCTGCCGGGTCATGATGTCGCCAGCAGTGATCATCATCGTTTATCTCCAGGGCAGCCTTCGACGCAGGCCCACGAGGTCACGCGCGTCGATTATATTGCCGGGTTCAGATGAGCGCCTGCGGTCTATCCGCGTTGATGCAGATCATCGGGAAATAGACATCGGCGCGGGGTCAGATGCCGCTGTGAGTGACCGCAATGGCTTCGGCAACGAGTGATGAGGTGTCGAGGATGGTGACATGCGTGGGCATGAGGCAGGCCTCCTGCACAGCCGAGGAAACCGTGTCGCCGACGATGATACGGTCAAACATTTCCGGCCCCAGCAGTGTCGGGGAATCGCCGAGGAAAAGACCGTGCGTCGCAACCGCGTAAATTCGCGTGGCGCCGGCCTCGCAGCATTTTACTGCAGCTCGCCGGAGCGTCGTGCCGGTACCGATAAGGTCATCGAACAGGATCACCATCCGATCCCGTACATCACCAACAAAGAGATCGCCGTTGACCACGCCGCCGGCGCGCTGCTTATCGACAAATCCAGCCGTTGGCTCTGTTCCGAGAGCAGCCGCGAGAGCAAGACGGAAGCGTTCGGCGCGCTTCGCCCCGCCGATGTCGGGGGAGACGACCGCAACTTTCTCATGGCGCAGCAGCTTGGCGAAATACTCGACAAAGAGCGGCATCGCCTCGATGTTGACCATCGGTATGCGGAAGGCGTTCTCGAATGCAGCCCGGTTGTGCACATCCAGGGTCATGACCGCATCGGCGCCGCACGCCTCGAACATGCGGGCGACGTATTTCGTCGTGATGGGGTCGCGGCTTTGACTGCGTTGGTCCTTGCGCGCATAGCAGAGGTAGGGAACAACCGCAGTGACGCGAGCGGCACCGGCGTCTTTGAGTGCACCGATCATAAACAACAACCGGCACAGCTTATCGTTGGGGCTCGCTTTGAGACTGTCGTAAATCGAGTGGATTACAAAAACATCTCGGCGGCTGACGTCGATGAGCGGCCTAATCTTATGCTCGCCGTCTTCGAACTCGCGTTCCTCGTGCGCACTGAGCGGCCATTCGAGACGGCCGGCGACCCGCTCGCCGTAAGCTCGGCTGGCCTCGATCGCAAAGATCAGCGCTGCGGATTGCTGCATTGTCGGCTCCCTTCTATCCCGCTCGAAACCAAATCAGCTTGGCCGATATGTCGTTGATCCGCGCGCCGCTCGGCGCACGGAGCGTCCGCCTTCTCGCTCCGCGCGCAGGACGGGGCTGACAGCGTACGCAAGCGGCGGCGGGTTTTGTTGGATCGCCGTCGGAGGTAGGTAGCCCCGATAACCGCAGGCAAGGCTAACATCAGCCAGCCGTGCGCGAAGTACTACTGCATCGCTTCCGGCACCCACGGAGCCGGACAGGCGCCGACATAGGGGTAATAGGCGTTATAGGCCGGGCACCAATACCAATAGCCCGGCGCCATGCCCGGCGGTGTGTAAGGATCGGGGATCGCCGCGACCTCGTAGGGATACCAATACCAATCGGGGCCGACGATCCACCACCAGCCCAACCGACCGCCGTAGGTGCCATGCCACCAATGGCCGGCGTTCCAATGGTTGAATGCGCCGCCGCCGCGCCACACCGGATGCTGCGACCAACCGCCATTGGGCGCGGCATAGTGCCCGTCCCGGGCAAACCCGCCGGCGGATGCACTGAAATGAGCACCTCCGCCGCCATGTCCGCCGCGCCCGCCGCCGGATTGCCCGGCGCTCTTCAGCGCCTGCGCCGGCGCCGAAATCAGCAAGGCGGTAACGACCGCCAATGCGGCGATCAGGTGCTTTGGTAATCTCACGTCACCCTCCACTCAGCAATAATTGGCACCTTGCCCGGGGCAGGTTCGTAAGCTAGGGCGCAACGGTTTGCGTTGATTTGGATCAGACGCGTTGTGCGCCCGGATGGGACAGCTCCGATCAGCCGGTTGACGCAAATCAAGGCGTGTCGGCCCAATACCGGGATCATGTTGGTATGCGCGCCGTGGAGCTTCAAATGCGACGATCCGATCGGACAAACAGTCCGCTACGGGCAATTCCTCAGGGAAACGACACACCGGCAAAGGATACGCCAGAACTGGCGGATGAGATCACGGTACCCGAACAACCAGTTGGGCTGGTGGTCTTTCCAGTAACCCTTCCACTGGCCGTGTCGACAGGCCATCTTCGCTCGATCGCAGCAGAATTTCAGGACCGCGGGTTTGCGACATTCCTTGGCGAATTACTGTCTCCCGAGGAGACCGAGCACGGCTATCACAACCTTGATTTTGGGATGCTGGCGGATCGCATTGCCGAAATCACCGAGAGGCTGCACCGCAGAGCTCCATTCAAAGATATGCCAGTGGGCTATTTCGGAACGAGCGCCGATGCCGCCGCGATGGCCGTCGCCGCCGCCCAACCCGAATGTTGCGCTCGCGCAATGGTCATGTGTGATGCCCGACCGGAACTCGCAACTGTCGAGCTTCCACGAGTGCGGGCGCCGACCTTATTCATCGTCGAAGATGATGAATTGGCACTTAAACTGCACCGACGAGCTTTGGCCAAACTCAGCTGCCCCAGCGATTTGGCTGTTCTACGCGGCGTCGGCAGAGGACTAAGTTCTCCGGAAATCGCCGCGCAGGCCAGCCGGCTGGCGGGGGACTGGTTCGAAACCCACCTGCGCTGCGCTTGAGCACGTCGTCGATCTCGCCGTGAAATGGTTCTCGTCGCATCTTCGAAAAGGCGAGGCGTGATGTTCTGGGACCGCAGCGATGCCGGTCGGCAACTGGCCGAAAAGCTACGTCATTTGAAAGACGCGAAGACGGTCGTGCTCGCGTTGCCGCGTGGCGGCGTGCCAGTCGGGTTCGAGGTCGCGCGCGCTCTCGGCGCACCGCTTGATGTGCTTTTGGTGCGAAAGATCGGCGTGCCGTGGCAGCCCGAATTGGCGCTCGGCGCAATCACTGACGGCGATGACCCAGAAATTTACATCGACCGGGATTTGACCAGGCTCCTCGGCATCCCCGAAGACGACATCAAGAAAGCGACAAGCCAGCAGTTCGAGGAACTCGAGCGGCGGCGCCTCGCCTATTGCGCCGGCCGGAGGCCTGTCGATATCCGTGGTACCACCACGATCATCGTCGATGACGGTATCGCGACCGGTGCCACGATGCGGGTGGCATTGCAGGCGGCGCGCAAACGCCATCCCGCTCGATTGGTTTTGGCAGTCCCGGTGGCGGCAGCGGATACGATCGAGGAGTTGCGTCCGCTTGCTGACGAGGTCATTTGCGTCGAGGCCCCTGCCGGCCTCGGCGCAATCGGCTTTCACTACGCCGATTTCCATCAGATGAGCGATGACGAGGTGACGGCCGTCATCGCTCAGAGCGCGGAAGCTGGCGACGCTACGTAACGGTCGAGACCCCCGCTACTGCACGCCGGCGAGCGACGGACCATCTCGCAGCGCCAACTCGGCTGCAATTGACCTGCATCAAGGGAAGCTCGCGCCTAAGGATGTATCGGTTGGGCGATCCTGAAGAACGGCGGTGCCGAACGGTCCTATAGGGGCTCCCTTGTCGAAGTCGCAAGCGTCCCTCGGGGCGATCCTGGCCATGCGAGCGATCAGCTCGCGCGCCTGCCCGGGGGGCTCCACCGTCTCGATCCTTACGGCTACGGAGTGGAACTTTCCCCAGCTTGCGCGAGTCGGCAGCCGAACTCGATCGCGCCGAAGGCAATGCGGCAAATGCTTGAGTCGAAACGCTGCGCTGCTCAATCCGTCAAGCCCGGAGAAGCAACTGCCGGCATGCCGGCGACCGGACAATCGATTGAGCGAAAGGTGCAATTTCTCTCGCGGCCCAACGCATATGCCGAGGGCGCCACCCGAGTGGATGTTGTCGAGACTCATTATTCCTGGGTCTTTCTGACCGATAATTACGCCTACAAGATGAAGAAACCGCTGCGCGGCGCAGGTTTCGATTTTCGCACCATCGAAGCGCGCCATCAGAACGCGATGACCGAACTGAGGCTCAATCGCCGGCTTGCCCGCAACGTATATCTCGCTGTCGTCCCGCTGACAGCGATCGCGTGCGGCAGACTGGCAATCGGCGGCACCGGAGTGCCGGTCGACTGGCTAGTCAAGATGGTGCGCCTCGAGGCGAGCCGCATGCTCGATCTGCACCTCGCCAGCGGCAAGTGGCGGCGTGGCGATATCGAGCCGATCGCGTGTCACCTCGCCAGCTTTTTCGCCCGATCGCCGCGCGCCGTCATCGCACCACCCAAGTACTTGGCGCAGCTCAAAAACGAGATCACTTCAAGCGTGACGGCCTTTGCGGCGGCCGGAATATGGAGCCTTCTTACGGCTGCGCAGCCCGTTGCGCGACGGCTTGCGGCCTTCCTGATCCGGCATCGGCAGCTATTTTGGCAACGCATTCACGACCGACGTCTCGTCGAGGGGCACGGCGACCTGCGGCCCGAGCACATCTACGTGAACGGCACACCGCGCATCATCGATTGCGTAGAGTTCCGCCCCGATCTGCGCCGGGGCGACCCGGTCAGCGAGCTGGCGTTTCTTGGCCTCGAGTGCCGGCGGTTGGGTGGACCGGCGATCGAGGATTTGTTGCTGCGCCGCTATCAGGCCCGCACCGGAGACGCACTGCCGCGCGAACTGCTGCGCTTTTATGCGGCGCTGCACGGGTTGGTGCGCGCCCGCATCGCCATTCAGCATCTCGCCGATTACGGGAAGAGTGGCCGCGTCGAGTGGACCGCCCGCGCCGCTGCATACCTCGCGCTTGCCGCCGAGGAATGCCGGTTTTTGTCCCGTTGAGATGGATCAAAGCTTGTCGGTTTCGGATCGGCAACCCTTTGCGTGCAACAGCGAGCGCAAATGTGCCGGAGAACGTTCATGATTGGCACAAACCGCGATTTGATCGCGATGAGGGAGCTTATCGATTTCGAGATCCAGAAATTTGCTGCGATGGCGAAAGCCACGTCCGGACAGGAATGGGTCGAAAAACACCTCCTGTCGCTCTGCCGGCAGCGCCTGGCCGTCTGCGCGGCCCTGGTGAATCGGCGCGCCGAGGCCGCCAAGAGCGTTGTAGATTTCTCCCGCTGGGCCAGCGGCAACGGCGCAATCCATGAACGAACTGCGTGGCACGCACCCAAGATCCAAATCGCCGCCCCGACAAGGTCCGCGGGTAGCTGACACTCAGGTCCCGTCATGCACGATCCTACCGCAAACCAGCAAACCATCGCCAAGGCAGCGGCCGCGCCGTCTTCCCGAACGCCAAACCTTGTGGATTACGTCGCGACGCGCGCGCATTTCGACTGGGGCGAGGCGCGCGCGATGTTGGATGGGCTGCCCAACGGTAGCGGCCTCAACATCGCATATGAGGCCGTGGACCGGCATGCGAATGGTCCGCGCGCCGATCGTGTCGCCTTGCGCTGGCTCGGAAAAGACGGAGCGAGCCGCGATCTGACGTATCGGACGCTCGCCGCCGACACCAACCGCTTCGCCAATGTGCTCGGCACGCTTGGCATTGGTAAAGGCGGGCGGGTCTTTGTCCTGCTCGGGCGGGTTCCCGAGCTCTACATTGCGGTGCTCGGCACGCTGAAGGCGACTTGTGTTGCGGCGCCATTGTTCTCCGCTTTCGGGCCTGAGCCGATCGCGACTCGTCTCGCAATCGGCGATGGGGAGGTCCTGGTGACCACCGAAGCGCTCTACCGGCGGAAGGTTGAAGCCTTGCGCGATCGGCTTCCCGCGTTGCGGCATGTGATCCTGATTGATGACGGGCCACCGCTTACCGGCACGCTGCGATGGCGAGAGCTAATGGCCGGCGCCGACCCGACTTTTGCGATACCGCCGACCGATCCTGAAGATACCGCCCTATTGCATTTCACCAGCGGCACGACCGGCCGCCCGAAAGGGGCAATTCACGTTCACGCGGCCGTCGTCACCCACTACATCACCGGCCTCTATGCCCTTGATCTGCATGACGACGACATCTTCTGGTGCACCGCCGATCCCGGCTGGGTCACCGGCACCAGTTACGGGATCATCGCGCCGCTGACGCACGGCGTCACCAATCTCGTCGTCGAGGCCGAGTTCGACGCACCGACTTGGTACAGCGTCCTTGCGACAGAGCGGGTGACCGTGTGGTACACCGCGCCCACCGCGATCCGCATGATGATGAAGCTCGGGGCCGCCGCGGTCGGCAAATACAAGCTCGACCGGTTGCGCTTTATGGCCAGCGTCGGCGAGCCGCTCAATCCAGAGGCGGTGCTGTGGGGTGTCGAGGCGTTCGGCAAGCCGTTCCACGACAATTGGTGGCAGACCGAGACCGGCGGAATCATGATCGCCAGTTATCTGGCGCTGCCGGTGAAGCCGGGGTCGATGGGTCTGCCCCTGCCCGGCATCGAAGCGGCCATCGTCGAACGCAATCCCGATGGCTCGGTCGCGGTCGTCGAAGCGCCGATGGTCGAGGGCGAACTGGCGCTGAAAGCCGGCTGGCCATCGATGATGCGCGGCTATCTGCACGAGGACGAACGCTATCGGAAGTGTTTCGCCGGGCCGTGGTATCTGACGGGCGACCTCGCAAAGCAGGACGGCGACGGCTATTTCTGGTTCATCGGCCGGGCCGACGATGTGATCAAATCCTCGGGCCACCTGATCGGCCCATTCGAGGTCGAAAGCACACTGATGGAGCACCCGGCTGTTGCCGAAGCCGGGGTCATCGGCAAGCCCGACTCGATGGCTGGCGAAATCGTCAAGGCATTCGTCGCGTTGAAACCCGGCTTCAGCGCGTCCGATGCGCTGCGCCGCGAACTCTTGGGACACGCGCGCAAACGCCTCGGCGCCGCGGTCGCGCCAAAAGAGATCGATTTTCGCCAGAACCTGCCGAAGACCCGCAGCGGCAAAATCATGCGCCGGCTACTTCGAGCGCGCGAATTGGGCCTGCCCGAAGGCGATTTGTCGACGCTGGAAAGCGATGAACGATGATGTTCCCGAGCACCGAGATCGGCACCGATCGTTGCGGCAGGATCCGCCGCGTCCGGCGATCGATCTGGTCTACCTGTGCTCCTCGGACACCGGAGCGGTTGACCCCGGCGTGCGACCGAAGAGGTCGCTGGCGTGAATTGAGCTAGATCAAGGCAACCCGGTCCGAACCGATTGCATTAGTAGTCCGCTTTGCGGGGATCAGATGACGACCACGATCCATCTCGACCGCGCACACCGGCATCACCTGCTCCGCCAGATGATCCGCATCCGCCATTTCGAGGCGAAATGCGTCGAGCTTTACCAAGCGCAGAAAATTCTCGGCTTTCTTCATCTTTACGACGGCGAAGAAGCCGTGTCGGTCGGCGTGATGGAAGCGCTCGGACCTGAAGACGCGATCGTTGCAACCTATCGCGAGCACGGCCAGGCGATTGCCCGCGGCATCGGCATGGACCGCTTGATGGCAGAGATGCTCGGCAGGCTGGAGGGATGCTGCCGCGGCCGCGGCGGCTCGATGCATATTTTTGATCGCGCGACGCGTTTTTTCGGCGGCAACGCGATCGTCGGCGGCGGGCTGCCGCTTGCGATCGGTGCGGCGCTGGCCGACAAGATGCAGCAGCGCAGCGCCGTCACCGCCTGCTTTTTCGGCGACGGAGCAGTCGACGAAGGCGAATTCCACGAGAGCATGAACCTGGCGGCGCTATGGCAATTGCCGGTGCTGTTCGTCTGCGAAAACAACCTTTACGGCATGGGGATGGCGCTGGAGCGGGCCGAGGCGGAAACCGACATCGCCCGCAAGGCCGGCTCCTATCGCATGGCGGCCGCGGCGGTGGACGGCATGGACGTCGTCGCTGTCGAGGCCGCAGCCCGTCGCACGGTGGAGCAAATTCGCGCAGGGAACGGCCCGCAATTCCTTGAATGCCGCACCTACC
>Ga0335074_10017644_pt1 | contig 10070 bp, 6 predicted proteins | sample Lox_Sample_23_FD_206715 | JGI IMG/M metagenome (GOLD analysis project Ga0335074, IMG submission 206715) | Soil microbial communities from Loxahatchee National Wildlife Refuge, Florida, United States - Lox_Sample_2.3 | ecosystem: Environmental > Terrestrial > Soil > Wetlands | place: USA: Florida...
TTCTCTTGCCAACCGTCCGATCTTCCGACCGCCGTCGCTGCAGACGTCGCAGGGGAAGCGAAGGAGCTGGAACTATTTTTCGCCGTGCGCAGCCGCGGTTCGCGCATGCTCGATCAGTTTCTCCCACATCTCGGCGTCAAGGTGCTGCTGAAGCATGGCCTTGACCTGCCGATGCTGTTCTAACTCGGCTTCCTTTGCCGCGCGCGGCTGCCTGTCCAACTTGGCCTGGTTGGAAGCCTCGACCAGACCGCGAACGTGTCGGCGGTGACGGCATCCGGCGGGCGGCGCAGGTCCCGCCTTCGGCTGGTCGCCGGTTGGTGGTGCGCCATGCGCGCTGCCACCCGACAGTCTCATGATCAGGCTGATGAGGCCGTCGTGCCGGGGTTCCGCTCGGCTATCCGAGTTATGATCCATGACTGATTCCTTCTTCAGAGTAGCCGGTTTCAGGCGAGCAGGTGCTCGCCGCCATCGACGGGAATGATCGTACCAGTGATGTGCCGCGCGGCATCGCTCACCAGGAAGGCAGCCACATTGCCGACGTCGACGATATCGACGAGGTGATGTTCGGGCGCACGGTCGGCTGCCTGCTCGAGAAGCTCATCGAACCGATCGACGTATCGTGCCATTCGTTCATCCGCATGGCGCATTTCGCCGAGCCGCTGATGCCGCAGGGTGGCTGCCTGCTTGCGGCCACTTTCTACGGCTCCGAGAGAGTGGTCGAGCACTACAACCTCATGGGTCCTGTGAAGGCGGCACTGGAGAGCTGCGCCCGCTATATCGCAGCCGAGTTGGGACCAAAGGGCATCCGCGTCCACGCCGTCTCGCCCGGCGCAATCCGCACCCGTGCCGCCAGCGGTATCGATGGCAAGCCCGAAACCAACGGCCGAGCAGTCCGTTACGCGGCCATGCAGGTCGTCCTTCGGGGCGAAAGCGATCGCTTTCAGCTTGTCCTTCTGCGCTTCGCTCAGCCGGCAGGTGCTCCCCTCATAGCCGAAGCTCGCCAGGCCCCCGGTAGAACTTGAAGCTGCAGGCCGAAACGCTGACTGATCCCATGAGGGTTCCGCGCGGTCTCGCCACCCACGGCTAAACCCATGCGCTCCACCCAATGGCGCATGCTCCGGCCCTAGGGCGACCCGCGGGCTACCAGTCCACGCAGCTTGTGTTTGAGGGTCATATAGGAAATGCTGGAGAAAGCATCGACTTGCCCGCAACGCGGCTAACATGCCCGACGACTCACCTCTTCGAGGTGTTTCGCACCATTGATGTCGTTTGCCCTCGTTGTCGGCGATCCGGTTCGTAAGACCCTCCGCGAAGCCGTTGCCGACCGCTGCGTTGTCCCAGCTCGCCGCCGGCTTACGCAACTCGGCAACAAGCAGCGCAAGATCGACAAAGCCGGTGATACCGCTGCAAGGCTAGAGTCGGATCGTTAACACGCGAAAGTCCTGTACCTGACCCGGCTCCGTCCGCGTGCCGACCCAGGGTCATCGATGGACGAGAATTCGAGCGGAGAACTGGCCCATGCCTGACCAAGTGGAGATCGGCCGGATCGAGTTGCCGACTGGTCAGGGTCCGCTGTACATCCTCGACGGGGTCGCACCCCGCATCGCACCGGATGCGTTCATCGCACCCACTGCCGTGGTGATCGGCGACGTGGAAATCGGGCCGCGATCCGACGTCTGGTTCTTCTGCGTGCTGCGCGGCGACACCAACAGCATCCGCGTCGGCGCGCGCACCAATATCCAGGACGGCACGATCGTGCACGTCGATCCGGGCGAGGACCGCACCGAGATCGGCGACGAGGTCACGATCGGCCACGGCGCGATCATCCACGGCTGCCGCCTACGCAACCGCGCCTTCGTCGGCATGGGGGCGACCGTGTTGGACGGCTGCGTGATCGAGGAGGGCGGCGTGCTGGGTGCGGGTGCCCTGCTACCGCCCGGCAAGGTGATCGGCCGCAACGAGCTCTGGCTCGGCGTCCCGGCCCGCTTCAAGCGCATCATGCCGCCCGGCGAGCGGGCCGGCTTCGATCGCAACTTCTGCGCGTATGTGCAAAACGCCGCACGCTTCCGCGCAGGTCTGCGTTTCATGACCTAAAGCAAGGCTGCAGACTCCATTCTGAGCATCAGGGTCTGGGACCCCATTCGAAAGAGAAGACGGCAATGCGACTAGCGGTACATCTGATTAGTCTTTGTGACGACAGCTACTCGATCTTCGCGATCGTTGCTGGCGCCTCGCCTAATCATCTGCGTGCCAAATCATAAACGTCAGTAGGGAGAGAGCCGATGTCAGCACAGAGCGGAGTAGCCGCACCTTCTCCTATACTAGCGCCTGCGGGGAGAGCAATTTCCTGGCCCTTTGTGGTGGCCTGGCTCTTCTGCCTGGTGTTCTATTTCCTCCAATACGCCATCCGCTCAGCGCCGGGGGTGAGTATCCCCGAGTTGGAAGCTGCCTTCGGTCTGACGGCTCTCGGCATCAGCTCATTGGTGGGGCTCTATTACTACACATACGCCGGCTTCGCGATCGTCGCGGGCGCGTCTCTCGACCGGTATGGGGCCAAATGGCCTATCGCGTGTGGTGTTTTCGCCGTGGCGGTCGGCTGTGTGCTATTTGGGCTTGGCTCGATCGGAGGGGCCGAGAGCGGGCGGCTGCTGCAAGGGGCCGGATCGGCTTTCGCATTCACCGGCGCAGTTTATCTTGCCGTGCACGGGTTTTCCGACCGGTGGCTCGCCACGGCAATTGGTTTCACGCAACTTGCCGGGATGCTCGGCGGCTTTGCCGGGCAATTCGTTGTCAGTCCGCTGGTGCACGGCCCGATCAGTTGGCAATCGTTCTGGATCTATTCCGGCGTCCTGTTGGCTATCGTTGGGGTTTGGGTGCTGATGGCGACTCCAGGGAGCCATGCGCCGGCCCGCGGCTCCGTGTGGGCGATGTTCGCGCCCTATAAGGTCGTGCTGACGAACCCGCAATCCTATCTCTGCGGCATCATCGGTGGCCTGCTGTTCATGCCGACGACCATCGGCGCCATGATCTGGGGCGTCCCGTTTCTTGGCGTCGAGCATGTAGGGCATGCGGCGGCTGCAGCACGATCCTCAATGGTGCCGCTGGGTTGGGTGATTGGTTGTCCGTTGCTCGGCTATCTTGCCGATCGCATCGGCCGTCGCAAGCCGGTGATGCTGGGTGGGATGATCCTGATGCTGGTGACCCTCATTGGCATCGCTTACACGCACGGCGTGCTCCCGCCCTATGTCGGCGGCCTTGTCTTCGGGATCGGCTCCGGCGCGGCGATGATCCCGTATACAATTATCAAAGAAGTCAATCCGGACAACGCGAAGGGTTGTGCCACCGGTGCGATGAACTTCCTCGTCTTCAGCTTCAGCGCATTCCTGGCGCCGGCTTTCGGGCTCACGCTCGTCCGTCTCTCCGGTGGCCTTCCGCTGACGCTGGCAACGTTCCGCGAGGCCGATCTGATTTGGGTCGCCGGCATTGTCTTGTCATTTGTTCTGACACTGCTCCTGCGCGAGACCGGAGCCGCGGTCCGATCTGTGGGGCGTATCCAAGTAGCTGGAGAATCGCACTGATGCTGAAGCAAGCAGATGCCACCCGCCTCCATGCGACAGCAGTGGGCACGGGACCGACAAGGCGGCAACTGCCGCACTGGATCGCCCACCTCCCGCCGTGCAACGCCGCGTGTCCGGCCGGAGAGAACATTCAAGCCTGGCTGGAGCATGCGCGGGCCGGTCGGTGGCAGCAGGCGTGGACCCAGATCCTCGACGACAATCCGTTTCCAGCGGTGCACGGCCGGGCCTGTTATCATCCCTGCGAGAGCCGGTGTAACCGAGGAGACCTCGACGCCTCGGTCGGAATCCACGCTGTCGAACGGCTTGTGGGCGATGTCGCGCGGCAGGAGAAATGGCAACCGCACCGCGGCGAGCCCACCGGGCATCGCGTCCTGATCGTCGGCGCCGGTCCGGCTGGTCTTTCCTGTGCCTATCACCTAGCGCGCCTCGGCCACGAAGTGGAGGTTCGCGAGGCGACCGAAGAGCCCGGCGGGATGATGCGCTGGGGCATTCCCGCCTATCGTCTGCCAGGCGACGTCGTGGCCGAGGAGATCGCGCGCATCACCATGATGGGCGTGACGATCACCTGCGGCCAGAAAGTGGAGGACGTACTGGCCGAGAAGCAGAAGGGCGGGTTCGATGCGGTCTTCCTTGCGGTCGGAGCGCAAGCTTCCAATCGGCTCGATATCCCGGCCGCGGACGGGCGCCGCTTGGTTGACGGCATAACTTTGTTGGAAGAAGCGGCGCGGGGAAAGGCTCCGCGTCTCGGCCGCGTGGTCGGTGTGATCGGCGGTGGCAATACCGCCATGGACGTCGCCCGCGCTGCAAAGCGGCTTGGCGCGGAGGAGGCGGTGCTGATCTTCCGCTATGACCGCCCGCATATGGAAGCGCTGCAGGCCGAGGCTCAGGAGGCCTTCGCCGAAGGGGTGAAGATCCGTTGGCTCTCCGTCGCGAGCAAGTTCGGGGCGAACGGCGTAACCGTCGAAGGCGTGGAGATGGGTCCGGATGGCAAAACCATACCCACTGGGAAGTTCGAAACTTTGCCTGCCGACAGCCTGGTGTTGGCCGTGGGCCAGCACAGCGAGCTCGATTTCCTGCGTGGCGTGCCAGGGCTCGCGATCGGACCCGATGACGTGGTCACCGTCGACGACCAGTTCATGACCGGGCATCGCGGCGTTTTCGCCGGCGGCGACATGATCGGTGGCGCGCGGACGATGACGACGGCGGTGGGCATGGGCAAGCATGCGGCTCGCGCCATCGATGGTTTTCTCAGCGGCGCGCGCTACGAGCGGCCGCCGAAGCACCCGTCGATCGGCTTCGAGATGTTGGATCTGCCCGTGTACCTGGAAGCGCTGCGGCATGCCCAGCCGGAACTACCGCTCGCGGTCCGCGCTACGTTCGCCGAAGTCGTGCAGGGCCTCAGCGAGCAGGAGGCACGAAGTGAGGCAGGAAGATGCCTGTGCTGCGGCAACTGCTTCGAATGCGACAATTGCTTCGCCGCCTGTCCCGAGCAGGCGATCGTCCGTCTGGGTCATGGACGGGGTTATCGCGTGGAGCCTGATATCTGTACGGGTTGCTCGATCTGTTTCGAGCAATGCCCGTGCCACGCCATCGAAATGCAGCCTGAATCCTCGCCGGCCACCGGACCGCTCGGCACGATCGGCGAACCGCTCGCGCCGCATCGCTTCCGCATTCGCGTCTGAACCGCGGCGAGACAACGGAGAACGATGATCATGGATAGGATTGCGACTCTCGACGGCAATACCGCCGTCGCCCATGTCGCCTATCGCGTCAACGATGGGTGCGCCATCTTCCCGATTACGCCGTCGTCGCCGATGGCCGCGCTTGCCGATGAGTGGTCGGCGCAAGGCGAGAAGAATATCTGGGGCGTCGTGCCGTTCGTGCAGGAGATGCAGGCCGAGGGCGGCGCCGCCGGCGCGGTGCACGGTGCGCTCCAGGCCGGCGCCTTGACTACGACCTTCACTGCCTCCCAAGGCTTGATGCTGATGCTGCCGAACATGTTCAAGATTGCGGGCGAGATGACCACCTGCGTCTTCCATGTCGCGGCGCGGGCCCTCGCTGCCGGCGGATCCTCCATCTTCGGCGACCATCAGGACATCATGGCGGTTCGCACGACCGGCTTCGCCCTGCTCGGTGCGGGATCGGTGCAAGAGGCGCACGATCTTGCGCTGGTGGCGCAGGCGGCCACACTCGAGGCGCGGGTACCGTTCGTCCATTTCATGGACGGGTTCCGCACCTCGCACGAGGTGAATACGCTCGTGCTGCTATCGGACGAGCACATCCGAGCCATGATCGACGACGATCTCGTGCGCGCGCACCGCCAGCGCGCCCTAAGCCCGGAGCATCCCGTCATCAGGGGCACCTGGCAGAACCCGGACACTTATTTCCAGATACGTGAGACGGTAAACCCGCATTACCTCGCAACGCCCGGCATCGTGCAGCGCGCCATGGATCGTCTCGCGGCGCTGACCGGCCGCCAGTATCACCTGTTCCGTTATGACGGTCATCCAGACGCGGAGCGTGTTATCGTCGCAATGGGCTCAGCCGCCGAGACCCTGCGTGCGACGGTCGCGCACCTGAATGCGCAGGGAGAGCGCGTCGGCGTGCTTCAGGTGCTGCTCTACCGGCCGTGGTCGGCCAAGGATTTTCTCGCGGCGCTGCCGGCAAATGTGCGTCACATAGCCGTACTCGACCGCACCAAAGAGCCCGGGGCGCCAGCCGAGCCGCTCTGCCTGGACGTCGCACAGACACTGGCTGATGCGGTCGCACGGGGCGCGCGCGGCACTCTGCCGCTCGTGATCGGCGGAAGATACGGCCTGTCATCAAAAGATTTCACGCCGGCGATGGCAAAATCCGTCTTTGACCACCTCAAGGAGAAGGACCCGCGCAGCGGCTTCACCGTCGGCATCATCGATGATGTCGGCGGAACTAGCCTTCAAGGCGATGCGGGTTTCGACATCGAGCCGCAAGGTGTCCGCCGCGCGATGTTTTTCGGTCTCGGCTCCGACGGAACGGTCGGCGCGAACAAGAACAGCGTGAAGATCCTGGGCGAGGATCCAGGACGTTATGCGCAAGGCTATTTCGTCTATGACAGTCACAAGTCGGGTGCGGAGACTATCAGCCACCTGCGCTTCGGTAAGACTCCGATCGCCGCGCCGTATCTTCTGCCATCCGCCGATTTCATCGGCGTTCACAAGTTTGACTTTCTGCAGAAGTTGGATGTCCTGGCCAATGCCCAGCGGGGTGCGACCGTCCTGATTAATTCGCCTTACGATGCAGCGTCTGTGTGGGATCATCTGCCTCGGCCGGTGCAGCACCATATCGTCGAGAAGGGTCTCCGCCTGTTCGTGATCGATGCGAGCAGCGTCGCGCAGCGCCTGGGCCTGGGGCCGCGGGTGAACACCATCCTGCAGACCTGCTTCTTCGCCATCAGCGGGGTGTTGCCGCGCGAAGAAGGCATTCAGCGCATCCGCCACTCGATCGAGAAGGCTTACGGCGAGAAGGGCCAAGCGGTCCTCCAGAAGAATTTTGCCGCGGTCGATACGGCGGTCGAGCACCTGCAGGAGGTTACGGTTCCAAAGGCCATAACCTCGAAACAGGAGTTCCGAGTTTTTATTCCAGAGAATGCGCCAGACCAGATGAAGCGCATCGAAGCCTTGCAGATCGCAGGCCGGGGCGACGAGATTCCCGTCAGCGCGTTCCCGATCGACGGCACCTATGTGGGCGGAACGACCCAGTACGAAAAGCGCAACATGGCCTTCTCGGTGCCGGTCTGGAAGCCGGATCTTTGCATTCAATGCGGCCAGTGCAGCATCGTTTGCCCGCATAGCGTGATCCGGGCCAAGGCCTACAATCGTGCACTGCTCAAGGACGCGCCGGAGGGTTTTCCATCGGCTCCGGTCAATGCACGCGGCTACCCCGAGAAGCAGTTCACATTGCAGATCGCGGTCGAAGACTGCACGGGTTGCGGAATCTGCATCGATCATTGTCCGGCACACGATCCGCTCGATCCGGCAGTCAAGGCGATCAATCTTAGCGAGCGGTTGCCGCTGGTCGAATCCGGGCGGCGCAATCTGGCGTTTTTTGAATCGCTTCCGGAACACGCGCGGGAACAGGTCGACCTACATCTCTCGCGAGGCCTGCAGTTCGTCCGACCGCTGTTCGAGTTCTCCGGCGCATGCGCTGGTTGCGGCGAGACCCCCTATTTGAAGCTTCTGTCCCAATTGTTCGGCGATCGCTTGCAGATCGCCAACGCGACGGGATGCACTTCGATCTATGGCGGCAACCTGCCGTCGCTGCCGTGGCGCGCCGGACCCGACGGGCGCGGCCCGGCATGGAGCAACAGCCTGTTCGAGGACAATGCCGAGTTCGGCTTCGGCATGCGTCTCGCGGTGGACCAACAGGCCGCCATGGCGCGCGCTCTCGTTCACACATTGGCCGATCGCATTGGGCCGCGCCTCGCCGACGCGATTCTTAGTGAGCCCCAGCGCACCGACAGCGAGATCGTGGCGCAACGCGGCCGGGTCGATGCGCTAAGGCGCGCACTGGCAGATGCGACCGATGCACCGGCGCGTGACCTGCTGGCCCTGGCCGAGTATCTGGTTCGCCGCAGCCTGTGGATCGTGGGTGGTGACGGATGGGCCTATGATATCGATTCCGGCGGCCTCGATCACGTACTGGCCCAGGACCGTGATGTCAACGTGATTGTGCTGGATACCGAGGTCTATTCCAACACCGGCGGTCAGTCCTCGAAAGCGACGTCGCTCGGGGCCTCGGCGCAGTTTGCCGCCGCGGGCAAACGCACACCGCGCAAGGACTGGGCGCTCCAGGCCATCGCCTATGGCTACGTCTATGTTGCGCAGATCGCGTTAGGCGGCAGCCCGGAACAGACAATCCAGGCGCTGCGCGAGGCTGAGGCTTATGAGGGACCGTCGCTCATCCTAGCATACAGTCATTGCATCGCACATGGCTACGATCTGCGCGATGGGATGAACCAGCAGCATCGCGCGGTTTCCAGCGGGTACTGGCCGCTCTTCCGGTTCGATCCGGAGATGCGCCAGGCGGGCATGAACCCGTTCCGCCTCGACAGCACGCGCCCCAGACTACGCCTCGAAGAAGTACTTTACCGCGAACTCCGATTCCGGGTTCTCACTCGGACGCGACCCGAGGAAGCGCCGACGTTGTTGCGTCAGGCACAGGCCGCGGTGGACGAGCGCTACCGCATCTACGAGGACATGGCGACGCGCGATGGAACGCGGTTCCACCCATTCTGGCAGGATGAAACTATCATCCATGATACGAAGGCGGAGGCCACGCCATGAACCTGCAAACAAGCTATCTCGGCCTTTCGCTACGCCATCCCGTGATCGCAAGCGCCTCGTCGCTTTCCTCGACGCTCGACGGCATACGGCGGCTGGAGGATGGCGGGGCGGCGGCGATCGTCGCGGCGTCGGTCTATGAGGAGGAGATCGCCGAAGAAGAAGCGGCGTTCGAAGTCGCCGGCGCGATCGGAGCCGAGAGCCATGCTGAGGTAACGAGCTATCTGCCGCCGCTTCCAGGTTACCGCGGTGCGCTTGCGGCCCATGTCGAGCTGATCCGGCGCTCCGCCGAGAGCGTTTCGGTGCCGCTGATCGCCAGCCTGAACGGGACCACGCACGAAGGCTGGACTGGTATTGCTGCCCTTCTGCAGGAAGCGGGAGCGGCGGCGCTCGAGGTCAATTTCTTCCACATCCCCACAGACCCACAGGAGACTTCCGCCGAGGTCGAGCACAGACTGATCGAAACCGTGCGCGAATTGTGCGCAATGGTGACAATTCCCGTCGCTGTCAAGCTCAGCCCGAACTTCACCGCGCCGGCTCATCTCGCTGTCGACATTGCTGGCGCCGGCGCGAGCGGGCTCGTCCTGTTCAGCCGCTGCTACGAGCCTGACATCGATCTCGAGACGCTGAGGTTCCATCCCAGCCTGCGTTTATCGACAGGGGAGGAGATCCGTTTGCCGCTGATGTGGATCGCCTTGCTGGCCGGAAAGACACCTCTGAGCCTCGCTGCTGGACGAGGCGTGGAAGGATCCGAAGAGGTAATCAAATACTTGCTCGCCGGCGCGGACGTGGTCCAGGTGGCGTCTTCATTGCTGCGTCACGGGCCCGACCATCTCGACCGTTTGGTGGAGGGTTTGGCGGAATGGATCGAGGCGCATGGCGCCAACTCGATAGAGGAGATCCGGGGGCGCCTGCGTGCCGATCGGCTCGCCGAGCCCGAGGCGCTGCTTCGCGCGACCTATGTTCGCACGTTGCTCCTAGAATATCCCGCTCGCGATATAGAAGGAAGAGCATGAAGATCGGCATCGTCGGGGCCGGGCAGGTCGGCGCCACCGCTGCTTATGCCATGACGTTGCGTGGCGTGGGTTCGGAGATTGTGCTCGTCGATCGCAAAGTAGATCTAGCGGTGGCCCAGGCGCACGACATTCTGGACGCCACGCCGTTCGCATATCCT
>Ga0335074_10017647_pt1 | contig 10068 bp, 10 predicted proteins | sample Lox_Sample_23_FD_206715 | JGI IMG/M metagenome (GOLD analysis project Ga0335074, IMG submission 206715) | Soil microbial communities from Loxahatchee National Wildlife Refuge, Florida, United States - Lox_Sample_2.3 | ecosystem: Environmental > Terrestrial > Soil > Wetlands | place: USA...
TGGTCGACGGCAACCTCATCACCGGTCAGCAGCAGGTCTCAGCCGAGAAGGCCGCTCAGGCTGTCCTCGAGCGGCTGAAGATCGCCGTCTGAGCCTGACGGCACAAGGACCAGCGCCTGGCCGTTGGCCGCTCCAGGCGCACCACGGGGCCAGAAAAGCTTCCCCCTGCGGCCCAGGCCCAGGCCCAGGCCCAGGCCCAGGCCCAGGCCCAGGCAGCGCGAGGTTCAGTCGTCGTCTGGCATCCGCTGATTGGCACGGCGTGCGGCTCGCCGATGCTGAAATCGCTCGAGAGGTCGACAGTGGAGGTAGCAGTCTTAACGATGCCGGGGATCCAGCCGTGCGACGAAGCTGGACTGGTGTCTCCTGGAACGACCCGCAGATGCGCGTCCCTCGCGATCTGCGGCCCTCTGACGGGCGTTCGCGGCACGGAGACGACGTCGGGGACGGAAGCCTGTGAGCTGTCCCGGCCCGGCAACTGGCTCTGGTGCCTGGCCGATGACGAACAAGACGGCCGCAGCCGGATCGAGCAGGAAGGCTGTCTCGCACGGCTCCACGGCATGCTCGTGCGGGTCGCGCGGACGGAGTTGCGCCGGCGTAGCGTCTCGGCGTCCATCGAGGGCCATGTGCTAGAAGATCTGGCGCATTGGGCAGCTGACGACGCGATGCTGGCCATCATCAGGAAACTTGGCCAGTTCCGGGGCGAAAGCCGGTTCACGACCTGGGCCTACAGGTTCGCTGTGCTGGAGGTGTCGAACCAGCTGAGCCGCCACTTCCGCCAGCAGGTGACAGTCCAGATCGAGGACGATTCGTGGGAGCGGATACCTGACCGGCTGGGCATCGACCCGGCCCGGCACGCGGAGTCGGTCGAGCTTGTTGACGCGCTGCGTGCCGCCGTCGCCGGGGCGCTCACCGGCCGGCAGCGCCGAGTGTTCGTGGCGCTGGTCGTCGACGGAGTTCCCGTCGATGCGCTGGCTGCCGAACTCGGGTCGACGCGCAACGCGATATACAAGGTGATGTTCGATGCGAGACAGAAGGTACGCGCACATCTCGTAGCTCACGGGTACCTGCGTGAGCATGGACCACGCGTTTCAGGCAACCACTGCTTAGGCCACAGATACGCCCGTGGGTCACGGGTTTTCGGTGACTGCGGCCAGCAGGCCGCGGAAGTCTTCGCCGCATGGGCCGCACGCGGCCAGGTGGGCTGCTACGCCCGGATACCGGCTGGCGGGGTCTCGGCCCTCCACGACGAGATCCACGTATATGTGCAGCACCTGTATCGCCCGGTCGCAGCCGACGTCGGCTGGGTCGGTGCGCAAGAACGCATCTAGCGCCGCCCAGGCGTCTGTCACGGTTCTCGCCTCCTTTCCTGCAGGTAACCGTTGGCGACGAGGAACGCTCGGATCTTACGGCGGGCATCGAACACCGCCTTGTAAACCGCGTTCCGGTTCACGCCCAGGCGCGCAACCACCGAGTCCAGCGGTACCTCATTGAGTACCACAGCGACGAACAGCCGCCGTTGATGGGCGGTAAGCGTTTCGTTGATGGCCACCCGAAGCGCGGCGATCATTTCGGCGTACTCTGCGTGCCCGCCGGGATCGATGCCGAACCGGGCCGGCAGCTGTTCCCAGTCCTCGCTGTCCAGGCTGGCTGCCGGGTGTTGTCGCCAATAGTGTCGGCCGAGCTTGCCGGACACCTCGAGTATTACGAATCGGCATGCCCACGTGGTGAAGCGGCTCTCCCCGCGGAATGTGTGCAGTTTTGCGAGGATGGCCAGCATCGCATCCGCGGCGGCTTGATGGGCCAGATCGTCTAGTTCCGGGCCGCCGATCCCACTCAGCGTCTCCCGGCGGCGCAGCTCGCGGGTCGCGACCCGGACAAGCAGGTCATGCAGCCGAGCCGAGCCGGCCGCACGCTCGTTGCCGTCGCCCTGACAGAGCGCTGATCCACTCGGCAGACACGGCGTCGAGCGTCGGCGCCTGCTGTTCAGACGTCTCCACCGCCTCAGGCTATGCGCGCCGCGCCACCGCGAGAAGTCGCGTTCCCGTTGGAAGTTGACATGGCGGCACCAGCGCGTGCCATCCCATCCGTCAGCAAAGTTAGAAAGTCGGACGATGTGAAGATTCTCGGAAGCCTCGAGCCTGTAGGTGGGCGAGCCCCGTCCATCGCCGAGAAAGGAGCGAAGATGACCACCTTCAATACGGTGTCAGCGCTCGGTCTGAACGTCTTCTACCGGGAAGCTGGCGACCCGGAAGCGCCGAAACTGCTGCTCCTGGGAGGATTCCCGGCGTCGTCGCACCAGTTCAGGAACCTGATCCCAGCGCTGGCTGATCGTTTCCATGTCGTGTCGTTCGACTACCCGGGATTCGGCAACACGGAGATGCCTGACCCTGCCACCTGGGAGTACACCTTCGACCAGCTGGCCCACGTGGTCGAGGCGGCCATGGAGGCCATCGGCTTCACCGGAACGATGGGCATCTACATGCAGGACTACGGTGGTCCGATCGGCAATCGGCTGATCGCCTGGCACCCCGACTGGCTGGGCTGGCAGGTCATCCAGAACGCTAATAGCTACGAAGAGGGCTTCACGGAAGTCTGGGACGGCCTCCGCCACGTTCTGTGGGCCAACCGGAATGCGGAAACCGAAGCACCACTGGAGGCGTTCCTCCAACCGGACACGGTTAAGGCGATCTACACCACCGGCCACCGCGATCTGTCCAAGATCAGCCCGGACAACTGGAATATGGACCTGTTCTTCCTTGCGCGACCCCACGCCCACCGGGTGCAGCTCGATCTGTTCTACGACTACCGGACCAACGCCGCCCTGTACACCGTCTGGCAGGAACGTCTTCGCGCAACGCAACCGAAAACCATCATCTTCTGGGGACAGGGAGATATCTTCTTCACCCCCGAGGGCGGCGAAGCCTACCTTCGGGACCTGCCGAACGCACCGTTGATCCGCCTCGAATCGGGGCACTTCGCCGTCGAGGATTCCCTGGATGAGATCGCCGAGGGAATCAAGGACTTTTACGGCAAGCAGGTCGGCTGACCATTCAATCCGAGGAGGTTGTGTGCTGGCGCAGGTACCGCACCAGGCCGACGACATCTTCGGGCACGAGGCGGCCGATGGCGCCGCTTGAGTACACGCTGACGACCACATTCCCGGCAGGGTCCAGTACGAAGCCGGTGGACTGCAGGTACAGCGGATCTTCGTTAACGAACGCGCCGGTCTTGTCGGCGATCGCCGCGGCATCGGCGCTGTGGCCCAGCGGGAAGGTCAGGCTGTGCTTGGCGATGAACTCCGCGGTGGTTTCCTCGTCGTCGACCCACAGCGCGGCCACCCGAATGCCGGTCCGGGACAAGGAGTCGCTGGCCCGCTGGAACGCGCCAAGCTGGGCGGCGCAGTAGGGGCACCATGCTCCCCGGTTGAACAGCACTACCCCGAACTGGCCCGCGAGCCAGCCGGGAACCGGGATCCGCTGCCCGCCGGGAACAGTGAGGGTCAGCGAGGGGAACGCGTCGCCGGGGTGTAGCAGGGCCATGGCCGGTCTCCTTGGTCATGTCGATTCCGTGAACCTGTCTGTTCGGGTTAGCGCCAGCCGGTGACAGCCGTCTTACCGGCACTCGCGCGAAATATGACGACAGCCGCAAGGACTTCGACCGGGCTGAGCGTAAGACCGAGGCGCGCCCGGATGCTAACCGAATCGAAGCGGAAATCGTGACGAAGCAGAAAAGGAGAAATACGATGCATCGTCTCAAGAGCCGAAGTCTGGCCGTCGCGCTCGGCGGCGCCGCCGTCGGCGGGCTCGTCTTGGCGGGCGCGGCAAGCGCGTCGGCCGCGCCGCTGTCGGACGGCGGCAGCGCACACGGGTGGGTGTACACCAGCACCAACTCGGCTGCCGGAAACCAGGTCTTGGTCTTCGCCCGCAGCGGCAACGGAACCCTGACCCCCGCAGGGGCCTACAACACCGGAGGGACCGGCACCGTCGCCAATTACGGGCAGGGCGCTGTCACGCTGTCACCGGACCGCCAGACGCTGCTGGTGGTCGACGCCGGGTCTAACCAGGTCTCGGACTTCGCGGTTCTGCCCAACGGCGCACTGCGGCTGCGAAACGTGGTGGCCAGCGGCGGCACCAGCCCGACCAGCGTCGCGATCCGGGGCGGCCTGGCCGAGGTGCTGAACTCCGGAGGCACGGCCAACGTGGCCGGGTTCTTCGCGACGCCGGCCGGCCTGGTGGCCATCCCCGGCGGCAGCCAGCCGCTGAGCGCGGGCGCGTCCAGCCCTGAGGACGTCGCCATCAGCCCAGGGGACAGGCACGTGGTGGTGACCGAGAAGGTGTCCGACACGATCGACACCTTCGCGGTCGGCTTCGGCGGGGCACTGGGGCCGGCTGTGACCAGCCCGTCTGACTCGCAGTTGTCGTTCGCCGGGGTGTTCACCCCGTCCGGCCAGCTGCTCGTGGCCGACGACGGCGCGAACGACACCTCGGCGGTCTCCCCCTACCGGGTCGCGCCCGGCGGCGTCCTGAACGCCACGCAGGCCGCCGTGTCAGACGGCCAGACCGCCGCGTGCTGGATCACAGAGGGCCGGGACGGCGAGGTGTTCGTGGACAACGCTGGCAGTGGGACGATCTCCAGCTACCAGGTGTCGTTCACGGGGCACGTGACCTTCGTGGGTAACACCAGTGCCGGCACCGGGGTGAAGCCGCTGGACAACGCGGTCTCCTCCGACGGCCAGAACCTGTACCTCGTCAACGGCAACCAGAGCGAGCTGGTTGAGTTCAGCGTTGGCCCCAGCGCCCAGCTCACCGCTATCGGGACGGCGGCCCTGCCCGCCGGATCGGAGGGCGTGGCCGCGAGCTAAGCCTCAGCGGAGAAGTGCGTTAGCAGGCGGGGACGCGCGGCCCCGCCTGCTAACGCTGCCAACGACAGACCGGGTCGGTCTGGTTTGATCGGTCTCGACTGGTCCGCGGCCCTACTCGTAGCGGCCGTCAAAGCGGTCACTGGCTCCGGCCTGGGTAAAGCTGAGCCCGCTGACCGCTCCCTCCTCGACGATCCAGCGGAGAACGTACGTGGCGCGGTAGTCAGGCGGCCAGAACGAGCTGAACTCCCCGTCCTGCACTATCGACCACTCACCCCGCGTCGATCTGCCGTGCTCGACGTAGGTCGTCTTGCCGTCCGCGGTGAAGGTCTGCGTGGCACCGTCCCCGAAGACCAAAACGGCCGCGGTCAGGGCGTCTTGCATGTCCTTCGCGAGTACAAGGTCGCCGTTGGCGACCTTCAGATAGTCCAATGGGCGGGGCATTGTCCCCTCCTGCTTGTCGGCCCGGATGTCAGGAGTGCTGCTGGTTGGCGGTGATCGCCCGGTCGAGGAGGGCGGGGTCGGCGAGGGTGGCGGGGTGGGCGAGCATGAACGTCACGTCGTTGACCGCTTGGGCCACGACCTCGTCGACGGGGGCGGCCTGGAGCAGTTGCTCCAGTGCCCACCGCTGGCGGCTGATCTCTTCCGGGACATGGGCACCGGTCAGGGCGTCGAGGCGGGCGGCGTCGCCACCGGCGGACAGAGTCCACGCAGCATCGACCACGATCTGTTCCAGCTCGAAGAAGGCGGTGGCCGGGCGGCCGGGCGCCGGTTCGGTGCGCAGGTACTGCGCCAGGCAGGAGGCGTGCAGCGCGGCCGCGGACATGCCTTGGGCGTAGATCGGGTTGAAGGAGGCGACCGCGTCGCCGACGCTGACCAGGCCTGCGGGGAAGTGGCCCTGGCCGCGGAAGTCGCGTCGCCTGCTGTCGGCCTGGTGGTAGGTGAAGATCTCGCCGGTCACCTCGTCTCGGGCGGCCTCCGCGAAACCCGGCGGGAGCTTCGCGCAGGTGTCCCGGAACGCCTTCAGTGTGCGGCCGGGGCGACTGTCGTCGTAGCCCATCAGGAGCACCAGCCACTGCTCGTGCTCGATCGCGCCGAGCCCGGCCACTGCTACGCAGTCGATCGGGTATGGCGGCTGGAAGAGGGCCACCGCGGCGGTCAGCGCGCAGGGCCCGGTTCGCTTGAACAGGGCGCTGGCGTAGTTGATCGAGGTCGCCAGCCGTTGAAGTGGCGGAACGTCGTAGCCGTCGCCGTCGAGCCAGTCCGCCAGCCGGCTGCCACGGCCCATGGCGTCGACCACGAAGTCGGCGGGCTGCACATGAGCCGCGTCGCCGGATCGGTACCGCACCGCGGTCACCTGTCCGTCGCGGTACTCCAGCCCGCTGACCTGTGACCGCCGTGTCGCGACGTTGGGCAGGGCCAGGACGCGGGCGCGGATCCGCGACTCCAGCAGCGGCCTGCTCGCGGTCAGCAGCGGCTGCTCGTGGACCTGGGACCGGCCGTCGGTGTACTGGACGAACTGACCTGGGCCAGACAGCACCGCTCCGCGGTCCTGCAGGTCCCGGGTTAGCCCAGGCAGCCAGTGCTCCAGCCACCGCCGGCCGCCTGGAAGCAGCACATGGACCTGCCGGTCCTGCGGCACGCCCGCGCGGGACCGGCCGTCGACGTTAACCGCGTCCCGCTCGATCACCATAACCTGGCGGGCATGATCGGCCAGCACGCGGGCGGCCAGCAGCCCGGCAATGCTGCCGCCCAGCACACAGGCAGTATCGAACCAGATGGCCGGCCGCTCGGCGGGCCTGGCTTCCGCCAGCCGCGCGAACGCGGCAACCGCAGCAGATGGCACACATTCCCCTTCGGCCTGAAGCGGGAGAGGTAAGCCTCTCTTGTTTCCGCCAAGCCTGGCTGCTGTCCGTCCCCCGCACATCGTCAAGACGGACAGCACCCCCGCTAGGGCACGAGAACTAGTGCCTGGCCGTTGAGCCGCTCCAGGTGCACAACGGGGCCAGAAGAGCTTCCACTAGCGAAATCGAAAGCCACGACATGGTGCTCCCCGACGCAGTACAGGAGACCGTCAGGCCCGAACCTCAGCCCCCGCGGCCTGCGAAACCCGACGGAGCGCTCCGGTGCGAATACACGCACTAGTTCCCCGGTGAGCGGGTCGTATTCGCGGACGCTCGACGCAGCATCGGGGGCGCCGAAGGGCCATTCGCTGGCGACCACGATGTTCCCGTTGGGGGCTAGCTTCAGGTCGAGCGGGCTCAGTTCCGGGTCGGTAACCAGCTGAGGCGTGAGCAGCGTTCCGCCACGGTCGAACACCACGATGGTGTTGTCACCTTGTCCGGATGGGGCGACGCCCGAGGAGAGGTAGATCCGGCCGTCGCGCCCGAAGCCGAACCCGCGCGGGAATGGGACGACACCCGCGGGCAGCAGGAATTCTCCTTCCCCGTCAAGGGCAGCAGGCATCGCACGTATCGTCCGCTGGCGGCGCACGGTGAGGTAGTAACGCCCATCGGGACCGAACTCGGCGCCGCCTGGGTCCAGCCCGGGTATCGGCCCCGAGTCGCGCACGACCTGGCCATGGAGATCGAGCGCCAGCACGCGATCGTTCCCGCTGTTGACATAGACGAGCTCGCCCGACGGGTCAACCGACAGCCCGCGCGGATCGGCGATCCGCGGGTCGCGGGTGAACGGTCCGGCGAAGTCACCCTCCGGAGCGAAGCGGAGGATCGCGCCGTAGCCGTTGCCGTTGGCTCCGCTGCCGCTGGTCACAAGGATGTGCATCGAGATCGCCTTTCGCCCGCGGGCAAGCCATCACTGAATCATCTCGCCGACCTTAGCCCGGCGGCTGGTGCGGGCCATGCTGGCGCAGCCCCAGCATGTCCGCGAGCGCAGGGATGTCGCCGTGCCCGGCCGGCGCGAGGTGCGGGAATTCGGGCACCACCGGATAGGGCGAGACGGTCACGCCGAGTCGACGGCCGACCACCGCCGACAGGGTGGTTCCGAACGCGTCGTCGTCCAGGCCGCGCCCGTTCCCCGTGCCTGGCGCGAAGCGCGCCGGCTGGCCGGGCCGGTACCGCAGCAGGTCGGGAAGGAACGCGGCCAGCAGCGTCGCGGCGTGCTCGTCGGGGTTGCCGGCTTGGCTAGCTTCTGCCACACGCCTGGCGGTCCGCCGCACGACGTCGCCGAACGCCGCAATGTCGCCGGCCGGCGAACCGGCGTTGAGTGCCTCGGTGTCCGGGCCGGGCCGCGGGAAGAAAAACGACCGCAGCAACGGGTGGGCCGCCCGGCTGACCTGTCGCTGGGGAGCGTGCCCGAACAGGCTTATCCGCGCCCACAGGGCGACATCGGCGCCACCGAACGCGACATCGGGGACCTGCAGGGCGATGGCGGTGACGTTCCGGCCAGCCAGCAGGTTGCCGGGTGTCCCGGCGAACAACTCGGGACGGTACTGGTTCTCGGCCAGCGCGTGATTGAACGCGAACAGTGCGACGGCGTCGCCCCAGAACGGGTCCTGCGCCAGGCCGGACCACGCTGATCCGCCATTGCTCAGCGCGAAGGTTTCCCCAGTATGGCCCACGCCAAGTGAGGTGCCCTCCACACCGGAACGGCTGGGCGCGCCGACGGCGTAGCGGACCCGCATCTCCTGGCCTCCGTCAGCATCTGGCTCACCGAAGCTCATCCGGAACGCCCGGTCTTCGCGCGTGCCGCCATCGCTCGCGATGACGAACTCGTACAGCGCATCGGGCCGGAACGTGGCCGGGTTGGACCTGCCGGCGTCCGGGTTGACGGTGAGCACTAGCGTCGATGCGCCCGGCGCCTCAGGAAACACGTACACGTCGCACAAGTTGAGCCGGCCGTCCTCGATCGCTGTCGGACTGTCGAAATGGTGGGACACGCCGGTCTAGCCCTGCCGCTCGGCATGGCCGCCGAATTCGCTGCGCATCGCGGAGAGGATCTTGTCGGTGAACTCCCCGGCGCCGCGCGATTCGAACCGCTCATACAGCGACGTGGTGATGACGGGGGCGGGAACCCCCTCGTCCACCGAGGCGAGCACCGTCCACCGGCCCTCCCCGGAGTCCGAGACGCGCCCCGCGAACCCGTCCAGGTCCGGCGAGCGCGCGAACGCGTCAGCGGCCAGGTCAATCAGCCATGACCTGACCACCGATCCGCGCCGCCATACTTCCGCCACCTCGGCGACGTCGATGTCGTACTGGTACGCCTCCGGGTCACGCAGCGGGGTGGTCTCGGCGTCCGCGACCTTGTCTTTCTTGCCGGCATTGGCGTGCTTGATGACGGACAGCCCTTCGGCGATCGCGGCCATCATCCCGTACTCGATCCCGTTGTGGACCATCTTGACGAAGTGTCCGGCGCCGTGCGGGCCGCAGTACAGGTAGCCGTCGGGGGCGGTGCCGTCGGTCCTGGTCCGGCCCGGTGTGGGCCCGGCGCTATCGGCCCCGGGAGCCAGCGACTTGAAGATGGGGTCGAGCCGTCGCACGGCCTCGGCCTGGCCGCCGATCATCAGGCAGAAACCGCGCTCTAGCCCCCACACCCCGCCGCTGGTGCCCACGTCGACATGGTGGACACCCGTCGGCTGCAGCGCCTTCGCGCGGGCGATGTCGTCGCGGTAGTAGGAGTTGCCGCCGTCGATCACGATGTCGTCGGCATCGAGCAGCGGGACTAGCTGGTCAAGCGCGGACTGCACGGCGCCCGCCGGGATCATGATCCAGATGTTCCGCGGCCGGTCCAGCAGGCGGACGAACTCCGCGTAAACGCTGGCTCCGTTCGCGCCCTCGGCCTTCAGCGCCCGCACCACGTCGGGGTTGCGGTCGAACGTGACGCACCGGTGCCCGTCACGCACCAGCCGCCGGACCATGTTGGCCCCCATGCGGCCCAGCCCTACCATGCCAAGCTGCATGGGCCTGTCGGTCGTCATGTTCCCCTCCTCGCCGGCCCGCCGGTCACGTAGCAGCCCAGTGTGGCCGGGCAAGCTGCGCCGTACATCGTCAAGGCGGGTAACGTATCCGCCCGCCCTGCCCGGCGATGACGCGATAGCCGGGCCTCGTTCGGGGTTTCCACGTGCTTTCCCGACAAGTGGTGGGTGAGCACGCGGCGGCTCTGGGAACGGCGCACCAGCCACGCGGCGAGCGCCGCGCCCGCGATCGGCGCCAGCAGGTAGCTGATCAGGAAGCGGTACTGGCCCGCGAAGA
>Ga0335074_10017648_pt1 | contig 10068 bp, 9 predicted proteins | sample Lox_Sample_23_FD_206715 | JGI IMG/M metagenome (GOLD analysis project Ga0335074, IMG submission 206715) | Soil microbial communities from Loxahatchee National Wildlife Refuge, Florida, United States - Lox_Sample_2.3 | ecosystem: Environmental > Terrestrial > Soil > Wetlands | place: USA: Florida...
TTCGACCATCCTTTCGGAATGTTCACAGATCGAGAATCTTATTTTTGCCGAGCAACAATCAGGATCCTTGCTACTACAACAGCAGGAAAGAAGACCGTAACTCTCTCAGACATGACCTGAGAGGAATACACTGCAGATGAACGTTTCCCCGGTATTGCCACCAGAACTAGGCCGTTATTAGCTCACACTAAAGCAATTTCTTGGCCAGCCATGCAACGATTTAATGGATTCGGCTCTATAGGATTATCTTTCAATCACTTAGAAAGTATAGATAGGCCAAAAGGTCGTCATGGCAATCGAGATTATCTTCCAAATACTGTATGCATCGTCTGCGAAATTGGATCTAAGTGCTGTGTTTACACTTCTATACAAATGTATTCCTTATGTGGTTTGGGCTGTTATGTTATGGGCAAGTCTGGATTAATACGCATCCATCGGAACGTCAGAACTCGAGTTTTGTCGTGTAGTAGCCGGCTCGATGACGCACGTGATAGTCAACGGAATCGGGAACTCCGGTGATGCTGACTTGAATGCGGCGAAAGTCAGAAAATGAATTGTGTTGCGAGGGATAGTAGGCGAGCAGATACTGGGTGCGAAGTTCGTCGCTGATTTTTCCGAACGCCTGATCCAGCTGATCCATGGAAGTGGCGTAGTAGTATTTGCCGCCCGTATCTTCGGAGAGTTGAATCAGGGCGTGTTCGCCTCCCGTCTCGCGACCGGCGCTCGATTCGATCGGAACGATGATGATCGAGTAGACAATCGCCTCCGCCTCTACCGCCGCGCGGACGGCTTGTTTGTAATCGACTTTGCTGATCGTGTCCCCACCGTCGGTGATGAGGACAATGACTTTGCGGCCTTTGCGGTGATTGAGAGAGCCCGATGCAATGAAGATCGCGTCGTAAAGAGCGGTGGCGGCTCCGACCCGCAGATGATCGATGCTCTCATCGATTTGCTTCAGGCTGGATGTGTATCCGCGGGTGATTTCGTCGACGACCTCGCTGAATGCGAAGATCGACAGAGAATCTACCGGGCGCAGGATGGCGTGGGCGAATCTCTTGGCCGATTGCTGCTCGAGAGGCAGGTCGTGGCGCGTGCTCAGGCTGGTATCGACTTCCAGGGCAATTGACAGAGGCAGTTGGGATTCTTTGTCGAAGACCGCGATCTTCTGTGGCTGATCATCTTCCTTGAGAACGAAGTTCTCTTTTTTCAAGCCCCCGACCGGAGATCCCTTTCCATCGGTCACAGTGACGAAAACGTTCACCAGATTGACATCGACCTTGAGTGTGGTAGCGGGTTGGGATTGGTCCGACTGACTGGGGGTAGGGTTGGAAGATTGCTGCGCCTGCACGCTGGAAACGACACACACGAGGCTGAACAGCAACAGGGTCTTAACGGTTTTTCGCACTGGTGAAAATTATACCTATCGTCCTATTTGCGGTCCTGTCGTTGGACCGCGGCAGCCATGAACCGGCAGTTCGCGGCGTTGGGAGCAAAAGGGCCGTTCACTTAGATGCCGGGACCGGAGTCTGGCTGCCTTGGGCTAGTAGTTGGCGCACGGAATTTCGGCCGGAAACGGTTCTCCGTCGGCCCAGACTGCACCATCTTCAAAGAATTCCTTTTTCCAGATTGGGACCTTGCGCTTGAGAGTGTCGATGAGCCAGCGGCAGGCGTCGAAGGCGGGTCCGCGATGGGCTGACGCGACGACAATGAGCACGCTGGTTTCACCAATCTCCATGCGGCCCAGCCGGTGGACGATGGCAACATCGCGGATTTTGAATTCCCTGAGCGCTTGCTCGGCCAGCGACTCCATTTCCTTGAGGGCCATGTCTTCGTAGGCTTCGTAGTCGAGATAGAGCGTTTTGCGGCCTCGGCTGTGGTTGCGGACGATGCCTTCGAAGACCACGATGGCGCCATCTTCCGGACGGGAGAGTGCAGAACGCGTCTGTTGGGCATCCATGCGGTCACGGACGATTGACGCATGGCATGATTTCCGGGTTGCAACTTCGGCCTTTAGCGAGCCGGTACTTGGGCCATCAAGGCCTCCACTCACTGGAGGAAGAAGTGCGACCTCATCTCCGTCACGCAGAGCCGTTTCTGCTTTCGCATATTGCTGATTTACCGCGAACGCGAGGGACGGACGAGACTCCCTGAAGCGCGGCATTGTGGATTCATAGCGGGCGAGTATGTCGCGGACTGAGGCATGATCGGGAAGTTCCATTGAATCGGATGACTTTCCCACGAGGTCTTTGAGCATTCCGAAAAGGAGAACGCGCACGCGCATGCGAGTTCAGTGTATCGCGAAAAGGTCTTAGGGCTCTGCCAGCGGCTTCGTCACAGAAATCACTTCTGGCAAAACCGGCCAGAACTGGGGCAACCACTCATTTCTTCAGGTGAAAGCAAAAGGCCAGCACCATCAAGTGCTGGCCTGATTTGTTTCAAATGGCAATTAGGCTTGCGTTAAAACGCGGTCGTGAACCGGCTCGGGTTCTTTGACCGGCGTCGGGTTGTAGTCCTGCTTGGGATCCTTCGGCGGCGTTGGCGGAATGATCTGTGCCGCCGCGCTTCCGGCAACGGAGGGCAGTGACACCTTCAACGCTTCCTCAATCGTTTTCACGTAGTGCACCTTGAGATTCTCAAGCTGCTCCGGTGAAAGATCCTCTTCGACGTTCATCTTATTTTCCGCCGGCAGAATCACGTCGTGAACGCCAGCGCGCTTCGCAGCCAAAACTTTTTCCTTAATTCCGCCCACAGGAAGCACATTTCCGCTGAGCGTGATCTCGCCCGTCATCGCAATGAGGGGAGTGATACGCCGCTTGGTCAGAAGCGAAACCAGAGCGGTGGCCATAGTCACGCCTGCCGACGGACCGTCCTTCGGGATCGCGCCTGCGGGTACGTGAATGTGGATGTCGTGGCTGGCGAAGAAATCTTCCGGCACACCGAGACGATCTGCATTCGAACGGACCCAGGTTAGAGCAGCTTGCATCGACTCCTGCATGACCTGGCCGATCTGGCCGGTCATGGTGAATCCGCCCTTGCCTTTCATGGCGTTGGCTTCGACGAAGAGCACGTCGCCGCCGGAAGGGGTCCACGCCAATCCGACCGCAACGCCCGGACGTTCCGTTCGCTCGGCAATTTCGCCTTCGCTACGGATCTTGATGCCGCCGAGGAATTCCTGCACGATTTCTTTTGTGACGATGAGCTTCTCGGTCTTGCCTTCCGCCAGGCGGCGCGCCTGCTTTCGGCAGATGGTGCCGATGGTGCGTTCAAGGCTGCGCACGCCCGCTTCCCGCGTATAGTGCCGGATTACGTAACGGACAGCTTCTTCCGGAAATTCGATTTGCTCCGGAGTGATTCCGTTCTCGTCGATCTGGCGCGGAATCAGATACTGAAATGCGATGTGCACTTTCTCTTCTTCCGTGTAGCCCTGCAGCTCGATGATCTCCATGCGATCGCGCAAGGGCTCGGCAATGGGGTCGAGCATGTTGGCGGTCGTAATGAAGAGCACTTTCGAAAGATCGAACGTCACATCGAGATAGTTATCGCGGAACGTGGAATTCTGCTCGGGATCGAGGGCTTCGAGCAGAGCCGAAGCCGGGTCGCCGCGGAAGTCGCGTCCGACCTTGTCAATTTCATCGAGCATGAACACCGGATCTTTCGTCTCGGCACGGCGAATGCCCTGAATGATCTGTCCAGGCAGAGCGCCGATATAGGTGCGACGGTGGCCGCGAATTTCGGCCTCGTCGTGGACGCCGCCCAATGATAACCGCACAAACTTGCGGCCAAGAGCTCGAGCGATCGATTTCCCGAGCGACGTTTTGCCTACGCCCGGAGGTCCGACGAAGCAGAGAATTGGTCCCTTCATATTCGGCTTCAATCGCCGAACAGAGAGGTAGTCGAGAATACGATCTTTTACTTTCTCGAGATCGTAGTGGTCGTGATCGAGAATCTCCTTGGCTTTGGGAATCTCGATCTCCTGGCCGGATGTTTTCGCCCACGGCAGAACGGCGAGCCATTCGATGTAGTTGCGCGTCAACGAATAGTCGGCGGCCATGGGCGACATGCGCGAGAGACGGCCGAGTTCTTTCAGGGCCTCTTTCTTGACTTCGTCGGGCATGCCCGCTTCTTCGATCTTTTTCTTAAGATCTTCAACGTCGCGCTGACCTTCGTCCTGCTCGCCCAGTTCCTTCTGGATCGCCTTCATCTGCTCGCGCAGGTAGTATTCGCGCTGCGTCTGCTGGACGCGGTCCTGCACTTCGCTCTGAATCTTGTTCCGGAGTTGCTGGACTTCGAGTTCCTTCGCCAGGTGCTGGTTGATTTTTTCCAGGCGCACATGGACATCGAGAGTCTCTAGAGTGTCCTGCTTGTCGGGAGTCGAGAGCGATGGCAACGATGAAGCGATGAAATCTACTAAGCGCCCTGGCTCGTCGATGTTCATAGCAACGGTCGAGAGCTCGTCCGAGAGCGTTGGCGAACCGGCGACGATCTGCTGGAACAGGGTTAGAACGTTGCGTTGCAAAGCTTCGATTTCGGAAGTTGCGGAAGGTGTAGCGCCCTCGGGAAGCGCGTGGTAGTACGCGCTCATAAAAGGTGTTAATTGTGTGAACTCTCCCAGGCGAACTCGTTCCAAGCCTTCTGCGAAAACGAAAAGGCTCTGATTCGGCATCTTGACGACTTTGTGAACAACGGCCGAAGTTCCGACCGTATAAAGATCGCTGGGCTGCGGCGCGTCGACACGCGCTTCGCGCTGGGCGACCACAATAATGGTCTTGTCCTCGCCCAAAGAATTGATTAATTGCACCGAGCTTTCACGCCCTACCGTCAGGGGCAAAACCGCATGGGGGAACAGCACAGTATCCCGAACGGGGAGTACCGGGAGAGCCCTTTGTTCGTTTGTTTCCTTATTCTTAGGAGTGCGCTCGAGCGGCGTCTGTTGGCTCATGATTCTCCTTGAGTGTAACTCGCTCAAGTTTAGATGACGGCATACCGGGAAAGGTTTCAGAGCGATCCAAACCGCTCCCGCAAGAGCTTGAATTCTATTCCCTTATGGACTGTGCAGAATATATCTAAGGTGCAGAGGCTAACGCGGCAGGTACCCGGTGGCAAGAGCTAAGTTGGAAACAGATGTATCGGTCCGCCAGTGGAGACTCAAAGTGCGCAACGGTCCTTCGACGGAACGACGCCCGCGTACCGACGGGCTAAGGTTCTGATCGCTGCCGATGAAAGAGCGGCTCCCCGTCCACGCGAGTACCTGGCTTACGCTCGGTTATTGCTGAAAAACGTGCTTGGCGGTATCTCCGTGGAAATCGAGTTCTTGAAGCACAAGCTCTTTATTTGCATTTAACTCGTAGACGCTCTGGTCTTTCTCAATTTTCTTCTGGAGCTGGACCAGGGTGCACTTTACTTTGAATTCTTTTTTGCTCTGGACATGTCGAAACACCATGACGTGGTCCTGCCCTTCCATGGTGTGGCGAACGACGTACTCGCCGGCGGGTAGCACAGTGGACCCGATGTGAACAACTGCGTCGAATGTGATGTGGTTCACTTCGCGAACTCCAAATTGGTTCTCGCTAGCTAGCGCCATAGCAACAAAGACACACATCACCAGACCTGCAACCTTAAGAAAACGCATGAAAGCCTCCTTAGCAGAATGGTCCTCAGGGGCGAATCGCAGAGGACGGCTCCAGTGTAGGAAGCTGCGCCGCGAACCGAATATGTGCACAATCACAAGGGGCTGTGACGGCAGGACAACCGGTTCCATTCCGGGTGTTATCTTTTCCGGATTACCTGAGCCGCGAGGTCCTACTTAGGCGGCCGGATACACGCCGAGCACTTTAACGAACTCGGCCACCTCGCCGAGATGATGGAGAGCATTCTGCGCAGGCTCGTCGTCGCCGCGAAGGAAATCTACATAGAAGACGTACTCCCAAGGGCGTCCGCGCATGGGGCGGGATTCAATTTTGCTCAGACTGATGTCGCGCAAGGCAAAGACGCTCAGGGACTTGAAGAGGGCACCCGGAGTGTTCTTGACCTGGAAGGCGATGGAAGTTTTGTTCGCCCCCTTGGGAATCAAAGAGCGGTAGTCGAATTCCCTCTTTTTCCCTGACCGCGTAGCGAATTTTCGGATCAGGAAGAAACGGGTGAAGTTGCACTTATCGTCCTCGATCCCGGCCTGCAGGATCTTCCCAGAATACTCGCGAGCTGCCTGTCGACCGGCAATGCCGGCCGCATCTTTCAAACTCTTCTCGATGACGTGCTTCACGCTTCCGGCGGTGTCATAAAAGGGAACAGCCTCAATCCGAGAATGGTGGCGGAAAAAGTCACGGCACTGATCGAGGGCTACAGGGTGCGAGAGAACCCGTCGGAGCGAGCGAAGTTGTACTCCGGGGCTGGCAATTAGATTGTGAACGATTCGGAGCAGGTATTCGGCCTGGATGAATACACCGCGGGAGACCAGCAGATCGGCATGTTCGGCCACGGTGCCGGCGAGAGTGTTCTCAATTGGAATGACCGCCGCATCGACGGAACCTTTCTCGACGCGATCAAAGACCTCGGCTGAGCGAGCACACGGAGCAACCGTGCAGCGCGGCAGCATCTTTTCGGCAGCTTCATGGCTGAAGGAACCGCGTTCCCCCTGAATGGCGACTTTCATAGTTTGAGAAAGGTTGATTCTTGCTTTTTGATTGTTGAATAAAAGCAATCAGGCTTCAATCCTCGCTCAGCATGACGAAACCTGGAGGATCTCAACAGAGCCAAACGCTGTCTCCGTTTATTCGATCAACAATCAAAAATCAACGATCAACCTTTCCAAAGGCCTTTCTGAGCACAAGCGCGTCAACGCCATTGGAATAATACCGGGGCCACGTGCGGATGACAGTGTAGCCGTGGCGTTTGTAAAAGGACAGCGCTCCGACATTATCGACCGCCGCTTCAAGGCCCACGGAATGGCTTCCTGCGGCACGCATGCGATCTTCTGCCGCACTGAGGAGAGCCGACCCCAGTCCCGAACGCCTCGCCGACATCAAGACATCGATCGTAATAATGTGTCCCGTTGGCCCGATGTGGCCCACGATGAAGCCTTGCGTCTTGCCGGATTCGTCGTCATCGGCAACCAGGGTGAACGATGCCCGATGGCATACGTAGGCGCGAAGCTCCGGCTTCGAATAAGAGATGCCGGGACCAAAACACTGCTGATCGATGCGCCAAAGCGTTTCAAAGTCGCCGGGCTTGAAGTCCCGAATGACGAAGGCCACAGGGTTATTGTAACGACCCGAGGTAACGCATGTAGGTCATCGTCCGACCGCCGGACATTTTCGCGGTACGCGATTTCCACAGCTGCGCCGGGATTCGGGATTGAAAAAAACCAGCTTTGGGACTAATGTGCACTTGCTCCAATCGCAACCTCAGTCGTACCATCGGCATCAGAGCAATGGGGAAGACGTGGTGGGACGCCTTCTAGTTATCGATGTGGTCTCCGCGGTTGCGGCCCTTGGAATCTGGTACGTCCTGTTCGCCGCTTACAACCGCCGCAAAGGGAGTGAAGCTCTGCGGTGGGTGCAATCAGCATGCGCCGGCAAAGGACGTATTCTTGATTCCCGCTGGCTGAACAGCTCCCGCCTTTATGCCCGCCTCCATTTCCCTTCCCGCAGCTTTGAAAATGCGCATGTCACGATGAAATTCCGTCCGCGTCCATTGCCCATCCAATGGCTGCTGAGCCGGATTCACAATCAGAAAGAAACGCTGACATTCGAGGCCGACCTGGGAGGGTCGCCGGCATTTCATCTCGAAGTGGTGCGGCACCGTTGGTGCGCACACAGCCGCGGCGTTAATACTCAGAAACGCGATGAACGAGAATGGGATGTGTACGAACCGGGGCCTATTGTTCTAACGACCCGCACGCACTGGAAGCAGGATTCGACTCCGGAACTGAACACGCTGATGACGGTGCGGCAACAGGATGTGCTGCAGGTCCGTTTTCGGCCGGAGTCGCCTCAGTTCTCGGCTACAATCGCGCTTGATGCCCTCGACGATCCCCGCACCGCTGCTGGATTTCTAACCACTCTTCGAGAGCTGGCAGCGGGTGCATCGGCTCATCGTCAGTAGCTTTTCCGGAGCTTTCGTCTCGCCACCTTTGTAACCATCCTGTTTCGCTGAGCCGTAATACAGTAAACTCGAAACCATGTTTAGCAGCCGCCAGGGATCGATTCATCTGTTCCGGTTCTCGGGGATCGATGTGTTTTTGCATTGGTCGTGGTTTCTGGTGGCGGCATATGAGATCCGCAGTAGGCCCGGATATTCGTCGATCACCACGAACCTACTCGAATATCTGGCACTCTTCCTGATCGTGTTGTTGCACGAGTTCGGACACGCGCTCGCGTGCCGGCAGGTCGGCGGCAAGGCGAATCGGATTGTGCTGTGGCCTTTGGGCGGCGTGGCGTATGTCGACCCACCGCAGCGACCAGGAGCCACGTTGTGGAGCCTTGCCGCGGGGCCGTTGGTGAATGTCGCCTTAATACCAGTCCTTCTCTGGCTCGTTTCCATGAACCACGCCACGATCTGGACAAGCACAGGCCTAAATTTCGATGGATTGCTTCCGGCCATCTTCTGGATTAACGCTTTGCTTCTGGTCTTCAACATCTTGCCAGTGTATCCCCTGGACGGCGGCCAGATTCTGCGATCGCTGCTGTGGTTTTTTATGGGTCGCGCGCGAAGCCTGATGATTGCAACCATCCTCGGCTTTCTGGGTGTTGCAGGTTTCATTGCGGCTGCCCTGCTGAGACAGGACATTTGGCTGGGCGCGATTGCCGTCTTCATGCTCATGAACTGTTGGGGCGGGCTGCGGCATGCTCAGTCGCTGTTGAAAATGGCGAAGTTGCCGAAGAGGGAGCAGTATTCCTGCCCGAATTGCAAGACTTCTCCGCCGATCGGACCTTACTGGAGATGCGGCCAGTGCGGGCAGGCTTTCGACACCTTCGAATCGAGCGCGGTTTGCCCTTATTGCTCGACGCAGTTTCCGGCGACCCAGTGCCTGAGTTGCGGACATCAGCATCCGCTGATTGATTGGGCGACGCCGACTATCATGGCGCCCACGATTCAATACGCGCAGCCGGGTTCAGAGATTAGCGCGAAGTAGAATTGCACAGCGCAGCGGAGCTCTCGTTCCGCTGGACAGCCGAGGCGGCTGTCCCCACATAAATCTCTTCTCCCTTCCGCTCTCCGAAATAAATCCCTTTTATCGGTTGCATCAGCTTTTTCGATTGGCTGGGGCGAGGGGCTCGCGCTATTCTTCCGTGTTCCAAGTCAGCCGTGTTGAAACCAGCCATTTCAACTTCCGTCTGTCCGTAAAGGTTTTGCACAAAAATCTAAGTCCTTTATCGAAGGAGACCGAAGCACATCCATGTCTAACGAACTGCGCAATTTCCTGACTCTGACCTACGACGAACTCGAAGACCTCAACCTCAAGGCAAAGGAGCAGCGCAGGAACCGTACCGCACCGCACAAGATTCAGGAAGACCGCCTGAAATATCTAACTGACGAGAAGCGCATCAAGGCCGTGACCGTGCTCTTCAGCGACCTCGAAGGCCGGTTGCACATGCTCGATTACGACAAGAAGTTCCTGCTGAAGAGCTACGACAACCTGACCTTTGACGGATCGTCGATCCGCGGCTTCACCGCGCAGCGGGAGAGCGATCTGCGGCTCGGCATCGATTGGGCAGCATTCTACTGGGCTCCGTCGGATGTGTTCGGGTCGGGCAAAGTGCTGGTCTTTGGCGAAGTCATCGACAAGGGCGGGACGTCCTATTCGGGCGACATTCGCGGCGTGCTCAAGAATTACGCCGAAGACCTCCACAAGAAAAAGGGCTACACGCTGAATGCCGCGAATGAAATTGAAGGGTTCCTGTTCAAAGGGCCTGACGCCGAGCGCCACTTCCATGAGACGGGCAGGTTCGAATATGTGAATACCGGCGGATATTATCACTCACTCCCGGGCGATCCGCTGCGCACGTTCATCGATACGACAGCCGAAGTGCAGCGCGCGATGGGCTTTCAGAACGAGAAGGACCATCCTGA
>Ga0335074_10017649_pt1 | contig 10068 bp, 8 predicted proteins | sample Lox_Sample_23_FD_206715 | JGI IMG/M metagenome (GOLD analysis project Ga0335074, IMG submission 206715) | Soil microbial communities from Loxahatchee National Wildlife Refuge, Florida, United States - Lox_Sample_2.3 | ecosystem: Environmental > Terrestrial > Soil > Wetlands | place: USA: Florida...
CCGGGCGGACGGCGGGTGATGCGGTGGTGCCGGGAACTCGGCCCGGCCACTGGTAGGAAGGAGGTCCACCTTCAAGGGCGGAAGGGACGGCCTATGGGGCGCGTGATCGTGGTCGGCTCGATCAACGTCGACCTGACGTTCCGGGTGAGCCAACTTCCCCTCGCTGGCGAGACCGTGATCGCGTCGGGCTATGAAGAGTGCCCTGGCGGCAAGGGCGCCAATCAGGCGGTCGCCGCCGCCAGGGCCGGCGCCCAGGTGATGCTGATCGGCCGGTGCGGTGACGACGAGGCCGGGCGGCTCAGCCTGGCTGACCTGCGCGCGGAAGGCATCGACGTGTCAGGCGTGATCGTGGACAGCGAGCACAGGACGGGCCGCGCGGTCATCGTGGTCGACGACGAAGGCGAGAACCAGATCGTCGTGTCACCCGGCGCGAACTCCCGGTCAGACGCGCCTTCGACGGTGGCCAGGCTCGGCAACCTCAGGTCAGGGGACGTAGTCCTGATCAGCTTCGAGGTGCCAGAGGACGTCACGGTCGCGGCCGTGACTGCCGCTAAGGCAGGCGGAGCCAGCGTGGTCGTCAATCCGGCCCCCGTCAGGGAACTGCACCAGGCGATCCTCGGCGCTTGCGTGATCCTCACGCCCAACGAGGCTGAGGCCACCGCTCTGGGCGGTGACGCCGACGTTGCCAGCGCGGCCGCGGCGATCTCGGCGATGACGCGCGGCCCTGTTGTCGTAACACGGGGGGCTCTGGGAGTGCTGCTGCATGATGGCCGCCAAGTTCATCAGGCACCTGCCCTCGCCGGCAAAGCGGTCGACACCACCGGCGCAGGAGACACGTTTTCCGGCGTGCTCGCGGCCCGGCTGGCCGAAGGCGCGGCTCTGGCCGATGCCGTGCCGACCGCGATCGTCGCGGCCTCGCTGTCTACCCGCGCCGAAGGCCCGAGAAAGGGCATCCCGGTAAGAGCAGAAATCGATCGGCGTGTCCGCGGCGCGCGGCACATCCACGCCGCTCTCAGAGAACTGCGCTGACCGCCCTCATCAGCATCGCTGCCCCATCCGGCGATTCGGCGCGGTGGCCGCGCCGGTCCGGTTGCGCGGCCCGCTCATCGGCCACCTCTTGCCTGGCGTGCGGCGGCCGATGTTCGCAGCGGGCAGTCGGTGCAGGTGCCGCCGCCCGCTCGATACAAAAGGCAGCAACTCCGCCGGATATAGCGGAGATCGGGGCCGCTGAAGGTACCGGCCCCTGCGAGGCCACGGGGCCCGAGCGTAGCTTCGACCATTTGAAGCCAGGTCAGGCCGAGCATCGGACGGACCATATTGAGGGTACCGATCGCCGCCGATGCCACATTACCGCGGAGTAGCCCGCTGGGGAGCTTGACGTGCCGCAGCAATGCGCGCTCGAGCGGCTCAAGGTGCTCGGTGAGGACAAGGTCCATGGCCTGTCCGAGCACGCCGGGATACGAGCCCGACCACCCCCTAGTCCGGCGCAGGGCTATCTCAACGCTCCCAGTTGCCGTGGGTCGCCATAGCACGTTGGATTGGCGCAGGTCGGGCAGGTGACCGTAAAGAGCAGCCGAGCCGAGCGCCGGCGATAGCAGCCGGGAAGCATAGCCCAGGTGGAAGACAGACGCGGCGACACGTTCCTCGGTCCAGGACAAGGACACCCGCATCCGGCTGAGAACCCCGCTAAGATCGCCAATCTCCGAAATAGCATAAAGTCTGGCGGTTGGTCGCCAATCCGCGCCGTCCTGCGGCGCATTCGACAGTTCGAAAAAACGGCCGGTAGCTGCCATGGCGTCAAGAGCTCTCCTTATGATCTCCGCGCTGGCAGCCTCGATTACCTCATCGATTGGCATAGGCACTCCCGAAGTCTTGCAGGCACAATATGGCCCATGGGGGTCAACAACACGCCTGGCCTACCGCCTGGCGGCGGACAGCCGCCCAGGCTCCCGCCTGGCGGCCGGGTTCCGCCGTCCGCGCCGACGGTCAGGGTCAGGCCGGCTGCCGCGCCCGGCGAGAACAGTCCGGTTGCTCCGCGCGTGCCCGCCGCGCCGTTCACCCCGCGCCTTCCGGCTGCCCCGGCCATTTCCGCCGGCCGGAGCGTAACGACCCGCCTGGCTGAGGCGGTGGCAACCGCGCGCCAATACGAGCCGCCCGCTCCGCTGGTCAATCCGCTTCGCCACCCTGGCCGATGGCTCGCCGTCACAGCGTTCTCACTGGTCACCGCCGTCGTTTTCGCGCACCTCGCCGCGCTGTTTATCACCGGGCTGTACTACCTGGTGTTCGAGGCCAGTTCCAGCGCGGCTACCTGGTGGCACACGATCATCCCCGATTCCGGCCTGCGGCACACGATCGTGGACGCCGCCGAGGGCTTCTACGGCGGCGCGGTCGCGCAGCAACTCGTCTGGAACCCGTTCGCTAACCGGCGGGCCAGGTATCTCGACAGGCCAGCGAACTGGCTGGACCGCCTGGAAGACCGGCTGAGGATACCGAACCTGCGCAACAAGAAGCCGCTTTCTTTCTGGCAGGTTCCCTGCGCGCTGCTCATCTGGGCACCCGTCTACGGCTCGCCCGGTTTTACCGCGGCCTACCTGCTCGACTCGGTCATCCGCCATGACATTAACCTTCTGGGGAACACCATCCTCGCCCTCACCCCGCACGCGTCAATGTGGCAGCGGGCCGCGTCTATGGACACCTCCGGCTGGGACATGAAGATCGTCGGCCTGGCCGCATCGTTCTGTTTCGCCCGCCGGCCGCTGCGCAAGGTCTTCGACCAGGTCCAGCTCTGGTCCGCCCAGCGCCACGTGGCCCGCCACTTGAAAATGCACTGGTACCACCCGCCCACCTTCCGTGCCCGCTGCGCTCAGGTCAGCGCCATCACCGGCGGAGACCCGTACGACAGGCCGATCACGTCAACCCCTGGCTAACCCCTCGCGCGCCTGCGCGCCGGCGGGCGCCAGGTTGCCCGCTGCTAACAAAGGGCGCCGCGATAGCTAATCAGGCAAATAGCGTTAGCGAGCGGGCTTTATCTTTGGATAGTGGTAAGTGTTCAGCAGGACAACCTGACCGAAACTGAAGCAAGCTGGCGGCCGGCGGCACGGCGGCTGGTGTTTCCGCTGGCAGTAACGCTGGCGGGGGTTCTGCTTTTCGCCTGCTACCTGCGCATGTCGCTGACGATGGCCCCGACATCTGACGGGGCGTCCAACGCGCTGCAAGCGTGGGACATGCTGCATGGCAATCTGCTGCTGCACGGCTGGTCGCTGTCTGACGTGTCCTTCTACACAACCGAGCTTCCTGAATACGTTCTCGTCGAATTGATTTTCGGTCTCAGCGCCCATGTGGTGAACATTGGGGGCGCGCTGACCTACACCGTCCTTGTGGTCTCGGCCGCGCTGCTGGCAAAGGGCAAGGCCACCGGGGCAGAGGGCTACCTTCGGATGTCGCTGGCGGCTGGGATCATGCTGTCGCCCCAATTGGTTTCCGGCGTCTCCGTACTGATCCTTCAGCCCGACCACGTCGGCACGACGGTCCCCGTGCTGCTGACGTGGCTGATCATTGACCGCGCCGGCCCGCGCCGCTGGGTGCCTTTCGCCGTCGGCCTGATGCTGGCGTGGGCGCTGGCCGCCGACGCGATCGTGCTGTACATCGCCATCGCGCCGCTGCTCGCGGTGTCGCTTATCCGGGCGTATCGGGTTATCGTTCAGGAACGAGGCGAAATCTCTGCCGCCCGGCCTGAACTCTCGCTCGCGGCGGCAGCGGTCGCGGCAGCAGCGATCGGGCTGGCGGTGCCGTCAGTCATCCACTTGCTCGCCGGGTACCACGTCCACGAGGCGCCGAACTACTTCACCAGCGGAACGCAGTTGCCCGCGACCGCGTCGCTGACCTTGCACGGGCTCCTGCTGCTGTTCGGCGCGAACTTCTACCGGCTGAGTTTCTCCTTTGCCACCGGCCTGGTGCTGTTGCATGTCGTCGGCCTCGCGCTAGCGATCTGGGCCTTCTGCAGCGGACTGCGCCGGTTCCTGAAGGTCGATGACCTGGTGGTCCAGCTTCTGGTCGCCGGCACGCTCATCATCATTACCGCGTACGTATTCGGCCAGAAAGCCGAGGGCATCATCTCGATCAGGGAGATCGCGGCCGCGCTGCCGTTCGGTGCCGTGCTCGCCGGACGGTTGCTTGCCGGCCGCCTGCTCTCGGCCCGCCTGGTGCCGGTGCTAGCGGTCGTCGCGGTCGGCTACGCGGTAACGCTAGCGGTAAATCTCGCTCCCGGGCCGGCCCCTGCGGCGAACGGAGAACTGACCGGCTGGCTGGCCGGGCACGGCTACCGGTACGGGCTCGGTGATTACTGGCTGGCCAACTCGGCGACGCTCGCGAGCGAGGACGAAGTCCGCATCAGGGCGGTCACCACCGGGCCTTCCCACTTGATTCCTTACGACTGGGAATCGGAAAGCACCTGGTATGACCCGTGGCGTAACTCCGCCAGCTTCGTAGCGCTGGCCTCGGTACCCCGCAAGGAAGAGAACCTGCCCTGGCTCAGCCAGATGACGCGGACCTTCGGCCCCCCGGCCCACGTCTACCACGTCGGCAAGTACCTGGTCCTGGTCTGGAACTACAACTTGCTGTCCAGGCTGTGAGCCTTCAGCTGACCTGCTTTCGCCACGCGGAGTTTCACGGCTGCCTATCACGGTAGTACCGTGACCGGTGAACTTCTCAATCCGCGCTCGGGCGGTCATACAGTCCTATTACCGCCGGGCGCCAGGCAGGGCGGGGCGGTGGGCTTAAGTGGCGGGGATTCTCCGGCTGGGCAAATTGGCTTCTGTGCTGGCAGCGGTCGCAATCGTGGCAGTACCTGCTGCGGGATGGGCGGCGACACCACAGGGAACGCGGCTCTGGGTCGGTCGCTATGAAGGCCCTGGCCTGAGCGATAACCGGGCTGCGGACGTCGTGGTCAGCCCTGACGGTTCCACGGTGTACGTGACCGGGTCAACCGAATACCCGAGCTCGACAGGCTCAGAACCGGCCTCTTATTTCGGCACGGTCGCCTACAACGCCGTAACCGGCAAGCGCCTGTGGGTCGAGAGGTGGCTCGGCCCTGGCATCGCGGCCTTCGCTAACTCGATCGCGGTCAGCCCGGACAGTTCAAAGATCTTCGTGACCGGCCTGGCCGAGATTGGCGATCCGGTACAAGGCTCGGACATCGCAACCGTCGCCTACAACGCCAAGACCGGGCATTACCTCTGGTCGCGCCTCTACAGCGGCCCGGTGTTCGGTGCCGGGAGCGCGAACGCCGTCACGGTCAGCCCGAGCGGCAGCAAGGTGTTCGTCACCGGCCAGGTCTGGAGCAGCACGCCGAACACCTACAACCTCGCCACCGTCGCCTACAACGCGGTCAACGGCACCCTGCTGTGGAGCAAGCGGACCGCCGCCATGCCAGGAACCTCGATCGCCACCAGCCCTGACGGCTCGAAGGTCTACGTCGGCACGGGCAACGCGGGCGGCGACTCCATACCAGAGGTACAGGCCGGCGCGGTCGCCTACTCGGCAGCCACCGGCCGCCAGCTTTGGGCCACCACCTACACGGGCCCCGATCAACTCGTGCGCTGCACCCTCGCCGTCAGCCAGGACAGCCCGAAGATCTTCACCGCCTGCACCACCGACCGGTCCACTGCCCAGTACCTGACCATCGGGTACAGCGCTGCCAGCGGCCAGCAGTTGTGGCAGGCAACGTACGAGCTTGGCAGCTTCACCAGCACCGCGAGCGCGATCGTGGCGGGCGCGTCTTCTGTTTTCGTTACCGGTACAGCCAACGGGCACCTGGGCACTGTCGCCTACCAGGCAGGCACCGGGCATCAGCAGTGGGCTGCCCTCTACCCCACGCCGGGAGGCACGAGCGCGGCGGGCACCTCGATCACCGTGAGCCCTGACGGATCCACCGTTTACGCCGCCGGCGGCGCTAACTCCTCCTATGCCACCGTCGCGTACCGTGCCGCCACGGGCGCGCGCCTTTGGGGCCAGCAGTGGTACGGAGTCGGCGGCGGCGTCGGCTACTCCATCGCGGCCAGCCCGAACGGCAGCAGCGTCTTCGTCACCGGCGTCACCGGCTTCCCCCAGGGAGGACCGGGCTTCTACGGCGCGGCCTACGGCACCGTCGCCTACAAATCCTGACACCCGCGCGGCGGCGATCCCTCCGGGAGCCCCTCAATCCGGGGATCGAGGGCGGATGGACCCCTCAATCCCCGGATTGAGGGGGAGCCTTGGGGGGAGGGACCGCGCGGCGGCTCAGATTGACATGCCGCCGTCGACGGCGACGGTCGCTCCGGTGACGAAAGAGCTCTCGTCGCTGGCCAGGAACACCATTACCCTGGCAACTTCGTCGGGGTTCGCATGCCTGGCCAGCGGGATGAACGAGTCGAAGATGGCAGCGGCGCCAGCACGGTCGGCGCCGGTCGCGGCGACCTCGATCGAGTGCTGGAACTCGTTGTCGACCGGACCTGGATGGATCGTGTTGACCCTGATGCCCTTGGGCGCCGTTTCCTTGGCCAGTGTGCGCATCAGCCCGACGACCGCGTGCTTGGCCGTGGCATAGGCACAGATCCCGGGGTCCGAGGTCAGGCCAACCACGCTGGACGTGATGACGATGCTGGCACCAGGTCCCAGGTAAGGCAGCGAGTACTTGCACACGAGGAACGATCCCCGCACGTGTACCGCAAGCACCTGGTCAAAGACGTCCTCAGGGTATTCGGCGACCGGAGCGATCACTCCGCTGATCCCCGCGTTGCTCACCACCACGTCAAGGCGGCCGAAGTCGCTGGCCGCCTCGGCGATCGCGGCCTTCACCTGAACAACGTCGGTAACGTCAGCAACGGCCCAGCTCGCGGCGTCGCCGAGCGAAGCCGCGCCTGCGCGAAGCTCGTCGTCGAGCAGGCCGATCAGCCGGACCTGCGCCCCCTCGGCCAAGAAGGCGCGCGCCGTTGCCATCCCGATGCTGCCCTCGCCGCCGGTAATGATGGCAGCCCTGCCAAGCAGACGCTGTGAACTGGCCATGCCGCACATGCTCGCGGCCGAGCCGCCGCTCGTCTTGCACGTCAGCGCACGCTGCTTGACGGCCTGGGTACGACGTCGGTGATGACCAGCCCCTGGCTGGCTCGGTAGTCGCGGGGGCCCAACCCGTAAGTGGCCTTGAACAGCCGGCTGAAGTGCGCGGGATCCGGGTATCCCCACCGTGCGCCGACCGCCGCGACCGACCGCCCGGCCCATCGCGGATCACGCAAGTCGTGACCGCAGTGCTCAAGACGGCGCTGCCTGATCCAGCCGGCCACGGTCGTGCCGTTGGCGTGGAAGAGCTTGTGCAGCTGGCGAAGCGAGATGTGATGCGCGGCGGCGATCTGAGCCGGAGCCAGGTCCGCCTCACCCAGGTGATCCTCGATGAACGCCGTGATCTTGACCATCATCGCGCGGTGCGCGGCGTCGGGATCGCCTGGCGCGGAGTCGAGCCGCTCGGCGAGTACGGTCCCGAGCAGGTCAACGACATTTCCAGCGAGCCGGATGCCGATGCCAGGGCCAGGCGTATACACCTCGCCGAGCAGGTCGGCGACCTTGACGAGCAGCGGCCCGATCAGCGTGGCCATGCCCCCGGCCTCGCCTGGCAGCCTGGTCGCGGTCAGGCCGGCGAGCCGGTGCTGCGGCAAGCCGAGCATGTCCCTGGGGAAAACGAGCACGAGCATGCGGTGGGGGTCACTGAACGCGAGCGTGTATGGCCTGTCGGTGTCGTAGAACGTGAAGTCGCCTGGCGTCAGCGTTGCCTCTCTGCCGTCCTGGATCAGCACGGATGTGCCGCGGAGCTGGACGCCGATCTTGTAACAGCCGGCCGGCGCCACCTTGACCAGGCGTGCGGTCCGGCGGGCCGTATGCGGCTCGGCGTGCACCTCGATCAGGCGCAGGCTGCCGAACTCTGTTCCCCGCAGCCGGCCGAGGAAGTCGCCGCCCCGCTCAGGAGTCGACACCTCAAGCGGGACGAACGTCTCGGACAGGACGTCCTTCCAGTAGTCGAACCGCTGGCCAGGCGGCAGGTCGATAGTCCGCGCGACATCCGGCATTGACCGCCTCCTCGGGTAATCGTCCTAGCTTGCTGACGTTATGCGCGGATGGTCAAGGGATGTGCCCGGTAGTGCAAGACCCGCGAGCACTTGTCCGGCTCTAATGAGGCAACCACGGGGTTCAACTCTCACTCGCGGAGCAAAGACAATGAACCAGCTGAGCAGGCGCGGTTTCCTCGGCGCCACTGGCCTCGCGGCCGGCGCCGGACTCGCGGGCGTCACCGGATGCTCAAGCGGGCTGAAGAGCTCTCCCTCAGCCGCTGGCGGCACCATCAAGATCGGGTTCATCAGCCCTGAGACCGGGCAGCTTTCCGTATTCACGCAGTCCAACGCCTACGTGCTGAGCCAGGTAAGGTCGGCGCTTGCCAAAGGCCTGACCATCGGCGGCAAGAAATACAAGGTGGAGATCATCGCCGCCGACAGCCAGTCGTCTTCGGCCCGCGCGGCCTCCGTAGCTTCGCAAATGGTGCAGCAGGACTCGGTGGACATGCTGCTCGCCACCGCGACCCCTGAGACCGTTATCCCTGTCTCCGCACAGGCCGAGGCCTCTGGCGTGCCGTGCGTCCTGACGATCTGTCCCTGGGAACAGTGGTATTACAAGAGCAACGGAACGGCTAATACGTTCAAATTTTCTTACATGTACTTCCTCGGCACGCAGGAGGAGACCGATTTGTTCGCGTCGGTCTGGCAGACCGCGAAAACAGACCACGTCGTGGGCGGCCTCTGGCCTGACGACGTCGACGGCGCGGGGTTCCAGAAGTACGTGACGCAGAAGGCACACAACCTCGGCTGGAAGGTCGTGCCGTCCGGCGCATACACAGATGGCCTTTCCGACTTCACGCCGATCATCTCCAAGTTCAAGAGCGCGGACGTGCAGATCCTGCACGCCGCCCCGATACCGCCCGACTTCATCACATTCTGGCGGCAGGCACATCAGAACGGCTTCCAGCCAAAGATCGCCTCCATCTCCAAGGCGCTGCTGTTCCCGAGCGCCGCCGCGGCCCTCGGCAAGCTCGTGACCAATGTCATGTCCCCGCTGTGGTGGACGCCGCAGTTCCCTTACAAGAGCTCGCTTGACGGAGTCACCGCATCGGCGTTCGCGGCCGGCTACAAGACGAAGACAGGCAATGAGTGGACCCAGCCGATGGGCTTCAACTACGCGATCTTCGAGATCGCCGTCGCCGCGCTCAAGGCGTCTGGCAACCCGAAGGACGGCGCTGCCGTCGCCCACGCACTGAGCACGCTCAAGGGCGAGGCAATCACCGGTGCCTACGACTTCGCGACTGGCCCGGTACCGCACGTATCCGAGGTTCCTGAACTGCTCGCGCAATGGCGGCTGGTGTCAGGCAGTTACCAGCTCGTCGTCATCAACAACTCCCTCCTTCCCGCGGTTCCTGTCGCGGGCTCACTCGAGCTGCTTTGAGCCAGTCGCCGTGGACCGGCCGGCGCTAGCGGTCACCGGACTCGCCAAGAGCTACGGGTCCCTGCCGGTGTTCAGCTCGGTCTCGCTCGCGGTCGCCGCGGGCGAGGCCGTCGGCATCGTGGGGCCCAACGGCGCGGGCAAGACCACGCTGCTCGACCTGCTCACGGGTACCGGGCGCAGCGACGCCGGCCGGGTCGTACTCAACGGGAGGGACGTGACCAGGCTGCCGCCGCCGCTTCGTGCCAGGATGGGCCTGTCCCGCACGTTCCAGGTGCCCAGGCCGCTCGGCGACCTGACCGTGTTCGAGAACGCGCTGACCGGTGCCACCCGGGCAGCGGGTCTGCACGGACGGCATGCCTACGATGCCGCCTACGAGGCTCTCTCGCTCACCGGCATGGCCGAACTGGCTAACGTTCGCGCGGGAACACTGCGGCTGCTTGACCGCAAGCGACTCGAACTGGCGCGGGCGCTCGCCATGGCGCCGAAGGTGCTGCTGCTCGACGAGATCGCCGGCGGTCTCAGCGACCCGGAGGCCGAAGTGCTGATCGGGAC
>Ga0335074_10017650_pt1 | contig 10067 bp, 10 predicted proteins | sample Lox_Sample_23_FD_206715 | JGI IMG/M metagenome (GOLD analysis project Ga0335074, IMG submission 206715) | Soil microbial communities from Loxahatchee National Wildlife Refuge, Florida, United States - Lox_Sample_2.3 | ecosystem: Environmental > Terrestrial > Soil > Wetlands | place: USA...
GCGCGGGACGCCCACCGCCGCGAACGTGCGCGCCTACGCCGATATCGTCCGCGAGCGCTCGCTCCTGCGCCAGCTCATTCACGCCGGCACGGAGATCGCCGCCGCCGTCTACAACAACGAGGGCGAGACGGCGCGCGAGCTCGTGGATCGCGCCGAGCAGCGCGTGTTCGAGATCGCGGAAGAAGGTTTCCGCGGCCGACAGGGTGCGATCGCGGTCCGCAGCATCCTGCCTCAGGTCATCGATCAGATCGACGAGTGGCACAGCAACCCGGACAAGCTGCGGGGGCTGCCGACCGGGTTCACGGATTTCGACAAGATCACCGGTGGGCTGCGGCCCGGCGATCTCGTTGTCGTCGCCGGACGGCCGTCGATGGGCAAGAGTACCTTGGCGGTCAACATGGCCGAGTACGCCGCGGTACACCACGCCAAACGTGCATCGGTTGCCATCTTCAGTCTGGAAATGCCGTCGGAGCAGGTTGTGACGCGCATGCTTGCCTCGATCGGCGGCGTGCCGCTTGCGAGCCTGCGCAGCGGCAACATCTCCGACGACGACTGGGTGCGCATCACGAGCGCAACGAGTCAGTTGTCGGAATCGAAGGTGTTTATCGATGAAACTCCGGCACTCACCCCGACGGAGCTGCGCGCCCGGGCTCGGCGTATCAAACGCGAGCACGGGCTCGATCTGGTAGTGGTGGACTACTTGCAGCTCATGCAGGTACCGGGAACGAAGGAAAATCGCGCGACCGAGATCGCGGAGATTTCGCGCGGCCTCAAGGTCCTCGCCAAGGAGCTGGCGGTTCCGGTCATCGCGCTCTCACAGCTCAATCGAGCGGTGGAGCAGCGTGAAGGCAAGAAGCCTGTTATGTCGGATCTACGTGAAAGCGGGGCGATCGAGCAGGATAGCGACATGATCCTGTTGATCTACCGCGAAGAGGTTTACGACAAGAACACCACCAAGAAAGGCATCGCCGAGATCGACCTCGTCAAGCACCGTAACGGCGAGATCGGCACCTTCCTCCTCACCTTCCAGGGCCAGTACACCCGCTTTGCCAACTATGCGCCCGATGCCTACGCCGAGGGCGTGCTGAGGTGAGCCGCCTCATCCGGGCGGTGATCGACGCCGGCGCGCTGCGGCACAATCTGAGGATAATCCGCGAGCGCGCGCGCGGCGCGCGCGTCATGGCGGTGGTGAAGGCGAACGCCTACGGGCACGGTCTCGTGCCGGCGGCGCTCGCGCTCTCGGACGTCGATGCCTTCGCGGTGGCGCGCCTGGAGGAGGGGCTCGCGCTGCGCGCCCAGGGCGTGACGCAGCCGATCGTGCTGCTCGAGGGCGTGTTCGCGGCCGAGCAGCTGCTCGAGGCGGCTCGCTATGGGTTCGATCTCGTCGTGCACGATGCGCTGCAGATCGAGATCCTCGAGGAAGACCCCGGGCCGCACCGCTTCGTGCTCTGGGTCAAGATCGACACCGGCATGAATCGCCTCGGCTTCAGGCCGGGCGAGTTTCCGGCCGCCCTCGAGCGGCTGCGCAAGCTCGAGCCGGCGCCGCTCGAGATCCGGCTCCTGACGCATCTCGCGCGCGCCGATGAGCCGGACGATCCGATGACCGCGGCGCAGGTGGCGCGCTTCAAGGAGGCGACCCGCGGGCTCGATTGCGCGATCAGCATCGCCAACTCCGCCGGCCTCTTCAGCGAGCTGCACTTGGGGTGCGACTGGGTGCGGCCGGGACTTGCGCTCTACGGCGCCTCGCCGTTTGCGAACGCGATCGGTACCGACCTCGGCCTCGAGCCGGCGATGAGCCTCGAGACGTCGGTCATCGCCGTGCGCGAAGTGCCCCGTGGAGAGACGGTGGGCTACGGAGGGACGTGGCGGGCAGCGCGCAACTCCAACATCGCGATCGTCGCCGCCGGTTACGGCGACGGGCTCGCCCGCGCTCTGCCGAACGGCACTCCCGTCCTCATCGATGCGCGGCGCGCGCCGCTTTGCGGCCGGGTATCGATGGACATGATCGCGGTCGACGTCACCGATCTCGCCGGCGTGCGGGTCGGCACGCGGGCGGTGCTCTGGGGCAGGGGGCTTCCGGTCGAGGAGATCGCCCGCCACGCGGGCACGATCCCCTACGAGTTGCTCTGCGGCGTCAGCCAGAGGGTGCCGGTCGAGCTGCGCTGATCCCTTACGCCAGGAAGAAGCCCATCTTCACGCCGGCGAGCTGAATGACGTCGTTGTCGCTCAGCCGTGTCGCCTGCGCGCCGATCGGCGCGCCGTTGAGCAGCGGGAAGTCATCGGGCTTGCCGCTGTCGACGTGCACGATGTAGTAGCCCTCGCCGCGACGGGTGATGGCGGCGACCTGCACGCCCGGACGGCCGAGCGTCGTCAGCGCCTTGGTGATCTCGAGCTCGCGGCCGGCGAAGGCGCCCGAGAGCACCTGCAGCTTCGCCTTCTTCAGCGCCGCCCCGTCGGTGGCGCGCCGATGCCTGCCGGTTTCGGTGGCTGCCGGAGCCGGGGCCGCGGCGGGGTGCGCTGCCTCGCCATCGAGCGCGTGCGAGTCGGCGACCGCCGTGCGCAGCTTCTCGACCGGGCGGGCCGAGGGCTGGATCACCATCGTCTTCTCGAACTCATCCTGCTGCTCGTCATCCTCGACGAAGCGCAGCTGATGGTGGCCGACAGTGATGACATCGCCGTGCTGCAGCGCGTGCTTCTTGATCAGCTTGCCGTTGACGTATGTCCCGTTGGTGCTGTTCAGGTCCTCGAGGAACGAGTCATTGAGGATGTTGATGATGAGTGAGTGATGTCCGCTCACCGCCGCATTGTCGATGCGGATGTCGTTATCCGGGAGCCGGCCAATGGTGTAGCGCTCCTTGTTCATGTTGTATTCCGCCATTACCTGGCTATCCAAGCTCAAGACCAACCTTGCCATGTGCTTCGCCTCTCGCCGTTTCAGCCGAACCAACCCAGGATCTTGTCGAATATGCGCGTACGCGCCGGGAATGCATCCAGCACTTGTGCCATCAGCACGGAAATGTTGTCGCGGCCCCCGTTGTCATTGGCCAGTTGAATCAGTTGCTTGGCAACGGTGTCAAGATTAGCACCAAAGGTGCTTATGGTTAAATGGATATCGTCGTCCTCGACCATGTCCGAGAGCCCGTCCGAGCAGAGCATGTAGACCTCGCCTTTCTGCACCGGGATCTCCTGGATCTCGACCTCGACGTTCGGCTCCACCCCGAGCGCGCGCGTGACGTAGTTCTTGTTCGCCGCCCGCTGGGCCTCCTCGGCGGAGTAGAAGCCGCGGTCGACCAGCTCCTGCAGCAGCGAATGGTCCATGGTCACCTGCTCGAATTTCTCGCTGCGCTGCCGGTACGTGCGCGAGTCGCCCACGTGCGCGATGGTCACCTTGTTGTCGAAGAAGAGCGCAGCCACCACCGTCGTGCCCATGCCCTCGCACTGCGGCTGGCTGCGGGCGGTCTGGTAGATGATCTTGTTGGCCCGGTGGATGGCATCCCGCAGGATGATGCTCGGACGGGAGAGGTTCGCGCCGCGGTCGGGCGTACTCAGGTCCTCCCGCTCGAGCTGCTCGCGCACCAGGCTCACGATGGTCTTCACGGCGATCCCGCTCGCCACTTCGCCCGCGTTGTAGCCGCCCATGCCGTCGGCGAGCACGAGCAGCCCGATGTCGGGGTCCAGGGCGATCGTGTCCTCGTTGTGCTCGCGAATCTTGCCGGTATCGGTCAGTCCGACGATGCGCAGCTTGCCTTTTAAGCTCATGCCGTCGTTTTGGGCCTATTAAAATGTGACGCGCATCACTATCCCGTCCCCGAGCGGGACGGGCATAAGCTAGCATTGTCGTCAGTTGAGTCCGAGCGCCTGGTCACAAACCGGCCATCCGGTCCTCCCCGGCGCGCATCCTAGCTCAACCCGGCCCAACTCGTTCGTGAAGCGCATCCATGTCACGCCCGATCTCCGTCTTCGTCTGTGGCTCCTGCGGGGGCGAGACCCTGAAATGGCAGGGTCAGTGCCCGGCCTGCGGAGAATGGAACTCGCTCGAGCAACGTGCCGCCCGCCGGCCCGCGACGGGCGCCGGCGCAAGGAGCGCCCGGGGCCAGGGCGCAGCCGGTGCCGCATCGACGGGGGCCGCCCCGGTGCCACTCGCCCCTGGCAGGGAGCTCCATCTCGAGCGCCTCGCGAGCGGCCAAGGCGAGCTCGATCGCGTTCTCGGAGGGGGAGTCGTTCCCGGCTCGGTGACACTCCTCGGCGGCGATCCCGGCATCGGCAAGTCGACCCTGCTGCTGCAGGTTGCAGCCCAGGTCGCCGGCGCCCATACCGTCGTCTACGCGAGCGGCGAGGAGTCGGTTTCGCAGGTGGCACTGCGAGCCCGGCGGCTCGGAATCGCGGCGGCGGCTCTCGAGGTGCTCGCCGAGAGCGATCTGCGATCGATTCTCGATCAGGCCGGGGACCGGCGCGCGGCACTGCTCGTCGTGGACTCGATCCAGACGGTGCAGTCAGATGCGGTTGCCGCCGGTGCCGGCGCGGTCTCGCAGCTCAGGGAGTGCACGGCGGAGCTCGTACGCTTCGCCAAGGCCACCGCGACCGCCGTGATTCTCATCGGCCACGTCACCAAGGAGGGCACGATCGCCGGTCCCCGGCTGCTCGAGCACCTCGTCGATACCGTGCTCTACTTCGAGAGCGAGGCCGGCAGCCGCTTCCGCATCGTGCGCGCCACCAAGAACCGCTTCGGCGCGGTCAACGAGCTCGGGTTCTTCGCCATGACCGAGAGCGGCCTCAGGGAGGTGCGCAATCCAGCGGCGATCTTCCTCGCGCGCGCACCCGAGCCGGCGGCCGGAAGCATCGTCACCGTGATGCGCGACGGCGGGCGGCCGCTGCTCATCGAGTTGCAGGCCCTCGTCGACCGGATGAGCTTCGGGGCCCCGCGACGCATCGCGCAGGGGCTCGATGCCAATCGCCTGGCGATGCTGCTCGCGGTGTTGAGTCGCCATGCGGCGCTCTCGCTCCAGCAGCATGATGTCTTCGTCAACGTCGTCGGCGGCATCGAGATCGACGAGACCGCGTGGGATCTGCCGGTTGCGATCGCGCTCGCCTCGAGCCTCGCCGATCGCCCGCTGCCGGGCGCGCTCATCGCCTTCGGGGAGATCGGGCTCACCGGTGAAGTGCGTCCGGTCGCCTATGGCGAGGAGCGTCTGCGGGAGGCGCAGAAGCAGGGATTCCGGGTGGCGGTGGTGCCGCGGGAGAATGCGCCGCGAAAACCGCTCGCGGGCTTGGAGGTGATTGCCGTCGCCCGTGTGAGCGAGGCGCTCGAGGCGGCGCTCAGCCGCTCGCGCGAGCCGAAGTCAACTCCTCAACCGGCGCCCGCACGCGCACGGTTCTGATCGCGTTGTCCGCGATCTGCAGCACTTCGAACTCGTAAGGCCCCACCTTCACCGCCGTCCCGGGCGAGGGGATGGTCTCGAGCTGCTCGAGCAGGAGCCCATTCAGCGTCTTCGGACCATCGGTCGGCAGCTGCCACTGCAGCGCCCGGTTCAGTGCCCGCAGCGTCGCGCTCGCGTTGATGATGAAGACGCCGGCGCCCTGCGGATGAATGTCCTTGTGGGTCACCGTCGCCGGGTCGGTGGTGAACTCACCGACGATCTCCTCGAGGATGTCCTCGAGCGTCACCAGCCCCTCGATGTCGCCATACTCATTGACGACGAACGCGAGCCGCCGGCGGTTGCGCTGGAAGAACGCGAGCTGCATGTTGAGCGCAGTGCCTTCGGGCACGAAGTACGGCTCGCGGCCGCTGCCGATCTCGATCAGCCGCTCGCGCGTCAAGGTGCCGCGGGCGAGCTCGTGCGCCACGCGCTTCATGTGGAGAATTCCGAGCAGATTGTCGAGCGCGCCGCGGTAGACCGGCAGCCGGGTGTGAGGCGTCTGGCGCAGCTGCTCGAGAATGTCTTCCCACGGCTCCTCGACGTCGATGCCGGCGATCTCCTGCCGCGGGATCATGATGTCGTTCACGGTGATCTGACCCAGATCGAGTATCGAGAGCAGCATCTGGCGGTGCCGCGCGGGGATCATGGGGCCGGCCTCCGCCACCACCGTGCGCAGCTCCTCGGTGCTCAGCGTCTGGCTCGCGGGCTCGGCCCGGACGACACCCACCAGCCGCAGCAGACCGTAGGCCATCTTGTTGGTCACCCAGAGGAACGGGCGCGCGAGCAGCACCAGGGTGCGATAGATGCGCGCGGTGTTGAGCGCCACCGACTCGGGGTAGGTCGCCGCGAAGATCTTCGGCGCGAGCTCGCAGAAGACGATGACCGCCACCGTGAGCAGAAATCCGGTGACGGGCACCGCGTGGTGGTAGCGCGTGCGCTGCGCGAGCAGGGTCGCGGTCGCGGAAGCAAACACACTGGCGGCGGCGAGGATGACGAGATTGGCGCCGAGCCAGTCCTCCGGCTTCTGCAGCAGCCGCTCGAGCAGCTTCGCGGTGCCGTGGCCGGCCTTGGCCCGGTGACGGATGCGGTAGCGGTTGACCGACAGCATCGCGACCTCGGTCCCCGATGAGAAGGCGATGATGCTGAGCAGCGCGATGAGAACGATGACGAGCACGGGCGATGACGGTGAGTCGTTCAAGGGTCTCGGGCCTCCGGTCGCGAAAAACAGGGCTCAGGGCCTTTCCAATATACTTCACTCATGTTCGACACCCTGAGCGCACGCCTCTCCCGCACCCTCGATACCCTGCGGGGCCGGGGGCGGATCACCGAGGAGAACATCGGCGATGCCCTGCGGGAGGTGCGGGTCGCGCTGCTCGAGGCGGACGTCGCCCTGCCGGTCATCAAGAGCTTCATCGAGTCGGTGAGGTCGAAGGCCCTCGGAGCCGAGGTGGCCGGGAGCTTGACTCCCGGGCAGGCTTTCATCGGCATCCTGCACCGGGAGCTGGTCGAGCTCATGGGCGGTCACCGCGCCGGGTTCAATCTGCGCGCCCAGCCCCCGATCGTTGTGCTGCTGGCCGGTCTTCAAGGCGCCGGCAAGACGACCACGGCGGCGAAGCTCGCCCGCTGGCTGACCGAGGAGCAGCGCAAGCGGGTCGCGCTGGTCAGCACGGATGTGCGGCGGCCGGCGGCGATGCTGCAGCTCGAGCGCCTGGCGGCCCAGGTGAATGCGCACTACCTCGCCGCCGACGCCGGCACTTCCCCGGCTGATATTGCCCGCGAGGCCCTGGAACAGGCCAAGCGCGGCGTTTTCGATGTGCTCATCGTCGATACCGCGGGCCGGCTGCACGTCGATGAGCCGCTCATGGACGAGGTGCGGCAGATTGACGAAGCGGCGCATCCCGCCGAGCGGCTCTTCGTCGTCGATGCCATGGCTGGACAGGATGCGGTGAATGCGGCGCGGGCCTTCGGCGCGGCGCTCGATCTGACCGGTGTCATCCTCACCAAGGCCGATGGCGATGCGCGCGGGGGGGCGGCGCTTTCGGTTCGCCACGTTACCGGCAAGCCCATCGTGTTCCTCGGAGTCGGCGAGAAGACCGAGGCGCTCGAGCCCTTCGATCCGGATCGAATGGCTTCACGCATCCTCGGTATGGGCGATGTGGTGAGCCTCGTCGAGCAGGTGCACCGGCAGGTGGATCAGCAGGAGGCCGAGCGCCTGGCCCGCAAGGTGGCCAAGGGCAAGGGCTTCGATCTCACCGATCTCAAGAGTCAGCTCGAGCAGGTGCAGAAGCTCGGTGGCCTCGGCGCCCTGATGGAGAAGCTGCCCGTGGCGGCGACGTCCAAGGGCGCGATGTCCGCGGACCAGGGTGATCGCGAGGTCCGCCGCCAGATTGCGATCATCAATTCGATGACGCCACGCGAGCGGCGCGCCCCGGGCCTCATCGACGGCTCCCGACGCCGCCGTATCGCCCGCGGCGCGGGGGTGCAGGTACAGGACGTCAACCGGCTGATGAAGCAGTTCCTGCAGATGCAGCGCATGATGAAGAGCATGAAGGGCGGGCGACTGCAGCGGCTCCTCGGGGCGCTGAAAGGCGGCTTGCCGCCAGGAATGAACCCATAGCCAGACTGCATGGACGTGGCGAGCCGCCGATGCGCTTTGAAAGCAAGCCCGGAACCGCGTAGAATCCGCGCTCTTTTTTGGGTGGCTTCGGAGCGAGACGAAACATGGTGACCATTCGCCTGACGAGGCGCGGGGCGCGTAATCAGCCCTTTTATCACGTGGTCGTGACCGACAGCCGCAAGCGTCAGGGCGGACCCAGCCTCGAGCACGTGGGGTTCTTCAATCCCATCGCGCATCGCGGGGAGACCAAGCTCAAGCTCGATCTGCCGCGCATCGATTACTGGGTGGGCAAGGGCGCGCAACCCTCCGAGCGCGTGCGCACGCTGGTCGCCTCGTATCGGAAGCAGGCGACCGCCTGAGGTGGTTGCAGCTCGGCCGGATTGGAGCTCCCTTCGGACTCGCCGGCTGGATGCACGTGTCCTCCTATACCGAGCAGCCGGCGGCGCTGCTCGAGTATCGTGAGTGGGCGCTGCGCCTGCCGCAGCGGGGCGAGCGGCAGCGGTACCGCCTCATCGAGGGGCGGCTGCGGGGAGAGCGGCTGGTCGCTCGTCTCGAGGGGATCGAGAGCCGCGGTGGCGCGGCGCTGCTGACCGGCGCGTGGGTCGAGGTCGAGCGGGCGGAGCTGCCGCCGACAGGTGATCGCGAGTACTACCGCGCGGACCTGATCGGGCTCGAAGTCGAGAACCTGGAGGGCGTGGCTCTGGGGCGGGTAGCGTATTTTATCGATGCGCCGGCGGGCGCGGTGATGGTGGTGGAGGACCGGGAAGGCTCCGCTGCCGGCAAGCGCGAGGCGGCAGGTCGCAGGGCGCACTGGGTCCTGGCGGACCCGGCGCACTTGCGGCGGGTGGATCTTACGGCGGGCCGGATCTGGGTGGACTGGCCGGCGGAGCTGGAATAGGCGCTCCATGAGGATCGAGGTCGTCACGCTCTTTCCGGACATGATCGCCGGAGCGCTGCGCTTCGGGGTGATCGGGCGGGCGCTCGAGCGAGAGCTGCTGACGGTCGGCACCGAGGACCCGCGGACGCACACGAGTGACGTGCACCGCACCGTGGACGACCGGCCCTACGGTGGCGGTCCGGGCATGGTGCTGAAGCCCGAGCCGATGCTCGCGGCGATTCGCGCGGCGCGGACGCGGCTGCCCGCGGGGAGCCCGCGGGTGTGCCTGTCGGCCCAGGGTAAGCCCTTCACCCAGGCCGTGGCGCGGGAGCTGTCCGGTTGTGCCGGTCTCCTCCTCATCGCCGGGCGGTATGAGGGAATCGATGAGCGGGTGATCGAGCTCGGCGTCGATCGCGAGCTCTCGGTCGGTGACTACGTGCTCTCGGGCGGTGAGCTACCGGCGCTCACGGTCATCGATGCGGTGGTGCGTCTCTTGCCCGGAGTGCTGGGGGATGAGCGCTCGAGCGGGGCCGACTCGTTTTCGAGCGGGCTTCTCGACTGGCCGCACTACACCCGGCCGGAGGTGTTCGAGGGACGCGAAGTGCCGGCGGTGCTGTTGTCTGGCAAGCATGCCGACATCGAGCGCTGGCGATTGCAGCAGGCGGTGGCACGTACCTGGCTGCGGCGAGCGGATCTCATCGCTCGCCACGGGCTCACGTCCGCGGCGCAGCGGTTACTCAGCGAATTTCTCGCCGCAAGGGCGGCGAGCGAAGAAAGATCGAGGATGAGCACATGAGCAAGATCGTCCAACAACTCGAGAAAGAGCGCATGACCCGCGAGGTGCCGGATTTCAAGCCGGGCGACACCGTGGTCGTGCAGGTGAAGGTGGTCGAGGGCGACCGCGAGCGCAGCCAGGCCTATGAAGGGGTCGTGATTGCGCGCAGCAACCGCGGTCTCAATTCCTCCTTCACCGTTCGCAAGGTCTCGCACGGGGAGGGCGTGGAGCGTGTGTTCCAGACCTACAGCCCGGCGATCAGCGACATCACCGTCAAGCGCCGCGGTAACGTCCGTCGCGCCAAGCTTTACTATCTGCGCGACCTGTCGGGCAAGGCGGCACGGATCGAAGAGAAGATCTGAGCCCCGCGCAGCGGCACGA
>Ga0335074_10017652_pt1 | contig 10067 bp, 7 predicted proteins | sample Lox_Sample_23_FD_206715 | JGI IMG/M metagenome (GOLD analysis project Ga0335074, IMG submission 206715) | Soil microbial communities from Loxahatchee National Wildlife Refuge, Florida, United States - Lox_Sample_2.3 | ecosystem: Environmental > Terrestrial > Soil > Wetlands | place: USA: Florida...
AATGGTCGACGACGGCGTGCCGGATCCGTTCCGCTACCCTGCGAACGGCACCATCTTCGACCGGCTGCACACGGCCGGTGTCTCGTTTGCCGACTATTACTCGCTTATTGACTCGATTCTGCCGGCGCCGACGATGGCGCTGTTCCCGGAGCTTCTGGTGAAGTACGCAGATCACCTGCACGGGATAGACGAGTTCTTCGACGCGGCGAAGGCAGGCACGCTGCCGGGGTTCAGCCTGGTCGAGCCGTCCTATACGAAGAACTCCGAAGAAGATCCGCAGAACATCGCGTACGGCGAGCAGTTCGCCGCCTCGGTCATCGATGCCGTTATGACCGGGCCGGGCTGGAAGAACACGCTCCTTATCTGGACCTTCGACGAGCATGGCGGCTACTACGACCACGTTGTGCCGCCTGCGGCGATTGCCCCGGATGACATCCCGCCAGACGCATCGGTCACCTATACCGGCTTCCGGCAGTACGGCTTCCGGGTGCCGTGCGCGATCGTCTCGCCGTGGGCCCGGCGGGACTATGTCTCGCACGAGGTCTTCGACCACACCAGCATCTGCGCGCTCGTGGAGCACAAGTGGAACCTGCCGGCCCTGACCTACCGGGACGCTAACGCCAACACCATGCTGGACATGGTGGACTTCGCGGTGGCGGCCTTCGAGCACCCGCCGAAGCTCGCGCCGCCGCTGCTGGACATTGATCAGAGCGCCCTTGCCTGCAATACCAGCGGGCCCGGCACCATACCGCCGCCCGGATCGGTGAGCTAGTCGCTGCCGCTGACGAGGCGCGCCCCCAGCATGCAGTTCCCCGGAGTATGACTCGGCCATAGGGCAGCACAAGGGTTCTGGCATGCCGTCGAAGGGCCCTTGCGCCGGGGGACTTCGAAATGCGAGCGACAGAGGGCTGCAATGCACGCATGGTGATACGCACAGCGAGGCTCTGCACTCTGAAAAGAACCTACAGATCATTGCAAGAACTGATGCCCCGGTGTTAGATGACCGGTGAGCGCGGAGAATTCATGCCCAAGTGGTCCATCGCGCTCTGGTGAGTCCTGACTGGAAGGGGTGCCGTGTTAGCACGAATACTCACTGGCAGCGTGGCCCTGGCGACGCTCGTAGCGCTGGCAAGTTCCGCGGGGACGGCTGCCGCCAGCGCATCTCCGGCATCGGATCCCGGCCACCACAGCCTCGTGGTGCCAACCTCCGATCACGGCCGCGGCGCTGCCGTCCCGTTCACCGAGTACTCGGCCGTCGGGTCGCAGACCAACGGCACCGTGATCGGCCCGTCCTACAACCTGTACACGCTGGCCGACGAGGCCGTCGGCCGCACCGCGGTGACCCTCAGCGGTGCCGGGCGGTATGTCGACTTCACCCTGGCCAGGCCGGCCAACGCCGTCGACCTTCGCTACTCCATTCCCGACTCGGCTGACGGCGCCGGGCTGACAACCCCGCTGAAGGTGTACGTGAACGGCCAGGAGAGACCAGACCTGACCCTCACCTCGGATTTCGACTGGTTCTACGGGAGCTACCCGTTCACCAACAACCCCGCCGACCTGCACGGTCACCACATGTACGACGACGTGCGGACCCTGTTCGGTGCGACCCTGCCGGCCGGGACGCAGATCCGGTTCGAGATCGCCAACCCGTCGGTCCCGGTCACGATCAATGTCGCGGACTTCCAGGAGGTCGCGCCGCCCGCGCCGCAGCCGCGCGGCTCGATCTCGGTGCTGTCCTACGGGGCGGACCCGACCGGCCAGACGGACTCGACAACCGCGATACAGAACGCGATCAACGCCGGTAGCGCCGAGGGCAAAGCGGTCTACATCCCGCCGGGCAACTACACCGTCACAGCGCACCTGATCGTCAACAACGTGACGCTGACCGGCGCGGGCGAGTGGTATTCGGTGCTTGGCGGCAATGGCGTCGGCGTATTCGGCAACCTGCCTCCCAACCCAAGCACCAACGTGCACCTGTCGAACTTCGCCATCTACGGCCAGGTCCAAGCCCGGGTCGACTCCGACGACTTCATGGGCATCGGCGGCGCACTGCAAGATTCCACCATCAGCAACGTGTGGATTCAGCACGTCCAGGCCGGCATCTGGATGACCGGGCCGTTCAGCAACCTCACGATCAGCAACGTGCGGATCCAGGACACCGTCGCCGACGGGATCAACTTCGACGGTGGCGTCACTCACTCCTCCGTCACCAATACCTACATCCGCAACACCGGCGACGACGGTATCGCGCTGTGGTCTTCCGGCCCGGCCGACAGCAACGACGTCGTCTCGCACGACACCGTCGTGCTGCCCGTCCTGGCGAACAACTTCGCCATCTACGGCGGCAGCGACAACTCCATCACTCACGACTACGGCACCGACACCATCACCCAGGGTGGCGGCATCCAGGTTGGCAACCGGTTCTCGTCGGTGCCTCTGTCCGGGACGACCACCATCGCCGACAACACGCTGGTCCGCACGGGCACACTCGACCCGAACTGGAGGTTCGGCGTAGGCGCGATCTGGTTCTACGCCTCCGACAGCGAGAACATGACCGGCACGATCAACGTCGAACACAACACGATCCTCGACAGCCCGTACGACGCGTTCGGCTTCGTAGGTGACTACATCCCGGGCGCCACTCCGCCCGCCTACGCGATCGACAACGTCAACATCAACGACAACATCGTGCGTAACGTCGGCACGTTCGTGTTCCAGCTGCAGTCCGCCGGGTCGGACGACACGATTTCCAACGTGGTCGCCAGCGGGGTCGGGATGGACGGACAGATGGCCTGTGCGTACGGCATCACCCCCACATACGGGGCGGGCAATAGCGGGTGGAGCGGCTCAGAGTGCGCGTTCCCGCCGTTCGACTACCTCAGCACGTCAGCCTCGTCGCTGGACTTCGGGCTCGTCAACCTGAATACCCAGAGCCCGTCGCAGTCGGTTACGATCACCAACCCGGGCCCGGACGCGGCGTCGATTTCCAGCGTCTACGCGACCAACGGGTTCGCTGAGACCAACAACTGCCCGGCGTCGCTCGCCGTCGGGGCGAGTTGCACTGCCACAGTCACCATCACGCCAGCCGCCGTGCAGCAATACCAGGGGAACCTGGTATTCGACGCCAGCCCCGCCAATAACCCGTTCGCGCCGTACGTGGTCAGCCTGAGTGCCGCCGTCTACAACCCGAACGGCAACCTCGCGCTGACGGCCACCGCCTCGGCCGACAACACGCTGGCCGGCTTCCCGGCCGGCAACGCCAACGACGGCAACCAGGCCACCTACTGGCAGGCCGCGAACGGCACCGGCGTCCTGACGCTGGCGCTCGCCAAGCCCGCCCCGGTGGACCGGGTCGTGCTGGAGCTCACGCAGGGCTGGGGCGACCGCGACCAGACCATCGAGGTGGACGGCAGCACCGATGGCTCGACCTGGACCACCCTGGTCCCGTCGGCGACCTACTTGTTCAGCGCCAATAACGCTGACGGCAACAACGTCGTCACCATCTCGATCCCGGCTGACCCCACGGTGAGCTACCTGCGCCTGGACGTCAGCAACAACACCGTGCAGGGTGCCCCCCAGATTGCCGAGTTCGAGGTCTTCTCGAACTAGCCGCTCCGGTGAAGCACCGATGGCCCCCCGCCGTCGCGCGGGGGGCCGTCGGCTGGCTTCAGCCAGGCTACGCGCTGATGGTCGTTCAGCTCACTGATCCGGTTGTCCCAGGCCAGCCGGGGCGCGAGCCGCGAGCATGTCGCGCACCATCTGCGCGACAATACGGCGCCGGGCAGCGGCGGAGGGCAGCTTGCGGGCCCAGGACATGTCGGGGCTGGTCGCGGACCACAGGGAAGCGATGTGCATCACGGCGTGGAGCAGGACGTCGGCTGGGTAACGGTCGCTGAGGCGGTCGTCTGCCTGTGCCTGGGCGATCTCCGGGATCTTGGCTCTGCTGGCCTTGACGGCGACCGGTTGCGGCTCGGTGCTGCGCTCGAGGCGCTGCCAGGTCACCAGCCGTAGCATGTCAGGGTGCTGCTCGTAGTGCTCGGAGAGCCGGGCGGCGTAGCCGGGCAGATCGTCGACGTCCAGTGGGAGCTCGTGCACAAGCTCATCGACCACGGCTGCGAAGACCGCATCGAACAGCTGTTCCTTGCTGCCGAAGTAGTGGTAGATCTGCGCCTTGTTGCTGGCAGCCTCGGCGGCGATCCGGTCGACCCGGGCGCCGGCGATGCCGAAGGCGGCGAACTCACGGCGCGCCGCCGCCAGCAGCCTGGCGCGCGTGGCGTCTGCGTCTCTGAGCACAGGTTCCACGTTATCAACTAACTAGACAGTTGACACCACTCCCGGTCATCTGTTACCGTCGAGAGTATCAACCAACTAGTTAGAAAGTAGCCGGAGACAGGAGGGTGACGAGTCGTCATGACCCGACGCGTGAATCCGGGCGAGCGCACTCGGGTCCAGCAGGCACGGGTTGAGGATCGATCCGACGCCGAGTTGCTCAGGACGCACGTGGCCGGCGATCCCGGCGCATTCGGCGAGCTGTTCAGGCGGCATCGGGACCGGCTCTGGGCCGTTGCCGTCCGTACACTCGGGGATCCGGAGGAGGCTGCCGACGCTCTGCAGGATGCGATGATGGCCGCTTTCCGGCGGGCTAGTAGCTTCCGCGGCGATTCGGCCGTGACGACCTGGTTGCACAGGATTGTTGTTAATGCCGCTCTCGACCGCATGCGCCGCCGGGCAGCGCGCCCGACCACAGCCAGCCAGGACGAGGAAGCGCTGGACGCGCTGGCCACCGGCGGCCAGTCGCCCGTGGATCCGTCAGGCAGCAGCGACACCGCCATCGACGTGCGAGCCGCGCTGCAGCAGCTGGTACCCGAGCAGCAGGCCGCGCTTGTCCTCGTCGACATGCTCGGCTTCCCGGTCGCCGACGCCGCCCGCGTGCTCGGCGTCTCGGCGGGAACTGTGAAGAGCCGCGCAGCCCGGGGACGGGCGCGGCTACTGCCCAGACTCAAGCACCTGCGGCCCGGAGCGGTACCGGAAGCATGCCTCTCGTGAGGCCGCGGCATCGCGCCTCATTGTCTTGCTGGCCTGGCACGTCCTACGCTGCGGAAGACGTGTCACGACGACGGTGAGGTTGCGATGGCTGACCTACAAGGTAACTGCGATGAGCGTTTCAGCGCACTGCGCAGCGCGCTGCAAGAGAACGTGGACTCGGGAGCGGAGCTGGGTGCCTCCGTCGTGCTCGACCTCGACGGCGAGATAGCGATCGACCTGTGGGGCGGGTACCGCGACGAGGCCCGCACGCAGCCGTGGGAGCGAGACACGATCACTAACGTCTGGTCGACGACCAAGACAGTGACGAGCCTGGCCGCGCTGATGCTGGCTGACCGCGGTGAGCTGGACGTTGACGCGCCGGTGGCCCGGTACTGGCCGGAGTTCGCGGCCGCCGGAAAGCACGACGTACTGGTGCGGCACCTGCTTTCGCACTCGTCGGGCGTGTCCGGGCTCGACCAGCCGGCAGTCGTGGAAGATCTCTACGACTTCGACAAGTCCACATCGCGCTTTGCCGCCCAGGCTCCCTGGTGGTCGCCGGGCACCGCGTCGGGTTACCACGCGCTGAACTTCGGCCACCTGATCGGCGAGGTGCTGCGCCGGATCACCGGGACGTCGCTCAAGCAGTTCGTCGCTGACCAGATTGCCGGGCCGCTCGGCGCCGACTTCCAGATCGGGGCGGCGGAGCACGACTGGGGCCGCATCGCGCCGGTCGTGCCGCCCCCGCCGCTGCCGTTCGACCTGGAAGCCCTCGGCCTGGACAGCCCCGCCGTCAAGACCTTTACCGGGCCGCCTGCCGACGCGGCCGCGGCTAACACCGCTGGCTGGCGGCATGCCGACATCGGGGCCGCGAACGGTCACGGCAACGCGCGCTCGGTAGCCCGGATCCTGTCGGTGATCTCCCGTGGCGGCGAGGTCGACGGGGTCCGTCTGCTCCGTCCGGAGACCATCGAGCTGATCTTCCGCGAGCAGACCAACGGCGTCGATCTCGTGCTCGGCGTGCCGCTGCGGTTCGGCATCGGCTACGGGCTGCCTCAGCTCGACACGTTGCCTTACGTTCCCGACCAGAAGATCTGCTTCTGGGGCGGCTGGGGCGGCTCGGTCATCATCATGGACCTCGGCAGGCGCATGACGATCTCGTACATGATGAACAACATGGGGCCGGGCATCATCGGTTCAGACCGCAGCGAGCAGTACGTGCGGGCTATTTACGACGCGGTCGGCGGCTAGCCCGCCGGGCTACTTGCCGCCCAGCTTGCGTCCCATCAGGCGGTCGGTATCGACGCGCCCGCGGCCGAATGCATCCATCTTCTTCCACGGGCCGGGCAGGTCGAGTATTTGCAGGTGGCCGAAGCGCAGCGGCAGCGCCGGGTCGACGATCAGGTTGTCGCCCTGCGGCTCCAGGCCAAGCCCGGCCCGCAGCAGGAGCAGCGGGGCCCCGGTCGACCAGGCTTGCGGGCTGCACGCCGTCGGATACTGCACCGGGTACCGGGTGGTGCTGCGCTGGTAGCCGCCGAAGGCTTCCGGCAGTCTGCCGTGGAACACCTCGGCTGCCTCCATGATGCCGGCCACGAGGCAGGCTGCCTCGTCCTTGAACCCGTAGCGGCGCAGGCCCCAGGCGATAAACGAGTTGTCGAACGGCCACACCGTGCCAACGTGGTAGCCGATCGGGTTGTAGCGAGCCTCGCCCTCGGCCAGCGTGCGGATCCCCCAGCCGGAGAACAGCCGCGGCCCGAGCAGATGCCGTGCGATGGCGCGGGCCTTGGACTGCTCGACGATGCCGCTCCACAGCAGGTGCCCGATGTTAGACGTCAGCGAGTCCACCCGGCGTCCGTCAGCGTCGATCGCCACCGCGAAGTACTCGCCGTCCTCGACCCAGAAGTCACGGTTGAACCTGCGCTTCAGGTCGGCAGCTTCCTTCTCCAGCCGGTCGGCGAAGGCGTTGTCCTGCCAGACGCGCCGGGCCAGCCGGGCGCCGCGGATCTTGGCGTCATAGGCGTAGCCCTGTAGCTCGCAGGTCGCGCGCGGGAAGCCGGGCAAGTCGCCATTGCGATACGAGATCGAGTCCCAGGAGTCCTTCCAGCACTGGTTCTCCAGCCCAGTCTTCTGGTTGCGCCGCTGGTAGGAGACGTAGCCGTTGCCCTGCAGGTCGGCGTACTCGTCGATCCAGCTGAGCGCGGCCCGTGCGGGCTGCTCGAGTTCGCGGACCAGCTTGGTGTCGCCGGTCCAGCGTTCATACTCATCGAGCAGGACGACGTACAGCGGGGTGGCATCAGCGTTCCCGTAGTACGGGGAATGCGGACGCTCCTCGAACGCCGTCATCTCGCCGTACCGCATCTCGTGCGCGATGCGACCGGGATCCTCATCGCGGAAGTCGTCGATCCTGGTGCCCTGTCGCTCGGCCAGCGCGAGGAGGGTGGTCGATGCAAGCTCAGCGGTGAACGGCAGCGCCTGCAGGCTGGTCAGGATGCTGTCCCGGCCGAAGATCGTCATGAACCACGGCAAGCCTGCCGCCGGCATCGCCCGGCCCGGCAGAGTGAGCGTGGTAAAGCGCAGCGCGGCCAGGTCGGTGAGGCAGCGGCGGTAGATATGCCCGACGGCATGCCAGTCGCACTCCACCGCCGGCACCTTCTGGAGCCATTTCTCCAGGCCGTGGGCCATGTCCTGGCGCACGCGCCGGCGGCCCTGCCCGCGGATCCCGATGGGCCCGTTCTCCTGCCCGGCCTGCGGTCCGTCGGCCATGCCTTCCGACGCGACGACGTCAAGTTCGGTGCTCCACTCGCCATGCGGTGGCACGGTGACGTCGAAAGTCAGGCCCTTCTCATCAACGCTGGCGGGCTGAGTCGAGCTGATCCAGGTCTCACGGGCGTAGGTCTCACGCTCGTATCGCAGCACGAGACAGCCGTCTATCTGCTCGTTCCCGTACTTACCTTTCTTCTTCAGCGCGTCCTTGACCTCGAACAGGTCGGCGAAGTCGCTCGCCGCCTCGACCCGGATGGTGAGGTCGACCGGCGTGTTCTCGTGATTGAGTACGCGCAGCTGCTCCCGGAAGCCGTCGGCGACCTCGCGCTGCCGGATGACCGACAGCTTGGCGTCGACGTAGACTGTTCCGCCGCCCGGCACCAGGAAGAACTGGGCCTGGAAGTACTGCATGTCGTCGGTCGACAGTGCGGTGAGCCGCTGGCCGTTGACCGTCAGAACCCATCGGGACAAGAACCGGGTGTCAAACGAGAACAGCCCGGTCGGGTCGGTACGGGATGCCTCGATGTCACCCCGGTCATCGCTCACGACGAAGGTGTTGCCTTCGAGGATCTGGACGAGCTGACTGCTCACATCGGCCTCCGCTGAGCCATCACTGTCTGCGAACTGATCGGGGCGACCCGGCCTGTCGAGTCGGCCGGTCCCGGCAGGCACCGCTGGAACATCAGCAGCGCGGCCATGCTGCCCTCGCAGGTCAGCACGCCGCGCAGGAGAGCGGCCTGGGCGTTCATCCTGCCGGTGACGATGGCCTCGAACGGCGGGCGCTCGACGTGGATGACGGCGTCGGCTGCCTTGTTCTGACGGGTCACAGCGACGTCGCCGTTGCTCACCGCCATGTACCAGTGCTGAACCTGGCCGCCATCGTGTACGTCGAAGCGCAGCGTCGCCGAATGCCCCTCGAATGTAGCCAGGTGGCCCGGCGCGGCGAGGTCGGCGAAGAACTGGCTGATCGGGTCCGCCGTCATCGTCAGCGACCCGGCGCGAGCTGTCGGCATAGCCGGTTATTTGATCAACGTCGCGCTCCGCCAAACGAAAGCCAGGACAACTTTGCCGCCGGGTGCGGCATCCTGACCGGGAATTTGCCGTGCCGGCTCAGCGGCCCGCGAGGAACTCGTCAATCGCTGCCGCGGTCGGCATGCCTGGCCGAGCGCCGTCTCGAGTGACTGCAAGAGCGGACGCGGCGACGGCTCTTCTTACGCAACCCTCCAGCGGCAGGCCGGCGGCGAGGCTGGCGGCAAGCACGCCGGTGAAGGTATCGCCGGCCCCCGTGGTGTCTCGGACAGCAACACGGTGGCCAGGGAAGTGCTCGGACTGGTGCGCACGGGCCAGTAGCGCCCCGTCCGGTCCGAGCGTGACGATCACTGGCGCGCCTGTCCGCCTGGCCAGCGCGGTCGCGGTCGAATCCGGTTCGGTCGCGGGACTGCGCTGGCTGGGAGGGGCGGCGATCCTGGCGATGGCGGCGAGTTCGCCCGCGTTCGGGGTGACGATCGCACCGGTCAGCAAGTCCAGGGAACGGGGTAGTACCGGCGCCGGGTTAACAACAAGGTGGACGCCGGCCTGGCGGGCTGTGTCAGCGGCCGCCTGGAGCGCGGCTGCCGGAAGCTCGAACGACAGCACCATGACATCGGTCCTGGTCAGGCACAAGACTTCGAGCGCGGCGGTCACATGGCCTGCCGACACCAGCTGGTTGGCGCCAGCCGCCACCGCTATCTGATTCTCGCCGAGGTCGGAGACAAGCACGATGGCGTGACCGGTCGGCTCGCTGACGCGCTGGATTGCGGTCACGTCGACGCCGTCGGCCACGAGCGCATCGACCGACGGCTGGCCGTCCGCGGCGCCGACGGCGCCGACCATGAAGGTCGCCGCGCCTGCCCTCGCTGCCGCGACGGCCTGGTTAGCGCCCTTGCCCCCGTCATGCCGGGCCAGCGTGCCACCGATGACGGTCTGGCCAGGGGCTGGCAACTGAGGCAGCCGCATGACCAGGTCCACGTTGACAGAGCCAACGACGATGACGCGCCCCGGTTGCCCGGCTCGTCCCGCTACCGGTGGGCTCATCGGCCCATTGTCACCTAGTGCAGGCGCGGTCCGGCGGGCAGGGAGTGATCCCAGTCAGACAACAGCGTCCGGATGCCGGTCACCAGCGCAATGGGCTGGTCGAGCATCACGTGGTGGCCGGCCGCGGGGATCTCGATGACTGGCGCCCTGCGGCCGAGCTTGTCGTACATGAGCTCGGTCGTCTGCGGTGGCACGATGCCATGTTCTGC
>Ga0335074_10017653_pt1 | contig 10067 bp, 7 predicted proteins | sample Lox_Sample_23_FD_206715 | JGI IMG/M metagenome (GOLD analysis project Ga0335074, IMG submission 206715) | Soil microbial communities from Loxahatchee National Wildlife Refuge, Florida, United States - Lox_Sample_2.3 | ecosystem: Environmental > Terrestrial > Soil > Wetlands | place: USA: Florida...
CTTGGTCCGGAGCGTGCGCAGCGACCTGATCACCTGGGACCGGGTCTCGGCGGGGCGGATCACGGCGTCGACGTATCCGCGCTCCGCGGCGATGTACGGGTTCGCGAGCGTGTCCTCGTATTCAGCGATCCGGGATGCCCGTAGTTCCGCCTGTTCCCGCGCATCGTGAGCGGCGGTGAGCTCGCGCCGGTACAGGATGTTCACCGCGCCCTGCGCGCCCATGACCGCGATCTGCGCCGTTGGCCACGCCAGGTTGACGTCGCCGCCGAGGTGCTTGGACCCCATGACGTCGTACGCGCCGCCGTAGGCCTTGCGGGTGATCACGGTGATCTTGGGCACCGTGGCCTCGGCGTACGCGTAGATGAGCTTGGCGCCGCGGCGGATGATGCCGTCCCACTCCTGGTCTGTGCCGGGGAGGAACCCCGGGACGTCCACGAACGTGAGAACCGGGATGCTGAACGCGTCACAGGTCCGCACGAAGCGCGCGGCCTTCTCCGAGGCGTTGATGTCTAGGCATCCAGCGAAGTGCATCGGCTGATTGGCCACCACGCCGACTGACGCGCCCTCGATCCGGCCGAAGCCGACCACGATGTTCTTGGCGAACCCGGCATGGATCTCGAGGAACTCCCCGTCGTCCAGGATCCGTGTGATCACCTCGTGCATGTCATAGGGCTGGTTGGGCGAGTCGGGGATGATCGTGTCGAGTTCGGTGTCGGCGTCGGTGATCTCACCGATAGCCGGGTCGTCGCCGGCCGGGACGGCCGGCTCGTCCAGGTTGTTGGACGGCAGGTAGGACAGCAGGTCGCGGGCGAAGCCGAGGCAGTCCTCCTCGTCGGTGGCCTGGTAGTGCGCCACGCCGGACTTGACGTTGTGCGCCTGCGCGCCTCCGAGGTCCTCGAAGCTGACCTCCTCGCCGGTCACGGTCTTGATCACGTCGGGCCCGGTGATGAACATGTGCGAGGTGCCCTCGACCATCAGCGTGAAGTCCGTGATCGCGGGCGAGTACACCGCGCCGCCCGCGCAGGGCCCCATGATCAGCGAGATCTGCGGGATCACACCGGATGCCATCACGTTCCGGTAGAAGATCTCGGCGAACAGCCCGAGCGCGACCACGCCCTCCTGGATCCGCGCGCCGCCGCCGTCGTTGATGCCGATCACCGGGCAGCCGGTCTTCAGCGCGTGGTCCATCACCTTGACGATCTTCTCGCCGTACACCTCGCCGAGCGACCCGCCGAACACGGTGAAGTCCTGGCTGAACACGCATACCGGGCGGCCGCCGATGGTGCCGTAACCGGTCACGACGCCGTCGCCGTACGGGCGGTTGGCCGTCATGCCGAAGTCGGTGGCGCGATGCCGGGCCAGCTCGTCGAGCTCGGTGAACGAGCCGGGGTCGAGCAGCCCGTCGATCCGCTCTCTCGCGGTCATCTTGCCCCGGGCGTGCTGCCGCTCGACCGCGCGCTGGGAGCCGGCGTGCACCGCTTCGTGCCGGCGCTTCTCGAGATCGGCGATCTTGCCCGCCGTGGTGTGCGGGGCTGGCTGGTCGGTGTCGGCGTCGGGCGGCAGAGCTTCGGTGGCCATGCCGGACAGATTAGCCACCGCCAGCGGATTCGTAATCAGGGCCGGCCGCTCCGCGGTGCCGCAACGGACATGCTCTGGACACCCATGAGAAACATAACTAGCCTTACAGGTGCTTATTACCGGCGAGTAGCCAGGCCGCCGACCGCCGGCGTGATCCCGGCACCCGCCAGAACCGAGGATCGTCGCGGTGTCCGGTCCAGCTGCGGGACGCGGAGCCGGCCGGGCAGACTTGCGCCTCGCCGGCCCGGGGTCCCGCGCCGCGAGCAGCCTGCGCGGCGGCGCACGCAACGGCGCGCCGCGGGCTCAGGCGAGCGCCGGGCGCGCGACGCTGCCGGAGGCGGCCGGCTCGTGGCCGGCGATCCCGTCGAAGGTTGCCGACCAGCTCCGGCCGATGCTGCCCACTCTGGTCGAGGAGATGATCGCGGAGATCCAGGGGAGCGTGGCCGAGTACGCACGGCCGGGGGACGGCTCGTACGCCCATGCGGTGCGGCGCGGCGCCGAGGAGGCGGCGCAGCAGTTCGTCGACAGGATCGCCGACCCCGAGACGTCCTGGGATCAGGCCGCCGAGGTGTTCCGCCGGCTCGGCGAGGGCGAGGCCAGCGAGGGCCGCAGCCTCGAGGCGCTGCAGTCGGCGCTGCGTGCCGGGGCCAGGGTGGCGCTGCGCTCGCTGACCCGCGCCTCGCAGTGGATGGACGCGCCGCTGGAGACGCTGGGCCTGCTCGCCGAGGCATTGTTCATGTTCATCGACGAGATCGCCGCGCTCTCCGCCGAGGGCTACGCGCACGCCCAGGCGCGCGTGGCGGGCGAACTGCAGCGCCGTCAGCGGCGCCTGCTCAGCCTGCTGCTCGCCGAGCCCCCGGCCGCCGCGCAGGCCGTCAGCGAGGCGGCGCGGCTGGCGCAGTGGCGGCAGCCACGGCTGGTGTCGGTGGTCGTGCTGGCCTCCCGCGGCACATCCGGGGGCCCGATTACCGCGCTGCCCGCCGAGGTACTGCAGGACCTCGACCGCACGCCCCCGGTGCTGATCGTCCCCGACCCCTACGGCCCGGGTCGCAGGGAGATGCTCGACCGTGGCCTGCGCGGGCTGCGCGGCGCCGTCGGCTCGCCGGTCGGCCTGCGCGACGCGGCCAAGTCGATGAACTGGGCCCGCGAAGCGCTCGGCCTAGCCGAGCAGGGCGTTTTCGGCGACTGCCCGGTCGTGCACTGTGACGAACATCTGACCGACATGGTGCTGCGCAGGGGCGGCGACCTGCTCGACCGGCTGGAGGCGCGCCGGCTCGTCCCGCTCAGGGGTATGGCGGCCGGCCGCAGGGACATGCTCGCCGAAACGCTGCTGGCCTGGCTGGAGACCGGGAAGAGCAGCAGCGTCGCCTCCCGCCTGTTCATCCATCCGCAGACCGCCCGGTACCGCCTGCACAAGCTGCAGGATCTGTTCGGCGACCAGCTCGACAACCCCGACGCCAGGTTTGAGCTCGCGCTGGTGCTGCGGGCACGGGTCAGTGATCGGGCGTATCGGCGGGCTCCGGGATCGGCCTGACGAACGCCATGCCCGCGGCGATGCAGGCCAGCGGGATCGCGACGATCGTGTACCGGTACAGGGACTGGGTCAGCATCGCGGGGAGCACGATGCTCGTGGCCGCGAGCGCCCAGGGCAGCGCCGCTATGCGCCCGACGCGGCCCGGAGAGCGCCACTTCCTGATCACGCCGGCCAGCCCCGTCACCATGACGGCGAGGAACATCAGGCCGGTGAAGTAGATCGGCTCCTGGTACAGCAGCATGAAATAGGCGAACGGCTGCGCAAGGTAGGTGTTGCCGCGGGTACCCGCGTACCGGTGCTCGTCCGCCGCGTAGTACGAGGGCAGCGTGGCGAGGTGCGGGGTCGCCGTGAAGCTCATCGTGCTCTTCGTCAGCGGCCGGTCGTTCTGCACGAAGACCAGCGCCACGTCCCTGGCCACCACCCTGGCGTAGTCGAGCGGCTGTGCCTCGATCGCGTCGATCGCGAAGTGCATCGCGAGCTTGTTGTTGTACGTGTTGATCCCCGGGTACTTGTCACGCCGCCACCAGGCGTCCGGCGCCCACAGGTAGTCGGCCGGGGTGGCCGCGCCCAGCAACGCGTTGACCGACCAGGCCCGCGTGGGCGTGGTCGGGGCAACCGACTTTTCCCGGTTCGGGCACAGCGGCGCCAGGTCCTTCGGGGGCTTGATGATCGCGCAGTTGGCGAAGCTCGTGGTGCGCGACCACAGGAAGAGGCCGTCGCTTTCGGTGATGTTGAAGTGCCCGTACTGCAGGTTGAACACGAACACGTAGCTGAGGAACGGAATAGCGAACGCCGCGGCGGCCGCGGTAACGGCCTGCCAGCCCACCCGCCTGATCAGGATGTAGATCACGAAGATCACGGCCAGCGGCAGCCCGTTCCCGCGCAGCACCGACACATACGCGACGAAGAGCCCGGCCAGCATGCATTGCCACAGCCGCGGGGTCCGCTTGGTCAGCAGCAGCGCGGCCGCCGCCACCAGCATCAGGTTGTACAGGGTGTCCGGCAGGATGTAGGACTCCAGCGCGATCTCGCGCGGGTCGAACAGCGTCGGGAGCGCGGCCAGAGAGGCGCCCCACGCGGGCAGGCCCCAGTGGCGCAGCACGGCGTAGACGATGATCGCGATGCCGATCCCCATGATGTGCTGGGCCGCGGTGATCGCCAGCAGCGTGTGCGGCAACGGCCGGAGCACGTCGAGCAGCAGAGAGTAGCCGGATGGCCGGATGGTGCCGAGCTTGCCCTTCGCTGCCTCGGTCATGTACAGGAACGAGTCCGACGTGAGCAGCGCGGGCCTGAACGCCAGCGCCGCGAGCACCCGCGGAATGAGCGCCAGCGCCACCAGGATCGTGATCAGGCGATGGTCGCGCCACAGCGCGCGTGGCGCCAGCGTCGCCGCGACCCGGCGCAAAGCCTGCTCGGCCGCGCGGTCCCAGCCCAGAGCCTGCGGCAGCCAGCGTTGCCGGTGCGGCGTGTCGGGCCGCCCCGGCCCGCCCTGCGGCTCGCTCAGCTTGACATCGGGCACTGCTCTCCTCGGCTGTTCAGACAACGCACAGTCGTCAGCGCCTGACCCTTAGTAAGCGGCCTAAGGCGCGCTGACACCCTCGCAGCGGTGGCACCCGGCGCGGCACAGGTTACTCCCCGCAGTCGACAATAACCTGCATGACAAGCACCGGCCCGGAGGGCCACCCGGTTTTGCGCGGCGATGAACTCCGCGAGGCACTGGTCATACCCGGAGGGTTCTGGCGAGACGTCCGGGTAGTGGCCGAAACCGGGTCGACCAACCTGGACCTGCTCGCCGCGGCCGCGGATGGCGCCGCCGAGGGCGCGGTGCTCGTGGCGGAGTCGCAGACCGCCGGCCGCGGCCGGATGGGCAGGCAGTGGGTCAGCCCGCCGGGTGCCGCGCTGGCGTTCTCGGTGCTGCTGCGGCCGGCCGCGGCGCCGCAGGCCAGCCGGGGCTGGGTGCCGCTGCTGGCGGGCGTTGCCGTGGCACAGGCGGTCCGCGCCCATACCGGGGTTGATGCCTCCCTGAAGTGGCCCAACGACGTTCAGGTGAACGGCGCGAAGCTGGCCGGCATCCTGGCCGAGCAGGCGGGCGACGCGATCGTGGTCGGGATCGGGATCAACGTGTCATCGGGCCGGGACGAGCTGCCGGTCGCCACCGCGACCTCGCTCGCACTCGAGGGAGCGGAGGACGTCGCGGTCGGCCCGCTTCTGATCGCCATGCTCGGCGAGCTGGAGCGCCGGTACCTGGCCTGGGCCGGCGCGCGCGGCGACGCCGTCGCGTGCGGGTTGCACCGGCAGTACCAGGCGCTGTGCGCCACGATCGGCCGCGAGGTGCGGGTCTGGATGCCCGGCGGCCGTACGGTCGGCGGCGAGGCGGCCGGGGTTGACCAGACCGGAAGGCTCGTGGTTGGCTCCGCCGCCGGCCCGGTCCCGGTCAGCGCGGGCGACGTGATCCACGTCCGGTGACGCCATGAAGAGGATTGGGGGAGGTTGGCGGGACATTGCCATTACTCGTGTCACGATGTGAGCTATGCCGGGCGATGAGTCCCTGACCGAGGGCGAGCAGTTCGTGCTCAGGCTGCACCCGCACTGGAAGACCCTGCTGGGGCCGTTCCTCCTGCTGGCCGTCATCGTGATCGCGGCGATCGCGGGGCTGATCCTGCTGCCGGCCGGCAGCCGCGCCGGCCTGGCAAGGGACGCGATCGGCGTGGTGGTGTTCCTCGCGGTGATCACCTGGGGAGTGATCCCGCTGCTGCGGTGGAAGACGACGAGCTACGAGCTGACCACCCGCAGGCTCAGGCTGCGCGAGGGCATCCTGTCCCGGTCCGGGCGAGACTTCCCGCTGATCAGGATCAGCGACGTGTCGTTCTCGCACGGGCCGATCGACCGGCTGCTCGGTTGCGGCAGGCTCGTCGTCGAGTCCGCCGGCGAGCACGGCCAGCTCGTTCTCAATGAGATTCCCGACGTGGAGCAGGTGCAGGCGATCCTGTTCCAGCTCGTCGGGGACGAACAAGCCAGGCTGGCGCGGGAGGACCGCTAGCGGCCCGGCGGACCGTTCTGGCTAGTCTGCCGGTATGAGTGACGACGGCGTGATCATCCGCACGGGTTCGGCGGGGATCGCGGAGATCACGCTGGACCGGCCGGGGGCGATGAACGCCCTGAGCACCGCGATGGGCGCCCGGCTGGCCGCGGTGTGCGCGGAGCTGGGAGCCGACCGGGCCGTCCGCGCGATCGTGCTCGCCGCGGCGGGGCGGGCGTTCTGCGTCGGTGCCGACCTGAAGGAACGCGCGGCGATGAGCGACGCCGACCTGCTGGCGCAGCGGCCGGTGTTCCGGGCGGCGTTCGGCGCGCTGCTGGCGCTGCCGCAGCCGGTGATCGCCGCGGTGCACGGGTACGCGCTCGGCGGCGGCTGCGAGCTGGCGCTGAGCTGCGACATCATCGTCGCCGACGAGACCGCAGAGTTCGGCCTGCCGGAGACCACGGTCGGCCTGGTTCCGGGCGGCGGCGGGACCCAGCTCGCGCTGCGGCGGCTCGGACCCGGCCGGGCCGCCGACCTGGTGCTCACCGGCCGCCGGATCGGCGCCGCCGAGGCGGAGCGGCTGGGGCTCGCGGACCGGGTTGTGCCGGCCGGCGCCGCCGCCGAGCTCTCGCGCGAGCTGGCCGGGCGGATCGCGCACAACTCGCCGGTGGCCGTCACGCACGCCAAGCGGGCCCTGCGGCTGGGTGCCGGGCTGCCGCTCGCGGCCGGCCTTGAGGTCGAGGACGCGGCGTGGCGGGCCGCGGCGTTCTCCGCGGACAGAAAAGAGGGCATCGCGGCGTTTGTGCAGAAGCGGGAGCCGCAGTGGCCCGGCGTGTAAGGAGGCAGAGCGGTGAGTGACGTTCCCGAACGGATCTCGGTGCGTGAGGTCGGCCCGCGTGACGGGCTGCAGAACGAGGATCCGGTGCCGACCGAGGCCAAGATCGAGCTGATCGACCGGCTGTCCTCGACCGGCGTGCAGCGGATCGAGGCGGTGTCGTTCGTGCGGCCCGAGGCGATCCCGCAGATGGCCGACGCGGACGCGGTGTGGCAGGGAATCGAGCGCGCGCCGTCGGTGAGGTACTCGGCCCTTGTCCCGAACCTGCGTGGCGCCCGGCGGGCCCTGGACCGCGGGCTCACCGAGATCGAGGCCGTGGTCTCGGCGTCCGGCACGCACAACCGCAAGAACGTGAACCGGTCGACCGAGGAGTCGCTCGACGACATCGCGGTGGTGATCGACGAGGCGCACCAGCGCGGCGCCACCTGCCAGGTGATCGTCTCCACCGCGTGGGGCTGCCCGTACGAGGGGGACGTGCCGGTGCGGCGGGTGGTCGAGGTGGCCTCGCGGGCGGTCGCCGACGGCGCCGACTGCATCTCGTTCGGCGACACCACCGGCATGGCCACCCCGGGGCGGGTGCGCGAGCTCGTCGGCGCGTTCCGCTCGGCCCATCCCGACGTCGCGCTCAACCTGCATTTCCACAACACCCGCGGCACCGGCCTGGCGAATGTACTCACTGCCCTGGAACTCGGCGTATCCGACTTCGACGCGTCGGTCGGCGGGCTCGGCGGCTGCCCGTACGCGCCGGGTGCCACCGGGAACATCGCGACCGAGGAGCTCGTGCACATGGTCGAGGACATGGGCGTGGCGACCGGGATCGACCTGGCCGCGATGATCGACGCCGCCGCCGACGCCGAACGCATCATCGGCCGCCAGCTCCCCTCCCAGGTGCTCCGCGCCGGCCCCCGAACCCGAACAATCCAGACATAGCTGGCGCGTCCCGCCCGCCCCGCCCGGCCTGCCCGGCCTGCCTTCCGGATTGGGGTAACGCGTCAGTCGCATGAGCTGACGCGTTACCCCAATCTGACAGGCGGACGCTCCGGTACGCTCGCGGGCGTGGCCAGCCCCCAGGCTCCGCGAGCCGATGACGGCCAGGCCCCGATCGTCGCCGTGGCAAGCGGCAAGGGCGGGGTCGGCAAGTCAACGGTCGCGGTGAATCTGGCCCTTGCCTTGCACGCGGCTGGCCGCCGGGTCGGGCTCGTCGATGCCGACCTCTACGGGCCGGACGTGCCCCGCATGCTGGGCCTGCGCCGCAAGCGGGAAGCTTCGAGCGTGACCCTCTTCGCGGCCAGGGGCCAGATGGGCTCCCGGCTGGAGGTCATCGAGCGGCACGGTATCCAGCTGGCGTCGGCCGGGTTTCTGCTCGGCGAGGCACAGGGGCTCGGCATCAAGGCGGACATCGCGCAGCTGTTGGTGCACCGGCTGATCGCGGGCGCGGCCTGGGAGGACGTCGACTGCCTGCTGGTGGACCTCCCGCCGGGCACCGCCGACATCCAGCAGTTCGTGTTCGGGCTCGGCTCGCGGCCGGTATACGTGCTGGTCGTGGTCACCCCGCAGGTGATCGCGCACCAGGACGTCCGGCGCCTCATCGCCGATCTGGCGCGGCACCGCGCGGTCAGCGTCGGCGGCGTGGAGAACATGAGCGGCCAGATCTGCCCGAGCTGCGGTGAGACCACCGAGCTGTTCCCGCCCGCGCCACCGGAGGACAGCGTCTGGAGCCTGATCCCGCGGCTGGCCAGCGTGCCGTTCAGCGCCAAGGCGGCCAGGGACGCGGATCAGGGCCTGCCGGTCATGGTCACCGGTGCCGTGCCAGAGCAGGTGGCTGCGTACCGTTCCCTGGCCCGTGAGCTGGACCAGCGCATCGGCACGGTCGATTCGACCCAGTACGCTCGCGAGCGTGAGTGAAGAACTGAAGGACGCCGTGACCGCCGGGAACGGCGACGCCGGCCATCCCGAGCTCGGCGACGTCAGGGCGAGGATCGAGAAGGGCGGGGCGCCCAGGTATCACGAGTCGGCCGCCGCCCAGGGAAAGCTGTTCGCGAGGGACCGGATCGCCCTGCTCGTCGACGACGACAGCTTCACCGAGGACGGCGCGTTCGCCAACGTTCTGGCCGGCGGGCTGCCAGCGGACGGCGTGATCACCGGCACGGCAGCCGTGGGCGGGCGCCCGGTCGCGCTGATGGCGAACGACTCGACGGTCAAGGCGGGCTCGTGGGGCGCGCGCACGGTCGAGAAGATCATCCGGATCATCGAGAAGGCCTACGCGTCCGGCATCCCCATGATCTACCTGGTGGACTCCGCGGGCGCGCGGATCACGGACCAGGTGGAGATGTTCCCCGGCCGCCGCGGGGCTGGCAAGATCTTCCACACCCAGGTGCGCGCCTCCGGGTCCATCCCGCAGGTATGCGCGCTGTTCGGCCCCTCGGCCGCCGGTGGCGCCTACATCCCTGCGTTCTGCGACTACGTCGCGATGGTGGACGGGAACGCGTCGATGTACCTGGGCAGCCCGCGGATGGTCGAGATGGTGGTCAGGGAGCAGACCACGCTCGAGGAAATGGGCGGCGCACGCATGCACTGCACGGTCTCCGGCTGCGGCCACCACCTGGCGGAGACCGAACCCGACGCGATCGCGGCGGTCCGCAGGTTCCTGTCTTACCTGCCGTCGAACTGGCAGCAGGCGCCGCCCGCGGCGCCCGCCGCTGAGCCGGCCGCCATCGACCTGCGCGCGCTGGTGCCGGCCAGCGAACGGCAGGCGTTCGACATGCGGCGGTACGTGCGCGGCCTGGTCGACGCCGACTCGCTGTTCGAGATCCACGCGCTGTGGGCCCGCGAACTGACCGTCGGCTTCGCGCGGCTGGGCGGGCAGGCCGTCGGCGTGGTCGCGAACAACCCGATGTTCAAGGGCGGCGTGCTGTTCGTGGATTCGGCGGACAAGGCAACGCGCTTCATCCAGCTGTGCGACGCGTTCAACGTCCCGCTGCTGTTCCTGGCCGACGTGCCCGGCTTCATGGTCGGCACGGCCGTGGAGAAGCAGGGCATCATCAGGCACGGCGCCAAGATGATCAGCGCGGTGGCCGAGGCCACCGTGCCCAAGATCTGCG
>Ga0335074_10017654_pt1 | contig 10067 bp, 6 predicted proteins | sample Lox_Sample_23_FD_206715 | JGI IMG/M metagenome (GOLD analysis project Ga0335074, IMG submission 206715) | Soil microbial communities from Loxahatchee National Wildlife Refuge, Florida, United States - Lox_Sample_2.3 | ecosystem: Environmental > Terrestrial > Soil > Wetlands | place: USA: Florida...
GACCGAAAGTTTCATGGACGAATTGGCCCACAAGGCGGGCGCCGATCCGGTGGCGTTTCGCTTGGGCATGCTCGACGGCACGCCGCGTCTCAAAGCGGCTCTGCAGCTTGTCGCCGAGAAATCCGGGTGGGGCGGTTCGCTGCCCCCTCGAACCGGTCGCGGCGTGAGCGTGCAGCCTTCGTTCGGCAGCTTCATTGCCACCGTCGTTGAAGCCGAAGTCGATGCGTCCGGCGAAGTCCATCTGCGTCGTGTCACTTCGGCGGTCGATACCGGCATTGCGGTCAACCCCGACACGATCGTGGCGCAATTGCAGGGCGGGCTGATCTTCGGGCTCACCGCCGCGCTCTACGGGGAAGTCACCCTTGCCAAGGGTCGCGTCCAGCAATCCAACTTCAACGATTACCGCATGCTGCGCATCGACCAGGTGCCGCAGATCGACGTGCATGTGGTCAAGAGCGGTGAAAACCCCGGCGGCATCGGCGAAACCGGATCGACCGCCGGTCCGCCCGCACTGCGCAACGCGATCTATGCCGCGACCGGTGTTGCGCTGCGGCGATTGCCGATCGACCGCGCCGCGCTCGCGCTCAAAAAGGCGTAAGCGCCATGCGTAGACGCGGAATTGCGATCATCGTCGTGGCGGTCCTGGCGGTTGCGGCCGGCGTGTATGGAGAGCGGGCCTATAATCCCGGGCCGATGGCCTTCGCAGGCGGCTCGACGGTGGCGCTGGCCGATTACCATGAAGCCGATCCGACCGGTGTGCCGGCCGAACTCGCCGAGAGCAATATCGTTACGCACGGCGAATATCTTGCGCGTGCCGCCGATTGCGAAGTCTGTCACACCGCGCCCGGCGGTGCGGCCTATGCCGGCGGTCTCGCCATTCCGCTGCCGTTTGGCACGATCTACACCACCAACATCACGCCCGATAAAGCCACCGGCATCGGCGATTACAGCGATGCCGACTTTCTCAACGCCGTACAGCGCGGCATTCGCAAGGACGGCTCCCGGCTCTATCCGGCCATGCCGTATCCCTCCTACACGTACATGACCGACGCCGACGCCCTGGCCATCAAAGCCTATCTGTTCAGCCAGCCCGCGGTTCACGCGGTCAATCGCCCCACTACGCTGGGCTTTCCATACGATCAGCGCTGGTCGATGGTTCCCTGGTCATGGCCGTTCAATGCCAATTCCCGCTTTGCGCCCAATACGGCGCGAAGCCCGCAATGGAATCGTGGCGCCTATCTCGCCGAGGCGCTGGCGCATTGCGGCGAGTGTCATTCCCCTCGCAATGTCGCCTTTGCCGTCAATAACCGGAAGAAATTTGCCGGAGCGATCACCGCCGGCTGGCATGCCTTCAACATCACCTCCGACAAGGGCACGGGCATCGGCGATTGGAGCGACGACGAGGTATTTGCCTATCTGGCCAAGGGCCACGCGCTCAATCGCGGCACGGCAGCGGGTCCGATGGGCGAAGCCGTGGATCAGAGCTTCAGCCGCCTGTCGCCTTCCGATATTCGCGCCTTGGTCGTCTACCTGCGCAGCATTCCGGCGATTGCCTCGCCCGACTTGCCGGCCACGATCGCGCCGCCGGCCCCCGTCCGGCCGGACGCCGGCAACGCGGGCGCAAACGCAAGCGCGCTCGGCAAGACGGTCTTCGAGGAGGCCTGTGTCAGTTGCCATGATTGGACCGGCGTCAGCGCGATATCGCAGTTCGCCTCGATCAGCGGATCGCGTGCGGTCAACGATCCCGGCGCGACCAATGTGGTGCAGATCGTGCTCTCAGGCACGACCCGCCGCTCACCCGAAGGCATCATCTCCATGCCGGCGTTCGGCAAGAGTTATTCCGATACCGAAATCGCTGCCGTGGCCAATTACGTTACGGCGCGCTTCGGCACCGATGCATCGCAGGTCACCGCGGAGGATGTGGCGAAACTGAGAACGCAAACCGTGCGTTGACCGCTGCACAAGGCAATCCGGCGAAGGCGCCCTCGACCTCGGCTGGCGACGTCGTTATCCTGAGTTCACGCCGTGTTCGCTTGGGAAAATCGATATGATGTGCCGACCGGTCCGCACGATCATCGCATCGCTTGGCCTCCTTACGGCCGCGGCACTGGGTTGCGGCGGCAGTCCGGCGCAGAACGCGCCGCCGCCCGCGGTTTCGGTGCAGCCCGTCGTCAGCCGGCAAGTGACCGAAACCGGCGACTTCGTCGGCCGCGTCGTTGCCGTCGACAAGGTGGATGTCGTCGCGCGGGTGCCGGGCTTCATCGAGGAACGCAACTTCACCGAAGGCCAGAACGTCAAAAAGGGCGATCTTCTGTTCCGCATCGAGCAGGACACATACAAGGCCGCCGTCGATCAGCAGGAGGCCAATCTCGCCAAGGCGCAGGCCAACGAGGTCAACGCTAATCTGCAACTGCAGCGCGCGCAGGCCTTGGTCAAGAACCAGAACGTTCCGCAGGCGACCGTCGATCAGCTTGCCGCCGCCGAGCAGTCGGCGCAGGCCGACATATTGCAAGGCAAGGCGCTGCTCGAACAGGCCAAGATCAATCTCGGCTACACCGAAATCCGCTCGCCCATCGACGGCCGGATCGGACTCGCCAATTACACCGTCGGCAATCTTGTCAGTCCGTCGTCGGGAAAGCTCGCGACGATCGTCAGCCAGGATCCGATCTATGTCACCTTCCAGGCGAGCGAAGCCGACGTCATCGCCTATAAACGCCGGGTCGCCGCGTCGCCCGACAAGGATCCGCACGTCGTCGTTCACATCAAGCTGCCCGACGGCAGCATTTATCGCTTCGCCGGCGTCACCAACTTTCTGGACGTCGAGGTGCAAAGCGACACCGATACCGTCACGGCGCGCGCCACGGTGCCCAACCCGAACGGCGAACTGATCCCCGACGGCATCGTCGGCGTCCTGGTCGACCGCGGCAAGCCGCGGTTTGCACTCATGGTGCCGCAATCCGCGGTGCTGTTGGATCAGGCCGGCCATTACGTCATGGTGGTCGGTCCGGACAAGAAGGTCGAGCAGCGGATCATCACGACGGGGCCCGAACACGGGCCGGATATCGAGGTGGCGTCAGGCCTGAAGCAAGGCGAGCTCATCATCGTCGACGGCATACAGAAGGTACGGCCCGGTCAGGTCGTCGCCGCCACCGTGGTTCCGGAAAACTGACCTGATGTTTTCCGGAATTTTCATTGACCGGCCCCGTTTCGCTATCGTCATCGCCATCGTCATCACGCTGGCGGGTTTGATCGCGATTTCGGCGATACCGATCGCCCAGTTTCCGGAAATCGTGCCGCCGCAGGTGACGCTGACGGCGAATTACCCGGGCGCCGACGCGGAGACTGTCGAGACGACGGTCGCCCAGCCGATCGAGGAGCAGATCAACGGTGTCGACAACGCGCTCTATTACCAATCCGCCAGCGGTTCGGACGGCAGCTACACGCTCAATGTGACCTTCGGGCTCGGCACCGATCCCGACATCAATACGGTCAACGTGCAAAACCGCGCCAGCCTGGCGCTGCCGCAACTGCCGGCCGAAGTGTCGCGCTCCGGATTGACGGTGCGCAAAAAGTCGGCCGCGCTGTTGCAGGTGATCAATGTCTATTCCCCGAAGAACACCTATGACGCGGTCTATCTCAGCAACTACGCTACCATCAACATCATCGACACGCTGGCGCGGATCAAGGGCGTCGGCCAGGTCGTTCTGTTCGGGCCGCTGAATTACTCGCTCCGCATCTGGCTCGATCCGGACCGCCTGACCGAGCTCAATCTGACGCCGAACGACGTCATCGCGGCGGTGCAAAGCCAGAACGTGCAGGCGGCGCTCGGCCGCATCGGCGCGGCGCCGGTGGCGGGCAGCCAGCAGGTTCAGCTCAACATCAAGACCAAGGGCCGGCTGACCCGCCCGGACGAGTTCGCCAACATCGTCCTGCGCGCCAATCCGGACGGCTCGACGATCCGCGTCGGCGACGTCGCCCGCGTCGAAATGGGCGCGCAATCGCAGGACCGCTATAGCCGCTACAACGGCGCGCCGGCGGCCGCCATCGGCATCTACCAGTCGCCGGGCTCCAACGCCGTCGACGTCGCCAAGCAGGTCCGCAACACCATGGAAACGCTGGCCGCGCGCTTCCCGTCGGATCTGCAATACATCGTATTCTTCGACAGCACCGTCTTCGTCACGACGACGATCATCGAAGTCGTGCGCACGCTGGTCATCGCCATCATTCTGGTGGCGATCGTGGTGTTTTTGTTCCTCGGTAAGATCAGGACCACGCTCATTCCGCTGGTCGCGGTGCCGGTGTCGATCATCGGCACTTTCGCGGTTCTGCTGTTGATCGGCTATTCCGCCAACACCGTATCGCTGTTGGCGCTGGTGCTGGCGATCGGCATCGTCGTCGACGACGCCATCGTCGTGGTCGAGAACATCGAACGGGTGATCGAGGAAGAGCCCGATTTGCCGATCCCAGATGCCTGCAAGAAGGCGATGTCGGAGATCACCGGCCCGATCCTTGCCATCACCTTCGTGCTGTTGTCGGTCTTCGTCCCGGTCGCCTTTATTCCCGGCATCAGCGGGCAATTGTTCCGCCAGTTCGCTGTCGCCGTCTCGGTCTCGATGCTGATCTCGGCGCTCAACGCCCTGACCTTGAGTCCGGCACTATGCTCCGTATTGCTCAAGCACGGACAACGCAGCCGCGGCCCGATGCGCTATGTGCTTGGCACGATCGACAAGGCGCGCGACGGCTATGTCGCCGTGGTCCGCCGCTTGTCCGCCGTGGCGCTGGTCGGTGTCATCGTCGTGGTTGCCGCGCTCGCGACAACGGCGTTTGTCTTCGAGAAGACGCCGCAAAGCTTCCTGCCCGATGAGGATCAGGGTGCGATTTTCGCCGCCATGCGGCTGCCCGAAGGCGCCTCGATCAACCGCACCCAGGCCGTGGTGAAGCAGGTCGAAAATATCGTGCGGCCGATCCCCGGCGTGCAGGGGGTGCTCTCCGTCGTCGGATTGAACTTCATCGATTACGTCGCCGCCTCGAATCAGGCGTTCTTCGTCATCCGGCTCAAGCCCTACGAAGACCGCACCGACCCAAAGCAAAGCGCCAACGCCATCATCGACAGTCTGCGGCCGCGCCTTGCCGCCATCCAAGGCGCCATCGTCTTTCCATTCAACCTTCCGCCCATTCTCGGGCTCGGCAATACCGGCGGCTTTCAATACGTGCTGGAGGCGCTGGAGGGCCAGTCGCCGACCGACGTCGCCGCGGTGATGAACGGGTTGTTGGTGACCGCCAATCGGCAGCCGGAGCTTGCCGGCGTATTCTCAACCTACGCCGCCAACACGCCGCAGATCTATCTCGACATCGATCGCGACAAGGCCCAGGTGCTCGGCGTCAAGATCAGCGACATTTTCAGCGCGCTGCAGGCCACGCTCGGCAGCTTCTACGTCAACGATTTCAACGTTTTCGGCCGTACTTGGCAGGTCAATGTGCAGGCCGAGACGGCGTTTCGTTCCCAGATCGACGACATCAACCGCATTTACGTGCGCAATGCCAAAGGCGGCATGGTGCCGATGCGAGCGCTCGCCGAAGCGCGGCCGGTGCAGGGACCGCAAACCATCATTCGCTACAACGGTTTCCGCGGGGCGGTGATCAATGGCGCACCGAAGCCGGGCTACAGCTCCGGCCAGGCGCTTGCGGCCATGGAGCGGATTTCCAAGGCGACCCTGCCGCCCGGTTACAGCTATGAATGGACCGGAACGGCGCTGCAGGAGGAGACCGCCAGCGGCCATACCGCCCCGGTGCTGGGCTTGGCGGTGCTGTTCGCCTATCTGTTTCTGGTGGCGCTCTATGAAAGCTGGAACATTCCGGTGCCTGCGCTTCTTTCGGTCAGCGTCGGGGTGCTGGGCGCGGTCACCGCGGTGTACATCGCCGGCCTGAGCTTTGACGTCTATGCGCAGATCGGACTTGTCGTGCTGGTTGCGCTGGCCGCCAAAAACGGCATCCTGATCGTTGCTTTCGCCGTCGAGCAGCGCGAACTGGGCAAGGATATCAAGGCTGCGGCCATCGAGGCCGCGGCCTTGCGGTTTCGCCCGGTCATCATGACGAGCTTTGCATTCATCTTCGGGCTTTTCCCGCTGGTCATCGCCAAAGGCGCCGGCGCGCTGACACGCCACGCCGTCGGCACCCCGGTGTTCGGCGGCATGATTGCTGCCGCCGTCTTCGGCATTTTCATTATTCCGCTTTTGTTCATTACGGCGGAGAACTTGCGGCAGTGGCGAAAAAAATAGCCACGGTCGCGCCGACCACACCGGCAAGAAGCTTGCTTGCGGCCGCCTGCGGGACTTAAGGTGAGGCGCCAGCGGCGAGCGGAAGTGGCTGTCGGCGCACGACTTCCTCCGGAAGACAATAAATGAAAATTGCAGTCTTGGGCGGCGGGAACGGGTCCTACGCCGCCGCAGCAGATCTGTCCGAGGCCGGCCACGAGGTCCGTTTTTGGCGCCGCGACGAAGCGGCCTTTCGCCCGGTTCTGGAAACGCGAACGATCGTCGTGCGCGATTTTGCCGGGCAGCGTGCGGTGCAAATTCCGCTGCCTGTCACCGACCTGGGCACGGCAGTGCGGGGAGCCGAGCTTATTGTCGCGCCGACGCCAGCCTTCGCGCAGACCGATCTGGCCGCCGCGCTGGTCCCGCATCTGTCCGACGGTCAGGTTGTGTTCCTGCCGCCCGGTACCTTCGGTTCCTATGTGATGGCGAGGACATTTCACGATCGTGGTTGCGGGGCGGAGGTGATGCTCGCGGAGACCGGCACCTTGCCTTGGCTCACGCGCAAGCACGGTCCGGCCGAGGTGGCGATCACCACGCGGGCGACGCGGTTGCCGACTGGCGTGTTCCCGGCCAAGCATAGCAAAACCGCGATTGCCGCGATCTGGCAGGCGTTCCCCGGCGTCATCGAACCGGTCGAAGATGCGCTTTCGGCGGCGCTGATGAACGCCGGGCCGATCATCCATCCGCCGCTGATCGTCATGAACGCCGGTCCGATCGAGCATTTCGATCGCTGGGATATTCATAAAGAGGGAACGCAGCCATCAATTCGCCGGGTGCATGACGCGCTCGATGGCGAACGCATTGCGCTCCGTGAACAGCTCGGCTACGCGCCGCCGCACTTTCCGCTGGCCGACCATTACAAGACGTCGAATTGGATGTACGGAAAGCTCGCCCACGACAAGCTTGTCGATTCGGGCGACTGGCACGAGCATCTCGATCTGAAGAGCCATCGCTACTTGCGCGAAGACATCGAACTCGGTCTCGCGTTTCTGGTTTCGCTCGGTCAATGGGCCGATGTCCCGGTGCCGGTCGCGGCCGGGCTTCTGGCGATTGCCGGCGCCGCAAGCGGCAACGACTTCGGCAAGAGCGGCCGTACGCTCGCATCGCTCGGGCTGGCCGGCGAGACCCGCGAGGGCTTGCGGTCGTTGCTGCACGACGGTTTTCGATGACGCCGGCGCAGCGTCCCGTCATCGCCTGCGTCGGCGCCGGCCGCATGGGCCGTGGCATTGCCCACGCCTTCGCCTATGCCGGTCATGCGGTGCGGCTCATCGATGTCAAGCCGCGTGACGAGACGAGCCAAAGCCGGTTGTTTGCCGAGGCCGCGAATGAAATTCGCGGGTCATTGCAATCGATCGCCGAGGTCGGCGGATTCGACGTTCAGGCCGTCGATCCCATCATGGCGCGGATCACGCTCCACCCGGGCGCCGAGGCTGCAACGGCGTTGCAGGGCGTGTCGTGCGTCTTCGAGGCAGTGCCGGAAACGCTCGAAGCCAAATCATCGATCCTCTCCTTGATCGATCGGATCGCGGCGCCGGAGACGATCATCGCGTCGACGACGTCGACGTTTCTTTCGACCCAGCTCGCCGAACTGTCGGGCCGGCCGCACCATTTCCTCAATGTGCACTGGCTCAATCCGGCGTTCCTTGTGCCGCTGGTCGAAGTGAGCCCGACCCAGGCCACGGCGCGAGACGTCGTCGCCGTCATGATGGATTTGTTGACCTCGATCGGCAAGGTACCGGTCGAATGCTCGGCTTCGCCCGGCTATATCGTGCCGCGCATCCAAGCGTTGGCGATGAATGAAGCGGCGCGCCTGGTCGAGGAGGGCGTGGCAACGGCTGAAGACATCGACAAGGCCATTCGTTACGGCTTCGGCTTCCGCTTCGCCGTGCTTGGATTGCTCGAATTCATCGATTGGGGCGGCGGCGATATTCTATATTACGCCAGCCATTATCTTTCCGGAGCTTTGCAAAACGAGCGGTTTTCCGCGCCGGAAATCATTCAAACCAATATGGCCCAAGGACGCAACGGCCTGCGCGACGGCAAGGGCTTTTACGATTACAGCGCCAGAGACCTGCGCGCTTACCGCCTCGGCCGCCTCGCCGAATTTCTGCGCATGCTGCGGCAGGCCGGCTTGGCGCGGCCGCCGGCCGACCTCTGAGCTGTTCACGCCGAAGGGGCTTCCGGCGGCTTCGCGCCGCCGAGATAAGTGGCGATCAGGCGCGGATCGTTGATCAGCGCGGCCGAGGGGCCGCAATGAACGATTTCCCCGGTCTCCATGACGTAACCAAAGTCGGCCGTTTCCAGCGCCGCGCGCGCATTTTGTTCCACCAGCAGAATGGAAACGCCGAGGTCGCGCAATGACGCGATGATCCGGAAAATCTCGCGGGTTATGAGCGGGGCGAGGCCGAGACTCGGTTCGTCGAGCATCAACAGCCGTGGCTTGGCCATCAATGCGCGCCCCAGCGCCAGCATCTGCCGCTCGCCGCCCGAGAGTGTGCCGGCCTGTTGCGCGCGCCGTTCCTTCAGGCGCGGAAAGCGCCCGAAAACCTCGGCCATCGATTGCTTCACGGCCGCTGTGCCGTCGCTCCGGCTGTAAGCGCCGAGCAGGAGATTGTCTTCGACCGACAGCCCGGAAAATAGTTCGCGCCGCTCCGGCACGAGACAGAAGCCCATCTCGACGCGGCTCTCGGTATCAAACGCGGTCACGTCGCGGCCGTCGAACAGAACCCGGCCGCTGCACGGCAGGAGGCCGATCGCGGTCATCAGCAGGCTTGTTTTCCCCGCTCCGTTGGCGCCGATGACCGTGACGATCTGGCCCCGCTCGACTTCGAGCGAGACGTCACGGACGGCTTCAGCCTTGCCGTAGCAGACGCTGACCTTTTCTATGGCGAGAATGCCGGTCACGCGACGCCTCCGAGATAGGCTTCCTGGACGCGTGCGTCGGCACGCACCGCGTCGGGCGTGCCCTCGCACAGCTTGCAGCCGAAATCCATGACCACGACACGATCGACCAGCGCCATGATGAAATCCATATCGTGCTCGACCAGAAGAATGCTCAGGCCCTCGGCGCGCAAAGCGCGCAAAAGCTCGGCCAGTCTGAGCTTTTCCTGCCGCCGCAGGCCGGCGGCGGGCTCGTCAAGCACGAGCAGCACCGGATCGGCGGCGAGCGCACGGGCGATTTCGAGCAGGCGCTGGTTGCCGAGCGGCAGGTTGCCGGCTAGCTCGTAAGGGCGCTCGCCCAGCCCGACGCGCTCGAGTTGGCGCATCGCTTCGCTGCGCGCGTGCGCCTCCTCGGTCCGGTCGAGCCGCAGGGCGCCGGCGAAGAAGCCGGCGCGCGTACGGCAATAGGCGCCGAGCAATACATTGTCGATGAGCGACATTCTCGGCCGCAGCTTGACGTGCTGGAACGTGCGGGCGACGCCGGCCCGCGCGATCGTGCAGGCCGACGCCCTGGTGATGTCCTTGCCGGCAAAGATGATGCGGCCGGCATTTGCCCGCAACGTGCCGGTGATGAGGTTGAACATCGTCGTCTTGCCGGCGCCATTCGGGCCGATCAGGGCCAGGATCTCGTTGGCGCGGACCTCGAAGGAGACCGCGTTGACGGCGACGAGACCGCCGAAGTTGCGACTTGCCGCTTCGACCGTCATCAGCACGCATCCCTTGTCCGGCTGGGCGCGGCGCGGTAGCGCCTCGGCCGCGGCCGGCTTTTCACGGCGCGGCTCCGGCAACCATTGCGCGATATAAGGCACGATG
>Ga0335074_10017655_pt1 | contig 10067 bp, 5 predicted proteins | sample Lox_Sample_23_FD_206715 | JGI IMG/M metagenome (GOLD analysis project Ga0335074, IMG submission 206715) | Soil microbial communities from Loxahatchee National Wildlife Refuge, Florida, United States - Lox_Sample_2.3 | ecosystem: Environmental > Terrestrial > Soil > Wetlands | place: USA: Florida...
ACGCTCAACGAGCGCATGCTAGGTCGCCCGCATGGCGGCTTCGTCACCTGCCTCGCCGCATTCCTCTCCAACGAGGGAAAGCTCACGCTCGCCAACGCCGGCCATCTGCCTCCATACCTCAACGGCCATGAACTCGCCATCCCCTCGGCGCTGCCGCTGGGCATCCTCGACTGCCCCGAATACGACGAGATCAACCTCCAGATCGATCCCGGCGACCGCCTCACCTTCGTCTCCGATGGCGTCGTCGAAGCCCAATCTTCCAGCCGCGAGCTCTTCGGCTTCGACCGCACCCGCGCCATCAGCACCCAATCCGCCGAAGCCATTGCCAAAGCCGCCCAGCAATACGGCCAGCAGGACGACATCACCGTCCTCACCGTCGCCTTCGTCCCCGCCGAGGCCCTGCATGCGTAATGGCCCTTTGAATGGGGCGTCCTATCCTAAGCGCGCTGTTCTGCGTTTAGGGTGGGGTATGCTCCTCCTCGTTCCCGCCGCTCTCCCCGCCCAATCCATCCAGACCATCTCGCCGCAGCAGTGCGTCTGGCGCGCCGGCGACAACCCCGCGTGGGCCGCAACCGTCCTCGATGAATCCGGTTGGCAGCCGTACTCCAGCTGGAACTCGCTCTCTCCCCAGCCCCGCCTCTGGATTCGTTGCCGCGCCAGTGTGGCCTCTCTCGAACACGCCCCAAACCCCGCACTACAGATCGCGCTCTACGCCGCATATGAGGTGTATGTCAATGGCCGCCTCATCGGCACTGCCGGCAACCTCCAAACCGGCGCCTTCACCATGAACACCCTCCGCGAGTGGCCCCTCTCCGGAGACCTGGCTCCTCCCTCGCTCATCGCCCTGCGCGTCACCCGCCGCGTCGTCTCCACCGTCCCGGTCGAACCCGCGCCTCCGCTCGCCATCTTTGCCGGCAGCTCTGAGCTCCTCAAAAACCGCCGCAGCACCGTCATCCTCAACCAGCTTGCGCGCCGGCTCTTTCCCGTCGTCTGCTTCTGCATCATCGGCGTTCTCGGTGTGATCCTGATTCCCCTCTGGCTCAACGACCGCACCCACAGCGAATTACTGTTGCTCGCCTTTGCCTGCGTCGTGCTCCCGCCCATCTACCTGGACTATGCCGGCGTCGCGGCCCAGCGCTCCTTCCCCGTCTCCGCCTATTTCCTCTTGTGGTGCGTTCCCGCGGCAATTGCCAATATCGCGCGCGTGCTTTTCTTCTTCGCGCTCGCCCGCAGGCGCGTGCCGCTCGTGTTCTGGATCCTCATCATCCTGGGAAACGTCCCCTATATCCCCACGGCCTTTGTGACCCTCCTGCCCGCGGCGCCGGCGCTCTTGTTTGACATCTTCCGTTCCCGCCAGCTCGACGCGTTCGGCGACATCTTCAAAATCCTCGAAGACCTGGCCCCGTTCGTCGCCTTCCTGCCCTGGAAGAACCTCACCAGCCGCATGAAGCCGCTGGCCGCGCTATGCATGGCCTGGGGAGTGGTCATGATGGTCTTCTTTACCGTCCGTTTCACCGCCTCCGGGATTCCCGGCATCCCCGATCTGCAGGCGCGCTGGGGCAGCACCGCGGCGGATGCCGAGGCGCTTGCCATCCTCAGCCTCGTCCTCGCTCTTCTCTTCCTGCTCTTCCGCGAGCAGCAGCAGACCGCCCAGGAGCGCGCCATCCTCGCCGGCGAAATGCAAGCCGCACAGCAGGTGCAGGCCATGCTCGCGCCCGCCTCCCTCCACACCGTACCCGCCCTGCGCCTCGAAGTCGCCTTCCGTCCCATCCGCGAAGTCGGCGGCGATTTCTATGCCTGCCGCATCCTGCCGGAAGGCCGCCAGCGCATTCTCATCGGCGACGTCAGCGGCAAAGGCGCGGCCGCCGCCATGACCGCGGCCGTCCTCATCGGCGCCGCCCAGCAGCGCGACTCCGATTCTCCCGCCGCCCTTCTCGATCACCTCAATCGCGCCATGACCGATATGCGCCTGGGCGGCTTCGCCACCTGCCTCTGCGCCGAAATTTCGCCCCATGGCGCGCTCACCCTCGCCAACGCCGGCCACCTCGCACCCTATTGCAACGGCGAAGAAGTCCAGCTCGACTCCGGCCTGCCCCTCGGCATCGCGCCTGATGCAGCCTACACCGAATCCACCATCCAACTCGCCCCCAGTGACCGACTCACTTTTCTCTCCGACGGCGTAGTCGAAGCGCAGAATGATCACGGAGAGCTCTTCGGCTTCGACCGCACACGAGAAATCAGCACTCAATCCGCCGAAGCGATCGCTCAAGCCGCCCAGGCCCACGGCCAGCAGGACGACATCACCGTCCTCACCCTCCATTTCGTCCCCGCCGAGGTGCTGCATGCGTAAACTGGCAGCTCTGTTAACCGTGCTCGCTGCCGTCCCGTTCCTGCGCGGACAAGCTGTCACCGGCATCGTCTCCATATCGCCGGAGCAGTGTGTCTCGCGCGCAGGCGACAATCTTGCCTGGGCCGCGCCGGATCTCGACGAATCTGACTGGCAGCCATTGACAAAGTGGGAAGCACAGCCGAACCAGCCGCGCATCTGGGTGCGGTGCCACGTCGACCCAGCATCATTCCGCACCCTCGACGACCCCGCCGTGCAGGTGCGCCTGCTGGCGGCCTACGAACTCTTCCTCAATGGCGTGTCCATTGGTCGGAATGGCGATCTGAAGAACGGTCTCTTCAGCATGGACTCCATCCGCATTTTTCCCTTCCCGTCATTGCCTGCCGCGAACCGTTCCAACGTTCTTGCACTGCGCATCGTATTCCGCATGATTTCGGCGACTCCAGCAGTCAGCCTACAGGCTCCCGGAATTCGCCTTGGAGGAAGGGACCTTTTGCGCGACAACCGGCTAGGCGTGCTTGTGGGGCAGTTTTCCGATGAAGCAACATCGTTTCTGCCACTCGTTGTCATCGGAATTGTTGGACTGGTGCTCCTCGGATTTTCCGCTTGGGACCGAACCCACCCCGAACCGATCTGGTTGGGGCTGTCCTGTTCTTTTGTCGGCCTGATGTTCGTGAACGTTCTGTGCGGGACGCTCATGACGAAAGAGCCCGTTTGGGCCGAGCTCACTCTTGGCTCCGTTTCGGTCGCAGCGAATACGCTCGCACAATCCTCCTTCTATTTTGCATTGGCTCGAAAACGAATACCCGCCGCGTTCCGGCTGCTCATTGGAGCCTTGTTTGTATGCGCCGCGTGGCCCTTGGCCGAGCTTCCGCTACGCCCGCAACTGGCCCTGCGCTTGGATACGATTCATTTCTTCGTCATTGCGCCTGTCTCTTATGTTCTCCTGGCCATCCTTCTTGGATTAGGCCCCTTCGTTGCCTTTTGGCCATACAAACAGATTCCGCGCCGGATGCGGGCCATTGCCGGATTGTCTGCGGCTTGGGGCGCTGTGCTCGTTGTTTTCTTCCTTGCACTTGCGGCCGAACCTTTCCCTGGGATGTCCGAATTGTTTCAATCCTGGCAGTCCACACTGTTTCCGGCGCAAAGCATAGCGCAGTTGTGTGCAGTTGGCCTCATCATTGCGTTTATCCTGCGCGATCAGCGCCAGATTGCCGCCCAGCGGGCCTCTCTCGCTGGCGAAATGCAGGCGGCCAGCGAAATTCAGCACATGCTGGCGCCCGCATCAATCGAGAGCGCTCCCGGCCTGAGTATTCAAGTCGCCTTCCATCCCATGCGCGAGGTGGGCGGGGATTTCTTTCTTTGCCGGGTTCTTTCCGATGGCCGACAGCGCATTGTGGTCGGTGATGTGAGTGGAAAAGGCGCCGCCGCCGCCATGGCGGCAACTCTGCTGCTCGGCGCCACCGAAGAACGCAGCGGCGACTCACCGGGAGGACTGCTGGCCCATCTGAATCAGGTCCTGCGCCGCATGCAGCTCGGCGGCTTTGCCACGTGTCTGGCCGCCGATATCGATCCGGCCGGCACGGTGATCCTCGCCAACGCCGGCCATCTCGCGCCCTATCACAACGGTGAGGAAGTGAAGCTCGAGTCCGCCTTGCCCCTCGGAGTTGCCGCCGGCCCCGGCTACACCGAAGCTGCCATCGCGCTGAACGACGGCGACAGTCTCACCTTCCTCTCCGACGGTGTGGTCGAAGCCCAGAACCGCCAAGGCGAGCTCTTCGGCTTCGAACGCACCGCTGCCATCAGCAAACAATCCGCTGAGGCCATCGCTCAAATCGCCCAGGCCTACGGTCAGGAAGACGACATCACCGTCCTCACCCTCACCTTCGCCCCCGCCGGGGTCTTGCATGCGTAAGGCCGCACTGGTTTTCCTGCTCCTCGCCGGCGCAATCGCGCCTGAGGCACTGCGCGCCCAATCCGTGCTCGCATCGCAATCGGCCATTCGATTTCATTACAGTGACAATCCCGCCTGGGCCTCGCCCTCTTTCGACGACAGCGGCTGGCGCGTCGCCCTCGACGGTCAGGTTCCTCAGCCACCGTTCCGCTCCGACGGCTACGTCTGGATCCGCGCCCGCATCCCTGTACCCCCCGGCGTCGCCGGCCCGCTCGGCGTCCAGTCGTTTGCCCCACTCTCCGGTCCCGCCGTCCAGCAGATTTTCGTCAATGGCGTCGCTGCCGGGCAATATGGCGTCTTTCCTCCACACGATTCGCCGCGACTCGCGCCCCGTTCCCTCACCTTTCCCATACCCGCCGGCGTCGCCGTCCCCGGAGACACCGCCGTTGTCGCCATCCGCGCCTGGACTTCGCCTATCGATCGCATCGCCTACGGTCCCTCTCAGGCCGCTGTCTCCATCGACCGGCTTTCCGTCCTCACAACTGCGGCTCGGGCCGATCTCGCCGACGCGTTTCTCGCCATCTTGCCCTCGGCCGTCCCAAGCCTGCTGCTCTTCTTCCTTGGGATCGCCCTGCTCGCAATTTTCCGCCGCGCTGCCAGCCGCGAACTCCAGCTCAATGCCGTCTGGCTCATCACCTTGCCGCTTTACCTGATTCTCGAAAACTCCGCAACGGCAAGGCTGCTTTCATTCCTGACCGCCCGCGAATGGATGTTTCTCTATACCGTCGTAGTCATCCCCGGCTTCTGGGTCACTCCCGAGCTTCTCTGGACTGTATTTCGCTTTCGCGATCGCCTGGTCCGCGCCCTCGCCCACGCCACCTGGATCGTCTTTCTCATCACCGCTAACCTCGCCAGCCTGCCGAGCCATCCGGCTTCCTGGATTTCGATGCTCTACCACACTTCATTGGGCTCTCTCACGCTCTTCAACGTCATCTGCCTGGGCGCCGATTTTTGGGCCCTCTTCGTCTCCCGCCACAATCGCATCATCGCCGCCGCCTTCAGCATCATCAACATCACTTACCTGCTCGCCATCGCCGGCGTTCCGCTGACCCTGCACATCGGTCCCGTCCGCTTCGAGAGCCAGGTCGTCGGTTTCGTCGTTGCCGGCCTCACCATCACCGCCATGCTCGTGTATCGCGCCGTCGCCGCCTGGCGCGCCGGCCAGCAGCTCCGCTCCGAACTGGCTGCCGCTCGCGAAATCCAGCAAAAGCTCGTGCCCATCGCCCTGCCGCCGATCGCCCAGTTCTCTCTGCACGCCGCCTATATTCCCGCAGCCGAAGTGGGCGGCGACTTTTATCAGATCCTTCCGCAGCAGGATGGCTCCAGCCTCCTGGTAATCGGCGATGTCAGCGGCAAAGGCCTCCACGCGGCCATGAAAGGCGCCCTCGCCATCGGCGCTCTCCGCGCTTTCGCCTCGGAGAACCTCGGCCCCGCGGACCTTCTCTCGCGCCTCAATCGCGAACTCTGCTCCACAGGCAGCGACGGCTTCATCACCTGCCTCTGCGCGCGCATCGCCGCGCATGGCGTCCTCGCCCTCGCCAACGCCGGTCACCTCTCCCCGTACCGCAATGGCGAAGAAGTCCGCATCGAATCCGGCCTGCCCCTCGGCATTGCCACCGGTGCGGAATACTCCGAGACCACCCTCCAGCTTGCTCCCCGCGACCATCTCACCTTTCTCTCCGATGGCGTAGTCGAAGCCCGAAACGCTCTCGGCCAGCTCTTCGGCTTCGACCGCACCCGCGACCTCAGCACCCAATCCGCCGAAGCCATCGCCCACGCCGCCCAGGCCCACGGCCAGGAGGACGACATTACCGTCCTCACTGTCCAGTTCGCTCCCGCGGGAGTTCCCCATGCGTAAGCCTGCCTTGCTCCTCGTGTTCCTCTCGCCGCTGGCGGCCTTCGGCCAGGGCATTGTCTCGATCGCTCCGCAGCAGTGCGTCTGGCGCGCAGGCGACAACCCCGCCTGGGCCGCGCCCAATCTCGACGAGAACGGCTGGCAGCCGTATACGCAATGGAAGCTGAATCCCGATGAGCCGCACATGTGGGTGCGCTGCCATGCGGACTTGTCTTCGTTGCGTGGCGCCGCGCATCCGGCCATCCAGGTGACCCTCTACGCCGCCTATCGACTGTACGTAAATGGCGAGCAGACCGGCGGCGCGGGCAACTTGCGCAGCGGCCAATTCAGCATGGATGCGATCCGCTCGTTCCCGTTGCCCCCACCCTTCGCGCAGCCGGCGGCCATCGCATTGCGGATCACCCACCGGCTTGCCAACCCGCCGGCGTTTTCCGGTGCAATGCCGCCTCTGGCGCTCGATGCCGGAGACGAAAGCCTGTTGCGCGGCCGGCGCGCGGGCGTGGTCCTGGCGCAGAGCGCGAATAATCTAACCGACTCCATCTGCTATGGCATCGTTGGCGTCTTCGGAACCGTTCTTCTCGGCCTGTTTGTATATGATCGGGGCCGGCGCGAAGTTCTGCTCCTCAGCCTGGCTTGTTATGGCCTGTTGGCTATCAACCTGGCTTTTGCCTGCGCCGATGCGCTGATGGGATATTCCAGCGCGGCCTACCTCGCGCTATACGGCGCAGGAGTCATCACAGTCGCCGCGACCCGCGTTTGGTTCTTCTTTGCGCTGGCCCGCCGCCGCGTTCCCCTGCTTTTCTGGATCTTGATCGGCCTTTCGACGCCCGTCGGAGCGATATTTGCAGTCGAGGCTTTTCTTCCCGCTGCTCAGGCGCTCTGGATAGGAGCATTTTTTACGCGCTGGGCTTTGTTAATCGGCTTCTCCGCTTGGATGCTGGCGGAAACTGCTCCCTTTGTCGCCTTCTGGCCATACGCGCGCATCCCCCGCCGCATGCGCGCGCTCGCCGGGCTTTGCATGGCATGGGGAACGGCTATGGTTCTTTTTTTCGCCGTTCGGCTAACCGCCCTGCACATTCCGGGCGTGCCGAACCTCGATTTGCAGTGGAATACGCTAACGTCGGAGGCGGAGGTCATAACGACGCTTTGCGTCGTCGCCGCGCTGCTGGGGCTGCTCTTCCGCGAGCAGCAGCAGGTCGTGCGCGAGCGCGCCGAGCTAGCCGGCGAGATGCACGCCGCCAGCGAAATCCAGCGCATGCTGGCGCCTGCGGAGATCGAATCTGCACCCGGCCTGCTTATCAATGTTGCCTTCTGCCCCGTGCGAGATGTTGGCGGCGATTTCTATCTCTGCCGCATGCTGCCTGGCGGTCGCCAGCGCGTTCTCGTCGGCGACGTCAGCGGAAAAGGCGCAGCCGCAGCCATGGCGGCGACCCTCCTTCTCGGCGCATCCGCCGCGCGCGATTCCGATTCGCCCTCGACTCTGCTCGCACATCTGAATCGGGTTTTCAGTGAAAACCGCCTCAGCGGTTTCGCCACCTGCCTCTGCGCCGACGTTGCGCCAAACGGCGACCTCGTGATCGCCAACGCCGGCCACCTCGCGCCCTATCGCAATGGCGCGGAAATCCCCGTCGATAATGGTTTGCCACTCGGAATTCTGCCGGATAGCCGCCATCTCGAAGCAACTTGCCGGCTCGCACCAGGCGACCGCCTCACTTTCATCTCCGACGGCGTAGTCGAGGCTCAGTCCTCCACCGGTGAGCTCTTCGGCTTCGCCCGCACCTGCGCGATCAGCAACCAATCGGCTGAGCAGATCGCCGCCGCCGCCCAGGCCCACGGCCAGGAAGACGACATCACCGTCCTCACCCTCACCTTCGCACCCGCCGAGGTGCTGCATGCGTAGAGTCCTTGTCCACGCCGCCCGGGCACTTCAGCTCTCAGTTCTCGCCGTTCTGCCCGCGCTGTACGCATCCCCTGTCGCGCTTGCGCAGACGAGTCTGTCCGATCCACGCAATCTGGATATGACCGACTTCGGCCGGAGTATCCAGCTTGGCCCCAACTGGCTTTTTGCGGCGGGCGACAATCCTGCCTGGGCCGCCCCCGCTCTCGACGACACCGCCTGGACCACCGTCTCCGCTCAGAAGCAGCTCTTCGACTATGGCTTCCACGACCTCCGTTACGGTTGGTACCGGCTGCATATTCACCTCCGGCCCGGCGCACGGGGCCTGGCAATTGGCCTGAAAAACACGAACGGCAGTTACGAGATTTTTGCCAACGGAGTGCGCATCGGCGGCAACGGCCCGCTCCCGCCCCTCGACCGTTTCAACCAGTACGGCTTTTACGCCTATCCGATCCCTGACAGCCTGATGACTGCCCAGGGCGATCTGGTGCTCGCCGTGCGTTTTGGATTCAACGCTGTGGGATTGCACGGCATCGGATCCAGCACCCCGCTCAGCGATGCCATTGGTGCCCAAGTCCTCCTGCTGAGCCGCGATTCCGTCGCTCGGGAAGCCTTCTTCGCCAGGCGCGAAGGAGTCTTCCCCGATCTCATCCTCGCCGGCCTGAGCATGCTGACCGGCCTGGTTTCCCTTGCTCTCTTTCTCGCCCTCCGCCGGCAGATGGACTATTTGGCAGCTGCGGCGTACATGCTTGCGTTCAGCATCTACGACTTCCTCTGGGCCACGTGGGAAGGCTCGGACATTACCCTCGAGAAGGGGCTGGTCACTGCCGTCTTTTTCGGCACCATTGGCGTCGCCCTCATCGAATTCATGCGCAGAGTGATCGGACTCCGGCGCAACCACTGGATCACGGCCTTTCAGATCGTCAGCTTTCTCGCGGCGTTCTCCGCGCCACTCTCGTCCGCACCCTGGTTTCCGTATCGTTTCGGCGTTTCCTTCTTTTATGTCCCCATGATGGTGGTCGACGTCTGGCTGGCTGCGCTGCTGGCGCGCGCGTGGATGCGCGGCAACATGGAAGCGCGTGTCCTGCTGCCGGCTCTGCTGCTCATCACCTTTGGCGATTACTGGGCCTTCTTCAATTACGGCATTTTCTTCTTCCATCTTGTTCCCGCCTACCATCCGTTGCCGAAGTTCAATGTCGCAGGCTGTGAGTTCTCGCTCCTCCAAATCGGCGATTTCCTCTCATTCATCACCGTCCTCCTTTTTCTCGTTTTGCGCACCATTGGCATCGCCCGCGATCGCGCCCGCGCCACGGCCGAGCTCGAAGCCGCACGCAGCGTGCAGCAAGTTCTCGTCCCCGAGGAATTGCCCATCGTTTCACGCTTTGAGCTACGCAGCGTCTACCACCCCGCCGGCGAAGTGGGCGGAGACTTCTACCAGGTGGTTCCCACGGCCGCAGCCGGCGTGCTCATCATCATCGGCGACGTTAGCGGTAAAGGCATGCCGGCGGCGATGACGGTGTCGCTGCTGGTCGGCGCCTTCCGCACACTCACCCACTACACCGAGAGCCCCGCCGAAATCCTCTCCGCCATGAACCAGCGCATGATAGGTCGCAACTCGGGCGGCTTCACTACCTGCCTTGTCGTCCGGATCGACGCGGACGGCTCACTCACTGCGGCCAATGCCGGCCATCTGCCGCCTTACCTCGACGGAGCCGAACTGAAACTGGAAAGTCGCTTGCCTCTGGGCCTTACACCCCACTCGGATTACACTGAGGCTCACCTCACATTGTCGCCGGGTTCGCGCCTCACGTTCCTCACCGATGGCGTCGTCGAAGCCCAATCCCCCTCCGGCGAGCTCTTCGGCTTCGACCGCACCCGCCAGATCAGCACTCAGTCCGCCGAAGCCATCGCCAGCGCCGCCCAGGCCCACGGCCAGGAAGACGACATCACCGTCCTCACGCTGGCTTTCGCCCCCGCCGAGGTGCTCCATGCGTAAGCTTGCGCTGCTGCTTCT
>Ga0335074_10017656_pt1 | contig 10066 bp, 9 predicted proteins | sample Lox_Sample_23_FD_206715 | JGI IMG/M metagenome (GOLD analysis project Ga0335074, IMG submission 206715) | Soil microbial communities from Loxahatchee National Wildlife Refuge, Florida, United States - Lox_Sample_2.3 | ecosystem: Environmental > Terrestrial > Soil > Wetlands | place: USA: Florida...
CCAGCTCGCCCATCAGCAGCACACCGCCGCCCGCCACCGCACGCGGCGGCAGCGCCGAGGCCGTCGGCCAGAGCCACGGCTGCGGAGCCGGCGAGGAGCCGCCGGCACAGCCCGCGGACGCGCTCGAGATCTTAGGTGCGGCGCGCGCGCGCGCACCGGCGTCGTTGCCCTCGGCGGGCGCCGCAGCGACCGGCGCCGCAGGTGGCCCAGGCGCCGCAGGTGGCCCAGGCGTCGCGGAGCGCGCAGCCGGCGCCGCCACCCTCGCCGCAGGCTCGAGGGTGAGTATCTGACCCACGGTGATCCGGTAGTCGGGACCGATGTGGTTCCAGCGCGCCAGCGCGTGATAATCGAGGTCATGCCGCCAGGCGATGCTGTACAGGGTATCGTGCGGCTGCACGACATAAGTCCTGGGTTGGTAGCCGCGATAGGCCGCGCATCCCGCCAGGCAGCTGATCCCGACCACGCCGACCGCTCGGGCGAGGCGCACGGCTCCCTTAACGCTGCAATCCCGAGAGCAGAGGAACGAAGCTGACGGCGCCCAGGGATTCACGCTGCACGCGCGTCTCGCCCTTGGTGAAGCGGATCAGATCCTGCCGTCCTTCGGGGCCGACGGGGGCGATGAGGCGGCCACCGACGACCAGCTGCTCGAACAGCGCCTGCGGCACGAGGCGCGGCGCGGCAGTGAGCAGGATGCCGTCGAACGGCGCGCGCCCGGCCCAGCCGACGTTTCCATCGTCGTGGCGAAAGTGCACGTTGCGGATCTTCAGCTCGCGCAGCGAGCGGCGCGCGCGCGCGACCAGGCTGCCGATGCGCTCGATGGTGTAGATCTCGCTCACGAGCGGCGAGAGCACCGCGGTCTGGTAGCCGCAGCCGGTGCCGATCTCCAGCACCTTCGGCGTGGGTCCCGCGGCGAGCAGCGCCTCGGTCATGCGCGCCACGACGTAGGGCTGCGAGATGGTCTGCCCGAAGCCGATGGGCAGGGCGGTGTCCTCGTAGGCGCGCGAGGCGAGGGCCTCGTCCATGAACAGATGCCGCGGCACGTTGCGGATCCGGTCGAGCACGCGCTCATCGGCGATGCCCTGCTCTTGCAGTCTCTGGACGAGCCGCTCGCGGGTGCGCGCCGAGGTCATGCCGATACCGCTCAGGCGCGGGCCCTGGATGAAGGTGCTCATGGCGCGAGCCAGCGGCCGAGCTCGGGAAGCGCCGCGTGGCGGGTGAAATCGATCTGCAGCGGGGTCACCGAGGCATAGCCGTGGGCGATGGCGTGGAAGTCGGTGCCCGGCCCCGCGTCCTGTCCGTCTCCGGCGTTGCCCACCCAGTACACGTCGCGCCCGCGCGGGTCCTGGGCGTGCACGATGGGCTTGCTGCGGTGTCTCGCCCCGAGACGCGTGGCCTTGATCCCGAGCACCCGATCATCGGGTAGATCCGGCACGTTGACGTTGAGCATCACCGGACCCTGGAGCGGCGCGACCGACAGCCGCTGGATCAACCTGGCGGCGACCCGGGCGGCACCGGCGAAATTTCGCGGGCTGCCCGGCTCGACGCACAACGATACCGCAATCGCCGGCAGCCCCAGAAAGCGCCCCTCGATGGCGGCGGCCACGGTGCCCGAATACAACGTATCGTCCCCCAGATTGGCTCCATCGTTGACGCCGGATACCACGATGTCGTGCTCGAAATCGAACAGTCCCGAGACGGCCAGATGCACGCAGTCGGTGGGTGTCCCGTTCACGTAGTAGCTGTCGACGTCGTAGCGCGCCGCTCGAATCGGAACGTCCAAGGTGAGCGAGTTACTCGCGCCGCTCCGATTCCGATCGGGTGCAACCACGGTGACGGACCCCAGCGGTTTGATCGCCTCTCTCAGTGCCTCCAAGCCCTCAGCGCGGTAACCGTCGTCGTTGGAAAGTAGAATTTTCACAGTCTAAACGCATGATGGCGGGCAACGCCCCACCGACTATACTGTAACGCCTCACACCCGGATAGCGGATCGACATGGCCAAACCACGCTCCCGCGGCAGCGGCGCGCCCGCCGCGCAGCGACCGCGCAGCGCTGATGCGGACGCCGAGTTGTTTCGTGCCGCGATGAGCGATGTGAAGCCGCTGCCGCCCCCGCCCGAGGCCGCGGGACTTGGCGCGCCGCGTCGGCGCAGGGCAGCGCCGCGGGCGCGCAGCGCCGCGCTCGCCGCCTTCGGGCAGCTGCCGGGCGAGTCCTCGGGCGAGGATGCCGCGCGGGACGAGCTCTCGGCGAGCGATGCCGACGCCTCGCAGGCCGACGCCTCGCAGGCCGGCGTCGCGCCGGGCGATGCGCTGTGCTTTCGGCGGCCGGGCGTGCGCACTCAAACGCTGCGGCGCCTGCGGCGCGGGCTGTGTCCCGTCGAGGACGCGCTGGATCTGCACGGCTTGAGCCAGCCGCAGGCTCGCGACTGCCTGGCCGAGTTCATCGCGCGCAGCCGCAGCGCCGGCCGCCACTGCGTGCGGGTGGTGCACGGCAAGGGGTATCGCTCCGGTGCACGCGGCCCGGTTCTGAAGATTGCGGTGAATCGCTGGCTCAGGCACCACCCCGGCGTCCTGGCGTTCACCTCTGCGCGTCCCCTCGACGGCGGCACGGGCGCCGTGTACGTGCTGCTGCGCTCGTAGAGGCACGGCGCGAGCGCAACGGTGCGTTCGGCCCGGGGCGTTGCGGATTACTCGGGATCGGAATCGATGAGCGCCGGCGCGGCGAATTCACAGATCTCGCGCAGCACCGCGGTGGCGAACTGACCTCTGCCGAGGCCGAAGCTCAGGGTCAAGCTTGCCGCATCGGCCTCGACGCTCGGATCACGCAGCACGCAGCGCAGCGCACGCCGCTCCTGCTCCAGGCCCTGCGCCGCCAGCAGCTGCGCGACGGGGTGAAATTCCTGCGCCACCTCGCGCTCGATCTCGAGCGAGCGCCCAGCGGTCTGCGGATCGCCGCGGCCCCACAGAGGACCCGACGGGTGGATGTCGAATGAGTCCAGACGGCGCTGGATCTGCTCGTCGACGGCGACGATCGGAAAGTGGCTCGCGCTGCCCTCGAGCATCGCCAGATCTCCGGGCGCGAGCCTAGACCAGTCGGCGCTTTGGACGCGCCGTGCGAGCACGGCATTGAAGATGAGCGCGCGCGCGGCGGACAGCACGAAGGCGCGCTCGCTGCGACCGGGCGGGCTGCGGCCGCTCTGCAGCCACTCCTCGAGCCGATCCAGATTGAAGCCATTGCGGCCGAAGCGCTGCGGACCGAAGTAATTCGGCGCTCCGTGCAGGGACAGCGCGAGCAGCTTGCGCTCCCAATCCTCGCGTGCCCAGCTCACCTGGCGCAGACGAATGCGGAAGCGATTGCCGCTGAGCGCACCGCGTCTGAGCTTGCGGGCGTTCGCCTGCACCTCGAGCACCCTGAACTCGTCGGTGCGCAGCGCGCTCCAGAACTCGGCCGGCCGCGGGCGCGCCGGAACGCTGAACCACTGCACGCCGATGGCGTGCCGATCCTTGAGCCCCGCATAGCCCACCTCGGCGAGGGGCACGAGGGCGAGGCGCGCGATCTCGGCGGCGACCCAGCGCGTGTTGGCCGCACGCTTCTCCACGCGCAGCAGCCAGTGCGATCCTTCGCCGGAGGGAGCGAAGGAGAGCTGTTCCTCGACTCGAAAGTCCTCGGGCTCGGCCTTGATGAGCGCCGCAGCGAGCGGCGCTCCGTGCGCCCGCGGGGGCCCGAGGGCGGCCTGCCTCCAGGCCGCCGGTGCGCTCAAGCTCCCTCGAGCAGCACGGCGGCCTGCGCGGCGAGGCCCTCGCCGCGACCGAGGAATCCGAGCCCCTCGGTGGTGGTCGCCTTGATGTTGATGAGACGCGGCGCCACGCCGAGGTCGGCGGCCAGATTCCCCGCCATGGCGAGCCGATGCGGGGCAACGCGCGGCGCCTCGGCGAGCACCGTCACATCCGCATTGACGAGCACGAAGCCCGAGTCGCGCATCATGGCGGCGACGGTGCGCAGGAGCTCGCGACTATCCACCCCCCGATAGCGCGCATCGGTGTCCGGGAAATGCCGGCCGATGTCGCCCTCGCCGAGCGCGCCAAGCAGCGCATCGCAAAGGGCGTGGATCACCACATCGCCGTCCGAGTGCGCGACGACTCCACGGCTGTGCGCGATGCGCACCCCGCCGAGCATGACGTGATCGCCCTCGCCGTACTTGTGCACGTCCATACCTTGACCGATCCTCATCTTGCCGCCTCGCGTGCCTTGCAATATGCGCGCCGCCTCCGCCAGGTCCTGTGCGCGCGTGATCTTGATGTTGAAGGGCGAGCCTTGCACCAGGACGGGGCGCAGCCCGAGCCGCTCCATGGCCTGCGCTTCGTCGGTCACGGGAACGCCCAAGCGCGCGGCGTCCTCGAGCGCGCGGGCGAGCTCGCGCAAGCCGAATGCCTGCGGCGTGAGCGCGCGCCACAGGCCCTGCCGGTCCACGGTCTCGACGACCGCGCCGTCGCGCTCGCGCTTGACCGTATCGACGATGGGCGCGGCCAGCACGGCGCCGCACGCGCCGCCCTCGAGCGCATCGATGAGCGAGCGCACCTCGCCCGCCGCAAGACACGGTCGCGCGGCATCGTGCACCAGCACCCAGTCGCCGGCCGCGGCGAGGGACTCGAGGGCTTTCAGGCCGCTCAGCACCGATGCCTGGCGACTCGCCCCGCCGATCGCGGTCAGCAGCTTCTCGGAGCCGATCCGGGCGGCGAGCTCGGGCCAGCGCGCATCATCGGCGGCAACCACCACGGCCACGCGCTCGATGCGCGGCTCGCGCAGCAGCGCGCGCAGCGCGCATTCGAGCACGCTCACCCCATCCAGGGGCGCATATTGCTTGGGTAAGCGCGGCTCGGCGCCGGAGGCCTCGAAGCGTTCGCCTCGGCCCGCGGCCGGCACGACGGCCCAGACGCGCGGCGCTGAAATGGGGGGGGTCACTGAGCGCGGGCTGTGATCGCGGTGGCGGGCGCGGGGGGCGCCTGGGTCGCGGGAGTCACGATCTGATAGAAGGTCTCGTTATTGCCCACCATGCCGAGCTCCGAGCGAGCACGCTCCTCGAGCGCGGCCAGGCCGACCTTCAGATCAGTCACCTCGGCCAGCAGCTCGCGGTTGCGCTCGCGCTGCTCGGCGTTTGCGGCACTCTGCGCGGCGATCGCCTGCTCGAGACGCCAGGTCTCGCGCAGCCCGCGCTCCGACACCCATAGCCGGTATTGCAGAAGAACCAGGCTCAGGCCGAGTATGACCGCGAAAATCCTCATGGCACCAGTAGCTTAGCATGAACTCTTAAGAAACTGGAACCGCTAGCGCCCGCTTGCCGGCAAAAGCCGCCTCGCCGGCGAGCTCGGCCTCGATACGCAGCAGCTGGTTGTACTTGGCGATCCGATCGGAACGCGACATGGAGCCGGTCTTGATCTGCGTCGCCGTCGTGCCGACGGCGATGTCGGCGATGGTGGCATCCTCGGTCTCGCCCGAGCGATGCGAGATGATGGCCGCATAGTGCGCCTGCGCCGCCATGTCGAGCGCCGCGAGGGTCTCGGTGAGCGTACCGATCTGGTTCGGCTTGATGAGAATCGCGTTGGCAATATTCTTCGAGATGCCCGCGGCGAAGATCTTGGTGTTGGTGACGAAGATATCGTCGCCCACGAGCTGCAGCTTCTGGCCGAGCTTGCGCGTGAGCACCGCCCAGCCCTCCCAGTCGCCCTCGCTCATGCCGTCCTCGATGGTGACGATCGGATACTTCGCCGCCAGCGCCGCGAGATAATCCGCGAACTCGCCGGCATCGAACTTGCGCCCCTCGGATGCGAGCTCGTAGACGCCGTCCTTGTAGAGCTCGTTGCTGGCGACGTCCAATCCGAGATAGATGTCCTTGCCCGCGCGGTAGCCCGCCTTGTCGATGGCTTCCAGGATCACCGCGAGCGCCGCCTCGTTCGAGGGCAAATCGGGCGCGAAGCCGCCCTCATCCCCCACCGCGGTATTGAGCCCGCGCGCGTGCAGCACCTTCTTGAGCGCGTGGAACACCTCCGCGCCGTAGCGCACGGCCTCCGACAGGCTGGGCGCGCCCAGCGGCAGGATCATGAATTCCTGGATGTCGACGCTGTTGTCCGCGTGCGCGCCGCCGTTGATGATGTTCATCTGCGGCACCGGCATGACGGGCGCCGCAGCGCCGCCCAGATAGCGGTACAGGGGGAGCTTGCGCTCACGCGCCGCGGCATGGGCGGCCGCAAGCGAGACGGCGAGGATGGCGTTCGCGCCGAGCTTGGACTTGTTCTCGGTGCCGTCGGCGGCGATCAGCCGCCCGTCCAGCCCGCGCTGATCCTCGGCGTCGTACCCGACGAGCACGCGGCGGATGGTGGTGTCGATGTGCTCGACCGCCTTGCGCACGCCTTTGCCGCCGTAGCGCTTCGGGTCGCCGTCGCGCAGCTCCACCGCCTCGCGCGAGCCGGTCGATGCGCCGGACGGCACGGCGGCGCGTCCCATGGCGCCCGACTCGAGCACCACGTCGGCCTCGACGGTGGGGTTGCCGCGCGAATCGATGATCTCGCGGCCGCGAATCTCGGCGATGCGACTCATAGCAAGGTCTCCTCGAAGGGTTTCTTCTTGACGGCGAGGTCCAGCTCCACGAGGGTCGTCAGCAACGAGCCCATGCGCTCGAGCGGCCAGGCATTGGGGCCGTCCGACAGCGCCTCGGCGGGCCGGGGGTGCGTCTCCATGAACAGGCCGGCGATGCCGACGGCGACCGCCGCGCGCGCCAGCACCGGAATGAATTCGCGCTGCCCTCCGGAGACATCGCCCCGGCCACCCGGCAGCTGCACCGAGTGCGTCGCGTCGAAGACCACCGGGCAGCCGGTCGCGCGCATCACGGCGAGCGAGCGCATGTCCGCGACCAGGTTGTTGTAGCCGAACGAGAACCCGCGCTCGCACACCATGATCTGCGCATTGCCGGTGGAGCGCGCCTTGTCGACCACGTTCTGCATCTCCCAGGGGCTCAAGAACTGGCCTTTCTTGATGTTCACCGGCTTGCCCTGCGAACAGGCCGCGACGATGAAGTTGGTCTGGCGGCACAGGAACGCAGGTGTTTGCAGCACATCGACCACCTGCGCCACTTCCGCCAAGGGCGTGTCCTCGTGCACGTCGGTGAGCACCGGAACGCCGATCTGCTTGCGCACGAGCGCGAGTGCCGCGAGCCCCGCTTCGAGGCCCGGGCCACGGAAGCTCGAGCGCGAGGAGCGGTTCGCCTTGTCGAAGGATGCCTTGAACACGAACGGGATGCCGAGCGTCTCGGTGAGCTCGCGCAGGCGCCCCGCCACCTCGAGCACCAGCGCCTCACTCTCGATCACACAGGGGCCGGCGATCAAGAAGAAGGGCCGGTCGGCGCCGACCTCGAACGAGGTCAGCCTCATGCCGTGGCGCGCGCCGGCTGCAGCGATGCGCGATAGGCGCGCGCCGCGCGCACGAAGCCGGCGAACAGAGGATGGCCGTCGCGCGGGGTGGAGGTGAACTCCGGATGGAACTGGCTCGCCACGAACCAGGGATGGGAGTCGAGCTCGATGAACTCGACCAGCCCGTCGCCGGAGAACGCCGAGCAGGTCAATCCGGCCGCGGTCAATTCCTCGAGATAATGGTTGTTGAACTCGTAGCGGTGCCGGTGCCGCTCGAAGATCGATTCCTTGCCGTAGAGCGCGTGCACCAGCGAGCCCGGCTTCAATCGCGCCTCCTGCGCGCCCAGGCGCATGCTGCCGCCGAGATCGGACTTCTCGTCGCGCACCTGCTGGCCGCGCGCGAGGTCCTGCCACTCGGTGATGAGCGCAATCACCGGATGATGCGTCGCGCGGTCGAACTCCGTGCTGTTCGCGCCCTTCAGGCCGACGACGTTGCGCGCATACTCGATGATCGCGAGCTGCATGCCGAGGCAGATGCCGAGGTAGGGAATTCGATTCTCGCGGGCATAGCGGATGGCCTGGATCTTGCCCTCGATGCCGCGGTCGCCGAAGCCGCCGGGCACCAGGATGGCATCCATGTTGGCGAGCACCGACGGCCCGGAGCGCTCGATGTCCTGCGACTCGAAGTAATGGATGTTCACCCGTGTGCGGGTCTTGATCCCGGCGTGCATCAGCGCCTCGTTCAGCGAGATGTACGAGTCGCGGATCTGCACGTACTTGCCGACCATGCCGATGTCGACCACCGCCTCGGGATTCTGCCTGGCGGCGACCACCGCGCGCCACTCCGACAGATCCGTGCCGGGCGCATGCAGGCGCAGCTTGTCGATGACGATGTCGTCCAGATCCTGCTCGTGCAGCAGGAGCGGTATCTTGTAGATGTCGTCCGAATCGACCGCGGATATCACCGCCCGCTCCTCGACGTTGGTGAACAGGGCGATCTTGCGCCGCTGCTCGTCCGGCAGGGTCTGCGAGCAGCGGCACAGCAGGATGTCCGGCTGGATGCCGATGCCGCGCAGCTCCTTGACCGAGTGCTGCGTGGGCTTGGTCTTGATCTCGCCCGATCCGCCCACCACCGGCACCAGGGTCAAGTGCATGTAGAGCACCTGGTTGCGCCCGAGCTCCACGCCCATCTGGCGGATCGCCTCGAGGAAAGGCAGCGACTCGATGTCGCCGACGGTGCCGCCGATCTCGACCATGCACACGTCGGAGTCGCCCGCGCCCATGCGGATGCGGTACTTGATCTCGTCGGTGATGTGCGGGATCACCTGCACGGTCGCGCCGAGGTAATCGCCGCGCCGCTCCTTGGCGATGACCCGCTCGTAGATGCGGCCGGTGGTGAAATTGCTGTCGCGGCCGGTGGTGGTGCGCACGAAGCGCTCGTAGTGCCCGAGATCCAGGTCCGTCTCGGTGCCGTCCGCCGTGACGAACACCTCGCCGTGCTGGAAAGGGCTCATGGTGCCGGGGTCCACGTTGATGTAAGGATCCAGCTTGACCATGCTCATCTTGAGGCCGCGCGCCTCGAGAATGGCTCCGAGAGACGCCGACGCGATGCCCTTGCCCAAGGATGACACCACGCCGCCGGTGACGAATACGAATCGAGTCATGAGGTCACCGCCAAATAAATAATCGCTGACCGCGCTGCAAAAATCGCAAGCGGCGGCGCCGACAACCCAAAAAGGAATTATTAATTTCGACGGGAGTTCAGGTTACCAGATCGGCCCCGCCCCGACAATCGCACGAGCGCTCGATCGGCAGCGCGCGGCCTCTCAAAGCAGGCTCGGCGCATTCTCCCACATGCACGCGAGCCCGGGCACGTGCGGCTCGACGCTCCAGCGCGCGTCCTGCCACAGATCGCCCACCGCGATGAGCGCATCGTCCGCGTAGATGAGCGGCAGCGCATCGCGCAGCCACGGCAGAACCCCCAGCGATTGACACAGATGCTGCAGCGACTGACTGCGCGCGCGCGCACCCGTCTTGAGCGCTTCCCCGCCGCGGCGCCGGCGCACGCTGAGCGTGCCCGGCAGGCGCGCCGGATCGAGGCCTCCCGGCCGGGCGGCGAGGCGCAACGCCCCCAGTCCGGCCGGGAGCTCGAGCGCGGTGGCGGCGGCGCCGACCCAGTCGAGCCGCGCCGGCAGCGCCGGCACGGCCGCCGGCGTGACGAACAGCCGCTGCCGATAGCGGCGCAGCGCGTGCTCGCCCCAGGCCACCGCGGGAATGTGATCGCTGTGCGCGGTGAGCATTTGCCGCAGCGCCTCGCCGAGCCTGGCCGAGGATGGCGGCTCGACCGCCGCCGCATGCAGCCAGTAGCGCAGCACGTTCAGCCGCTCGCGGGCCGGCAGCGCACGCAAGCCCGGCACCGACAGCGCCTCGCCGTCGCGCAGACGCTCGACGGTGAGCTGCGTGGCGGCATCGAGCGAGGCTTGCGCTTGAGCGAGATGCTGCGCGGCGCGCGCGAGTGCCGCCGCCGCGCCCGGCCAGCGCCGCTCGATCGAGGGCCAGATATCGTGCCGCAGGTAGGCACGATCGAAGCGCGCATCGCGGTTCATCGGATCCTCGACCGCGGCGACGCCTTGCGCCGCGCCGAAGCGGCGCAGGTCGCGCCGCG
>Ga0335074_10017657_pt1 | contig 10066 bp, 6 predicted proteins | sample Lox_Sample_23_FD_206715 | JGI IMG/M metagenome (GOLD analysis project Ga0335074, IMG submission 206715) | Soil microbial communities from Loxahatchee National Wildlife Refuge, Florida, United States - Lox_Sample_2.3 | ecosystem: Environmental > Terrestrial > Soil > Wetlands | place: USA: Florida...
GGGAATCGAACCCGGGTCCTTCAGTACCTCACCAGGACTTCTCCGAGCGCAGCCTGCATTTGCTTTTCTCAGCCCCGGCGATCACGCAGGCAAGACGCCGACGGGCTCAGCCACTGTTAGATGTCCTAGCCTGCCCCGTGACCGGGCCGGCCAGTAAGCCTTCTAGCTGATGCCAGGTCCGGGCCGAAGGCAGTCCCGGGCTGACAGTTCTCTCTTACTACGCCTTAGGCGGCGAGTGCGAGAGCGCCCTTGACGGGCACAGTGCTCTTAGAGTTGGCACCTATAAGTTACGATCGCATTATTTACGAGGTCACGACCGTCACCCTCGGCTCGCTTCTCCTGGATCGACTACCGAAGTCGAAACCGTTCACCCCCCTGTTTAGTTGTAAGCCGGCCGCACGTGGCTTGCCAGCCACCTATGACCTTACCCCGATCAACACGGGGGAACCAACGGGGATTCCCCGCAGGCGGGGCTCCGCCCCGCGGGCTACGCGACCTTGTGGACCCAGCCGAAGGGGTCGGGGCGGTGGCCGTACTGGATGCCGATGAGCTCCTCGCGCAGCCGCATGGTGACCGGGCCCGGTTCTCCAGAGCCGATGGTCCAGCCGCCCGACGGGCCGTCGACGGCGCCGACCGGGGTCACCACGGCCGCCGTGCCGCAGGCGAACACCTCGGTGATCTCGCCGGCGGCGCAGGCCCGCCGCCAGTCGGGCACCGAGATCCGTCCCTCGGCCGCCCGGATGCCCAGCGTCGGTGCGAGCTTGAGCAGCGAGTCCCTGGTGATGCCCGGCAGCAGGGTGCCGGTCAGGGCGGGCGTCATGATCCGCGCGCCGGCGCCGGAACCATGCACGAAGTACAGGTTCATGCCGCCCATTTCCTCGACCCACTGATGCTCGGCGGCGTCAAGCCAGACCACCTGGTCGCAGCCGTTCTCCACGGCCTGCTGTTGCGCGACGAACGCCGCGGCGTAGTTGCCCCCGCACTTGACCGCGCCGGTGCCGCCGGGGGCGGCGCGGGTGTAGTCCTCGGACAGCCAGACCTTGACGGTCTTGGCGCCGGCGCCGAAGTAGGAGGCGGCCGGGGAGGCGATCACGCAGAACAGGTAGGAATCAGACGGGTGATTGACCCCGAGGCCGCGCTGCGTGGCGATCATGAACGGGCGCAGGTAGAGGCTGTTCCCCTCGCCCTCGGGAATCCAGTCCTTGTCCTGGGCGACGAGCAGCTCCAGGGCCCGCAGGAACGTCTCCTCAGGCAGCTCCGGCATCGCCATCCTGCGGGCGCCGGCGGTGAAGCGCGTCGCGTTCGCCCGCGGGCGGAACATGACGACCGACCCGCTTTGCTGGCGGTACGCCTTCAGCCCCTCGAAGAGCTCTTGCGCGTAGTGGAACACCGCGGTGGCCGGGTCGAGCGCGAACGGGCCGTACGGCTCCAGCTTGCCGTCGTGCCAGCCATGCTCGGCCGACCAGCGCATGGTGATCATGTGGTCGGTGAAGTTCTGACCGAATCCCGGCGCCGCCAGTATCCGCTCGCGTTCGGCGGCTGGCACCCGTGCCTGGGAGGGATGGATCTCGAAGTCGATCTCGGTGTCAGGATGTGCGGTCATGACAGGTGGTCCTTTCTGGGCAGTATCGGATAGATCGGATCGCCCCGCACGGTGGTGCGGGGCAGTGCGGGCTTGTGGCCCGCTATCCGGATACTCGTTCGGCGATGTCGTCGCCTACTTCTACGGTAGTCCGTGCTGCCCATTCACCCTGACGCTCGATCACGTCATCCGCAACTGCCTGCTCGATTTTCGCTGCCTCGCCCGGCAGGCCCAGGTGCGAGCACAGCAGCGCCGCGGACAGGATCGCCGCGGTCGGGTCGGCCTTCGACTGGCCCGCGATGTCCGGCGCGCTGCCGTGCACCGGCTCGAACATCGACGGGTACTTGCGGGCGGGGTTGATGTTCCCGCTCGCCGCGAGCCCGATGCCGCCGGCCACCGCCGCGCCCAGGTCGGTCAGGATGTCGCCGAACAGGTTGTCGGTCACGATGACGTCGAACCGCTCCGGCTGCGTGACGAAGAACATCGACGCCGCGTCCACGTGCTGGTAGTCCACCGAGACCTCGGGATACTCCTTGGCCAGCGAATCCACCGTGCGCTGCCAAAGGTCCCCGGCGAACGTCAGCACGTTGGTCTTGTGCACCAGCGTGAGCTTCTTCCTCGGGCGCTCAATGGCCTGCTCGAATGCGTACCGCGCGACCCGCTCAACGCCGAACCTCGTGTTGAGGCTCTCCTGGGTCGCGAGCTCCTCAGGCGTGCCGCGCCGCATGAAGCCGCCGGCACCGGTGTACGGTCCCTCGGTGCCCTCCCTGACGACCACCATGTCGATAGTCTCCGGCGACCCCTTCGCCAGCGGCGAAGCCACTCCGGGGTACAGCCGGACCGGCCGCAGGTTGACGTAGTGATCGAGTTCGAAGCGCAGCCGGAGCAGCAGCCCGCGCTCCAGGACCCCGCTCGGCACCGACGGGTCACCCACGGCGCCGAGCAGGATCGCGTCGTGCCCGCGGATCTCCTCGAGCACCGTGTCAGGGAGCGTCTCCCCGGTGCGATGCCAGCGCCGCGCACCCAGGTCGTAGTCGGTCACCGCGAAGGTGACGTCGGGCGCCGCGGCCCGCAGGACCTTCAGCGCCTCCGCCGTCACCTCCGGGCCGATGCCGTCACCGCCGATGACGGCGAGTCGTAGTGATCCCATGCGAGAACCTTAGTCCTCGCTGTCCGACAGCCAGCTCATCAGCGGCCGGAGCTTGGCGCCGACCTGCTCGATCTGCTCGGACTGCTCCGCCTCGCGGCGCTTGAGGAAGTTGGGCTTGCCCGCGTCGAACTCCTCGACCAGCTCACGGGTGAAGGTGCCATCCTGGACCTCGCCGAGGATCTTGCGCATCTCCTCGCGAGTCGACTCGTTGATCAGCCGCGGGCCGCGGGTGTACCCGCCGTACTCGGCGGTGTCCGACACGGACCAGTACATCTTGGAGATGCCGCCCTCGTACATCAGGTCGACGATCAGCTTCATCTCGTGCAGGCACTCGAAGTACGCCGCCTCCGGCTGGTACCCCGCCTCGACGAGCGTCGCGAAGCCCGCCTTGATCAGCTCGGAGACGCCGCCGCACAGCACCGCCTGCTCGCCGAACAGGTCGGTCTCCGTCTCCTCCTTGAACGTGGTCTTCAGTACCCCGGCCCTGGTGCCGCCGATGCCCTTGGCGTACGACAGCGCGAGCGCCAGCGCGTTGCCCGACGCGTCCTGCTCGACGGCGACGAGCATCGGCACGCCGCGGCCCTCATTGAACTGACGGCGGACCAGGTGGCCGGGCGCCTTGGGCGCCACCATGCACACGTCCACGTCGGCCGGCGGCTGGATCAGGTCGTACCTGATGTTCAGCCCATGGGCGAAGAACAGCGCGTCACCCTCGACCAGCGACGGCGCGATGGCCTCCGCGTACACCGCGCGCTGCAGGTGGTCCGGGATCAGCACCATCACCAGGTCGGCCTCTTCGCACGCCTCGGCCGGGGTCAGCACGCGCAGGCCGTCGCTTTCCGCCTTCTCCCGGCTCGCCGAGCCGGCCGGCAGGCCGACCCGGACGTCCACACCCGAGTCACGCAGCGACAGCGCGTGCGCGTGCCCCTGGCTGCCGTAACCGAGGACGGCGACATGCCGCCGCTGGACGAGCGAGAGGTCGGCACTGTCGTCGTAGAAGATCTCTGCCACTGGAGTTATCTCTTTCTTCGTGTGTACGGGCGTCAGGCGGAGCGCTCGAGCGGGCGCAGCGTGCGGTCCGTGATGGACCGGCCGCCGCGGCCGACGGCGATCGCGCCGGACTGGACCAGTTCTTTGATACCGAACGGCTCAAGGACGCGCACCAGCGCCTCGAGCTTGTCGTGGCTGCCGGTCGCTTCGACGGTAACCGCGTCCAGCGCCACGTCCACGACGTGGGCGCGGAACAGCTCCACGGTCTCGAGAACCTTGGACCGCGTGTCCGCGTCGGCGCGGACCTTGACCAGGATGAGCTCGCGCTGCACCGCCTGAGCCGCGTCCAGCTCGACGATCTTGAGCACGTTGATCAGCTTGTTGAGCTGCTTGGTGACCTGCTCGAGCGGGTGTTCGTCGCAGTTCACCACGATCGTCATCCGGGAGATCTCCTCATGCTCGGTCGGCCCGACCGCGAGTGAGTCGATGTTGAAGCCGCGCCGGGAGAACAGGCCGGCGATGCGCACCAGGACCCCCGGCTTGTTCTCCACCAGCACGGAGAGCGTGTGCTGACTCATGCTCTGCCTCCCGCTCGCCCGGAAACCAGGGCTCGCTTGTGTTCCTGACGAATTTTCATTCGTCCATCGCCTCCCAGTCGGGCGCCATGCCGCGCGCGAACTTGATGTCGTCGTTGCTAGTGCCGGCCGCGACCATGGGCCACACCATGGCGTCTTTGTGCACCACGAAGTCGATCACGACCGGCTGGTCGTTGATCGCCATGGCCTGCTCGATGATCGCGTCGACGTCGTCTTTCTTCTCGCAGCGCAGGCCGATGCAGCCGTAGGCCTCGGCCAGCTTCACGAAGTCAGGCACGCGGGTGCCCGCGACCTCCGCCTTCTTGTCACCGAGGTTGGTGTTCGAGTACCGCTCGTTGTAGAACAGCGTCTGCCATTGGCGGACCATGCCAAGGCTGCCGTTGTTGATGATCGCGATCTTGACCGGGATGCCCTCGATCACGCAGGTGGCCAGCTCCTGATTGGTCATCTGGAAGCAGCCGTCACCGTCGATCGCCCACACCTGGGTGTCCGGCATGCCGACCTTGGCGCCGAGCGCGGCGGGGACCGCGAACCCCATCGTGCCGGCCCCGCCGGAGTTGATCCAGGTGCGCGGATTCTCGTAGTCGATGAACTGCGCCGCCCACATCTGGTGCTGGCCCACGCCCGCCAGGTAAACCGCATCCGGGCCGACCAGCTTGCCGATCCTCTCGATCACGTACTCCGGCGCCAGGCTGCCGTCGGCTGGGTCCGTGTAGCCGAGCGGGTACTTCGACCGCCACTGGTTGAGCTGGACCCACCATTCGGCGTGGTCGGGCTCACGGCCGTGCGCGTGCTCGGCCTGCACGGCCGCGATCAGCTCGGCGATGACCTCCTTGCAGTCACCCACGATCGGCACGTCCGCGCGCCGGTTCTTGGAGATCTCCGCCGGGTCAATGTCGGCGTGCACGATGAGCGCGTCCGGCGCGAAGGTGTCCAGCTTCCCGGTCACCCGGTCGTCGAACCTGGCGCCGAGCGCGACGATCAGGTCCGCCCTCTGCAGCGCGCCGACCGCGGCGACCGTGCCGTGCATCCCCGGCATGCCCAGGTGCTGCGGGTGGCTGTCGGGGAACGCGCCGCGTGCCATCAGCGTCGTGACCACTGGCGCGCGGGTGAGCTCGGCCAGCTCCTTCAGCTCCGCGGCCGCGTCCGCCTTGATGACGCCGCCCCCCACGTAGAGCACGGGCTTCTTCGCGTCGATGATCATCCGCGCGGCCTCCCGGACCTGCCGCGAGTGCGGCCTGGTCACCGGGTGGTAGCCGGGCAGGTCGTACTGGACCGGCCAGGTGAAGTCGGTCATCGCCTGCATCGCGTCCTTAGCGATATCCACCAGGACCGGCCCTGGACGGCCAGTGCCTGCCAGGTGGAAGGCCTCAGCGACCGTGCGCGCGATGTCCTCTGGCTTGGTGACGAGGAAGTTGTGCTTGGTGATCGGCAGCGTGATGCCGGAGATGTCCGCCTCCTGGAATCCGTCGGTGCCGATCAGGTTGGTCGACACCTGACCGGTGATCGCCACCACGGGAACGGAGTCCATGTACGCGTCGGCTAGCGGCGTGACCAGGTTGGTGGCGCCGGGGCCGCTCGTTGCCATGCAGACCCCGACCCGGCCCGTTGCCTGGGCATACCCGGTCGCCGCGTGGCCCGCGCCCTGCTCGTGCCTGACCAGGATGTGCCGGATCTTGTCGGAGTCGAGCAGCGGGTCGTAGGCGGGCAGCACGGCGCCGCCAGGGATCCCGAACACCACCTCGACGCCGATCTGCTCCATGGCCATGACCAGCGCCTGGGCGCCGGTAACCCGTGCCTTGATCGCGGGCCCTGAGGCGACGGTTCCGGCGGCCTGACCCGCGGCGGCGGGCTGTGCCGCTGCGGGCTGGGCGGTGGCCGGGTGGGACGCCGCGGGCTGGGACGCGCTCGCGGGCCGCCCGTTCTGCGGGCGGCCCGCGGCTGGCTCCGCCGCGGCCGGCTGCGCCGGGGCGTCGCTGTTCGCGGGTGGCGCCGGCCGGGTCGGTGCCGCCTTCTGGGGGGCTGGCCTCGCCGGGATGTCCAGTGGCGAGGGACCGGGGTGGGTCCTGCCTGGCGGCTGGTCCGCTGGCCCGGAGGCGGCGTGCGCCTTGGGAGGGACGGGGCTCGTCTGCTCGGTCATCGGTGTGGCTTCCTTGTCACGAGTGTGCGGCGGCTAACGGCATTAAAAAACCCCTCGCGCCATGGCGGCGGTCGAGGGGTGCGCGCAGAAGCCGACTGGTCAGCTTGCTGCGCGCCAGCCAAGTACGAGGATGTAGTTCCGCTTCACGGGTACCACCCTCACCTACGACACGGCTCCACGTCAAATTATCACCGCCGCCATCTCACTATCCGAGACACCGTGTCCGGAAATTCTGCTACGCGGCGGGGACGCCCGGCTTTGTCGTGCCGGTGACGTCCGTCGCGGCGGCCGCCCCGGCGGTCTCTGGCGGAGCTTGCGCGGCGGGCGCGCCGGCCGCGGTGCGGATCAGCGTGTCGACACCCGAGGCGGCCATCGGCCTGGCGACCAGGAAACCCTGGCCGTACCCGCAGCCCATCTCCCGTAGCTCGGCGAGCTGCCGGGGCTGCTCGATCCCTTCGGCTACCACCTGCATCCCGAGGTCCCTGCCGACCTGGACGATGGTCCTCGTGAGCAGCGTCAAGGTCGGGTCCTGGCCGAGGCCGGCGATGAACGACGGGTCGATCTTGATGATGTCCACCGGCAGCTGGCGCAGGTGAGCTAGCGAGGCATAGCCGATCCCGAAGTCGTCGATGGCCAGCTTGACGCCCAGGTCGCGCAGCTCGGCCAGCCGGTCCGCGACAAGCCCGGCGTCCTCCACCAGCATCCGCTCGCCTATCTCGATGGTGAGCGCGCCAGGCGGCAGGTTGCTCTCCGCGAGCGCGGCGGCCACCTGAGCGGGGAACTGCGGCGCGTTGAGCTGGCGCAGCGAGACGTTCACCGAGACTCCGACGTCCCAGGACGCCGCCCGCCAGGCAGCGCCCTGCGCGCACGCCTTTCGCAGCACCCACTCGCCGAGCTGGACGATCAGCCCGGAATCCTCCGCCACGGCGAGGAAAGCCCGTGGCGGCACCGCCTCGTCCCCGCGCCACCAGCGGACCAGCGCCTCCGCGCCGGTGACCCGCGAGGTAGCCAGCTCGACGATCGGCTGGTACTGCAAGGTCAGCTCTTCCCGCGCGATCGCGCGCTGCAGGTCGCTGGCCATGTCGAGGCGCCGGACCACGTCCGCGTGCATGTGCGCCGCGTAGACCTCGACCCGGCCGCCGCCGGTGTCCTTGGCCCTGGCCATGGCCACGTCCGCGTTGCGCAGTACCAGACCTGGCCGGGTCTCGTCGGCCAGCGCGACGCCGACGCTCGCGGTCATCCCGATCTCCCTGTCGGCGACCCGGAACGGCTCCCCCGCAATGGTGCCGGCCAGCCGTTCGGCGAGCTCGACGATCTCCTGGGTTGCCGTGGCGTTCTCGATAAGCACCGCGAACTCGTCGCCGCCCCACCGCGCGACGGTCTCCTGGGCTGGCACGACCGCCCGCAGCCGCCGCGCCGCCTGAGCGATTACCAGGTCGCCCGCGCCGTGCCCCACCAGGTCGTTCACCGCGGTGAAGCCGTCGAGGTCGAGGAATATGACACCCGCCCGGCGGCTCCTGCGCTCGGCGCCGGTGGCGTCGGCGTCGTCGGGGATGCCGCCCTCCGGCATGGCGAGCGCCTCCCGCGCGCGCTCCTCCACGTAGGCGCGGTTCGGCAGGCCGGTCAGCCCGTCGTGGAACGTCAGGTGGGTCACCTGCTGGCGCAGCGCGACCTGGTCACTGACGTCCCTGGCCGTCACCAGCATCTGCCCGGGCTCGCCGGGCCTCCGGTACATGAGCACGGCGCATTCCACGTGCCGCCAGGTCCCGTCCGCGGCACGCACCCGGCAGGAGAAGCGGCCCGTATCGCCCGCGGCGCCCTGTTCGGCGCTGTCCCCCATGGCCGCGCTCTCCGCGAGGACGAGGACCTGCTGGACCGCAGCCCGGGTCGCCGCGACGTCCTCCGGATGGACGAACTCCACGAGATCCTTGCCGACCAGCGCCTCGGGCGGGTAGCTGAAGCCGCTCGCGGCCGGGCTCGCGTAGCTGATCGTCCCGTCGAGGTCGCAGATCAGCACCATGTCGCCGGTCCGGTCCGCCAGGTCGCGCAGGCTGTCGGCTGAGTCCCGCCACATCCGGACGGCGACGCTGTTCTCCCTGACCAGCATGAAGATTCGTATCCCGACCACGAGCACGGCCGCGCCCCCGGCGATGACCAGCGCCAGGCCGGTGGCCGGTGCGCTGGCCAGGCCGTTCACGATGACGACGAACGCGGCGACCACCACGGCCGCCGCCGCTACGATCGTGGCGGCGCCGCCGCTCGTGACCGTCGTGCCTGGTGCTCCCCGCGCCTCGGGTGAACCGCTGGCCTGACCGTCCGGCGGGTCCTCCTCGCTGCGCCACACTGGCAGTCCGAGCCGGGCGGCGATCGCCGGCACCCAGGGCGCAACACCGAGCAGGCAGGCCGCCAGGATCATCGCGAGCTGCCCGAGGATGCCCTGGTGCCCGCCAGAGATCCTGGCGCCGACGCCGAGGGAGTCCGCGACGGTGAGCATGAGCAGCGCCAGGTACGGCACGAGCACGCGGCGCCACGCCACGGTGAGGACGGGCAGCAGCGCGCCAAGCACCGCGAGGTCCGCGAGCGGGTGCAGCAGGTCGAGCAGGAAGCTCGACGGCCGCTCACCGGAGCGATGGAACTCCGAGCCGAACGCCACCACCCAGCCGATGACGAGCAGGGCGACTGCCATCACGTACCCGTCGGCGAGACCGGGCAGCACCGACCCTGACGTGCCGTGCTCCGGATGCTCCCCCTGCCGGGCAACGCGCTGCGATGGCAACGGGGAAGCCAGCACCATAATGCCGGTCGCGGCGGCCGCCAGCCCGAGCAGCGGCGCCACGTCGGCCAGCCCGAGCGGCTCCCCCGAGGAACTCACCGATCCGGCGACGACCGTGTCCACGATCAGCCCGGCACACCAGAACAGGGCGGCGCCGCCCAGCCACCGGTAGCCCCTGGCCACGGGGCCAGTGTGCCACGTCGCGCCCACCCAGAGGCTGACGACCGCCCCGGCCGCGGCGAGCATGGCGACAATGCTCACTGTCTGCCCCCCCTGCCCGTTGGGTGCAACCGGAACTCCTTCCGTGACCGGTTCCCGCTAAACGCGTAGCGTGGTGTCCCGGCATGGTCATTCGCTGAGGATCCGGTAACGGATCTGCAACGACCTGTTACCGTTGACGAGCGTCCCGCGGCACCCGTCGATAACCGGTCTCGCCGCCCCAGGGAGCGGTCCGGCGATCCGGCCTTAGCCATCACTCTACGTACCCGAGATCACGCTTCGGTTGAGGAAGGGCGTCCACCGGGAGACAAGTCCGGTCACAAGAGCCTCGATGGGCCCGCGTCCTGGGAACTTCCGAGACGACCACCGTCAGTATGTGCCGGTGATCACATTCCGCAGCGGATCGCCTCGCAGATACGCCTCGGCCTGTTCCCGTGCGAGCCGGACCACCCGCTGCTGCGACACCGGCGTCGACGCCGCCACGTGCGGCGTGATGAACACCCCGGGCAGCGTCCACAGCTCATGCGAAGGCGGCAGCGGCTCGGGATCGGTCACGTCGAGCGCGGCCCGCAGCCGCCCGGCCGCCACCTCCGCGCACAGCGCCGCAGTGTCCACG
>Ga0335074_10017658_pt1 | contig 10066 bp, 8 predicted proteins | sample Lox_Sample_23_FD_206715 | JGI IMG/M metagenome (GOLD analysis project Ga0335074, IMG submission 206715) | Soil microbial communities from Loxahatchee National Wildlife Refuge, Florida, United States - Lox_Sample_2.3 | ecosystem: Environmental > Terrestrial > Soil > Wetlands | place: USA: Florida...
GGTGCTACCCGAACCCGACGACGTGATGCTGCGCGTCACCCGCGAGTTGTGCGCGCGCTCGGCGCGCGTCGTGTCGCTTTCGGCCACCGGCCGCGACTTGCTGGAAACCGTTTACGGCATCGATCCGCATCGCATGCGGGTGATTCATCACGGCGTGCCCGACGTGCCCTTCGCCGCGACCGACACGGCAAAAGCATCGTTCGGCATCGGTCAGCGCATGGTCGTCTCGACGTTCGGCTTGATCAGCCGCGGGAAAGGGCTCGAATACGCAATCGACGCGATGGCCGACGTGGTCAAACGTCATCCCGAAGTGCTCTACTTGATACTGGGCGAGACGCACCCGGTGGTGCGCCGCTACGAGGGCGAGTCCTATCGCGAGTCGCTGCAAGAAAAAGTGCGTTCACTGGGACTGCAGCACAACGTGCAGCTGGTCGACAAGTATCTCGACTTCGACGAGCTGCTTTCATACTTGGCCGCTACCGACATCTACCTCACGCCGTATCTGAATCCGGTGCAGATCGTGAGCGGAACGCTAGCCTACGCCGTGGGCTGCGGCAAGGCGATCGTCTCGACGCCGTACCTCTACGCGCAGGAAGTGCTGGCGTACGGACGCGGACTGTTCTGCGAGTTCCGCGACGCGGACTCGATCGCGGAGGGCGTGAACGCGCTGCTCGACGATTCCTCGCTTCGCCGGGCAACGGAGCGGCGCGCCTATCGCTTCGGCCGCCAGATGACGTGGCCGCACGTCGCGCGCGAGTACGGCAGACTCTTCGTCGAGTTGCGCCCGCCGGGCAAATTGCCGTTGGTCACCTCTGCGTAGCGGCTTCCCGCCGCTCGATCACGTGCTGATCCTCACGGATGACGTGGGGATCTTACAACACGCCCGCGAGACCGTACCCGATCGATCGCACGGCTACTGTACCGACGACGTCACCCGGGCGCTGATCGTCATGCTCGTGCGATTGCGGCAAAACAGCGAGCGCGACGCGATGCGCCTGGCTTCGACCTACCTTGCCTTTCTGCGGCACGCGCAGCTCGACGACGGGCGATTCCACAACTTCATGAGCTACGAACGCACCTGGCTCGACGAGACCGGCGGTCAGGATTCGTTCGGCCGCGCGATCTGGGCGCTCGGCTACACCCTGCGCTACGCGCCGCGGAAGTCGTGGCGGCGTCTCGCCGCCGCGATGCTCGACCGGGCGCTGACGCACGCGGAGCGGCTGGAATTTCCGCGTTCGCAGGCCTATGCGATGCTCGGTCTCGCGCATGCGGTCGACGCGAAGCCGACGCCGGAGCGCACGCAGCTCTTGCGCTCGCTCGCGCAATCGCTCGCCACCCTCTACGAACGCGAAGGCAGCGCGGAGTGGGAGTGGTTCGAGCCGATGATGACGTACGACAACGCCCGGCTTCCCGAAGCGCTGCTTCGCGCCGCGGCCGCGCTCGGCGACGACCACCTGCAAACCATCGGCCGGCGCACCCTCGGGTTTTTGGAGCGCGTCGTCTTCGAGGACGGGATCTTCGTGCCGGTCGGCAATGACGGATGGCTGCGGCGCGGCGGGCCGCGCGCCCGCTTTGCGCAACAACCCCTGGAAGCCGCCGCGATGGTCGACGCCGAGCTTGCCGCTTGCGACGTCTCCTTTAAAAGCGCGAAAGCGGCGCACCGCGCGGCAGCAAGAGCGGCGGCGGCATGGTTCGACGGAAAAAATCTGCTGGGCATAAGGATGGCACATGGCGGCGGATGCTATGATGGGCTGGAGCGCAACGGTCCCAACCGCAACATGGGTGCAGAATCCACGCTCGCGTATCTCGCAGCCGCCGGGCGCATACAAGAGTAGAAGGGACCACGCACGGCGAAGTACCTCCGGATGATGATCCTGGAGAGCGAAGCCCTCAACGATGTACAAACGCAGGCCGTCGAACAAACCGACGGTCCCGTTTTGATATTCGCCGGCGCCGGTAGTGGAAAAACGCGCGTGCTGACGCACCGCATCGCGCTCTTGCTGGGTCAGAGAAAAGTCGCCCCGGATCGCATTCTTGCCGTGACGTTTACAAACAAGGCCGCGGGCGAGATGAAGTCGCGGCTCGAGCGGATGGTCGGCGCGTCGGCGCGCGATCTTTGGGTCGGGACGTTTCACTCGATGTGCGTGCGCATTCTGCGCCGCGACGGCAGTAAGGCCGGCATCTCGCCGAGCTTCGCGATCATCGACGAAGCCGATCAGCGTCAGCTCGTCAAAGATATTCTCGACGACCTCGATTACGACGAGCGCCAGCTCTCGCCGGGCGCGTGCATCCACGAGATCAGCAAAGCCAAGACCTCGCTCATTTGGCCGGACAAGTACCACGAGCAGCAGACCTCCTTCCTCGGCGAACGGATGGCCAACGTCTACACCGAGTACGAGCGGCGCCTGCGCGAGTCGAACAGCCTCGACTTCGACGATCTCATCGTCCGCACGATCGACCTGCTCGAAAAAGACAAGACCGTTCGCGAGAAGTATCAAAACAAATTCGAATACGTCCTGGTCGACGAATATCAGGACGTCAACGTCGCGCAGTATCGTTTGATCGCGCTGCTCGGCGGCAAGCACAAGAACGTCACCGTGGTCGGCGACGACGATCAGTCGATATATTCATGGCGCGGCAGCGACTACCGCATGATCCTGCGCTTCGAAGAAGATTTCCCCGGCGCGAAGGTCTTCAAGCTGGAAGAGAACTATCGCTCGACGCAGCGCATCCTCGACGCGGCGAATGCCCTGGTCGCCAACAACCGCACGCGCGCGACGAAGAAACTCTTCACCCGCCGTGGCGAGGGCGAGGCGATCAGCGTCTACGCCGCAGCCACCGAACGCGACGAAGCGCGCTACGTGACCGAGAAGGTCAAACAGATGGTTCGCGACGGCGCGGCCTATCGCGATTTCCTCATCCTCTATCGCACCAACGCACAGTCGCGCGTCTTCGAAGAGGCGCTGATCACCGACGGTATTCCGTACCGCGTCGTGGGCGGCGTCGGCTTCTACGCACGAGCCGAGATCAAAGACGTCATCGCCTATCTGCGTTACATCGTCAATCCGGCCGACGCGCTCGCCTTCAAACGTATCGTCAACGTGCCGCGTCGCGGGATCGGACAGCAGACGCTCGCCGCACTGGTTCATGCCGCGACCGCGCGCGGTCTTTCGGTCGGCGAGGCGATCTTCGATTCCGACCTGCTCAGAGAAGCCGTCCCGAAGAAGCTCAAAGAACTCGAGCGCTTCGCCGAGCTCATCCGCAGCTTCCGCGAGCGTCTGCAAGACATGGGCGTCGCCGACCTGCTGGTCGCGGTGATGGAAGACTCCGGGTACGTGCGCGAATTGCAAGCCGAAGAGACGCACGACGCGCGTGCGCGAGTCGAGAATCTGCAAGAGCTCATCGGCGTCGCGCGTGAGTACGAGGGAGGCGAGGCCGAGTCGTCATTGGCGGGGTTCCTCACGAACATCGCGCTGATCAGCGATCTCGACGGACTCGATCCGGAAGCATCCTACGTGACGCTGATGACGCTGCACAGCGCGAAGGGGCTCGAATTTCCGCACGTCTTCCTCTCCGGACTGGAAGAGGGCGTCTTCCCGCACAGCCGCGCGCTCACCGACATGACCGAGCTCGAGGAAGAGCGCCGTCTCGCCTACGTCGGCGTGACGCGTGCCATGGACCGGCTCTTCCTGTCGTACGCGCAGCGCCGCGCGCTCTTCGGCAACACCTATGCGTATCCGAAGTCGCGGTTCATCGAAGAGATGCCGGGTCTCGACGTGCTCGAGAGCGACAGCATCGTGCTTCCGCGACCCTCGGGCGGCCGCTGGCGCGAAGTCGCGATCCACGAGTCGGCCGGCGCCGGGGTGTCGATGAATCTGCGCGACGGCGACAAAGTACGCCATCCGAAGTGGGGCGAAGGAACGATTCGCGGTATCGTCGGCGCCGGCGGCGACGGGCTCGTGACGATCGATTTCCCCAACGTCGGCCAAAAGATGCTGATGTTGAAATACGCGCCCTTAGAGAAGGTGTAGCGCTTCCCTCGACGTCGTTCGCCCCGCGAACGACGCTCGGGATGACGCGAGGCATTTATGCTCCGAATCGCCGTGGCCGGTGCGCTCGGCAGGATGGGCCGGGTAGCATGTAGCGCACTCAAAAATACGGACGGCGTTGTCTACGCCGGGGGTTTGGCGCGCGCCGCGGTGCCGGACGAAAAGATCGTGACCGACCTCGAGCAGCTCATCCGCGCGGGCAAACCCGATGTACTGCTCGACCTCACCACCTGCCCGGACAGCGTTGCGATTTCGACCAACGCGCTGCTGCACGGCGTGCGCCCGGTGATCGGCGCGAGCGGGTGGAGCGACGACGACCGGCGCGCGCTCGACGTGCTGTCGCGCGAGCGCAACCTCGGCGCGATGCTGGTGCCGAACTTTTCCATCGGCGCGATGTTGATGATGCGCTTCGCGCAAGAGGCGGCGCAGTTTTTCCCGAGCGCCGAGATCATCGAGCTGCATCACGATCGCAAGAAAGACGCACCGTCGGGTACCGCCAAACGCACCGCCGAGCGCATCGCCGCGGGCGGCGGACCGGCCCACACACCGATTCATAGCGTGCGTATGCGCGGTTTGCTCGCGCACCAAGAAGTGCTCTTCGGTACGGAGGGCGAGCTGCTCACGATCCGCCACGACGCCCTCTCGCGCGAAGGCTATGTTCCGGGAATGCTCGCCGCCGCGCGCGCGGTGATGACCGTGTGCGGGTTACAGATCTGGTCCTTCGACAATGCTTAACGTTGCGGTGGTCGGCGCGACCGGTGTCGTCGGCGAGACGATCGTGCGCGTGCTCGAAGAGCGCAAGGTTCCGCTGAACACGCTGGGCCGTTTCGCGTCGCGCGCTCGCGACGGCGTCGAGGCGACGAGCGCGCAGCGTCTGCGGGATTTCGACGTCGTCTTCTTTGCAAGCGGCGAAGACGCAAGCGAGGCCTACGCCCCCGCGCTGATCGAGCACGGCGTCTACGTGATCGACAATAGTTCGACGTTTCGCATGCGTGCGGGCGTGCCGCTGGTGATTCCCGAGGTCAACCCCGGCGCCGTCGAGCCGGCGCACCGGCTCTTCCCCGTCGCCAACTGTACCGCGATCATCCTATGCACCGCGCTTGCGCCGATTCGCGACGAGGCCGGGCTGCGCAGCGTGCGCGTTGCGACCTACCAATCCGCGAGCGGTGCCGGTCGTGCCGGTCTCGAGGAGCTGCTCGCCGGCGAGCAGGCCGTCGCGCGCGGCGAACGCGAGCCGGAGCCTACGACGTTTCCCCGTCCGCTCGTGCGTAACGTGATTCCGCAGATCGGCAGCTTCGAGGGAAGCGGCTACAGCGGTGAGGAGCGCAAAGTTGCCGACGAAACGCGCAAGATGCTCGATCTGCCGCAGCTCCTGGTGAGCGCGACGACGGTGCGCGTCCCGGTGCGCACCGCCCACTCCGAAGCGGTATGGGTGGAAACCCAACGCGAGACGAGCACGCAAGCCTTGGGTGCGGCGCTCGGCCGTGCGCCGGGCGTCGTCTACCATCCCGACGGCATCGTGACGCCGCGCGAGGTCGAGGGCACCGATCTCGTCCACGTGGCCCGTCTGCGGCGCGAGACCGGCGATTCGACGCGGAACTTCGTGCTCTGGTGCGCCGGCGACCAACTGCGCAAGGGAGCCGCGACCAATGCCGTGCAAATTCTCGAACTGCTGCTTGCACGAGGTCTCGTAGGATGACGAGCGCAGTTGCCCGCGTCGCGGTGCTAAAATTCGGCGGAACGTCGGTTGCGACGCGCGAGCAGCGTGAGATCGCCTTCGCACGCATCCTCGACGCGCGCGAAGCCGGTTTCGCACCGGTCGCGGTGGTCTCGGCCATGGGCCGCGCGCCTTCGCCGTACGCGACCGACACGCTGCTCGAGCTGATCGGCGGCAATACCGGCAGCACCAACGCCGATCTGCTGCTCGCCTGCGGCGAACTGATCTCGGCCGCCGTCTTCGCGGAAGAGCTGCGCGCGATGAACGTCGATGCGCAGGCGCTGACCGGCGCGCAAGCCGGCATCGTCACCGACGGTGCGCACGGCGATGCGACGATTTTGCGCGTCGAACCGAGTGCGGTCGCGGCGTTGCTCGAACGAGGAACCGTCCCGGTGATCGCGGGATTTCAAGGCGTTACCGAAGACGGCACGCTCACGACGCTCGGCCGCGGGGGTACGGACCTCACGGCGATCGCAATCGGACACGCGCTGGGCGCCGACCGCGTCGACATCTACACCGACGTAAGCGGCGCGATGACCGCCGATCCGCGCCGCGTCCCCAACGCGCACGTGATCGAACGCGCGTCGCTCGAAGAGATGCACGAGCTCGCGCAGCACGGCGCCAAGATCATGCATCACAAAGCCGCCGGGTTTGCCGAAGCGACCGGCACGCGCTACTCGATCAAAGGCTTGCAGAGCGATCTCGGCACGATCGTCGACGCGAGCTACGACTCGGAACGGCCGGTGACGGGCGTCACCGCCTCGGGCCGGGTTACGTGGATTCGCGTGATCCGCGGCGACATCGAGAATCCCAAGCATCGGATGGAGACCGAGCTCGAGATGTTTCGCCGCATCGCGGCAGCCGGAATCTCGATCGATCAGGTGACGATCAATCAGGCCGGCGTCGCGTTCGTGGTCGACGGCGACCGCGGCAACGAGGTTCGCAGCTTGCTCGGCGATCTCAACCTCGCGGTTCGCGTGCGCGAGGGCTGCGCGAAGATCTCGGTTGTCGGCACGGGCATGCGCTACTTGCCGGGCGTCGTTCACCAATGCGTGCTCGCGCTCAGCTGCGCGGACGTCGAGATCATTCACTGCACCGACAGCAACGTGACGATCTCCATCCTCGTGCCGGAAGCCGACGTGACGAAAGCCGAGGCGGCGGTCCACGACCAATTCCACCTCGCGACGGAGGAGAAGGCATGAATCGATTCGGCACGATCCTGACGGCGATGATCACGCCGTTCGACGACCGCGGCAATCTCGACACCAAGGAGGCGGCGCGGATCGCGCGCTGGCTGGTCGACCGCGGCAACGACGGGTTGGTGATCGCCGGCACGACCGGCGAAGGCGCGACGCTCGATCCGTTCGAGCGTGCAGCGCTCTTCACCGCCGTCAAGGAGGCGGTCGGCACGCGCGCGACGATGATCGCCAACGTCGGCACGAACGACGTTCGTTCGACGATCGCGGCTGCCGACGAAGCGCGCACCTGCGGCGCCGACGCGGTACTCGTGGTCGTGCCGCCGTACTGCAAGCCGACGCAGGGCGGGATGCTGGAGTTCTTCGGTGCCGTTGCGCAGGCGACGCCGCTGCCGCTTTTCATCTATAATATCCCGGGCCGAACAGCTGCGAACATGTTGCCGGCGACATTGCTCGAGCTCGCGCACCGTCACGCGAATATCACCGGCGTCAAGGAATCGAGCGGCGATCTCAAGCAGATCGCGACGATCGTGCGCGACCGGCCCGACAACTTCATCGTCTGGTGCGGCGACGACCATCTCTTGCTGCCCTCGCTTGCCGTGGGCACCGACGGCGTCGTCGGTGTTGCATCGCATCTGTGCTCGCGGGAATTTCGCGCGATGGTCGATGCGTTCAGAGGCGGCGACGTCGCTCGTGCCGCCGAGATTCACAACGGCTTGCTGGAATTAATCGACGCGCTCTTCGCCGTCACCAGCCCGATCCCGGTGAAGTGGGCGATGGGCGAGCTCGGCTTCAAAGCGGGGCGCTGCCGCCCGCCGCTCGATACGATACCGGTGCAGCTTGCGGAGCGGCTGCGCCCCCTCGTGCTGTCGTATCTCACGACCGCATAGCACGTGGAATCGATCGAGATCCTGGGATGTCGCCTCGATCTGCTCGACGAGCACGAGGCGACTGAGACAATTCTGCGCTTCGCTCGCAGCGACGGCGCGGCGCAAGTGGTGACGCTGGGCACCGAGATGGTCGTCTACGCGCAGCACCATCCCGAGTTTCGCGCCGTCATCGACGCAAGCGCGCTCTCGCTGTGTGACACCGTCGGCGTGCTGTGGGTCGCGCGGCGCCGCGGCGCGCGGTTGCAGGAACGTGTTACCGGCGTCGAGCTCGTCGAGCGGATCTGCCAGCGCGCCGCCGGCGAGGAACTTCCGGTCTATCTGCTCGGCGGCGCGGAGGGCGTGGCGGCCGACGCGGCGGCGATTCTCGAGGTGCTCTTTCCGGGTCTGGCGATCGCCGGGGCACGCAACGGTTTTTTCTCACGTGAGGAGGAGCCGGCCATCGTCGAGGCGATTCGCAGCAGCGGTGCACGGATTGTTTTCGCCGGTTTGGGCTCGCCGCGACAAGAGATGTGGCTCGCGCGCAACCTGCAAGCGACCGGCTGCGGCGCCGGAATCGGCGTCGGCGGTTCGTTCGACGTGATCAGCGGCCGCGTCAAGCGCGCGCCCTTGATTTGGCGGCGCCTGCGTCTGGAGTGGCTCTATCGCTTGATCCGCGAGCCGCAGCGCGTGCGCCGGCAGCTTGCGCTTCCCTACTTCGTGTGGCTCGTCGCGCTGGACTCGCTCGGCGTGCGTAGAGAGGGTACGAACGAAAAGTGAAGGCGATGATCTTGGCCGGCGGCCTTTCGACGCGCCTCTATCCGCTGACCAAGACGGTCCCCAAACCGCTCGTCCCGGTCGCGGGCGTGCCGAATGCGATTCATCTCATCCGCTATCTCGAGTCGTACGGGTATAACGAGATCGCGATCAACGTGCATTATCTCGGCGATGCGATCGCGGCCGCGCTCGGCGACGGGTCGGCGTTCGGCGTGCGTCTGGAGTACCTGCATGAAGAGACGCTCATGGGCAGTGCCGGCGCGCTCAAACCGATGGAGCATTTCTTCGGCGACGAAACCTTCGTCGTCGTCGGGTGTGACGACCTGACCGATCTCCCGCTCGACTCGCTGCGCGAGATGCACGAGGACCGTGGTGCGGTCGCGACCATCGGCCTCGTGCCGCGCGAACAGGTCGATCAATACGGCGTCGTCATCACCAGAGCCGACGGGCGCATCGTGGAGTTCCAAGAGAAACCCGCGCCGGGGACCGAACGCAGCAAGCTCGTGAACACCGGCATCTACGTCTTCTCGCGCGAGATCTTTGCGCGAATTCCCGCCGATACGTTCTATGATTTCGGCAAGCAGGTCTTTCCCGAACTCCTGATCGATGACGTGCCGTTCTTCGGCTTCGACGCAACCGACGCGTACTGGTGCGACATCGGAACGCCGAGCGAATACCGGCGCGCGAGTTTCGACGTCGTCAACGGCGTCTTTGCGATCCCGCAGACGCGCGGCGCCGGCGTGGATCCGCGTGCGCGCGTCGCACCCGGGGCGCGGATCGATCCCAACGTGTGGATCGGCGCCGGCGCTCGCATCGCCGAAGGCGTGCGCATCACCGGGCCGTCGGTGATCGGCGATCGCTGCGTTATCGGCGAGGGCGCGCATCTCGAAGGCAGTATCGTGTGGGAAGCGAGCACGATCGGCGCCGGGGCGTATCTGCGCGACGCGATCGTCGGCGCGCAGACCCAAGTAGATCCGGGCAGCCGGCTCGTCGACGAGATCGTTGCCTCTTGCCAACCCGTCTAAGTCGCGTGATGGAAGCCGTGGATGTTCCACGGCCTTGTCGACCTGTTCTTTCCTCCCCAATGCGCGGCGTGCGGCGCCGCCGGTACGGGATTGTGCGAGCGTTGCGTTCCGCACGGTACGCCGCCGCTCGTGCGCGCGCTGCCGACGCTACGCGTGTACGCGCTCGGTGAATACACCGGCGCCCTTCGGCGGGCCGTGCTCGCGCTCAAAGACGGACGGCGTGACGTTGCGCAGACGCTGGGCGAGCGTCTCGCCGAGATGATCTCCCCGCCGATGCTGCTGGCGCCGGTGCGCACGACGCGAACGCGGCGCCGCGTGCGCGGCATCGACGGCGTTGAATACCTGACGCGCGTTGCCGCGCGCCGCACCGGCGCGACGGTCGTCTGCGCGCTCGTACCGTTGCGGGGTGATGCGCAGCGCGGACGGTCGCGCTCGC
>Ga0335074_10017659_pt1 | contig 10066 bp, 7 predicted proteins | sample Lox_Sample_23_FD_206715 | JGI IMG/M metagenome (GOLD analysis project Ga0335074, IMG submission 206715) | Soil microbial communities from Loxahatchee National Wildlife Refuge, Florida, United States - Lox_Sample_2.3 | ecosystem: Environmental > Terrestrial > Soil > Wetlands | place: USA: Florida...
GCTGCCTCATCACGACCGCGCCATAATCGTGTAGGTCGGCTTCGACGTGGAACGGGACGGGACGGGTGACGCCGGAGCTCGCATCGATCGAGATCATCGACGCGGACAGGGGAGTCGTCAGCGGGGTGGGAACCAGCTTCACCAGTGCGGCGCCATCGGACACCAGAGGCAGCCCCCAGTGGTAGTAGGGGACATGGAGATAATCGAGACTACGGTCTCCGAGCCGCGTCCCGTCGAGCCAGTAGTCCTGGCCCTCGATCGTCGCTTCGACCAGCACGTGATCAAAAAGGGCGATCATCGGCAGGCGCGCCTCGAGACCGTCGCCCGCCTGCACGTTCACCGCAACCGGCCGCGCCTCGATGCCGAGACCATGCAGGAGTGCGAGCAATAGGACGGTCTTGCCCTTGCAGTCCCCGTACCGACGCGACCATGTCTGATCCGCAGCCGCCGGCACGAGCCCGCCATCGTTCATGGCGAGAAAGACGTACCGCACCTGATCCTCTACCAGCGCCAACGCGAGCGCGGCGCGCGCCTTCGGATCGGGTGTCGCGGCTCGAATGCGCGCGATCTCGGCCTGCAGCGGCGACTGCGGCGACAGTCTCGCCGCGCGCTCGTAAAGCGGCGCCAGACGTTTCGCCACCTCGCTCCAAGAGCCAAGCCCGCTGAAATCGATCCGGCGGTCGATGGCATAGCGCAGCGGCGCGTACTTTGGCTCCAAGATCGGCTGCACGTCGCGCATGGTGAGCGTGACGCCCGACATGCCGCTCCGGTGGACCTGTTGGATGCCAGTGAGCCCCTCACTCGCCTGCCATTTGACCGGATCGGCGGCTGACCAGAGAGCGCTGATGTGAAGCTCCGAGATCGGTATCTCCGGCGAGACTTCGGCTTCGGTCGAAAGCGCTCCGGCGAGAATCGGATCGGTGCGCTCGAGCGTATAGGCGATATCGAGCGTATCGCCGACCTGCAGATCCGCCGGTTGCAGAATTGCGGTCAGCGCATCATCGAGAGCCGCGTAATCGAGGTTGGTTTCCCGACGGGCGATGGTGAAGGTCTGCCCCGCGCCCAGCACGTCGATCACTTTGTCGCCGCGGACGATATGGATCTTGTGCACGGTTACGGCATCGGTATCCGGGTCCCACGTTAGGGTTATGGTACCCATGGTGGACAGCCCCTGCGGAGTCTGGATGCGAACTGCGCTCTCGACATAATACTTGACGGTGCGAGGGGTCAGCTCGATCTGGTGATCGACCAGCAGGATCTTGATGGCGGCTTGCGTGGCTGCGCCTGCGGCCGGCAAGGGCATCGGCTTCACCCATTGCTGCGGAGGACCGAAATGCAGGCTGCTCGCACCGCATGCCGCTGCGGACCAAGCCAGCGCGATGACCCCCGAGACGATGCGACGCATGGTGACCGCCATTTTTTTATCCCTGCGCGATCATCTTAACACCCGTGGGGCCTCGCGCAGGCAATGCCCGTCGAAGCCGATGCCGCGGGACGACGAAGTCCCACGACCCGCACCGATGTGTCACAATTCTTCTTTACTTGCCGCGAGTGTCCCCATGGCCCCGAGCAAACCCTCGCCAACACAGTCCCCACCCCTCCTCACGCGCATCCATGAGCTCGCCGCGGAAATGGGCGCGGTGCGCCGCGACCTGCACCGGCACCCGGAGCTCGCCTACGAGGAGAAGCGCACCGCCTCGGTGGTGGCGAAGCTGCTGAAGGAATGGGGCATCGAGGTGCACGAGGGCATCGGCAGGACCGGCGTAGTCGGTGTGATCGCGGCCGGCAACTCCGGCAAGGGGATCGGCCTGCGTGCGGACATGGACGCGTTGCCCATCCAGGAGACCTCCGGCGCCCCCCACGCGAGCGTCCACGCGGGCGTTGCCCACAGCTGTGGGCACGACGGCCACACCGCCATGTTGCTTTGTGCCGCGCGCTATCTCATCGAGACCAGGCGCTTCAACGGCCGCGTACATCTGCTCTTTCAGCCCGCGGAGGAAGGCCTGGCCGGCGCCCGCGCCATGATCGAGGACGGCCTTTTCGAGCGATTTCCCTGTGCCGAAGTCTACGGGCTACACAACTGGCCGACCCTGCCGGCGGGTACCATCGCGACCCGCGCGGGGCCGATCATGGGCGCATCGGATCGCTTCACGATCACCGTGCGTGGGGCGGGCGGCCATGCGGCTCTGCCCCACCTGGCTTCCGACACCGTGCTCTGCGCCGCGCAGATCGTGACCGGCGCCCACACCCTCATTCCGCGCCGCATCGATCCGACGGCGACCGCGGTGCTCTCGATCACCCGCATCCAGGGTGGCAGCTCCTTCAACGCGCTGCCGGGCGAGGTGCAGCTCTTCGGCACCGTACGCACCTTCGATCAGGCGGTGCAGGACAAGCTCGAAGCCACACTGCGCGACTGGGTGGACCTTTGCGCCAAAGCGGCAGGCTGCAGCGCTTCGCTCGATTACGATCGCATCTATCCCGCGACGGTCAACGATGCGGCCTGCGCGCAGCACGCGCTCGATGCGGCGACCGCGCTCTTTGGTCAGGCCTTGCGTGTCGACTCCCCGGCAGCGACCGCCGAGGATTTCGCCTTCATGCTGCAGCAGGTGCCGGGCGCCTACATCTGGCTCGGCAGCCGCAAGGGCGCGAGCAGCCCCTCCTTGCACCATCCCTCATTCGACTTCAATGACGAGGCGCTGCCGGCGGGCGCGGCGCTGCTGGCAAGCCTCGCCGAGCGGCGCCTCGCCGCCTAGTTGAAGCGCCGGGTCCGGGCGTGCCCGGACCGGCGCAGTCGCGAGCAAAAGCGCCTTTTTGCGGCGCACGGCCGCGTGCCTGCCACACACTTTGGATCACGCGCCGGCGGCTTCCGAGCCGGCGAAGGGCGCGCGCTATCGCTAAACGCGCCGCAGGCGGCTTTGGCCGGCGAATGACAGTAATATGTTCACGGAACCCGAGCCGCCGAGCGATGGTCAACCCGGCTTCGGGCCAAGCTGGATCGGAGCTGCGATCCGGCACCAGCGGCCGAGCGCACGGCGGAATGGACCCGCGTCTGCTATTGCTTCCCAAAAGCGAAAGTGAGGAAACCGACGATGACTGCTGGCTTGAGCCCTCTCCTCACCAAGACTCCCCGCGCGGGCAGTGCCGCCCATGCCGCTTTCCTGCGGTTGCGGGAATACCTCAACAGCCAGATCGTCGGGCAGACGGCATTGGTCGAGCGGCTGCTCATCGCGCTTCTCGCCGATGGCCATCTGCTCGTCGAGGGACCGCCCGGGCTCGCCAAGACGCGCGCAGTCAAGGCGCTCGCGCATGCGCTCGAAGCCGATTTCCAGCGCCTGCAGTTCACGCCCGATCTGCTACCCGCGGACCTGACAGGCTCCGACGTTTACCGACCGGAAGAAGGTGTGTTCCGGTTCCAGCGCGGACCGCTCTTTCACAACCTGATACTTGCCGACGAAGTCAACCGCGCGCCGGCCAAGGTGCAGTCCGCCCTGCTGGAAGCCATGGCCGAGGGGCAGATCAGCGTCGGGACCGCGACCTATCCGCTCCCGCAGCTCTTCCTCGTGATGGCGACGCAGAATCCGATCGAGCAGGAAGGCACCTATCCGCTGCCGGAGGCGCAGCTCGACCGTTTCATGCTGCACACGCGCGTCGATTATCCTGATCGGGCGACGACGCTCGAGATCATGGCGCTGGCGCGGCGCGAGGCCATCGCCCGGCGGGAGCTGCCGCCGCCCGAGCATCGCGTCTCACAGGAGAGCGTGTTCGTGGCGCGCCGCGAAGTGCTCGGCCTCACCCTCTCGGAGCCCGTTGCCGACTACATCGCGGCGCTCGTCGATGCCACGCGCCGACCCGAGCCTTACAGCGCGCAGCTTCGCGAATGGCTGCGCTGGGGCGCGAGTCCGCGCGCGGCCATCGCGATCGAGCGCGGCGCGCGCGCGCGCGCATGGCTCGACGCGCGCGAGTTCGTCACGCCGGAGGACGTGCAGGCGATCGCTCCCGATGCGCTGCGTCACCGGCTGTTGATCGACTACACCGCGCAGGCGCGAGGCGTGACGGCGCAGGCCTGCATCGAGGAGCTGTTGAGTCGGGTCCCCGCTCCATGATCGTTCCGGATCTCGAGGAGCTGTTGGCGCTGCGCGGCGCCGCGCACGGACTGTCATTGCACGGCCGCAGGGCCGCGCGGGTGACGCTGCTCGGCGCCCATTCGAGCGCCCAGCGGGGACGGGGCCTCGAGTTCCAGGAGGTGCGGCCCTACGTCGCGGGCGACGACCCGCGCAACATCGACTGGCGCGTGACGGCGCGTCGCGGGCGACCGCATACCAAGCTCTTTCGCGAAGAGCGCGAGCGGCCCGTGTGGCTGCTGGTGGATCTGCAGCCCGGACTTTTTTTCGGCACGCGGCGGCAGCTGAAGTCGGCCCTCATCGTGCGCACGGCGGCGCTTCTCGCCTGGGTTGCATCCCTCGGCGGCGATCGCGTCGGCGCGGTGATCACGCAGGGGACCGGGCAGATCCGCATCCTGCCCGCCCGCGCACGTCAGTCCGGCGTGTTGCCCTTGCTCGAGGCGCTGTTGGAAGCGCAACCGAAGACCCCCGGCGAGCCCGCGCCGCTCGCTCTCGAAGACGCGCTGCGCGCGCTCCTGCCGCTCGCGCGTCCCGGCAGTCAGATCCTCGCCATCAGCGACTTTGCCGGCCTGCGCGCGGAGTCGGAAAGTCCGTGGACGGCGCTCGCCGCGCACGGCGACCTGAGACTCTTCTGGATCACCGACCCGCTGGAAGAGGAGGGGTTGCCGAATGGGCGGTTTCGCGTCGGCCTGCCGGGCCGGTTGCGCGTTCTGGACGGTGCGCGCGTGCGCGAGCGCTGGCGGCAGCTCTGGCGGCAACGGGAGGCGCGCGTCGCGGCGCTGTCGCAGCGCAACGCCGCGCCGGTCGTGAGGCTCGATACCCGGGAGTCCCTCGAGCGTATTCTGCAGCCGTTGCTGCGCGCGCGGCGGTCCGCGGCATGACACCCGCGTGGCTATCCCAACTCGCTCCCGCCCATGCGCCGCCGCCGCCGGGCTGGTGGCCGCCCGCCCCCGGCTGGTGGCTGATGGCGGCGCTGCTGCTCGCAGTCGGCGCCGCCGCTGTTTGGTGGTGGCTCGATCCGTACCGCAGGAGCCGGCGTGCGGCGCTGCGCGAGCTGCGTGCCATCCGAGCCGCGGAGTACGACGCGGCCGCGCGCGCGCGCGCCATCGAGAGTCTGTTGCGTCGCTTCGCGCTCGCCGTATTTGGCCATGCGCGGGTCGCCCGCCTGACAGGCGATGCGTGGCTGACATTCGTCGCCGACCACGGCGGCACTGCGCTTGCCGGAGAAGCGGGACGATCGCTGCTCTCCAACGCGTTTGGCGGCTGCGGGAGCGATGAGCACGAGAGTTGGATCTCGGGCGCCGACGCCTTCGTGCGCGCGAGCCGCCGAGGACGGCGAGCGCCCGCGCCGACCAAGGACGGCCACTGATGTTCCATCTTGCCTGGCCGTGGATGGCGCTGCTGCTGCCGCTGCCCTGGGTCCTGCTGAGGATGCGCCGCGGCGCGGAGCCGGGCGGCGCGGCGGTCTACCTGCCGTTCGCCGCCTCGGTCCCTACGCCCGCCGCGACGGCCACACTCCCGGGAGGCGTGCTCGCGCTCCTCGGCGCGGCCTGGGCGCTGCTCGTGCTGGCCGCGATGCGCCCGCAATGGCTCGGGCAGCCGTTGCCCGTGCCTACGAGCGGACGGCAGATCATGTTGGCCATCGATTGCTCCGGGTCCATGGCCTCGCAGGACATGGGGGGCGCGAGCCGCCTGGAAATCGTGCAGATCATTGCCGGGCGATTCATCGAGCAGCGTCAGGGTGATCAGATCGGCCTGATTCTGTTCGGTACCCGGCCATACCTGCAGGCGCCGCTCACCACCGACATCGCGACCGTTCACCAGTTCTTGAACGAAGCCGTGGTGGGCATTGCCGGTCCGCAGACGGCGATCGGCGATGCGATCGGACTCGCGATCAAGGAGCTGCGCCGCCGCGAGCGCACCTCCGGCGCTCCCATGCACCAGGCGGTGCTCATCCTGCTCACCGACGGCGGCAACGATGCCGGAGTCATACCGCCACTCGAGGCGGCGCGGCTCGCGGCACAGGTGGGCCTGCGCATCTTCACGATCGGCGTCGGGGCGACCGAGCAACAAACCCTGTTCGGGCTCACCGTCGGCAACAGCGATCTCGACGTCGATCTCTTGAAGAAGATCGCGAACATCACGGGCGGTGAGTTCTTCCGTGCTACCGATCCGCAGGCTCTGCAGGCGGTCTACCGCAGGATCAACGAGCTCGAGCCGACCGCGGCCCACAAGCAGTGGCTGCGGCCCGCGGCCGAATGGTTCACCTGGCCGCTGGCGCTCGCCCTGCTCCTGAGCGTACCCGCCGCCTGGTTGATGGCCGAGCACCTTTGATGTCATGAGTCATTTTCCCTTCCACTTTCTCCACCCTTACTGGCTGCTGGCCCTCCCGCCGCTGCTCGTGCTCGCGGTCTGGCTCGCCCGCCGCCGCGGACGCGACGGCGCATGGCCGCGGCTGTTGGATGGCGAGCTGCTGGCACTCCTGCGGGTGCGGGAGGGCGGCGCCGGCCGCTCTCCCTGGCTTCTCATCGGACTCATCTGGACGCTCGCCGTGCTGGCCCTCGCGGGGCCCACGTGGCAGCGGCAAATCACGCCCGCGTATCGCGCGCCCGCCGCCTGGATCGTGGCGCTCGAGCTGTCGCCCTCCATGGATGCCGCCGACGTCCCACCGAGCCGGATCGAGCGGGCGCGTCTGAGTGTCGACGATCTACTGTCGGCGGCGCACGATGCTCGCGTGGGGCTCATCGCATTCGCCGGCGACGCCTACACCGTCGCGCCGCTGACGAGCGATGTGGCCACGGTACTCAATCTCGCCGCGCCACTCGCGCCGAGTCTCATGCCGGAGACCGGCGATCGCCTCGCGCCGGCGCTCGATGAGTCCGCGAACCTGCTGCGTGCATCGCTGAGCAGGGATCGCCAGGTGATCGTCTTCACCGATGGATTCACCGATCCGGCACGGGCGCTGTTGGCCGCCGAGCGCCTCAGGCGCCAGGGAATCACTGTCAACGTCGTCGGCGTCGGCACGGCGGGCGGCGCACCGGCGCCCGACGGCAACGGAGGCTTCGTCCGCAATCCCGAGGGGCAGGTGGTGCTGACGCGACTCGACGCCGACCTGCTCGCGAGGGTCGCTGCGGCGGGTGGCGGCCGCTATGTGCCGCTGAGCGGGGTGCCGGCGCTCATCGCGCAGCTGCAGGATGCTGGGTCGCGAGAGATGAGCGCCGGCGTTGCGGCGCCGAAGGTCAGGCTTGCGAGCTGGCTCAACGACGGAGTATGGCTGCTGCCACCGCTTCTTCTGCTTGGGGCTCTCGTGGCGAGGCGGGGCTGGATATGAGGCCACAGAGGGCATCGTTGGCCGCAGCCACCCTCTTGGGCTGCGCGTATCTGGCGAGCGGGACGGTGCGCGCCGGGGAGGCGCTGAGCGCCTGGTCCGATCTCTGGACCGACGCCTGGCATACGCCGGACCAACAGGGACAGGCCTTGCTCGATGCCGGCGAGCCGGCCCGGGCCGCCGATCGCTTCCACGATCCGCGCCGGCGCGCTTACGCCGATCTCGAGGCGGCCCAGTATCAGGACGCGGCGAAGCTCCTCGCCCCATTTACCGATCCCGAATCCGAATACAACCGCGGCAACGCGCTCGCCAAGTCCGGGCAGTTGCCGGCGGCGCTTGCCGCCTACGATGCCGCACTCAAGCAGGCTCCGAGGGACCGCGATATCCGTCACAACCGGGACCTGGTCGAGCGCGCGCTGCGGCAACAGCCGCAGTCGCCCCAATCGTCATCCGGCAACGGCCGACGGAGCGGAAGCTCGTCCGGACAGCAGTCCCAGCAATCCGGCGCCGGGCAGCACACCGGCCAGCGAGGTGGCTCGGGATCACGGCAATCGGGCGGCGCCGCGCAGTCCTCGGGCGCGCTCGCCCGGCAGTCCGCCGGCAGCAGCGAGGCGGCATCCAGCAGCGCTCAGCCCGGCAACGCCCGCCCGGACTCCGGCAGCTCGAAGGAAGCGCCCGACCAGGCGCAACGCGATGCGGCACTCGCCGCGGCGCTCGCGCGCGAGCGGCAAAGACGCGGGACGGACACTACGGCCGAGATGCGCGGGTCGGGGCAGAACGGCACCTCCGAGCCAGGCCGCACAGGCGCTGGCAAGCCGCCCGACAGCGGTCTGCTGGCGGGCGGAACTCAGACTCCCAAACAAAAGCCCGAGACCGAGCAGCAATTGGCTCTCGATCAGTGGCTGCGGCAGATCCCGGACAGCCCCGCGGGTCTCTTGCGGCGCAAGTTTCTCATCGAGCACATGATGAAGCAGGACAACGGGAGCCCGGAGGGGGGCGATTGAAAGTGGCGCGCGGCAGTGTGCTGCTGGCGCTGCTCGCAGGTGGCGCGGCAACCGTGGCGATCGCCGGCGTGCGCGCATCGCTCGACACGTCGCAGATCGCGGCGGGCGATACCGTGCAGTTGACCCTGGAGCACGACGGCCGCACGAGCGGCCAGCCCGACCTGACGCCGTTGGAGCAGGACTTCGACATCCTCGGCACGAGCAGCAGCACGAGCTTCGAGCTCTTCAACAGCAGCGCCTCCGAGAAGTCGCAGGTCATCCTGACGCTGGCGCCGAAGGTTACCGGACACCTGACGATCCCAGCCCTTTCGTGGGATGGGGAGCGGAGTCAGCCGCTTTCGCTCATGGTGACGGGACCCGGCATCGGCACTCAGCCGGGCGACTCGGGAGCGCCCTCGGCGGCCAGGGTGTTCATCCGCACTCACGCCACACCGCAGCAGCCGTACGTCGAGGCGGCCGTGCACCTCACCGTGCGTCTCTACACGTCCGAAACTCTGTATCACGCGGATCTCGAGCTCCCTGGCAGCGACGATGTGCTCGTGAAGCAGCTCGGCTCGGATCAAAACAGCGAGGTCGAGCGCAACGGCCGCAGCTACCAGGTCGTCACCCGCCAGTACCTGCTCTTTCCCCTGCGCAGCGGCCGGCTCACGCTGCCGCGTCCGGTGCTCGATGCGGAGGTGGCGACGAGTCAGCAGCGCTCACCCTTCGGCTCCGATCCGTTCGGCGGAGCTTTCTTCGGCGGTCCGCTTCTCGCCGGACCCATTCGCGTCTACGGCGATCCGATCGTGCTCACGGTGCGCCCGCGACCCGCCGGCGCCGTCGGCAGCTACTGGCTGCCGGCCCGCGATCTCACCTTGAGCAGCGCCTGGAATCCGGCGCAGCTCACCGCGCCAGCGGGCAATCCACTGACTCTGGACGTCGATGTGCAGGCGACCGGACTTACCGCCGCGCAGCTTCCCGACATCGCATCGCTGTTGAACATGCCTGCGGGCCTCAAGGCGTACCCCGATCAACCGAAGCTCGATGACTCGACACAGGGCGGCACGCTGATCGGCAGCCGCGACCAGACCATCGCGCTGATGGCGGACTCACCCGGACACTATACGATTCCGCCGCTCACGGTCACCTGGTGGGACACTCGAACCAACCAGCCTCGCATCGCGACACTACCGGCGCGCACCTTGACCATCCTGCCCCCGGCCGGCGGCGTGGTGGCCGGCACGGCGGCGCCCGCGGCGCCAGCAGATCGCGCCGCACCCATCACCGCTCCCGGCGCTCGGCCCCCACCAAGCGCCGCGCCCAGCAGCTCGCGAAATTCCGCGCCGGCGCGCTCCTCCCCGCTGCCGGCTCCAGCGGGGCCGGAAATATGGGAGTGGATCAGCATCGCCCTTGCGGCCGTGTGGCTCTCGACCTTGGGCGCGTGGCTCTGGTCTCGCCGCTCGCGGGCCGCAACACGGTCCGCTCGCGATGGCGGCATTCCCCACCCAACTCCCACGCCCCGCCCACGGCAGGCGCCGCCCGATGCCGCCAGGGAGCGCGCGGCCTTTCGCGCGGCGTGCGCGGCCAACGACCCGCATGCGGCGCGCACGCATCTGCTCACCTGGGCCGCGGCG
>Ga0335074_10017660_pt1 | contig 10066 bp, 14 predicted proteins | sample Lox_Sample_23_FD_206715 | JGI IMG/M metagenome (GOLD analysis project Ga0335074, IMG submission 206715) | Soil microbial communities from Loxahatchee National Wildlife Refuge, Florida, United States - Lox_Sample_2.3 | ecosystem: Environmental > Terrestrial > Soil > Wetlands | place: USA...
GGCGATCCGCAACAAAAGTGGCTGGGAAAATCCCTTCCTCATCGTCTCCAGCAAGACTGCGTCGCTGCGGGTGATGAATCCGCCAGCCCCGCAGAGCAGCCTGGTTCCGGGCACGCTTCTGCAGCCGACAAGCGCACGCAGACACATGCTGGAACTGCGGTTCTCCGACCTGCCGGATGCCCTCGCCTCCATACCGGAAGACTCGTGGCCCTATGGCCGCGTGGTCGCGCTCCAAGAAGACCCCCACGAAGTACGCAGCGACCGCGTCCAGATTCGCCGCAACGTCGAAGCCACCATCTCCACCCTGAATAACCTCGGGGTAGTGGTGTATGAGTGGCCCTACGGGCGCTAGCGAAAAACAAGACCGTCCTGCGCGGACAGCGGTCCTTGCCGGACGGGCATACGATAGAAGAGAGGCCATCCTAAGACACGGATGGCCTCTTTTTCTGTCAAGAATCCTCGCAAGATACGGATCTCAGTCTTGCTCATGCAGTTTAGTTTCGGCTTCATGCGAAGTAAGCCCGCCATCGAGCAGGCGTGGTAAATGCGCCGCAAGGTCCCGGACAAGCAAAAACCATCCAGCATTATGGATGGTTTTTCGCTTGTCGAGTGCCCGTCCGCGCAGGACGGTTTTGCTGCTTAGTGCTCTGTTGGTGGTGGGTTGGATGCGGTGAACGGGGAGCAGCAGGGCTTTTCTACGGGTGTGAATTCCATGAGCTCGACGCGGGTGTCGTCAGGGTCGAAGAGGTTGAACTGCCACTTGCCGTCTTTGCCCATTTGCATTTGTGCGTGCTGGTTCTCGGTGCGGTGTTCAGAGTCGAGGGTGGTGACGGCCTTCTCCATATTGACGACGCCAATGGAGAAGTGATTGACGACGCCGTATTCGCGCTGCGAGATTTCACCGGGGCCGGTTTCGAGCATGTATTCGAGCCAGTCGTGGCCGTTGGGCACCTGCTGCGAGACCCAGTCGATGACGCCGGGCTTCATGCCTCCGAACCAGTAGGGACGGAAGCCGAGGAGTTCGCGGTAGAAGGGATCTTCGGCGGACTTGCTCATGACGCGCATGCCGACGTGAATGATGTGATGGCCGATGGGGTCGGCGCCGACCATGCTGATGGGCTGGGGCGCGGCCTGGTTGAACTCCACCTTGTTGCCTTCGGGATCCTTTACGTCGAACCAGCGGCTGCCGTCGGAGCCTTTCTCGACCTGCGCGGGCACGGCGTAGTGATGCGCGGCGAGGTATTTGAGGAGCGCTTCGGCGTTGGTGGTTTTGTAGCCGATGCTGTCGAGGCGGGAGTTTCCGGCGTCAGAGGGCAGCGGCAAGACTTCAATGAATTGCGTTGGATTGATGTAGTAGCGCACACCGGCGGGGTTCTCGGGGTCGGGCCCTTTTTTGAAGCCGAGGTCGTGGGTGTAGAAGTGCTCGGATTCGGCTGGATGGGCGGTGTAGACGGCGAGATGCGAGACTCCGGTGATGGGGGGACGTGCCGGAGTTTGTGCGAAGGCGGCCGTGGTAACGAGTGCGAGCAGAGCGATTGGCCAGCGAGAGATTTTCATGCCATCCACGATACAGGAGGACTCGCCGTCCAGGCAGGCGCGCCTTTGGCGCCATCCTGATTCTTGCTTTTGCGGACCCCCCTTTGGTCGGTATTCAGCCCTTTCGGCTTCGCTCAGGGCTGGCTGTCCGGGCGGGGACTCAGTTCAGCGATGTAACCGGCGGCCCTTCGGAGTTTCTAACTCTGGTTGGCTGTGGCATTCTGGAGTTCAGCCCTGGAGGTTCTTTCCCATGTTGCGTGCGACCCGCGGAGTTGTTGCTTCCCTTCTCTTCCTTGCTATCGGAGCGTTTGCATCGGCGCAGAGCAGGATCATTTATTCGGCTACGGCGGATGCTCATGCGGATATTGCGCAGGCCATCCACACGGCTGCGCGGGAGCATAAGCGGGTCATTCTGGACTTTGGCGGGAACTGGTGCGGCGACTGCCAGGTTCTGGATATTTATTTTCACCAGGCCCCGAACGATGCGCTTCTCGGCCAGCACTTTGTGCTGGTGCATGTGGACATCGGCCGGTATGACAAGAATCTTGATCTGGCGAAGAAGTATGAGGTTCCGCTGAAGCGCGGGGTTCCGGCGCTGGCGGTGCTGAGCTCGCACGGCAAGCTGCTTTACAGCCAGGAGAATGGCGAGTTTGAATCGATGCGGCGGATGGATCCTGAGTCAGTCACCGAGTTCCTGAACAAATGGAAGAATTAGCCACTCCGGCCCCGCCACGCAAAGTTCGCGTAGCGGGGCCCGGGTTCGCTCAGGCTTTTTGAACCTACGCTGTTCGCGCCCGAAGGCGCTACTGGTTTGCAGACGGCTGGTCGAGTCAGCGATTCTGCAGGATTCAGGCGGCGGGCTTCTGGCCTGCTGCTGCGTGAGCCAGTTTGGACTCCGCGTCCAGCGCAGGCTCGGCTACAGCGTGAACCATGGCTCCGAGCACGATTCCGCCGAACGCGCCCAACATGACACCCATCCAGAAATCGACCTTCTCATCCACTTTGTCCCTTGTGATCTCCATATCTAGGTGAGAGCGCAGCGGGGTATGGGCGGTTGCTTGTGAGCCGCCCGCCGGGGTTCGGCTCAGCATTTTGAAGTTTTCCACAGAAATCTTGCATCGGAATGCTATTTCGATATATCTTATGTGCAGCTGAAAGATATATCTTGAGGCTATCTAGAAAGGATTTTATGTTTGGAAAAGAGTTTAAAAGGCATTTTGAAGACGCGGCGGGTGAATGCGCGGCGCGCAAGCACTTCCGGGGCGGCAGAGGCGCCTTTTGGGGTGAGATGGGCGAGCACTGGGCCCGGCACCAGGGGCGCGGCCGCTTTGGGCGGGAGTTTGGCGGGCGGCTGTTTGAGAGCGGCGAGCTTCGCTTTGTGATCCTGAGCTATATCGCCGAGAAGCCGGCGCACGGGTACGAGATTATGAAGGGCATTGGCGAGAAGCTGGGCGGAGCCTATGCGCCGAGCGCGGGAGTGATTTATCCGACGCTGAGCCAGCTTGATGACGAAGGCCTGGCGACGGTGGTAGCGGAGGGCGGCAAGAAGCTCTACACGATTACCGACGCGGGACGGAAGGAGCTGGAGGCCAACAAGGAGCGCATTGATGAGCTGCTGCGGCGCATCCGGCAGATGGGCGAGGCCTTTGGGAGCGGACGCGCGCCGCAGATTATGCGGGCGATCCATAACTTCAAACTGGCGCTGAAGCTGCGGTTTGGCCAGGGCGATCTGACGCCGGAGCAGATTGGAAAGATTGCGGCGATTATTGACACTGCGGCGCGGGATGTTGAATCCATTTAATGGAGCGTATTTTTATGGAGGCCGGATTGGAATCATTGGCGCGAGGTACTCCAACTGACCCGGCTCGCGCTGCTCAGGACGCGGTGATGACGGTGGAGCTGCGCTGCAGGGTGTGCGAGCTGGAGGAGGAGAATACGCGGCTGCGGTTGCTGGTGGGCGAGATGCTGGTGGCGAATCAGCGGCTGCGGGAGGAAGCAAGAGCAACCACGACGGGATGAGCCAAGAGCATAGAATGAATGCAGGCTGACGCTCGATGTTCCGCTGCTTCTAGTTCATTTGTCGCGGCTCATTCCTTCATTTGTTGCGGCTCAGCATGGGTATCTTTCCACGCGACAACTCGGCTGCAGGTGGCAAAGAGCGCTGTGTGGCGGATGGGTCCGACCGCGCTGAGGGCGGGCGAGGCGATTTCCGCGATATTTTCGAACTCTCGGTTGGATATGGATTGATCCTGCTGGCGATCTGGACGCCGCGGCCATGGCAGAGCGCGTTTTCCTGGGTTGCGCTGGTGTGGGTGTTGCTGGCTACGGGGATCTCTTTCGACGGCTGGGGGCGGATGGGGCTGCACGGACGCGGGTTTTTGCGGTCCCTCTGGGTCGTGGGCGCGGCGCTGCTGCTGGCGGCGGCGGTTGCCATGGGCGGCAGGCTCCATACATTGCACATGCCGCAATCCCCTGCGCTCTTTCTCCGGCGTTACTGGACGTATGCGATCTGGGCCTTGCTGCAGGAGTTTCTTATGCTGGATTTCTTCCTGCTGCGATTGCTGCGTCTGATGCGGGGCAAAACGGCCGCGGTGATTGCGACGGCGGCGCTGTTTGGGCTGGCGCATGTGCCGAATCCGGTGCTGATGCCGCTGGCACTGGTGTGGGGATCGATCGCCTGCCTGATTTTCCTTCGGCATCGCAACCTGTACACGCTGGGCCTGGCTCACGCCATTCTGGGAATCTGCATTGCTGTCACGGTTCCGGGGCCGGTGGACCATAATATGCGCGTGGGGCTGGGGTATCTTACGTATCGTCCGCAACAATTTTCCGGGTGGCGCCACGCTCATCACCGGAACCAGAGACCCCAGATAGTGTCGACGGAGGCGTGGGTGATGGCGGAGGCTCCGACGCGGCGCTGGTGACGCCATGCGCGGCCGTAGAAGATTCCGGCTAAAGCCGCGAGCAGCACGTAGCGCCAGTTGAAGTGCAGGGCGCGCTTGTTCCAGTGGGACAGACCGAACAAAACAGCGGTGAGCGCGAGAGCCCAGGTTCGTCCGATACGCCGCTCCAGGAGATTTTGCAGCCATCCGCGAAAAAAGAGCTCCTCGGGGAGGGCGATGAAGAAGAAGGTGAAGGCGAATGCGCCTATCGCCGGGAGCGGCTGGGGCGGGACGGAGTGAAGATGCAGGAAGCCGAGGCTGAGTCCGAGGACAATGGCGATGGGGGCGTAGAAGGCAAACTCACGCAGCCCGATGCCGAGGTCGCGCAGGCGCAGGCGGAGGTTGAATCCGACTCCGTCGAGCCGGCGGATGGCGAGCAGGCCGTAGATGCCGGCGTCAAGCAGCAGGATTTTGTTGAAGACGACGAGGTGCGCCGGCCAGGCGGGCTGGAACCAGCGAAGATCGACGGCGAGGCCCAGAATGGCGAGAACGAGATAGTCGCGCCAGTTGCCGCGCTGGGCGGGATCGGCGCGGCGCGCCTGCCACATGAGGACGGCGATGGCGACGGGCAGCAGCGCGTACAAGGCGAGCCAGCTCCAGTGGAAGATTCCGGCAGACCACGCGACGAGCGCGTAAGGAACGCAGAGGACGGCGGGGCGCAGAAGGAGCACGGCGGTGGGAGGTTTTTTCGTTGTGGCGGTTAACGTTTCCGGAAAAAATGCGGCGGCGAGATACGGGACGAGAGTGATGAGAGCCGCGAGGATGATGGCCGTGGTGAACATGAAGACAGGGCCAGTTTATGCCAGCACTCCGATTGCGGCGGCACGGGATGTTGAGTCTGTTTAAGGGAGTGTATTTTAAAGACGGCGAAGAGCCATATTTGGTTCAGTGCTGACATCAGTTGAGAAGGAGATGAGATGAAAGCTCTCGGGCCTCAAAGATTACGCATCGTTCTGTATTTTTTTCTTCAACTACTGCTTACGACTGCTTTTTGCGTGGGGCTTCATTTGAAGGCCCGCATGGTAGTTATGTTGCCATGCGCTCTAGGAATTATTCTCTTTGGGCTTTTAGGACTCCGCGGTCGTTATAATCTCTGACTTCCGATTCAAACTGAGACACTACCGGGCTGGTTGGCTGCTTTACTTCGGGTGGTTGGGGGCGTATTGTCAAAGGTCGGGTACGGGTGGCATTCCTTGGATGAGGAAGCTGCACTGGAGACGATATGAGTATTACGAATTTCCGCACTGGCGGCGCCGTTTCCGGCGCCAAGATCACGTTTCAATCCTTACAAGACAAGAAGCAGGCGCATCGGCCGATTACTGCGCTGACCGCGTATGACTATGCCACGGCCCGGCTGGTGGATGAGGCGGGCGTGGATCTGATTCTGGTGGGCGACTCACTGGCGATGGTGGTGATGGGCTATGAGACCACGCTGCCGGTAACCGTGGACGAGATGCTGCACCACACGCGCGCGGTGCGGCGGGCGGTGAAGCGGGCGATTGTGGCGGCGGATATGCCTTTCGGGTCGTACCACGGGAGTGTGCATGAGGCCGTGGCCAATGCAGTTCGCTTTGTGAAAGAGGCGGGCGCGGAGGCGGTGAAGGTGGAGGGCGGCGCGGTGCGCTGCGAGCTGGTGGAGCGGCTGGCTGGAGCGGAGATTCCGGTGATCGGCCACCTGGGGCTGACGCCGCAGTCGGTGCATCGCATGGGGGGATATAAGGTGCAGGGCAGGACGCAGGCCGCCGCGGACGAGCTGGCGCGCGATGCGCGGATGCTTGAGGCGGCGGGAGCTTCGGCTGTCGTGCTCGAAGGAATGCCGCGTGAGGTTGCGGCGCGGATTACCGGCGAGCTGCGGATTCCGACGATTGGGATTGGCGCGGGGCCGGATTGCGATGGGCAGATTCTGGTGTTTCATGATCTGGTGAATTTGAGCTTTTCGCCTCCGGCGAAGTTTGTGCGCCAGTATGGTGACGCGGCGGGGCTGTTTCGCTCGGCCATTGAAGGATATGTGCGGGATGTGGAGGAGCGCGCGTTTCCGACTGAGGCGGAGAGCTATCATCTCTCTTCCAAGACAGGTCCGGTGGTTGCATCTCCGGTAACTGCGGCTTTGCGCAAGGCGTAATTCTGGATGCAACCGACAACGACACCGCAGATTGTTACGACGATTGATGCGACGCGCACGGCTTTGCGCGAGGCGCGGCGGCGCGGGCTTTCGGTGGGGCTGGTTCCGACGATGGGGGCTCTGCATGCGGGGCACCTGTCGCTGGTGCGGGCGGCGCGGGCGGCTTGCGACGTGGTGGTGGTTTCGATTTTTGTGAACCCGACCCAGTTTGGGCCCAATGAGGATTTTGCGAAGTATCCGCGGACGTTTGAGGCAGACTGCGCGGCGCTTGAGCGCGAGGGCGTGGAGCTGGTGTTTGCGCCGGGGGCGGAGGAGATGTATTCGCGGGGGGCAAGTACGTTTGTGGATGCGGAGGGCGTGAGCGGGCGGCTGGATGGGGCGTCGCGGCCGGGGCATTTTCGCGGCGTGGCGACGGTGGTGGCGAAGCTGTTCCATATTGTGCAGCCGGACCGGGCATTCTTTGGGCAGAAGGACGCGGCGCAGGTGGCCGTGCTCCGGAAGATGGTGCGGGATCTGAATTTCGGGCTGGAGCTGGTGGTGTGTCCCATCGTGCGGGAGCCGGATGGGCTGGCGATGAGCTCACGGAACCGATATCTGTCGACGGAGCAGCGTGGGCAGGCTCTGGTGCTGCGACGGGCTTTGGGCGAAGTCGAGCGGCTGGCTGGGGCGGGCGTGACGGCGGCTGGGGATTTGATTGCGGCGGCGGAGGCGGTGCTGGCTGCGGAGCCTGGGGTTCGCGTGGACTATTGCCGGGTGGTCGATCCGGATACGCTGGAAGATGTGGCGGATGTGCGCGGGGGCGCGCTGGTGGCGGTTGCGGCGTTTGTGGGGACGACCCGGCTGATTGACAATACATTGATCGCTGCTCGCGGTTAATTTGAAACGCATTTCTGCTTATTTCTTTTCATGCCCGAACTCCCTGAGGTCGAGACTGTTGCGAATGGCGTGGATGCGCGTGTGCGCGGGCAACGGATCGATTCTGTCTGGCTGAGCCGCTATAAGGAGCCGTTCAAGACTTCGCGCTCGGAGATGGCGGAGGCTCTGCCGGGGTTGCGGATTGAGCGGGTGTATCGCGAAGGCAAGCACATTGTGTTTGATCTGAGCGGGACGGAGGGCGGCGCGGTTCAGTGGGTGGTGCATCTGGGGATGACGGGGCGGTTGCTGGTTTCAGCGGCGGAGCTTCCGTTGGCGAAGCATACCCATGCGGCGCTGGGCTTGAGCAGCGGGCAGGAGCTGCGGTTTGTGGATGCGCGGCGGTTCGGGCGGCTGGCGCTGGTTCGGGTGGAGAACGGGGCAGGGTTTCGCGGTCCGGGACACGAGCCGCTTTCGATTGCGCCGGAGGATTTTGTGGCTCTGTTTCGAGGGCGGACGCTGACGATTAAGGCGGCGCTGCTGAACCAGACGCTACTGCACGGGGTGGGAAATATTTATGCCGACGAGAGCCTGTTCCGGGCCGGGATTCGACCAACGCGAGCGGCGGGACGACTGAGCCGGGCGCGGCTGGTGCGGCTGCATGGGGCGTTGCAGGAGATTCTGCGGAAAGCGATCGAGCTGGGCGGATCTTCTGTCTCCGACTATGTGGATGCGGATGGAGTGGCGGGGTTCTTTCAGCTGGAGCATCGCGTGTATATGCGGACGGGGGAGCCTTGCCTGGTGTGCGGCCGACCGATTCACAGAATTGTGCTGGCGGGGCGTGGGACACACTTCTGCTTGCATTGCCAGCGGTGAGGTTTTGGCGGCTGGATTATGGTTTTGTGAAGCCTGAGATTGAGGCTATTCCAGAAATCAGGATTTTCCTGATGGAGTTTGCCTGTAAGCTATTGATTCTTATCATAACTTGGAACGGCATAAAGATTGCTTATACATAGGCAGCCAGCGACGCACAGGCTCTCGATAGAGAGAAGAGCCATGCGAAACAAGTTCCGGCATCCGAGAGCAGCGATCCCACGAGATTTGCCCGGGCCGGAACAAGCGAAAGTCCCAGAGCTGAGACAGCCGAGGGCAATTTCAGGGAGGCCAGTGACTGGCCATTAAGAACAGAGAACCACCGCAGCGAGATCGCGGTGGTTTTTTGCTGGGTTTTTGGCTTGTTGCTGTCATGGCCAGAGCCTCCGGGGCGAGCGTCCTCAATTCGCTTGCCAGACCTGCCCTCAGAGAGTAGTATGAATGCAGCCTATCGAACGGCTGTAGCCTGATTTCAGCGGAAACGGGCTCGCCGCGATTCTCGACAGTCTAAATAGGTTGACGTAACGCGCCATTTCCCGGTTCGTGCCGGTGAAGGCGGAAAACAGCTGAACCCGTAGTTCCATGACGATGTACATTGCAGGGTTTCAACGCACTTGTCTCCCATAGGATTGGTCAATTCGTCTCGTTTGCCCTCCGGTCGCGGCCCTGCCGTGAAGGAGTGTGCACGATGCTTCGGTTTTTCGATGGAGCCTTAGTTTTTTGATTTCTCCGGCATATTTCGCAGGAAGAATGGCAGCCCTGAGCCGGAAATGCTGCCCACAACATTAAGTAAGAGTGAAGATTCACGCACCAGGAAGTGCAGGCATGACAACAGAGCAGAACCAGCCCCAGGCCGCCGCGCCTGAAGGGCAAGGGCCCCAGCAAGGCCAGTCCCCTTCTTCACAGAACAACGGACAGGGCCGCAGGCGCCGCCGCCGCCGTAAAGGCAAGGGCGGAGCGCAAGCCAATGGACAGGGTGCACAGCCCGGCCAGCAGGCCAGCCAGAACAATGGGCAGCAGGGCCCGAAGCAAAAGGCCGGCGGCCAGAACCGTTTCTACCAGAAGAACGGCAACGGACAGTCGCCGGGCAACGGCGGTGGCGGACGGCGCAAGAATAAGCAGCGCCGCCAGCAGGTGTTTGTGGGCCCGATGGACCACAGCTACCGCGTGGCGAACGGCAATATCGCCGACTCGCCTCCCTCGACCATCGAGTTCCGCAACGGCAACCCCGGCAACGGCTACAGCGGGGGGGAACCACTGGCGATGTGGGAGCCGCCACCGGCTCCGATCCGCGAAGATGCGCCGACACACATCTACTTCTTCATTGAAGACCTGTTCTTTCTGGCGAAGATCCAGGAGACGGCCAAGAAGCTGGGCATCAAGGTCGGCTTCCTGAAGAATGAGAAAGACACGGTCGCCAAGTTTGTAGATGCGCCGGAAGAAGAGCGTCCTTCGCTGATTGTCTTCGACCTGAACAATGCGAACGCCAAGCCGCTGACGTTGATTCCCAAGCTGCGCGCGAAGCTGAAGAAGGGCACGTCGATCATCGGCTTCCTCTCGCACCTGCAGGGCGACCTGAAGGTGAAGGCGGTGGAGGCGGGATGCGACATGGTGATGCCGCGCTCGGCCTTCTCGCAGAACCTGCCCAACCTGATGCGCCGCCACGGGCTGAAGGACGAGGACGAAGAGTTCGAACCAGCTCCGGCTTATTGAGGACTGCGCATCCGGTGCTACGCGCTTC
>Ga0335074_10017661_pt1 | contig 10066 bp, 11 predicted proteins | sample Lox_Sample_23_FD_206715 | JGI IMG/M metagenome (GOLD analysis project Ga0335074, IMG submission 206715) | Soil microbial communities from Loxahatchee National Wildlife Refuge, Florida, United States - Lox_Sample_2.3 | ecosystem: Environmental > Terrestrial > Soil > Wetlands | place: USA...
CAGTTGGGAGGATCTTCAATACGACATCAAATTTCTGTGGCACCATACCGTAACTTTGCCGCACCGTCCTCGGTGATAGCGCCCAATGGCCGGTGCAGCAGCGCTGGTGGGATTCTGTGGTATAAACTGTGATGCGTCTGTAGGCTGAGTCGTGAATACGGCCCTACTGTCCCAATCACTAGCAATGATGCCGTCGAAGTCGTAAGTTTAGGCGGAGAACGAGAAACGAGACCTAGGGGTGAGGTTAGGCACGATTACTGTCTCGGAAGGACAATGAATCGACCCTTGTTGAGAGCGAATCGGATTAGTGATCAGAATTGAGAAAGAAATATCAGACTCCGCGTCTGTCAGCTGAATGGTCTCTGTACGCCTCATTTTCTGGCAAGCACCAATGGACTGCTTTAGTTGATCGTGGAAGCGGGAAGTGTTTGCCGCTCACAGTGAATTCATAACCTGGATGAAACTCGACTGAGATGGACGAAAATGACAGGACTATATGGTTCCGTATCTCCAAACTCAAAGTAGGCTGCCAACAAATAGTTGTGACGTCCCAAATGCATCTCTATTGTTCATATTCAACCATGAATCGTAGTGGGTTTTGCTGAGTTAGGCGAAGTGCCAACTTGAGCCTATGGGCGAAACACGAATGACAACAGAGCTGAAGAGTGCTAGTGTACGGGCGTTTCTTGGTGTTGGCGACGACTCCTCGATCACACCACCAACCTATTCGTTTCAAAGAGGTGAGAAGCGATACAACCATCAGTATTACGAATTTACACACTAGGAAACGAAAAATTGAAGGCATTGAAAGTTAATTGTCTGCATAGATATTAAAATTCTGATGCGCACCATTTCAAACTTACCCTGCAAAGGAGGCGCTCGGGAGGCGCCTAAGCTAACACGGTGGTGGCGTTCGGAAAGGCCTGCTACTCCATCGTTCAACTCCACAGAGTCGAGAGATGGTGGCATCACGGACATCTCAAATGGATTTTGCTTTTGTACTTTACCCCGAAACGATCTTAGCACTTTGGATCTTCTCCGCTTGCGGCAGTCTAATGTAACAGCTCCAAGCCCGGTGCCCAAACTTTATTTCGTCTAGGCATCAGAATTAACCCACGTTCAGACTTCGACGTATAAATTCGCAGTCGCTGTAGTCCGTGAACAAAGCATCTCCTTGAGACTCTTTTTTCTTCTCAATCTGCTCGTCACATACAATTCCGTTCTGCGGTCAGTCGACGAGATTATGACTTTGTCACCACCAAGAATCGCCATTGCCGGCGGTGGTCCTGCTGGACTAACCATAGGTCTTCTTCTTTACAGGCGTGGCATCCCATTCACAATCTTCGAACTTCGCCAAAAGCCGACCGATGAAGAACTTGCTAAACCATCCGGCATGCTCGACCTCCATGATGAATCCGGTATCACCGCGATCAAGGAGTGCAACCTGTTTGATGAATTTCTCAAGCGCACTGGAGAATGCAGCGAGCAGCAGAAGGTTTCGGATAAGGACGGCAACATCCTCCACAAGGACGATGGCGAGTTGAGTGAGCGTCCTGAGATCTCCCGTCACGCACTCACCAAGCTCCTCATCTCTCATATCCCTACCAACCAAATCAAATGGAACCACAAGCTACTCTCGGCTACAAGCTCCACTACTTCCGGACGCACTGAAATCGAACTCGACTTTGGAACGAACGGCAAACAAACGTTCGATCTGGTCATCGGCGCAGACGGTGCGTGGTCCAAAGTCCGCAACCTGTTGACAAATGTCAAACCACAGTACGCAGGTTCGCAATGCATCACTCTGAACGTGCCTGAAATCACCAAGAAATACCCGCACCTCGCGGAGCTGGTCGGCCTGGGCAGCTTCTCGGCGCTCGGCAAACGCCACGGCGTTATGTCGCAGCGCGGCCCGCAGGACGCGGCGCGCATCTACATCTTCCTGTCGGTCGCGGACGAGCACTTCGTGGCATCGGCCGGCCTCGCGGGCAAGACGGCGGCGGCCGCTAAAGCGCAGCTGCTGGGCGACGACGCGCTGCTCGGCTCCTTCGGGCCCGCCATCAAGGCGCTGGTGGCGGCCGCGTGCGACGAAGACGAGGCCGCCGCTCTTGACATCTACCCGCTGTACATGCTGCCGGTCGGCTGCGCCTGGGAGCATAAGCCCGGCGCCACGCTCATCGGCGACGCCGCGCACCTGATGTGTCCGTGGGCCGGCGAGGGCGTCAACCTCGCCATGTGGGACTCGCTGCTGCTGGCTCATGCCATTGCGAAGGCGTACGAGACCGCCGCTGCGGATGCCGTCGCGTTTCAGAGAGCGCTGGATCCGCTGGTGAAGGAATTCGAGGTCGAGATGGCGGCGCGCGCTAAGGAGAAGGCGGAAGAGACTTTGAGCAATGGTCAGATGTTGTTTGGGGAAGATGGAGCAAATGCGTTTGCTGAGTTCTTCCGTAGGGTTTACCAGCAAGAATAGAGACTCCGTGGTGCTGCGACATGAGGTAGAGCGTAATGCATGGCGATATGAAGTGTTACCTGAAAGAGTCGGGATTCTACCGGATTAGATATCGCATAACGCCACGCCGCTTCATTATTTTAATCTCACAATAGATATTACTAGACTTAGATTAGATGCTATTCCTCACAACAAGCATGCATTCAAAAGCGTATCATTGTTTGAATAAATCCTTCTCCATTTCCGTATTTGTGAAACAGAATGCATACGAAGGCATGAACAAGAGATTTGGTTCACGTACTTTTCTATTCAGCTATCAGATTTTGAAATTTGAATGAGTCATAAAGTCGTCTATAGTATCTTGGCCTTCGTTTACACCCTCAAGCATAGAAAGAGAAACCTAGAGTCTGTATGCCTTTGTTCCCGGGCCGTACTGTGTCATATCAACTGAGTACAGTCCACGCTGAGAATACATCTCCTCGCTGGAAATGAGTACCGACATGGTCAACGCGCTCGCTCCGGCTCTCAAAGCGTATTTGACAAAAGCCGCACCAAAGAGCGGCCGGGTATTGCAGCGCAAGGTCTACAGGCTCTCGGTACCAACCATCCAAAAGGTCAGGGCCGACTCCATTCCTTGGAGTAATGGCTCCTTTGTCGTTGCGTCTGCGTCGCTTCACGTGTACGCGGTCAATGTGATTGCGAAGATGATCTTTGCGAGCAAACCTGCGAGCGCTGGGTGGGCTGTGAAGACATTTATCGATTTCAAAATGCGTTTTGAAATGGGATATTCGAGGGTCGAAGAGGCCGCAGAAGGCACAATGCTCACACACAATCGGGGGCGAGCCATCAGGCATACACAGCCACATCTCTGGAAGGTGTGTTGCCTCGTGTTTCTTCCAATCATATTTGTCCTTGAAACACTTTCCGCAGCCCAAGGTGCACGCAAAGGGTTTGTCGAGTAAGTCTGCTCCCATATGCTCCGAGACCGATAGGTCGCTGGCGAGACCTAAGGAGTGCGCTTGACGTTTTCCTTTACGCCCAATCGCGTGTTGCAATGTTGGGCTTCGTGTACATGCTGCTGTGGAAGCTTGACTGTCTTTATGGTTGTTAGAGTATGAGTTGCCAGAATCTAGGATGATAATTATAACGAACTTGGTGGTACGCCTAGACTACCGCTGATAATTGCCGAATCTACCTGGTTGGCGCCAATGCTTTGCGTTGTGGAGAGGTTAAGGGCGTTGCATATGTCCCCTATCGCTATTCCGTGATCAAAGCCAACAGAGGTCTCGATTGATTCATGTAGCATTGAAGGGTAACGAGAGTGTTCGAAGGACGAGCCAATATTGTAACCATCTAGGTTCATTGATTTGGCGATGTGTGTTTCCTTACTCAAAGATTGATTTGACCTGGAGCGTGTTTTGTCCCTAGATCTCTTGTTCGTGAACCAGCAGCGAAGTTGCTTCACGCTTTTTCCGGATGCCTCTGATAGCTGTGACATTTCATCTTTGGTAGGATATGGGTGGGAATAATGGCCGTAGTACCAATCGGACAGGACGCCTTGTCCACGGCTATTGGTAGCTACATCTAGGCCAGGCTGCGTGCATTTCGATGACGACAACCAATCGCCGGCAATGGAGCTACTTACTGGAAAGTCTATGAAATGACCTGTAAGTTTAAAAAAAAAAAAATTTGCAAAAAAGGGTCAAAGGCGGTGGGAATTTGTACGCAAGTGATGGAGAAATGGTAAGAAGAAGCGGAAACTTACTACCACCGCTTTCATTTTGCTCACCGAAGTCCTCGAAGGCTGGTGGCAGGGCTTCGGATTCGGAAACATTTCCGCCGCATCCAGGTGCCTCCAAGAAGAGCATCTCATCAGAAGACTCCACAGCGTAGAGCCCAGAGTTTCCGACGGGATTTGTGCTTAATTCGAGTGACGCGGCGAGGGAAATGTCGAAAGGCCTGTTGAGTGTATCCGAAGAATTATCGCAATCCGGATGAATCTCGAAGATATGCTCCATTGCGTTTTCAATGAACTGGCTGTTGCACTATGGTTGCGGTTCCAGTGTGGCAGCGAACGAGCGTTGCCACATTTATATGTTATTATGCCATCAATGACATTCAGGGCGGTGGCTTCGTGGGTTTCCATGATCTGAACTGATGACAGCAATCGAGTGGTTTCGTGAGCGCGTGGCCGTGTTCAGTCAACTTAAAAAAGATAAAGGGTCGAAGTTACTTTACGTTAGTGGCGGTAAAATAGGCGGTGCTCGTGAATGCAGCGGGCCGAATTTCGGGATCTAACGGCATGCGAAAAACCCGGCCGTTTCGTTCGCAACAAATTTGTGTGGGATGATGAGATTTATCCCACCGTTTTTGAGATTTGTCCCGCTCCGAAGTATCGAAATCCACCAAATTCGCCATAACATCAGCATTTTGAAAGCTATTTTCTATTTAAATAATTTTTATTGTATATTTTGAAGTCTAAATAGTTGCTAGATATCGAAAATTAAGGTAAAATCGATTATGATATTTGCGTTGTCAAAAGTCATGCCAAGAATGCCTTAGTGCCTCAGTGCGATATCTTAGCGGGCCTCCCCTAATTTTAGCGGCTCCGCTAATTTTGGGGTACCCTCACTTTTATCACGTATTGTGTATGTAGTGATCAGGCAACAAGGCATTTTAGCATGACTTTTGAGTCGCACTTATGTCGAAGTGCAGTACCTACTCACCAACTTTAACGCGCAATTTAATCACAACTTGAAGGTTTATGAGGCTCTAAATAATAAGTGATATTACCTAAGACTCAGAGTTTTATTTGAATGTTTAAATAAGAAATTATCTTCAAAATTGGCGATGTTATGGCAGATTTGGTGGATTTCGGTACTTCGTGTGGGATAAATCTCAAAAACGGCGGGATAAATCTCGCCAGCCAAATTTGAGATTGGCATTGAAAACAAGGTAGTGCGTCTCGTAACGGGCGGTGTAACAGTACAAAGATAGTCGCAAGTTACTCTAGAAAGCTTTGCCGTGGTGGAAGAGTTCCCCAAAGGCCCAGAAGTTTTTCATAATGTTCTCGGCCAGACGAGTGCAACCAAACCGAGAATGCTGACACCCGCTTCAAATGATTACCGGCGACCTACATGACACCTCCAACGTCAAGACCAGTAAAAGAGTTGGGCTACGCCTACTTCCCGAAACAGAAAATCAGGTGACTTGCACACATCTTGATGTGCGTCCCGTTGTTTATCATATAAAGTATTTAGTCTCGAACGAAATAACTGGAGTACTACAGGTGCATTTCCAGTAGACCGATGGCTTCTCCGGTAGACAGGTTGTGGGTTCTTATCGATGGAGATGAGTTTATCGTCAACTCGTGTACTGAAGGCTTTCGTTAGCACTACAACCCAGAAAATGATGGGCTCGGTCAAGAATCCACTGGGCAGCAAGAAGTGAAGCTTGGGATGGCCTCGTCAGCAGCTTCCGATAGGTTACGGTGCGATTTTGTCGCCCCGCATGCCGAAACATTTCAGTTTGAATAAGCGAAGCATGGTCAACCATCTTTTGCGCAACGACAATGGCGAACAAACGCATCGAGCAGGCAGAGATTGAGAAGTACTGGGAAATCTTTTCGTCGCTGACCAACGGTGGCACGCTCCTCAACGGTGCGCAGGCCGCACCCGTCCTCAAAAACAGCCAGCTTCGCGACGACCAGCTCGAGCGGGTGTGGGACCTCGCCGATGTCGACAACGATGGCAGTCTCGACTTCGAAGAGTTCTGCGTGGCCATGCGGCTGATTTTCGACCTGGTCAACGGGGTATGTAGCCACACTGAATGAACCCGCGTCGTGCGGAGGCAGCAGGAATTCGCTAACGCAAGCGCAATTACCATGCAGGAGTATAGTGATGTACCTCAGTCGTTACCAGATTGGCTGGTTCCTGAGTCAAAAGCCCATCTTGTGCAGGCGAACCGTGCCTTGACTGGAAGGCAAGCTGCGTTCGAGCGTGTCGACGACTCCGATGATGATAGCTCCGGTCTCAAGGACGGCTTCGATTGGTACATGAATTCCTCCGACAAAGCCAAATACGAAGAGATATACACAGCGAACCGCGATAGCCACGGCGAAATATCCTTTTCCTCCCTCCAACCGCTGTATGATAGCTTGGATGTCCCGGATACCGACGTGCGGAGCGCTTGGAATCTGGTGAATCCAAGCGCTGGGAGGACAATCGGCAAGGATGCATGTCTGGCGTTCTTGCATATACTGAACAATAGGCACGAGGGATACAGAATACCCAGAAGCGTACCAGCGTCTTTACGAGCCAGCTTTGAAAGAGGCACAATCGACTACAATATCGACCGAGTTCAGAGCCCAGCGAACTCAAGATGGGCAGTCAAGGGAGACGAAAACACAAGTACAGGCAGGAAAGCCAAGTTTGGAGACACATATCTCACTAGGTTGGGAGTGGGCGATAAGAGCGGGTATCGTACCAAAGGTACAGACTTCAGCGGCACAACTGGAGATGATGATTGGGATGCGGTCAAGCTCAAGCGGCAGTTGAAAGACCTGGAAGACAAGATCGAGCGCGCGGAGAAGGAGGCTGACAAACGCAAGAATGGCCGCAGAGAGACAAAGCCGGCTCTAATCAAACGAGAATTGGAGATGCTTTTGGACTACAAGCGTAAAGAGCTCAGGGACCTTGAGAATGGCGAAGGCAGATACAAGGAAGGTGGGAGTTTGAAGGGTTTGGCGGATGATATCGCCAGTGTGAAAGAGCAGATCGATGGTTTGGAAGCGCATCTACGGACTCGGGAGGGAGTTCTGGATGATCTCAAGAGGAAGATTGAGGAAGAGAAGGCAAGGTGAACTTGTTGTTAGCTATGTATAGAGAGCTACGTAATGTAGTTGATTTGTGGTGGAGTTGCTGCCCTACGTATATCGCTACGGAGTTCGATGACTTCCATGAGTTCTGTTTCCCGATTCCATAGCAGCACATCTACTCTTGGACGGTACATGGCCACCAGGACCAAAGGCTTGTTGACAGAACTGGGTCCGATCCACTGCTCTCTTCAAAGGAGTTGCTGTTTGCTGCGTGGACAAGTGTATCCCTAGGGCAGAGAAGAGTTCGCAATCGTCTCGGCATCGGAAAGTTTCAAACCTTACGTCAATAACTTGTAGCTACGTGTATTTTCCAACCTTCGTGAACCTGTCTTAGTAGGTGTTACAGCGAGAAACTCCAATGGCTGCGAAGCGATGTGAGGGCGCTGATAAATGCAGCCTTAGGCAGATCGCAGGCAGTTTGCTTCCAACGCGGCGTCGCAAATGTTTCCATTTAGTTCATCCTCCAGGGCACGCGATCAGTTCCAGGACTTCCACGCGCTTTTGAAAATGGGCGACTAAGGTTGCGTGATGTTTCTCTGCCGCATTTCACCGTTCTACAGCTCTTCGGAGCGAGCTTGCGTGGATAATACGGGCTCGTTGAATTCCAGATATCGAGTTCGCTCAACATAGAATCCGGAGCACCAATCTAACGATGTATGATTCCCTGGCAGAGAAAGCCCATGATTATCGTTGCAATCGGGATCCCAGTAGCTAGAAGAGCTTAGAAAGAGGAAACGTGGATAATCGGCATCAAATTTCATTCCGCACAGTCCAAAGGCCTTGATATCGCTTTTGCTGGACTAGGATGCACGTTTGCAATTCCGAGCAGCCGATTCGGTTACGAACTTGCGCCTCTGGCAACGCAATACGTAGCTCAAGCAGGACAATCTTCGTTATTGATTGCGAAACTGCATTCTTGGCCTTTCCTTTTACCGTCACTGATTCGCTGGATAATGGTTCTAGAGCAAGTCGGAACTGCTGTGGATGTGCGAGCCGCATAATAGCGCCATTGTTTCAACGTGCACGCATACTTGGGTTCGTACGGACTGACGTTGAGATGCATGCGAAGCATGGAACGGAAATCTTCCTCCTTGATTTCGAAAAGCGCAAATTAGGTTGTCATGATAACGCTGGTACAAATGAGTGCCTTTGCGACCTCTACCTCGTGGTCTTCACACCTTCAGCATGACGTGAAAACATGGTAGCGGCCGACAAGCGTGTGTGGATCCCAATCGTTTCGAGCTTTATCATTTCATTTTCTTACTTTCTTTCTCACTTCTTCTGCAACGACATTCGCGATGCAATAGAAATATTCCACTGGCTAGAAGCACCTAAAGTTAGAGAGGCTCGGAGAGTCAGCACCTATAATTTTGACATTACACCTACCGAATTCACATGCCAATATGGCTCAATTGACGACGGAAGTTCGCTCAGACCACCAATACCCAATGTCGCACATTTCATCATCGGTCTCCATGACGCTGAACTCTCGTTTCCAGCTTACTTATCGATTCAGTCCACACTTCAGATGCTTCGACCGGACATCGTGAAGTTACACCACACGGAGAATCTCAACAGGCAGAATGGACATCTACAGAAACTACTCAGTGACGAGCGAGTCCAACTGAAGCATCATGACGCCGAAGTAGTGCAAGATGCCATGCGCGCTTCGCGGCACTACGCCCATCTATCCGACATGCTCCGCTTGCAGATTCTGTATCACGAAGGCGGCATCTACCTCGACGCAGACGCATACGTTCTCCAGCCATTCGACGCGCTACGGCGCTCACCATGCGACGTCGTCATGGCGCACGAAGGCGGCGACCGCGCAGGTCTCACCAACGCCATCATCCTAGCGCGACCTGGTGCCGCGTTCATCCGTCGATGGATCGCCAGCTACGCGGACTTCCGCGAGGACGAGTGGAACCAGCACTCGGTGGTGCTGCCGGCGCGCATGGCGCTCGAGCCCGGCCACGAGTCCGAGGTGTGTCGCCTCAGCCCGCACACCTTCTTCTGGCCCACCTGGACACCCGACCATCTTCACTGGATGCACGAGCCGCTGGGAGCGCGCGGATACGCCGCCACACAGAGCACCCTTCGCGCCAATAATGGCAGCTTGTTTGAGGGCCAGATGGCTTATCATGCGTGGAATAGTGTGGCTTGGCCCAAGTATTTCAGTGTGATGAATGAGGAGGTGGTGCGTACCAAGGTGACGAGGTTCAATTTAATGGTGAAGAGATTCTTGGACCAGGATGACGTTGTATATCCAGTACAGAACGAACTCTGAGTTTGGTAATTCGGTGCGGAGCACAGGAAAGCACGTGATGTTAGTGCTTTCCAGATATTCTCGGCTGGATGTCGTCACTAGGGTAAGCTCCGAGGATATGCGGAAGTGTACATACAGTATGCAGTTGCTTCGTATCTGATACACTCGCCAACTGAGTCCATTGTCCGGATTGGTATAGGGGGCATAAGCATTGTAAAGTTAAGGTTAAAGATCTGACAATCCGCTATGGTGCAATTGGTGAGTGCGATCTGATTAGGCATCGCTTGTGAAGTACTCGATAAAGCTGCATCATTTGTGCTCGTATCCATCGGGCACGAGGTCGGCGCGGGTGGCGTAACGCGACGCTTCGGAGCCGTCTTGGCAAAGATCCATTTATTCTCCGCAGATGGTAGGTGAGATTTGCCACAGGTTTAGCAATCGATCAGCGTAAGTTTAGTAGTTTTGGTCACTTTGC
>Ga0335074_10017662_pt1 | contig 10065 bp, 7 predicted proteins | sample Lox_Sample_23_FD_206715 | JGI IMG/M metagenome (GOLD analysis project Ga0335074, IMG submission 206715) | Soil microbial communities from Loxahatchee National Wildlife Refuge, Florida, United States - Lox_Sample_2.3 | ecosystem: Environmental > Terrestrial > Soil > Wetlands | place: USA: Florida...
CGTGGCGAACACCGCGTTCTGGGTCCAGGAATACGCGCCGCACCACCTGGGTGCATTCGTCCGCTTCACCGTCCAGGGCGTGGCGTCGTTCTTCCCTGGCATGGTGACCGGGGTAGCCGGGGTCACGGACGCGACCCCCGCCTACGCCCTCCCGGCTCCGGCGCGCGACTTCCTTGCCGTTGTTCTCGCGGTGCTGCTGATCGCCGGGATCGCCGCCGCCGTCCGCGAGGCCGCCGGGCGGGCGCTCGTGGCGGCGGCCGGCGGTGCGGTGCTGCTGGAGCTCATCGCGTCGGTGGCGCATCGGTGGCCATTCGGCATGCAGCGCGTCAGCGTCTTCCTGCTGCCGCTGCTGTACATCCTGATGGCCATCGGGGCCGTCCGGCTGGCCCGCCTGGCCGCGGGGCACGTCCCGGGACGCCTGGTCTGGTGGCGGCACGCTGCGCTCGGCTTGGGCGCGGTTGCGCTGGCGCTGGCCGGCATCGCCGCTGGGGTCGCCACCTCCCGCGCCCTCGCGCAGACCATCCAGCTCCAGTACCAGCCGGCCCCGGGTTCGGGTTACCGGGCGGCCGCGGCGCGAGCCCGCACGCTGGCAACGCCGGGCGACGTGGTGGTCATCGAGTCCGCCGAGGCCTGGTACGGCGACGCGTGGCTGTACTACATGGACAGCTACCGCGGCTACCCGGCGAGGATTGCGGCAGGCGCGGCGATACCCGCGGCCAGCACGATCTCGGTCCTGTATGTAACCCCGGGGGCCGTCGATGCGTTCCTCCGTGCGCACCCGCACAGCCGGGCCGTGTTCCTGCTGGAGCTCACCGGAGGCGGCGTTGCGCACAGGGACTCGCTGCGCACCCTGCGCGGGTTCGGCTACTGCGCGACCCACGCGTTCAGCTATGCGGACACTGGACGGCTCACGATGCTGACGCGGAGCGCCTGCGCCGGCGGCCGGCGCTAGCGCCGGCCGATAGCTCAGCAGGTCAGTGTTCCCGCGGCGTCATGGCTGGCGCAGCGCCGGGGCTGAGGCGACGTGTCTGCTCCGGTGGTGCAGCGGGCCGGTCGCGCCGTCCGACCGCACCTGCGACCAGGGCATGCCGGCGACCGCTGCGATGATCACCGCAACCGACAACACCTCCAGCACGGCGCCGGGCCGGGAAGCCGCAATCTCGTGGAGCGGGAGGGCATACAGGTAGAAGACACCGGTGTACACGCTGGCCAGGAACAGGTAGACGTACCCGGCAGGCCGGCGGGACGCGTACAGCAGCGCGGCGGGCCAGAGCAGGTACTGAGCGCCGAAGCCGGCCGTGACTGCGAGGAAGGCCAGCAGCAGGGCCACGGTGAGATCGGGCCCGGAGCACCGGCGGAACACGAGCACCACGGCCACGAGCGTTACCGCGGTGATCAGCGTGCCGACGTGCTGGAGGGTGTCGACATTCGGGCCGGCAAACCCGAGACCCGCCAAATGCAGGTATCTGAGGATGCCTGTCCAGCCCCATGCCCCCAGCAGCGACCGGTAGCCGAGTATCGTCGCGACGTCACGCCGGACGCTGGCGTGCAGCAGCAGCGGGCCCGACATCAGCAGCGCGGCGAGCACCGCGACCGCGCCAAGCGCCGTCTGCCACCAGCGGGCACGCGGGATCTCGCGAAACACGCCGGGCGCGAACAGCAGCGGCCAGCTCTTGCTCGCCACCGCGAACCCGAGCACGATCCCGGCCCACATGGCATGCTGCCGCCTGGCCAGCAGCAGGGCGGAGAGCCCGAGCATGATCGCGATGGGCTCGATCTGCCCGTGCCAGGCCGACACGAGGAAGGCCAGCGGGCTCAGGGCGTAGAGGAACCGGGCGTTGTCTCGCGCCGATGGCCGGGCAAAGCAACCGACCAGGCCGATCGTGACGACGTCGCAGGCGACAGGCAGCAGCTTCGCAGCAACCTGCCAGGGCCATCCGATCTTGAGCTCGAAAGCCAGCAAGTAGGCGGAGAACGGCAGGAAGTTCCACTGGTACTTGGGGAGCGTCGTGAGCGGATCCCGGCGGTGCAGCACGGCGTGGGCGACGTGCCGGAATACCGTCGCCACGTCGATGGGCGTATGACCTTTCGCCAGGTACACGACGAGGAGCCGAAGGGCGAGCCCGATCCCCAGGCTGACCACCAGGGGCGGCGACCAACCCTGCCACAGCACCAGCACCGAGGCGCAGGTGCAGGCCACGACCAGAAGCGCGGTAATCGTCGTCGCCGACACGAGCCCGGCAATCGGTCAGCTGGGACGCGGCGCGAACCGCTCCCGAAGCAGGATCCACAGTGCTTCCGTGCCGTCCCGCCAGGTGAGCTTCTTCCCGGCTTCGCGGCTGCGCGCCTTGTAGCTGATCGGAACCTCGTAAGGCCGGAAGCCGCGCCGCAGCAACTTCCCGGTGATCTCGGCCTCCATGCCAAAACCCTTCTCCCGGATGTCCAGCCTGCGGTACAGCGCGGTCGGCATCAGCTTGAAGCAGGTCTCAAGGTCGCTGATATAGCAGTTGAAAAGCATGTTCGCGAAGGTCGTCACCCCTTTGTTGCCCAGCACGTAGGCGTAGGAGTAAGCGTTGTGGCTGCCGAACGTCCTGTTCCCGTACACGACTTCCGCCTGGCTAGCGAGCACGGGCGCGAGCAACGACGGGATCTCGGCGGGCGAGTACTCCAGGTCGGCGTCGCACATGATCACGTAGTCGCCACTGGCGGCGGCCGCCGCGGTACGGATCGCGGCGCCCTTGCCCCGGTTGCGCTCGTGCAGGTGGATGCTCACGCGCGGATCGCCCGTTAAGGACGGGTACAACTCCCTCGTTCCGTCCGTGCTGCCGTCATCGACGATGACGAGCTCGAACTCGCAGGGAAAGTCAACGTCAAGCACGTCCTTGATCGCAGAAATTAAGGTGGCGTGCTCGTTATATACGGGCATCAGGATCGATAGTTTCACGATGGGCAAGCTTACGGGAGTCTGAACAGACAACGCTACAATGATTGAAATGTCATGATTTCATCTGATGTGCGGCTTGCCCGCGTTCACCCCGCAGGTCGGTACGTCCTGCCGGTGGCGACCGGTCCCTGGATCCGCTTCGAGGACGAGGCCGGCAGATGCCCAGACTGGCTGACCGAGATGCGGCCCGGCCACGCCCCGGCCCCAACGCTGCCGAGGGTGTCTGGGCCCTTCGAAAGCTCTAATCAGCCAGGCGGGCCAGGACGACGATACCGGTGCCGCTACCAGGAAAAGCCCGCTGCATCGCCCGGAACGGGACCGTCCCCCATCGTATGGCCAGCCCGCGCACGCTGGTCGTCGGCTGCAACTGCCTGCCGGATCCTGCCGTGCGCTCGGCGAGAGTCTGGTCTCCCGCCGGGGTCAGCCGACGCCGGCCGATCAGGTTGCGGCCAGCCTCGAGCGCATAACCGAGCGGGAAGCCGTAGTAGCGCACCTTGATTTCGCCGAAACCGCAACTGGCCAGCAGGTCAGTGATCGCCTCGGGGTCGTAGCGGCGGAAGTGGCCAACGAGCTCGTCCCATGGGCCGTACCTTCGCTGATCCGCCGGGACCGAGAGCAGCAGCCAGCCGCCGGGCCGCAGCCGGCCTGCCCAGTCCTTGACAGCTGCCGCGTCGTCCTCGATGTGCTCCAGTACCTCGAAGGCGCAAACCAGATCAAATCGCTCGGTGCCGAGCGTTTCGACCGCGACGTTGCGGACCTCGCCGGAACTCACCGCGGTGATCCGGCGCTGGGCCACGGCCCAGGACGTCTTGTCCGGCTCGACGCCCAGGTAGCGGTAGCGGCGCGCCAGCCGTGCTCCGAAGGCCCCCTGGCCGCAGCCGATCTCCAGCACGTCGGTGATGCCATCGGGCGGAAGCATTCGCCGCACCACGTCATAACGCAGCCAGGCGTTCGGCGCCAGCGGGGCTACCGCGTCAACGTCGGCGGCCGGCCGCGCGGCCGGTGCGCTCCAGACCATGCCGGGCTCCTCTTCCTGCAGATCGAGCGACCCTCCGGGCGCAAGCCTCGCGGCCAGCGGGGCCGCGATCTGTTCTGGTGCGAATCGCTGCCGGGCCAGCGTGTAGGCCCGGTGGCGCAGCCGGGCCAGGTCAGCGCGATCATCCGCCAGCCGCAGAAGCGCCGCGGCCAGCGCCCCGGGATCCCCCGGCGGCACCAGCAGGGCCGCATCGCCGAGGGCGCGCCGCTGCGGCGCCGTGTCGGATGTCACGATCGCGCACCCCACGGCGGCGCCCTGGAACACCTTGTTCGGCACCACCCGCAGCGCCTTATCCCCGGTGCCGAAGATGCCGAGGCAGACGTCATGCCCGGCGACCAGCGCGGGCAGGTCGGCCGCTGGCACCCAGTCCAGCCAGCGAACTGTCCGGTTGGCCGAGGCGGCGGCCCGCGCCCGCCCGGCGTCCTGGCCGCCGCCGACCATCGTGACCTCGATCGCCGCACCGGCGATTTTGCTCAGCGCGGCGCCGATGACGGGAGTGCCCTGCAGCGGGGTGTACAGGCCGTAGAAGACCACGCGCAGCGGTCCCGGCGGGTCGCTCGGAGATGGTGTGGCGGTCGGCGGGCCGCTGGGAGACGCGGCCGATGGGCCACCGAGGGCCAGCCCCGCGGCCTCGTACCACGCCGCGGGCGCGCCTACCGGGATCACGACAGCCCGGGACCGGTACCGCGGCGGCAGCGCGGCCAGGTGCTCGTCGGTGTCCACCACGACGATATCGGCGGCACGCAGCGCCGCGGAGTCGATCAGCCGCAGCACGATCTGGCGCGGGCCGCCGTCCAGCCGGCGGTCCCGCGCCGTGTCGCTGGCCCCGACCAGGTGGTCGAGGACCACCGGTACCCGGCGGAACAGGAGCCTGGCCAGGTGGACGTCAAAATGCCCGAGATAACCGACTACCACAACGTCGGGAGCTGGCATCCGCCGGGCGGCGGCGGCGAGCGTCGTCCACCTCTGGGCGAGCCTGGCCAGCAGGGCGGGAGCCCGCCATGGACGGGCCAGCATGTCCACCCTGGCCGCGGTGTCCAGGCCCAGTGGCGCGTTGCACTCGGCCACGTCCGCCCCGCGTGCCCGCAGGCCTTCAGCGATCGTGGCGACCCTCGGGTGCGTGGAGGTGTCATACGTGCCGAACAGGAGAACGCGCATAATGTGTGTACGGTACCGGTCCGTGTTCTCGGGCGGCCCGGGGGATCGGGATCGCCGGGCCCCGGATCCGGTGGAACGTCTAGGCTGTGCCGTATGTCTGACCGCCCCGCCGCGCCGCCGGCCGACCCTGCCGTGGCCGACGGGCCCGGGCAGGGCAGCCAGCCGCCAGGCCGCGGCCGCGCCTGGCTGGCCCTGGCGGTTCGCCTGGTCAACAGCAAGGCGGTGCGCTGGGCGTTCGTGGCGGCCGCGGTCGGCCTCGGTGCGTACTGGGTCGCCAGTCACTGGGCCCAGGTGCGGGCCGGTCTGGCCAGCCTGGGGTTCCTGGCGGTCGCCGGTGCCCTGGTCGCCGTGGTGCTCGCCCTGGTCGGGACCATGCAGGTGTGGCGGGTGCTGCTGGCCGCGCTCGGCTCGCCGCTGGGCGCCCGGCCGGCCGCCCGGGTCTTTTTCCTCGGCCAGCTCGGCAAGTACCTCCCCGGCTCGATCTGGCCCGTCCTCGCGCAGATGGAGCTGGGCACCGAGCACCGGGTGCCGCGGCACCGCTCGGCGAGTGCCTCGGTGCTGACGATGCTGTTCTGCCTGCTGGCAGGGCTGCTCGCGGCGCTGGTCACACTGCCGTTCGCGCCGGGCGCCCGGTCCTACCGGTGGGTGTTCCTGGTCGCCCCGGTCTTGCTGGTCTGCCTGCTCCCGCAGGTGCTCAACCGGATCCTGGACCGGCTGCTGCGGCTGGCCAGGCGGCCGCCCCTTGAGCACCCGCTGCCCGGGCGCGCGGTGGTCGCCGCGCTGTCATGGGCGCTCGTTTCCTGGGTCTGCTTCGGGCTGCAGATCTGGCTGCTGGCGATCAAGCTCGGCGCGCCAGACGGGCGGGCCGCGCTGCTCTCGATCGGCGGGTTCGCGTTCGCCTGGTGCGTGGGCTTCGTCGTCGTGTTCGTCCCCGCCGGAGCCGGCATCAGGGACGCGCTGCTGATCGCGACGCTCGGACCGATGCTCGGCGTCGGCAAGGCCACCGCGGTGGCGCTGGTGTCCCGCGTTCTGATGACCGTCGGCGACCTGATCACCGCGGGGGCGGCGGCCACGCTGGCGCGCGCCCCCGGCCGCCCAGGGAGGGAGACGGCACCGTGAAGGCCCTGGTCCTGTCCGGCGGGTCGGGAAGCAGGCTGCGCCCGATCACGCACACGTCGGCCAAGCAGCTGGTCCCCGTCGCCAACAAGCCGGTGCTGTTCTACGGGCTCGAGGCGATCGGCGATGCGGGCATCACCGACGTCGGGATCGTGGTGGGGGAGACCGAACCGGCGATACGTGACGCGGTCGGTGACGGCGACGCGTTCGGGCTTAATGTCGCCTACCTGCGCCAGGACGCGCCGCGCGGCCTCGCGCACGCTGTGCTGATCGCGCGCGACTACCTGGGCGACGACGACTTCGTCATGTACCTCGGGGACAACTTCATCGTCGGCGGGATCGCCGGGCTGGTCGACGAGTTCCGGTCCGGCCGCCCCGACGCGCAGATCATGCTGACCAGCGTGCCGGATCCGCGCCAGTTCGGCGTCGCCGAGCTCGATACCGCTGGCGAGGTCATCGGGCTCGAGGAAAAGCCCAGCGAGCCAAAGAGCGACCTCGCGCTCGTCGGCGTCTACATCTTTACGCCCGAGGTGCACGAGGCCGTGGCACAGCTCAAGCCGTCGTGGCGGGGCGAGCTGGAGATCACGGAGGCCATCCAGTGGCTGATCGACCACGGCCGGAAGGTGCGGTCGACGACGATCACCGGGTACTGGAAGGACACCGGGAACGTGGCCGACATGCTCGAGGTCAACCGGATGGTGCTGGAGGGGCTGGAACCGGCCTGCGGCGGCGAGGTCGACGCCGAGACCGAGCTGATCGGCCGGGTCGCGATCGGCAGCGGTGCGCAGATCAGCGGGTGCCGCATCGTCGGGCCGGTCGTGATCGGGGCCGGGACGCGGGTGTCCGGGTCCTACATCGGCCCGTTCACCTCGGTTGAGCGCGACTGCGTGATCGCGGACAGCGAGATCGAGTACTCCATCGTGCTCCGCGGCGCGTCCATCAAGGGAGTCCGGCGCATCGAGGCGTCGCTCATCGGCCACGAGGTGGAGGTAACGCCGGCGCCGAGAGTCCCCAAGGCACACCGGCTGGTCCTCGGAGATCACAGCAAGGTGCAAATAAGCTCGTGAGAATTCTCGTCACCGGCGGCGCCGGTTTCATTGGCTCGCATTACGTCCGCACGCTGCTCGGCGGGGGCTATCCTGCCTTCCGCGATGCGCAGGTCACGGTTCTGGACAAGCTGACCTATGCCGGAAACCTCGCCAATCTGGAGCCCGTAACGGGCAGCCCCGGGCTGACCTTCGTCCAAGGCGACATCTGTGACGGGGCGCTGCTCGCGACCGTGGTGCCGGGGCACGACATCGTGGTCAACTTCGCCGCGGAGACGCACGTCGACCGGTCGATCGCCGGCGCGGCCGACTTCGTCACCACGAACGTGGTGGGGACCCAGGTGCTGATGCAGGCGTGCCTGGAGGCCGGGGTCCCGCGGGTGGTCCAGGTGTCCACGGACGAGGTGTACGGCAGCGTCGCCACCGGGTCGTGGGCGGAGGACGCGCGGCTCGAGCCGAACTCGCCCTATGCGGCGGCGAAGGCCGGCGGCGACCTGATCGCGCGGGCGTACGCCCGGACTCACGGACTGGACGTCAGCATCACGCGGTGCTGCAACAACTACGGCCCCTACCAGTTCCCGGAGAAGCTCATCCCGCTGTTCACCACGAATCTGCTGGACGGGAAGAAGGTTCCACTGTACGGGGACGGGCAGAACGTCCGTGGCTGGATCCACGTTGACGACCACTGCCGGGGCATCCAGCTGGTCGTCGAGCAGGGCAAGCCTGGCTTCGTCTATCACGTCAACGGCGACGTCGAGCTCAACAACACCGAGCTGACCCGCGAGCTGCTGGAGATCTGCGGCGCGGGCTGGGACATGGTGACGCCGGTCGAGGACCGCAAGGCGCACGACCGCCGGTATTCGCTGGACGACTCGGTGCTGCGTGGCATGGGCTACGCGCCGCGCATCCCGTTCGCCGAGGGCCTGCGGGCCACCGTCGACTGGTACGCCGGCAACCGCGCCTGGTGGGAACCGCTGAAGCAGCGCGCATGATGAAGGCGCAGCGGCGGCGGTGGCTGGTCACCGGTTCCGGCGGGATGCTGGGGTGCGATCTCGTGGCTGCGCTCGCGGGCGGCGGCGAGGACGTGATCGGGCTGTCCCGCAAGGAGCTGGACGTCACCGACGAGGCGACGGTCGCCGATGCGCTCGCGGACTGCCGCCCCGACGTGGTCGTGAACTGCGCGGCCTGGACCGCGGTCGACGACGCGGAGGCGCACGAGCACGAGGCGCTCGCGGTCAACGGCGCCGGGGCGGCGAACGTGGCGGCGGCGATCGCGGCGGGAAGCGGCGCGCCGGGCTGCCGCCTGGTGCACCTGTCCACCGACTATGTGTTCGCCGGGGACGCCGTCGCGCCGTACGCGGAGGACGGCGCCCCCGGCCCGCGAACCGCCTATGGGCGCACCAAGCTGGCCGGCGAGCAGGCCGTGCGCGGGCTGCTGCCGCAGGCGGGCACCGTGGTCCGGACGGCCTGGCTGTACGGGGCGCGCGGACCCAACTTCGTTGCCACGATGATCAGGCTGGAGAGCGAGCGGCCCGCGGTGGACGTCGTGGCCGACCAGCGAGGCCAGCCAACCTGGACGGCTGACGTCGCTCGGCAGGTGATCGCGCTGGTCGGTTCGGGCGCGCCGGCGGGCATCTACCACGCGACGAGTTCGGGCGTGGCGACCTGGTTCGAGCTGGCCCGCGAGGTGTTCCTGCTGCTGGGCGCCGACCCGGACCGGGTGCGCGCCACCACAACGGATGCCTTTCCCCGTCCCGCGCCGCGGCCGGCCTACAGCGTGCTCGGGCACGACGCCTGGGCAGCCGCCGGCCTTGAGCCGATCGGCGACTGGCGCCTCTCGCTCCGCAGGGCCTTCCCCGCGCTGCGCGGGGCGTCAGCGCCGGGTCGTTAGGGGTTGGCCCGGGCGCGGAGGCTCGCGACGTAGGCCTGGCATTCGGCGAAGCCCGGGAGGAGGCCCTCCGCCTGAGCCTGCGCCAGTGACGGGGCCGCGTCGTCCTTGTCGGACAGAACCGGGTCCAGGTCGTCGGGCCAGGCGATGCCGATCGCCGGGTCCAGGGGATGAACAGCGTGCTCGCGGGCTGGCGCGTACGGCGTGGAGCACAGGTACAGCACCGTGGCCTGGTCGCTCAGCGCGACGAACGCGTGCCCGAGTCCCTCGCCGATGTAGAGGGCGTGCCTGCTCTCGTCGTCGAGCCGCACCGCCTGCCAGCGGCCGAAGCCGGGGGAGCCGACCCGCACGTCGACGACCACGTCGATGATCGCGCCACTGCCGCACGTGACGTACTTCGCCTGGCCCGGAGGCACGTCGGAGAAGTGGATGCCGCGGACCACCCCGCGCGCCGACACCGAGCAGTTGGCCTGGGCCAGGTCCATGTGGTGCCCGACGTCCGCGCTGAATTCGGCGCCACGGAACCACTCGAGAAAGCTGCCCCGGCGGTCGCCGTGGATCTGCGGGGTAAACAACCACGCGCCATCGATGTCGAGAGCCTTCATGGGGCAACCGTAGACGCCGGCGGAAGCGGCCGGACCGGGTTGTCGGCATACCGCGGCCCCAGTGCGGACAGAGCGTTGACACAAAAGTAAGTATGCGCCTACTATCAAACCATGCTCGCGATCGCAGACACCTCCGGCTCCGCTCACCTTCGCATCGCCGGCCTTCGCTTCGCCGGTGTTCGTTCCGCCGGTGTTCGTTCCGCCGGTGTTCGTTCCGCCGGTGTTCGTTCCGCCGGTGTTCGTTCCGCCGGTGTTCGTTCCGCCGGTGTTCG
>Ga0335074_10017663_pt1 | contig 10065 bp, 9 predicted proteins | sample Lox_Sample_23_FD_206715 | JGI IMG/M metagenome (GOLD analysis project Ga0335074, IMG submission 206715) | Soil microbial communities from Loxahatchee National Wildlife Refuge, Florida, United States - Lox_Sample_2.3 | ecosystem: Environmental > Terrestrial > Soil > Wetlands | place: USA: Florida...
CAGAGGCGCTGCGCGGCGCGGTTGCCATGCCGCTCGTAGCGATGTCTCAATTTTATCGCGCCTTGTCGATGACGGCGCTATACCCGCGCGCCAGCGCCGCCCGGCGGCTCGAGTTCAGGCGGAGTGTTGAAGAGGCGCTGCGCCGGCATCGACATTGGGCCGACAATTGCCCGGAGAATTTTGCCAACCGCCACGCCTTGCTCGCTGCCGAAGTCGCCCAGATCGAGGGCCGGGACATGGAGGCAATGCGTCTCTACGAGCAGGCCATCCGCTCCGCGCACGCTCATGGCTTCACTCAGAATGAAGCGCTCGCCAACGAACTCGCCGGCCGCTTTTATCTCAGCCGCGGCCTCGAGACGAACGGCTATGCGCATCTGCGCAACGCCCGCGCCTGCTATGCCCTCTGGGGTGCCGACGGCAAGGTGCGGCAGCTCGAGCGGGTTTATCCCCCGCTCGCCGACCCCGAAGACCGGCTTCCCACGGCGACACTGAGCGCCCATGTCCCGCAGCTCGATGTGACGAATGTCGTCAAAGCCTCGCAAGCGGTGTCCGGCGAGATCCTGTTGCCCAAGCTGATCGAGACGCTGATGTCGATCGCGCTGCAAAGCGCCGGCGCCGATCACGGATTGTTGGTTCTCCCGCAGGGGGACGGGGAAAGCTACGTCATCGAAGCCGAGGCACGGGTCAGCCGCGACACGGTCGAGCTGGTGCCGCGCCAGAGGTCGACGGCCGCCCCCGCTTCTCCGGAGATGCTTCTGCGTTATGTCATCCGCACGCGAAAAACCTTGATCCTCGATGACGCCTCCAAGCCCAACCTGTTTTCCGAAGACGAGTATGTGCGGCGCCTGCGGCCGAAATCGGTCCTGTGTTTTCCCCTGGTGCGACAGGGACGGCTGGCCGGTCTGCTCTACCTTGAAAATACCCTCACGTCGCATGCCTTCACCGCGGATCGGATCGCGCTGCTCGAACTGCTGGCGGCCCAGGCGGCAATCTCGCTGGAGAACACGCGCCTCTACAGCGAAGTCCAGGAGCGCGAGGCGAGAATTCGAAGGCTCGTCGACGCGAACATTGTCGGCATTTGCGTTTGGGATTTTGCCGGCGGCACCCTCGAGGCGAATGACGCCTTTCTCGCCATGGTCGGATATGACCGCGAGGATCTCGCCGCCGGACGCGTGCGGTGGCTGGAGATGACCCCCGCCGAATGGCGCGCGGATACGCTCGAGGCGATGGCTCAGATCAAAGCGACCGGGAGGTGCAAACCCTATGAAAAGGAGTATTTCCGCAAGGATGGCAGCCGCGTGCCGGTGCTCGTCGGCGGCGCGGCTTTCGCGGGCAACCCCGACCAGGGCCTCACCTTCGCGCTCGACCTGACCGAGCGCAAGCAGGCGGAAGCGCAACTGCAGCAGGCCGGCAAGATGGAGGCCATCGGCCGGCTCGCGGGCGGGATCGCGCACGACTTCAACAACGTTCTCGGGGTGGCGATCAATTTCGCCCGGTTCCTCGAAGAGGACCTCCCGCCGGACTCGCCGCAGCATAATTTCGCGCGCCGCATCCACAGCGCCTGCGTCAAGGGCAAAGACCTGGTCGCCCAGATTCTGGCGTTCGCGCGGGCGCAGCCGCCGGATCGCCGTTCGCTCGACCTGCGCGATGTCTTGCGCGATGCGCGCGAGCTTCTGGCGGGCATGCTGCCGGCGACGACGCGTGTCAGCCTGTCGCTCGCCGAGGAGCCGCTGGTCGTCAGCGGCAACGAGTCCCAGCTGATACAGCTCGTTGTCAACCTCTGCGTCAACGCGCAGGATGCTTTGCGCGGGCAGGCGGGCGACATCAGCATCGGCGCCGCCGCGCTCGCACCCGGCGACGCGGACGGACCGCAGGCGCTGCTGGTCGGGCGCGTGGAGAACGGGCGACGCTATGTCCGGATCGATGTGACGGACACCGGCGAGGGGATTCCGGCCGCAGCCCTGCGGCGGATCTTCGAGCCGTTCTTCACCACCAAGGAGCGCGGACGCGGCACCGGGCTCGGGCTCGCCGTGGTCCATGGCATCATTGCCGCGCATGACGGCGCTTGCTCGGTCGCGAGCACGTCTGGCCGCGGCACCCGGTTTTCGGTCTATCTGCCGCTCAGCGAAACCGCCGCCCAAGCGAGCCATCCGGCCACCGCGGCAGGCGGCGCAGGGCGCGGAGGCGGGCGGGTGCTGGTGGTCGATGACGAGGTCAATATCACGGATGCGCTGTCGATCGGTCTCGAGCGCCTGGGCTACGAGGTGGCGGCGGTGAACGATCCGCGGGAAGCGCTGCAGGCGGTCCGCGACGATCCGGCCGGCTGGAGCGTCGTGGTCACCGACAATCTGATGCCGGAGATGGACGGTCTCGCCTTGGCCGAGGCGCTGCGAACGCTGCGGCCGGAGCTACCGGTCATCCTCTACACCGGCGTCGACGATCAGGCCATCGAGGCGGCGGTGCAGCGACAGAGCTTTGCGGCCTTCGTGCGCAAGCCGGCGGAAGCGGCGGCGCTGGCGCAGGTCATTCGCGAGGTGTTGCCGGGGTGAGCGGAGACGGGAGCGCGGCGCTCTCGTCAAGAGATGCTGGCCGCGCCTTCAGCAGACCTTGTTGCGAGCGGGCCAGAATGATAACTATTCTTGCGGCGTTCTGAAGAGACGCAAGCCGAGGGAGACTTACCGATGAACCGGCGAGATTTCATCGCACTCCTCGGGACGGCCATGCTCGCGCCCTCGCCCGCGCTTCCAGCCGAAGAATCGACCATGACAGAGCCACACCGCATCGACGTGCATCACCACATCGTGCCGCCAACCTGGCTCGCAGCGATGGACATCATCGGCCGCACCGATCCGATGATCGGCGGTTGGTCGGTGCAGAAAAGTCTCGACGACATGGACAAGGGCGGCGTCGCGATCGCGATTGCGTCGCCAACCACCCCGCAGGTGACGCCGCTTGGCAAACAAGCCGCCGTGCGGGTCGCGCGCGAATCGAATGAATTCGCCAAGAAACTCATGACCGATCATCCCGGACGTTTCGGCGCGTTTGCCATGCTCCCGCTTCCTCACATCGATGAGAGCCTCGCAGAGGCCGCCTATGCGCTCGACGTGCTCAAGCTCGATGGCATCGGCGTGATGACGAACTACGGCGACAAATGGCTCGGCTATTCGTACTTCGCGCCGATCTGGGAGGAGCTCAACCGCCGCAAAGCGACGGTGTACACCCATCCAACCGACGCCAATTGTTGCGTCAATCTGGTGCAGGGCCTTCACTCGTCGATCGTCGAGTGGGGCGCAGACACGACGCGGACGATTTGCGATCTCATCTTCAGCGGCACCTCGCGGAAATATTCCGACATCAACTGGATATTCTCGCATGGGGGCGGCGTGCTCGTGGCGATCGCCGAGCGCATCCTTGTGCAGGCGGTCAGCCGGCCGCCCTACCAGGGCAAATTCACGCGCGATATCGTTCAAGCAGAGCTCGATCGCTTCTACTATGACACGGCCCAGGTCGCTTTGGCCGGGACGCTCGCCGCGCTGGCCAAGCTCGTTCCCACGACCCAGATCGTTTACGGCACCGATTTTCCCTATCGGACCGCGGCTGAGCATACCAAGGGCGTTACCGCCCTCTTCAGCGGAGCGGACCTCAGGAACATCGATCACGCCAATGCTTTGCGCATTCTGCCGCGGCTAACGAGCACGTGATCAACGTTCCATGCCTACGATGAAATCGCATCGACGCGGCGCATGTCGGTTTCTGTTGCCGAGCTGCCGAAGATTAGCAGTGCCTTAAGGGTCTGCTACGGTGCGCTAAGCCGACACACCGTGTGAACCATCGCCGCAGCCGTCATGGACATGCTCAAAGCTCGGCTTGATTGCGCGCAGTGGGTCACTGGGTGGATCGCCGCCGCTCAGCTCCCGGCAAAATGCGGCCGTCGCTTCTCGATGAAGGCGCGCACGCCCTCGCGCGCATCGGCCGTGGCGCCCATGCCGACGATCATCCGCGTCTCGCGCTCCATCTGCGATTCGAGCGTGTCGTTCATGCCCATCTGGACGAGCTTTTTCGCTCCGCCATAGGCGCGGGTCGGGCCCGCGGCCAGCTGGCGCGCGAGCTTTGTTACCGCGTCGTGAAACTCGGCGGCGGCGACGACGCGGTTGACGAGGCCCCACTCGAGCGCCTCGCGCGCGGTGAGCGTCCGGTTCGTCAGATAGAACTCGAGCGCACGCCGCGGCCCGAGGATGCGCGAGAGGAAATAGGACGAGCTGCCGTCGGGCGTGAGCCCGATCTGGGTATAGGCGCTTGTGAACTTCGCGCCCTCGACGGCGATGACAAGATCCGCCGCGGCGACGAGGCTGACGCCGGCGCCGGCGGCGACGCCGTTGACGGCGGCGATGAGCGGCGCCCGCATCCAGGAAAAGCGCGAGATCGCGAGGTGGAAGCTCGCAGTCATCTCGGTCAGCAACGGCGGCAGCGCGTCGGCGTTCTCGGCGAACGCGCCGACATCGCCGCCGGCACAGAACGCCTTGTCGCCGGCGCCGGTCAGCACGACGGCGCGCACCCCATCGTCGGTGCTGCAGCGCGCGGCGACCGCCTGTAGCTCGCGCATCGCCGCAAGCGTGAGGGCGTTGAATTGCGCCGGCCGGTCGATCGTGATCCAGGCGACGCCGTCACGGAGCGCGAAGTTCAGAGTCTCGTAAGTCATCCGTTGCTCCCGTCATGGGGTAGACCGCTTGACCGCCTGCCGCTGGCGGCGAGGCCGAGGCGAATGAGCGTCTGCTGACCCGCGGCGCACAATGTCCGGCCGCCGCCCGCGACGGCGTAGACCTTGAGATCGCAGACGGTGAGCGTGCGGCCTGATCTGAGGACCGTGCCGACCGCCACGAGCTTCTCGCCCGCGGCGGGTGCCAGCAGGTTCACCTTGAATTCGACGGTCAAGATCTCGCTGCGCGGCGGGAACAGCGTATAGGCAGCGCAGCCGCCGGCATTGTCCGCGATCGCGCTGGTGACGCCGCCATGGAAGTAGCCGTGCTGCTGGGTAAGGTCGGGCCGATGCGGCAGCTCGATCACGGCCGAGCCCCGCGCGAGCTCGACGATGCCGGCGCCAATCGACTGCATGAAGGGCTGCGCCGCGAACATCGCGCGGATTCGCTCGGCGTAGTCGGCGAGGGGCGCGGCGGAGCCCGGCATCGGTCATCCTCCATACGTTGACGTATGGAAGACCATACGGTAGCGTATGGGGTGGTGAAGTCAAGCACGAAACGCGGGACGCCCACCGCGCCGGAGAAACCGCTCGATCGCGCGCGCTGGCTCGAGGCGGCGCTCGACGCGCTCGCCGAGGGTGGGGTCGGGCTCGTGCGCGTCGAGGTGCTGGCGCGGACCCTCGGCATCACTAAGGGCAGCTTCTACTGGCACTTCAAGGATCGCGGCGCGCTCCTCGCGGCGCTCCTCGCGCAATGGCGGGACGGCCGGGTCGCTTCAATCGCCGCGCAGGCTGGGGCTTCGCGCGGTGCGGATGCTGCACCGGCCGTGCGCTTGCGCCGTCTGCTCGATCTCTATCTCGATCACGCCAATCCCCGCGGCATGGCGATCGAGCTCGCCATGCGCGACTGGGCGCGGCGTGAGGCCGCGGCCGCCGCGGCCGTTGCATCGGTCGACGCGGCGCGGCTCGCGACCCTCGTGCCGCTTTACCGTGCCCTTGGTCATGCACGGCAAGAGGCGCAGGCACGCGCGCTCGCGCTCTACGCCTTCATCTTCGGGCAGAGCCTCATCGTCGAGGGCGTCGCGACAGCGGAAGCGCGCGATCTCAGGGAGCGCTGTGCCCGGCTGCTGATCGGCTGAGAGTCGCCGTCCGTCCCGCTCAGGGGGCGGCATATCGCCACGGCGTTGCCGGGTGTGCGGCCTTTGAGCGCGCGCAGCGTGCCGACCTCGTTCGCGCCCATGAGCCGGCTCTAGCCGGCCACGTCGGCGGCGCGGACGGCGAGCATGTGACGCGCTTAGTGCGCGGTGCCGTCAATCGCCGCGGTTCCCAATTTACCTAGCTGGCCGGATGGCCGTTGACGGCGCTAGAGGACCGTAGGACGATCACTCCTGTCGGTAGCAGACGTGCAAGCTTATAACCGGGCGTGCCTCACTTCGGGACGCTAAACGGGCTCTTAGTGCTACCGACAAGACAGGGAGGACATCATGCGAAACCACTGGCTGGTTCTGCCGGCGCTCGCGCTGGCTTGCGCCTTGGCTCCGCCGGCATCGGCGCAGACGCATTACGGACCCGGCGTTACCGACAAAGAGATCACACTCGGCCAGACCATGCCCTATAGCGGGCCGGCCTCATCCTACAGCACGATCGGCAAGGCTGAAGCCGCCTTTTTCCAGATGATTAACGACCACGGCGGCATCAATGGCCGGAAGATTAAGCTCATCAGCCTCGACGACGGCTACTCGCCGCCGAAGACGGTGGAGCAGATGCGTCAACTCGTCGAGGAGGACCACATCCTCGCCGATTTCGGCTCGCTCGGCACGCCGACCAACAGCGCCATCCAGAAGTACATGAATGGCAACAAGGTGCCGCAGCTCTTCGTCGCCACCGGCGCCACCAAATGGGGCGATCCCCAGCATTTTCCTTGGACGATGGGGTGGCAGCCCACCTATCAGACCGAGGGGCACATCTTCGCGCGCTACATCCTTGAGCATGAGCCCAACGCGAAGATCGCCATCCTGTATCAGAACGACGATTACGGCAAAGACTACGTCAAGGGGCTGAAGGATGGGCTCGGCGCCAAGGCCAGTGCGCTTATCGTCAAGGAAGTCACCTACGAGACCACCGACCCGACCATCGATTCTCAGATCGTGTCGCTGCAATCCTCGGGCGCCAACGTCTTCTACAATGTGAGCATTCCGAAGTTCGCCGCGCAAGCGATCCGCAAGTCCTACGACATCGGCTGGAAGCCGTTGCAGCTGTTGAACTCCGTCTCAGCCTCGGTCGCCGCCACCTTGAAGCCCGCCGGCATCGACAAGTCGATTGGCATCATCACGCTCCTCTATCTCAAGGATCCAACCGACCCGCAATGGCAGAACAACAAGGGCTATGAGGACTGGTTGGCCTGGATGAAGAAATACTACCCCGAAGGCGACCGCTCGGACGTTAACAACGTCTACGGCTACACCGTATCGCAAAGCATGGCGCAGGTGCTGAAGCAGTGCGGCAACAACCTTACGCGCGAGAACATCATGAAGCAGGCGGCGAATCTGCATCAGACGCTGCCGATGCTGCTGCCGGGTGTCACCGTCAGCACCGAGCCCACGCAGTTCTTCCCCATCCGCGAGATGCAGCTCGCCCGCTTCGACGGAAAGATTTGGAAGCTCTTCGGCAATGTGATCAAGTCCGAATAGCGATCGTGCGGCGGCCTCGCGGGGGGCCGCCGCCCATCTTGCGTGACGCGGTGCTGGCAGGCTCGGTGATGCCGACTGCGTGGCCGCAGCGGGGGAGAAGCCCCACGCTAGGGTCAAAACTCAATAAATCATCCCGGCGCGACCGCTTTCGAGCGGGCAACGGACATCGGAACCGCGCGGCTTATCGGCTGCACCTGACCCCGGAGCGGAAGTCCGACACTTACGAGCTAGGCGTCTGGTTTGCGCCCATCGCGGTCACGGCCGGCCCAAGGCCGACTTCCCGAAAGCGGACAAAAGATCTCAGGAGCGGAGAAAAGTAAAACTGTCACCGCAATCCCGAGCGGGCTCTACGTTGTTGTTCGGGGCCCAATTTTTGACTCCTTTCAGCGCCCAACCTTCGACGCGATGTCACACCTTGGTTTTCAGCGCATCGAGCTGCATTCGAGCGCCCGCGACCATTGAGGCCAAATCCGACGTTAGCATCACCATGTCGAAGCCACGCTTTACCGCTCCGGCCGCGAACGCTGCGCTGGCGCAGTGCATGACGCACTTGATGCCGGCCTCATGAGCCGCCGCCAAGATCTTGTCGCAAGTGGCGAGATGGAGCGGATCCGGGTTATCGCCACGTGGCGCCAGCCCTAAAGCAAACGAGAGGTCGGATGGCCCGATGTAGATCGCGTCGAGGCCCGGCGTGGCGCAGATGGCATCGAGGTTGGCGAGGCCGTCCTTGGTTTCGATCATCGCCATGACGACAATCTCCTCGTTGGCATGGGCCACATAGTCGGGGCCACCGTAATGGAGGGCGCGCACGGGGCCGAAAGAGCGCATGCCAACGGGCGGATACCGGCAAGCGGCCACCGCCATCTGGGCTTCCTCGGGAGTATTCACCAGCGGCACGATGATGCCGTAAGCGCCGAGGTCGAGGGCCTTCATGATGGTCGCCGGCTCGTTCCACGCGACGCGCACAATCGGAACGGTGTCCGTCTGTGAGATCGCCTGCAGCATGGGCGCCACGTCTTTCATTTCAGCCGTGCCGTGCTGCAGGTCGATGCATAAGGCATCGAACCCTTGACGCGCCATGATCTCCGCGGTGAACCCGTGGGATACCGAAAGCCAGCCAAGCGTTGCGCATTGCCCGGCACGCCAGACTTGTTTGATCTTATTCTGTCGCATGTCACATCCTTCGTTCGTTCATCTGTCGGGTGATCCTATCTTGCGGATGAGCCGCGTGGCTACGCCGCCGCTCAGGCGGCCGAGTGGTTGCCCGATCGGATCGTCTTGCGCCCGTGCTGGCTCTGCACAGAGGTTTTGACTGCTTCACCGGCTCTCCGGCCACGTGGCTTCTGCCCGCCTCGGTTCAGCCGCGGAGTAAGCCCATCGAGCGCGGCTCGAAGCCGGCGCAGTCCCCGGAACTACATACAATTACATACATAAGTAGCGATACCGCGCCACCTCATTGTCAGACGCGCCGCCACGTCGAGTAGGGGGTGGAGAGTGCGGGCTCCCTGATGTCAGTGATCTCGCTCGCGGGAATGGCGGCTCGCGACGCGAACAGACCCGCCTCGCGGGCCAGCACGTGGCCGTCGTTACTCGGCACTTGCGGGTTGTTGACCATCGAATTCACCACGTCCCAGTCAGGCACCAAGAAGTTAGGGCGTCGGCATGCCACCACGATCGGTCGCCCCCTTTTGCTCCAGCTGTGCGGCGTGCGTGGAAGGCAGCGATCTGCGGAGAGGCCGTGAGGTAGACTTCGTTCTGCCCACCAGCTTGCCAATTCGGCGCTCCAGTCGTGATCAGCCCAGCGGCTCGAATCGGCGCCAAGTAGGCATCCGAGGTGCCGTGGAAGAGGACCGATGGAACACCTCCGAACATCTCAGCATGGGGCGTCACCCAAGTGTCCGTCGCATTATGCACCACGACCAAGCGTCGCCAGCACTCGCCAAGGCACAGCAACTCGACCGCATGCCGGATGATGCTTGACGAACACGGGTCCAGGCCCGTCGCTCCAGCGATAACCTTCAGCTGTGAACTAGCCCCGTCGATCATCCCAATAAGCAAGATCGGGCCGCCGGCCAGACCAGACGTTCACGAGGTCATTGATGTCAGTAGGCGAGATCCCGAAGATTCGGTTCAGTTCCGCTGTGACCGGCCCGAACGGCGCCAGGCGGTCGAAAGTGAAGGTGTTCAAGGCATCGGCCACGACATGCGTGGGACCGCCAGTCATCGCCCTCATAGGTCTATCTTTGCTCCGATACTTGCCGTACCAGGACCAGCTGAACCAGCCGCAAACGGCCAGGGCCAGCGCCACGGCCGCGAGAACGTACGCTCGCGTCATCGATACGACTCTCCGGAGTTCTCTGCCCTCTGCAAAACCTGGATGCAAGATGAGAGTGGCCCCGGGAGCAACCGCCGGACAACTCCGATCGGGTATTCATTTCAGCAAGTTGTCGATGTCGAGTGGTCCCAGAACCAGAATAGAATGGCCGCCCACCTTCCCCGTTTGGCCCAGCTAAGGACCACCTTGGGTCCGAACACCGCCCGCTGGCGGCAAACTGAACGCAGGGCAGCTTCTCACGCTCGCCGCCCGAAAGCGGCCCGTCTGTTTACGGCCCACACAAGCCGTTCGCGACGAGCCCCAGGAACGGCCGCTTCTGGCACGTTGCTGAAGAAACGGACCGA